>VFSW01000400.1_pt1 | contig 63267 bp, 62 predicted proteins | sample 5358111 | NCBI WGS metagenome assembly VFSW01 (sample SAMN11554181, study PRJNA540505) | mine drainage metagenome | isolation source: sediment from site ElyBrook_90M | place: USA: Ely Copper Mine, Vershire, VT | collected 2017
CATACATCGACGTCAACGCGAGGAGCGTTGCAAGCGGCATCAACGGCGTAAACGTACTGTGTTGGCTCTCCTGTCTCTCGATATTGGACAGCCATGTGAACGCAGGCGAACCACGCGCCGTCGTATGCGAGCACTGGGCATACGAGGTGGTCGCTTCGATGGCGGTCCAACTCCGTCGACTGATGAACTCGTCACTCGACCCGCTTCCCGAGGCGCCGATGTTCACGACGATTGCGCCCTCGACATTGGGCGAACTTTCACATTGGGCCGCATAGGACGCGAGCGTCAATGTGGGCTCTGGGATCAATATCGCGTTGCCCACGAAGTGGTACCCTGCCTCGTCCCTGCCGGCATTAAGGAAGACCGTGAGCGTCGAGACGAGTTTGGACACCATCGGTACGTCGGCACCGAAACCCATGACGAAGATCACGGGCTTGAAGCCCGTTGCGCCCGGAAGCTCCCAGGGGATCATCTCAGACGCCGCCGATGGTGGCGACGTCACGAGCGTTTCGCAGAATCGCAGGTGCGCCCAAAGCTGGCGCACATCGTTGCGCTCGCCTCGCGACGGTTTACAGGCCCCCGTCTGACCGGCTCCGAGTGCTGCCTCGCACGACGCGAGGCGGCTTCTGAGGACGCGGCTCAGATACGTTGAAACGCCGCGGGGCATTGGCACTGGCGTGGGCTTCGCGACGGGTGCACCGAGGTAGACCGCGACGATCTCGGAAAGGCGCTTCGCGCTACAGCCCTGCCCGGAGAGCGGCGCGGACGCTGAAGCAGCCGGCGCGCCGATAGTACTCACGACCAGCGCCACGCTGGCAGCAGCCATGGCGATAGTGCCAAGCGCCCCGTGCTTCATGCAGCAACCTCCGATCGCTGCACGGCCTTTTCTTCTGCAGAGCTTACGGCTCCTTGCTTATATGTTGCGGCGTCGACTTACGTGGAAGAAGAACTGCAGCACCCGCGGCGAGGAGCGCCATCGCGGCCGACGCGAGCATCGCGTGAGAGAAACCTTGTGGGTTCGACGGTACCGGCACGGCGCGATTGCCGGTCCACGCGATCACGATTCCGAGGGCGGCAATAGCGAGGAGATTGCCGACGCGCGAGATGGAGTTGTTGATGCCCGACGCAGCACCGATGTCGTTCGTATCGGCCGCTCCCATGATGACGCTGACTAATGGCGCGATTGCCACTGAGAGCCCAATGCCCAACACGGTCGTGGCCGGAAAGACGCTTCCTAGGTACGGCGCGCCACTCCCCAGCCGCGAAAAGAGCCCAAATCCTATGGCCGAGACAATCGCGCCGGAGACGAGCGACGCTCGAGGACTGATGTGCGCCGCCAACGCGGTTGCGAACGGAGAGAACAACGCGATAAGCACGATCGTCGGCAGCAACGCCAAACCGGCAGCAAAGGGCCGGTAATCCATGACGTGCTGGAGCTCGTACGGAACGAAGAATAGCGCGCCGCCGAGGGCGGCGTAGAGGAGCAACGTGTACACGCTCGCGACCGAGAATGCGGGCGCAGAGAAGAGCCGAAGCGGAACCACCGGAGCCGACGCCACGCGTTCGGCGAAGACGAATGCCACCATGAGGACGAGCCCTGCGACGAGGAGCGCAACGGCGTACGGATGATTGCGATGTTGCATCTCGATCATGGCAACCACGATCAGGCCGAGACCAACGGCAGCGAGCATGCTGCCGAGAACGTCAGGCTTACCGCGGACGCGTTTCGCACGGCTCTCCGGGACTCGCGTATAGGAAACGACGAGTACCAAGATCGCCAGCGGAATGTTGATCCAGAAAACACCTCGCCACGAAGCGTTCTGCGTAAACCATCCGCCGAGCGCCGGACCGATTGCCATCGTAATCGCCGACGCGGCGGCCCAAATGCCGATCGCCCGGCCGCGTTCTCGAGCGTCGAACGCCGCGGTTATCAGCGCAAGGCTTCCCGGGATCATCACGGCCGCCCCGGCGCCTTGCGCGCAGCGCGCGACGATGAGGGCGCCCGGCGTCGTTGCAAGAGCGCACCCCACAGACGAGAGCGCGAATATCCACGTCCCCAGCGTGAAAAGGCGACGGCGTCCGTAACGGTCGCCGAGCCCCCCGCCGATGAGAATCAGCGAGCAGAGGAAGAGCAGGTATGCCTCGACGATCCATTGCGCTTGTGAATCGGTTGCGACGAGCCTTCTCTGTATGACCGGCAATGCCACGGTAAGTGCAGTGCTGTCGATGTAGCTCATGCTCGAGGCGACGATCGCCGCCGTCAACACCGCGCCACCCGCGCCGAGCCGGGCCGGTGATACTGGCGCAGCCATCGTAACGAGCCTTTGCCTTGGAGGGTCCGGCGCCCTACGGGCTTGACCGTCAGGCAAGAAATCGCGGACTGCTCAACCAACCATATCGTCGTGAGTTCGGCTCGAGCAGAGATCCTGACCGATCGGCTGTCGATCGTGGTAGGCGTCACGGGCCATCGCGATATCGCAGCGGACGATGAACGTCGATTACGCGAAGCGTTTGGGCGAGTATTGCAAGAACTTTCGCAGTCGTGTCCGCATACGCCGCTGCTCGTTCTCTCCGGGCTCGCGGCCGGCGCCGATTCGCTTGCGGCGCAGGAAGCGATCGCGAGGAACATCCCGGTTCTTGCGTGCCTTCCGATGCCCGTGGAAGAGTACGAAAAGGATTTCTCCGCCCCGGAGCTCGTGAGGTTTCGGGCCTTGCTCGCCGCTGCGGCTCGCGTGACCGTAACGTCGCCGACGCGCGAGAACGGCTATACCGCCGTCGCACGGTTTATCGCGCAGTACAGTCACCTTCTCGTCGCATTTTGGGATGGGCAAACCTCGCGCGGCCCGGGCGGTACGGCTGATGTCGTTGAGATGCGGCTCACCGGCAGCACGCGAACCGGCGACATTGAATCCATTCCGTATCTGCCGGACATCGGCCCCGTCGACCAGATCGTCACGCCGCGTTTGAGCGCTCCCTGTCAGAGCGAACCCTTTCAGGTACGCCGTCTCTATCCACATCGGTACGCACAAGAGCATGACGGCCGACAATCATTTCTCCGAATGCTCGCCGCAATAGACACGTACAATGCCGATCTTGCACGTACGTCCGTTCCGGAACGCGACTTGGGCCTGCAGACGCTCATGGAAAGAACCGATGCGGCGGCAAATCGCCTTCAAAAACGCACTGCCGCCATTCAGACGAGCTTGCTCTCGGTCGCGTTCGTGGTCGCAGGCTTTCAAATCATTACGCAACTCCCTTCCATCATAAAAATCTTCGGCCTAGCAGTCGCGTTCGGCATTTACTGGTGGGCGCGCAAGTACGATTATGAGAACCGGTATCAAGATTATCGCGCCATTGCCGAAGGTCTGCGCGTTCAGAGCGCGTGGTATTGCGCCGGCTTGCGTCACAAGCTCGCCGACAACGCATACCTAAAAATGCAAGAGGGAGAGCTGCAGTGGATTCGCATGGCCTTGCGTTTCTTTTACCTCGCGCTGTGTGAGAGCCGCGCGTTCGCCGATGCGTCGCACGCGCATCCCGTCTGCGAGGATTGGGTGCAATCGCAGCGGCGCTATTACGAGCGCGCGGGCCGCCGCGAATCTGCCGTCAAAGCACGGCTCGATCGCATTACGCTCGTGGCTGTGATCGTGGGCCTTCTGTGCATGGCAACGTCTCTGGCAGAGCTGATCCGGTACAATGCGTTATGCGTGCTTGTCGGCACGTGCCACAAGCCGTATGCGGCGCCTGAGAACGTCGCCTTCCTGCGCGAGCTATTCAGCGTGCCGCTCGCGATGGCGGCGGTGCTCGGAGCGGTCATCGAGCATTATGTCGAGAAGCAAAATCTCGTCGCAAACGCGCGACGCTACGAACGCATGTACCGCGTCTTCGACCGCGCGCAAGCAGAACTCGCTCGCATCGGTCACGGAGCGCAAGGGAACCCCGAGAAGATCATCTACGAACTCGGTCACGCCGCCTTGATCGAGCACGCCGAATGGCTCATCATGTGCCGCGATCGTCCGATGAAGGTGGTCGTGGTTTGAGTCATCTCGACGGACTCATCGACGCCCCGGGGCAAAAAAAGTTGCTGTCGGTCGACGGTGGCGGCATTCGCGGCCTGATCGCGATTGAGTTCCTGTCGCGCATCGAAAGCACGCTTCGCGACACGTTGCAACGGCCGGAGCTGCGACTGAGCGACTACTTCGATTACGTCGGCGGCACCAGCACCGGCGCCATTATCGCGACGTTGATCGCACTCGGATATTCGGTGGACGAAATACGCTCGTTCTACCGAACCGGAGCGCACACGATGTTCGATCCCAATCGCTTCCAGCGCATTGCCCGGCGCTTGAAAGGGCCTTTCGCGGTCGCAATGGGCGTGCTCGGCATGGTGGTATATAAGACGATGTACGATCCGCTTCCGCTCGAGCGAGAGATCAAGCAGGTTCTTGGGGATCCGCTTCCCGGCGCTGCAAGAAGCGGCGATAATGCCGGACTGACGACGCTCGGCACCGAGAAGCTTCTCACGCTGCTCATGATCGTGACGCGCAACGTGAGCACCGACTCACCGTGGCCTCTTTCGAATAACCCGCGCGCGAAATACAATCTTCGAAAAGGCGAAGAGCCGACGAATCTCGACTTGCCGCTTTGGCAACTGGTTCGCGCGAGCACGGCCGCACCCGTCTTCTTCCCTCCGGAGCGCATCGACATTCCGGGCGTCAAAAAGCCTTTCATCTTCATGGACGGTGGAATCACCGTATTCAACAATCCGGCCTTTCAACTATTCCTCATGGCCACGCTCCCCGAATACCGTCTGCAGTGGCAGCCGGGAGAGCGAGAGATCCTTCTCGTTTCCGTAGGAACCGGGCTTTGCGAGAGCGCGAACCTCGACCTCGGCACGCAGCAGATGAATCTCTTTTATAACGTCCAATCGACGCCCGCTGCGCTCATGCGCGCCGCGACGGTCGAACAGGACGTTCTCTGCCGCGTCTTCGGTAAGGCGCTGCCGGCGTGCACCCCATCGGTGATCGACTCGGAGATCGGCGGCCTCATCGAGAACCACGCGCCGCTGAAAGACAAACTGTTCACCTACCTACGGTATAACGTCGAGTTATCCGAGGCCGGCCTCGGCGATCTTGGCCTGTACGATCGAGAGCAATCGCCTCCCGGCATCGATCCGAAATCGGTACAGCCGCTCGATAGCATCGTTCATCTCGACGAGCTGGAGCAAGTCGGCAAGGCCGCAGCACGACAGCGCGTCGCCACGCAAGACTTCGACGGATTCTTCTCGGCCCGCCAAAGTCGGGCGACGCCGCCGCTTCAAATTGCCCGTCCAGCTCTACACAATTTCGGCTCGGCGTAGCGCCGCCCTACACCGGCCCGCCGATGACGACCGTCGCCGTGGCGGCAGCGGGGGCCCGGTGTCGTTCTGGGCGATGCCGGCTCTAGCGCCTTCTCCTGACGGTTTTCTTTGCCGCTTTGGTCGACGCCTTACGCGTCGCCGGCTTCGCGGTCGCCTTCTTACGGGCCGGAGCGGCCTTTGCGCGGCGCTTGCTCATAACGGCGTCCTTGAGCGCTTTCGCGGGTAAGAACTTGAAAACGCGCTTCGCCGGAACTTTTACCGGTTGGCCGGTCGCCGGATTGCGCGCAATGCGGGCGGCGCGATCGCGCACTTTGAACTGCCCAAATCCCGGAACCTTCACCGGTTCGCCGCCGACGCAGGCGCGGACGATATCGTCGAAGATTCCATCGACCAGAAGAACTGCCTCGTTCTTCTTCAGCTCAACTCGCTCCATGGCAGAGCGGACCAGGTCTACTTTGTTCATCGGTTCCTTTCTATCTCAGAAGCCACGCGCGGGCTCAGCTATGTTTCATCAATATCCGGGTACAAAATTCCTCTGCGGATGCAGCCGCCGAGATTCTGCCGGGCCAGGGTCCGCTCCGCGGAACCCAACGAAAATCGTCAGGCAGGCCCGGCAGGAATCGCGATGCCGTGAAGAAGCCGAGAACCTCATTCCTCTCCGATTCTCACGGGCTACCTACGCGAGAAGCCGCATCGATTTCACCGATGCTGGAGCGTGGGAAACACCGATGATTGCGTTCTTATCGAGCGGCACGGGTCGACTAGCGCGCGTCGTCGCCGGCCTGATTCTGATCGCGCTCCGATCTCGACGTGGGGCGAAGCGGCGCCTGGACGAAACGCCTACTTCACTCCGCATTCATGTGGAAGCTGCAAGCGAAGCCGGGCTGGCGGATGATTCCGGAGTAAGAACGATGGGAGGTTCTTGCGAGGGTCTCTGCCCTCCCAGATCCGGCGCTCCTTGGTGATCAACACGAAGATGTACCTGACGAAAGGCGCCCTCGGACCCAGGCACGCGTGATCCGGCGCGGCTAACGGCGCTTGAAAAGCACCGCGTCCAGCGAGTACGCGCCCGGGCCGGCAACGAGCAGCGAGAGCAGCACGACGAGATAGACGAGCGGCACCTCGAACGCCGCCCGCCCTCCGACGAAATGCCCTCCGGCCGGAAGATGAAATTTGACGATCGCGACGATCATGTCGATCGAGAGAACGGCCGCAACAAGTGGGGTGAGAATGCCGAGAATAAGCGCCGCGCCTCCGAAGAGTTCGGCGAACGTCACGACTCCCTGGAGCCACGACGGCGCGAAGCCGTGCGGGCCCATCCACGACGCAGCTCCCGCCGGTAGCTTCATCATGGCGTGAAAGATGAACGCGAGCCCGACGATCGCGCGAATCGCACAAAGCGCGACGCTCGCACGCGTTCCCATTAGCGCCGGCCTCCGGGCGGCGTCGGCGATGCTTGCGGCAAGGGTGGTGGCGAAGGAACGAGTCCAGACTGCTGCACGATTTGACCGTTGACGCTCGTCGTCGACCACAGCGCCGTCGACGACGTTTCGATCAATGCGTCGCTTCCGGCGGACCACATGTCGCGCTTACCAGATGCCAGCTCGAACGGTTGATTCCCATGCGTTCCGTCGACGAGCTGCCGCACGAGGGCGATGAACACGCCGTTGCTCTGCGTCACGGAGTCGACCGTCGTCGTGCATCGCGTGAGCGTCACGCTCGTAGACGCGCGCTCGAGCGACGTCACGACATCGTCCCGCGAATACGTTTGGCCTTCGACGTGAGCCGTGAAGCTCGGACTCAAGGTGCGCGCGAAATCCTCGAAATCGCCGCGCACGATGTCCGCACATTGTGCATCGTACGCCGCTTGGACGCCGGAAGCCGACGCGCCGCTGACGGCCGGTGAGGCGGGCCCGGCGCAGATGAGAAGCAGCGAAGCTAACGAACTGCCGAGACGCACGAATTCCATGCCAGATGATTTGCACGGCGGTACGAAAACATCCGCTCGCGAAGAGTCTCCCCATATGGGCCTTTCGGCGCGCCTTCGGCTCGTGGCGAGTGCGCTTATCATAGGCTGCCTTGCCGCATGCGCGGGGCAGCCGAAACCGAGCCCAGCCGCGGTACGGGTGCCGACGCTTCGCGACCTCGGCGCGCTCGCCTGGCGATGGGTCGGCCCGGCGCAGATGGGCGGACGGCTCGACGTCGTCGCCGGCGTCGCGGGAGATCCGCGAACGATCTATCTTGGTCACTCCTCCGGCGGGTTGTACAAATCGACTGACGGTGGCGCGACGTTCGCGCCGATCTTCAACGAAGGAACGTCGTCCGCGATCGGCGCGCTCGCCGTCGCGCCGTCGAACCCAAGCGTGCTCTACGTCGGAACCGGCGAGGGCTTCCCGCGCAACACCGCGTCTCCGGGCGACGGTGTCTTCGTCTCGACGAACGCAGGAAAGACCTGGAGGTTCTCTGGGCTGCGATCGAGCGCACACATCGCGAAGATCGCCGTCGATCCGCACGACGCGGAGGTCGCGATCGTTGCGGCGCTCGGACCGGAGTGGACGCCGGGCGGCGAGCGCGGCCTCTATCGCACTGCAGACGGCGGCAAGACGTGGCAGCGCGTGCTCTTCGTGAACGCGACGACCGGCGGGAGCGACGTCGTCTTCGATTCGCAAGATCCGAACGTCGTCTACGCCGGAACTTTCGATTTCTTGCGCAGGCCGTGGACGTTCCGCGGCGGCGGTACGGGAAGCGGTCTGTACCGCTCCGACGACAACGGGCGCACGTGGCAGCGCTTGACGGACCCGGCGTTGCACGACGGCCTTCCCGGCGGGATCATCAACCGCGTCGGCGTCGCGCTCTGCGACGCGCATCCGCGCGTCGTCTACGCGCTCGTGCCCACGAAAACGGGTCTCCTCTATCGCTCGGACGACGGCGGCGCACGCTGGACGCCGGTGAACGCGAATGCCGAGCTGGACTTTCGGCCCTTCTATTTTTCACAAGTGCGCGTCGATCCGCGCGATCCGCAGCGCGTGTACGTCATCACGGGTGAGAACCAAGTCTCGAAGGACGGCGGAAAGACGTTCGCACGTTTCGGCGGTGGCGGCGACAATCACGATCTCTGGATCGATCCCGCCGACCCGCAACGGATGCTCGCCGGAAGCGACATGGGATTCGAGTACTCCGTCAACGGTGGCTCTACGTGGACGTACGACAACGTCGTACCGTTCGCACAGGTCTATCGCGTCGGCTACGATCTCGACGTGCCGTTCCACATCATGGGCGGGATGCAGGATCACGAAGTGTGGTGGGGGCCGAACACGCTCTGGAACGACGGCGAGTACGGCGGCGTGCCTGGCGGCGCGTGGCGCAACATCTCGGATTGGGGCGACGGCCAGTACGCCGTCGCCGATCCGCACAATCCCGACATCGTCTACGAGGACACGCACTTCGGAGACCTGGTTCGGCGCGATCTGCGCACCGGCGAGGCGAGGTACATCTCGCCCCAGCCCTTGATCACCTTCGGCACCGGCGTCGGCGCGTACCCGTATCGCTTCAACTGGAGCGCGCCGCTCTACCTCTCACCCCACGACCCGCACGTGCTCTACTTCGGCGGCAACGTGCTCTTCAAGACGACCGACGGCGGTGCGACGTGGGACGTCGTCAGCCCCGATCTTTCGCAGCCGTGCGACGCGCGATGGCTCGGCCCGAGCGGTGGACCCGTATCGCGCGACGACACGAACGCCGAAGCCTATTGTACGATCTACGCGATCGCAGAGGACGCCGGAAATGCAACGACGCTCTGGGCAGGCACCGATGACGGCAACCTTTGGTTAACGCGCGACGGCGGCGCGCACTGGGCCAACCTCGACGCCAACATTCCGAACCTGCCTCGTCAAGCCGTCGTCTCCTCGATCGACGCGTCGCGGACGACGCCGGGCGTGGCCTACGTCTCGTTCGATCGCCATGGCTTGGGCGACGAACGTCCCCACGTCTATTTCACGTCCGATTACGGGCGCACGTGGGCGGACATCTCGCGCGGGTTGCCGAGCTACGTGCACGTCGTGCGCGAGGATCCGCGACAGACGAATCTTCTCTTCGCCGGCACCGAGCAAGGCGTCTGGACGTCATTCGACCGTGGCAAGCATTGGTTGAGCCTCATGCTCGGAATGGCGCCGGTCCCAGTGTACGATCTAAAGATCCAACCCGTCTTCAACGACCTCATCCTCGGAACGCACGGCCGCGGGTTCTACGTTCTCGACGACGTGACGCCGCTCGAGCAGCTCGCGCAGCGCCCTGCAAACGCGCCGGTGCTCTACCCGCCGATGCCTGCGTGGCGATACGTCCCGCGCCCGACCTACGAACCCGGACGCGGCGCGTTCGTCTCCGACAACACGCCATACGGAGCGCTCATCTCCTACTATCTGCCGACGCCGGCGAAGGGCAGGAAGCCGCCGCACGTCGCGCTGCAAATCCTCAACCAAAGCGGCGCGGTCGTGCGCACGCTCGATCCGACCGCGAAGCCCGGCATCAATCGCGTCGTCTGGGATCTGCACGCCGACCCGCCCGGCGGCAGCCACGCCGCCCAGGACGCCCGCATCTACTACGTTTTCTACCTCCTGCACGTTGCCGGTCCACAAGTCGTTCCCGGCTCGTATGCGGTTCGGCTCCAGGTCGGAAGCGACGTCGAAGACCGCGTGCTCGACGTGAAGCTCGATCCCGCGTCGCACGCGTCTGTAAGCGCGTTACAGGCGCAGTACGACGCACTCGACCGTCTCGCGCGGATGCAGGAGAGCGGCGAAGCCGAGCTCGCGATCATCGCCTCGCTCGATGCACAGATTCGCACGCTGCACGCTCCGAGCGTAGCGCTCGAGAGCGCGCTCTCGTCCTACCGGCGCGACCTCGATTCGGCTGCAGACGCGCTGCGCAACGGCAACGGAAGCCAGAACAGCGGCTACAAGCATCCCGCAGAGCTGATCGATGCCATCGCCTACCAGCGTCACATTCTTCCGACCTACTTGGGGCCGCCCACGCAGGCGCAGCAAGAACTCATCGACGCCTACGGCCGTCAGTCGCTGGCGATGGCCGCACGCACGCACGCGCTCTTTACGAGCGCTCTTGCCGCCGTCAACGTGCGGCTCGCGCGCGCGAAGCTCGCGCCGCTTCGCGCGGCGGTGCTATCGCCTAGACGTCCCGCTGCTCTTCGACGAGCACGCGCTCGATTGCCGCCTCGATGCGCTCGAGTCCGGCACCACCCGCTTGAAAGTGCCTCAGCTCGTGGCTGCGATTGAACACGTAGAACGCGGGGACGAACGCGTTTTGGAAACCACCGACGATTGCATGTTCGTTGTCGATCGCGCACGGTTGAGTGAGATGCATGTTTTCGGCTGCGTCGTGGCGCACCGCGTCGACGTCGAGCTCTTCGGGCGAACGCGGCTGATGAACCGCGACGAACGCAACGCCTCGCGAAACGAACGTTTCGCGTAAGGCCGCCACGCGCTCGGCGACGTCGTGGCAGAGATAGCACGAGATCGACCAGAAGAACACGACGACCGGGCGCCCGGCGAGCTCCTCGACAGACGGCTCGCCGTTCACCCAAGCGGTAGCCCCCTCTAGCGAAGGAAGAGGGCTACGCATGCGCATCGGCATCGGCCTTATCCGACTTTGAGCAGCGCCTGGCCGGGCTTCCATTCCGCCGGACACAGGCCGCCGGCTTGCAGTGCCTGCAAGACGCGCAACGTCTCCTCGACGCTGCGTCCGACGTTGTCGGCGGTCACGACCGCGTACCGAAGAACGCCGTCGGGATCGATGATGAAGAGCCCGCGCTGCGCCGCACCGCTGCTCTCGTCGAGCACGCCGTACGCGCGCGCGACCTCTTTGGTGAAATCGGCGACGAGCGGGTACTTCGTTCCCGCGATGCCGTTCTTGTCGCGCGGCGTGTTCAGCCACGCCCAGTGACTGTGGACCGAGTCGGTCGAACAGCCGAGAACCTCGGCGTCGAGCTCCTTGATCTCGTCGTACCGGTCCGAGAGCGCCGTGATCTCGGTTGGGCAGACAAACGTGAAATCCAAAGGATAGAAAAAGAAGATCAGCCATTTGCCCCGGTAGTCAGAGAGCGCGATCTCCTTCCCGAGGTTCCTTGCGCTCGTTGCGTCCTTCGTGCTCTGCAATCTGAAATCGGGAGCCGGTTTTCCGACCTGAGCCAACATCGTCTACGCCTTTCTCCGCCGCCTGCACGCCGGACCCCCACTCTAGCGCCCGGCGTCCTAAATGAAAATGACTTTCATCTAAGCGCTTCAGCCAGGGGATTCGCGTGCAGCGCCCCCTAACCGTTGCCCGTATGGAGTCGGACGCGCTCGAGAGCGTTTCGCGCGAGAAAGCCGCACACGACCAGCAGCCGCCGCAGGCGCTCGTCGCGTTCATGTCGCGCGATTGGATCGCGCGGCCCGTCGAGCGCGTTGCGCATCCGCAGCTCGCGCGCTTTCTCGAGCGCCGCGCGGCGCTATCGCGCGCGTTCCCCGGCATCTATCTGCTGTTGCCGGCCGGCTGCGAGCGCGTACGCGCCAACGACACGTATTTTCGTTTTCGTCCGTCGAGTGAGTTTGCGTACTTCATGGGCGCCGGCGAACCCGACGCGTTGCTCGTCTTCGAGCCGGAGGGCGCCGGTCATCGCACGCATCTCTTCGTGCCGGAGCACAATCGCGGAACCGCGGCGGGATTCAGCGACCGCGCGCGAGGCGAGCTCTGGGTCGGGCGCAATCGCGGCGTCGAGGAGAGCCGCACTTTTTACGGCGTCGATCGCTGCGAGCCGTTGGGTGCGATGGAACGCTATATCGAGACGTTGCGCTCGAAAGATCATCCGGTGCGCGTGCTGCGCGGATCCAACGCCGAGGTCGACGCGCGCTTCGAGCGGCGCGACGCCGACGCGGCATTCGCGACCCACCTCAGCGAGATGCGTCTTCGCAAGGACGACTACGAAGTCGCCGAGTTGCGCAACGCCGTGGAGATCACGAAGCGAGCCTTCGAAGACGTGATCCGCAGCCTCCCGACGATGAAAACTGAGCGCGAGGTCGAGGCGGCGTTCTGGAGCCGGGCGCGCATCGAGGCGAACGACGTCGGCTATCTCACCATCGCAGCGGCAGGTGCTCATGCCTGCACGCTGCATTGGACCCGCAACGACGGACCGCTCGAGCCAGGGAGCTTGCTCCTGCTCGACGCCGGCGTAGAGTGCGATTCGCTCTACACGGCCGACGTGACGCGCAGCCTTCCCATCGGCGGGCGGTTCTCACCAGAGCAACGCACCGTGTACGATCTCGTCTTCGACGCACAGAAGGCGGCCATGGAAGCGTGCGTCGCGGGGAGCGATTTTCTGGAGCCGAACCGTCGCGCGATGCGCGTGTTGACCGAGGGGCTCATCGAGTTGAAGGTGCTGCGCTGCTCGCTCGACGAGGCGCTCGATCCGGAGAAGCAATACCATCGGCGTTACACGCTGCACAACGTGAGCCACATGCTCGGCCTCGACGTTCACGACTGCGCGCGGGCGCGCTCAGAGCAGTACAAATACGGAAGACTCGAGCCCGGCACGGTGCTCACCGTCGAGCCAGGGCTCTACCTCCAGCCGGACGACGCAACCGTTCCCGAGGCGCTGCGCGGCATCGGGGTGCGCATCGAAGACGACGTGGTCGTCACGAACGGCGCGCCTGAGAATCTCTCCGCCATCCTTCCGTCAAGCGCCGCAGGCGTCGAGGGATGGATGCGGCAGCTGCGGTCTTAGGGAAGCTCTGGGCCGTCGTCGGTGGGGAACTATCCCGTCGTCTTCGGCGTCGAGCCTCCCTGGAGCGCCGGCCACTCGCCGAACGCCAGGATAAGGATGCAGATCAACGGCCCCACGGCAGGTACTAGGTTGAGCAGTGCTAAGGCCCCGCTGAATCCAGCCTTCGTGAAGATGCGCCAGTAGAACCAGATGAACAGCGCGGTGATGGCCAATAAGAACACAAGCCAAACGATGAAGAAGGTCCCCGCCATCGCAGCCGCTGCTGCGCCGGCGTTACCGAGGTCTTGAGAGTTGTTGTCCATTCGGCGACCGTTCGCTTGCCTTGGGAGGCCTCCCTCCGCGGAGCGTTTCGATTCGGAGGTTTGTGCTAAACGACGTTATGTATCGCATAGAGGACGGCGACGCGTTGCTGGTGGTCGATCCCCAGAACGACTTCCTGCCCGGCGGCAGTTTGGCCGTGCCGGACGGTAATCGCATCTTCGAGCCGATCAATCGGCTGATGCCGCTCTTCCGTTACGTCGCGGCTTCGCGCGACTGGCATCCGCACGAACATGCATTCTTCCAGGCGTACGGCGGGCCGTGGCCTTTCCACTGTCTTGCCGGAACGCCGGGGGCCCAGTTCTCACCGCTGCTGCATGCCGGCGAGATTGACGAGATCGTCAGCAAGGGCACCGACCCGAACACCGACGGGTACAGCGCCTTCGCCGGAACCTCGCTCCCGGATCGTCTGCACGCGCACGGCATTCGGCGGCTCTTCATCGCAGGCATCGCTACGGATTACTGCGTGAAGTGCACGGCGCTCGACGCACGCGCAGCCGGCTTCGACGTCGTCGTCATCAGCGACGCAATCGCCGCTATCAACGCGAACCCGGGTGACGAAGAGCGCGCAATCGCCGAGATGCGCGCGTGCGGCGCCGAATTCGTGGATTCGCATCACGTGATCGCGGGCGTCTAGGAGCGATGAGCCAGGAGCGCGTCTATAGGAATCAAGTCCTCGAGATCGAGCCGACCGGCATCGAGCGCGTCGGCGACGATCAGCGCCACGGGAACCCGCGCCATCTCTTCGGCGTGTGGTTTTCCGCGAACGCCGAGATCGCGACCTGGATGGTCGGCCTCATCATCACCGCGTCGTACGGCACCGATCTGCGCAGCGCCGCGGCGGGCATTCTCCTTGGGAATCTCGCCGGGTTTGCCGTCCTCGGCGCACTCGCGACGATGGGGCCGCGATTCGGCGTGCCGCAAATGGTGGCAGGGCGCCTCGCATTCGGGCGCGGCGGCAACGTCGCTCCCGCAACGCTCAGCTTTCTCGCCGGCGTGGGATGGTTCGCGATCAACACGGTTTTTGGCGCGTACGCGTTGCAAACGATCGCGGGGTGGCCGTACCTCGTGGCGCTCGGCGTCATGCTGGCGCTGCAGATCGTCATCGCGGTGTACGGGTATAACTTCATCCACCTCTTCGAGCGCGCGAGCGTCGTCTTGCTCGCACTTGGCTTTCTGACGCTCGGCGTCGTGACGTTCTCGCACGTCCACTGGAACGCGCCGTTCAATCCGTTCGCGCCGGCGGCGGGAGGCGGAGCACTTGCGGGTTTCATCTTCGCGACCGCGCTCTCGTTCTCGTACGCGCTCGGGTGGGTTCCGTGCGCCTCCGATTACTCGCGCTACCTGCCCCGCACGACGAGCGCCCGCGCGGTGTGGTCGTACTCGTTTCTCGGCTGCGTCGTGTCGTGCGTCGTGCTCGAAATCATGGGCGCAGCCACGGCCACCGCCGTGGCGCACGGCTCCTCGCTAACGAACATGCTGCCGACGCAGGCAGTCTTTGCGCTCCTGAGCTCCGGATGGGTCGCCAAGCTCGTGCTCTTCGCCATCGTACTAGGCACGTTGACGGCAAACTGCATGAACCTCTACTCGGGAGCGCTTGCGGCGCTCGTAGCGTTCAACATTCGCGTGAAGCGCGCGGCCGCGGCCTTGGCCGTCGGCGTGCTCGGAGCGCTGCTCGCAACCGGCGGCGCCGTGTGGAGCGACACGGCAACCTACTACACGAACTTCTTGCTGCTGCTCTCGTATTGGGCGTCTCCTTGGGCCGCCGTCGTCCTCGTCGATCTCTGGATGCGCGGCAGCGCGCAGGCGGATCCCGAACGCGTGCCGAGCTGGCGGGCGGGCACCGTAGCTTGGATCGCAGGGCTCCTCGCCTCCGTGCCGTTTTGGAATCAAGCCTGGTACGTCGGGCCGATCGCGCACGCGTGTCCGCAGCTCGGGGACGTGTCGTACTACGTTGGGTTCGTCGTCGCCGGCGCGCTCACGGCGCTTCTGCGCCGGGCCGAGAAAGTCAAGTTTGCGTAAAGCACGCGTTTGGATTGCTCCTAGGCTAAAGCTCGCCTAAGCAGCAGACGATGCTGTAAGCACGGATGCCTGCGAAGCAGGCGCCGATCGGTGGAGGTGAGGATGCCGTCCTACGTTCTTCCGCGGAAGCGGCTTCTGGCATGGCTCGAGCGCCACGCTCAGACGCCGTTGCGAGCGATCGTCGCCCCCACAGGCTTCGGGAAGAGCGTCCTGTTGTCCGAGTACGCCGCAACGCGTCCTGCGTGCTATTACGTCGCGGTCGGACCGATGCGCCGGTTGACCGACCGGCTCGCGATGGTGCTGTGCGAGCGCCTCGGCATGTCGCCCGAATGCGGCCTCTCCGTCGATGCCGCCGTCGCAGCGCTCGGAGCGCTCCCTCCGTGCGAAATCGCCATCGATGAAATCCATGCGCTACGCCGCGAGGATCGCGAAGCGCTCGCGCAGATCGTCGCGCAGATGCCGGAGCACGTACGCATCGTGCTCGCCGGGCGCTCGCGCGAGAGCATCGCCGATCCGCGCCGCCTGCTCGACGGTGGCACCGCGTTGCTCGACGCATCGAGCTTAGCATTCACTCCCCACGAAATCGGCGAGCTCGCCGCCCTCGCCGCCGTCGAAGCGCAGAGCGCGCACGTAGCGCAGCTCGCGCGCGAGAGCGAAGGGTGGCCGCTCGTCGTCGCCGGTGCGATTCGTGCCGCAGCCGACGCCGGCCGGACGCTCGCCGACGCACTGCGCCAGTGGAATGCGCAACGGGGAATCTCGCTGCGCGAGATGGTGCTCGCAGATGCCGCCGCCTCCGATCTCGGCCCCTCGCTGATGCGCCTGTGCTCGTGCGAAGGACTCGTCACCGCCGACGACCTGAGCGCGCTCGAGCGCGCTGGTCTGTACGTCGTGCGTTCCGAGCACGGATACGCGCTCCTTCGCGCAGTCGCCGCCGCATTCAACCCGCACGGCGAAACGCCCGACCTTGCGACGCTGCCCGATGCGGCTCCAATGTTCGTTCGCTTCCTCGGCGAGTTCGAAGTGCGCATCGGCGGGCGTCGCGTCGACTGGGTCCGGCGCAAGGACGCTATGCTCTTCAAGCATCTGCTCCTCGCACCGCTCGGCCGCGCCTCTCGTGCCGATCTGTGCGAGCTCTTCTGGCCCACGCACGACCGCCAACAGGCGGGGCAAAATCTGCGCACGACGTGCAGCAACATCCGCGCCGCGCTTCGCCGGTGCTTGCCCGAGTCGCGCATCCATCTCTACTTCCATTGCGAAGGCAACGACGTCGTTCTCCGCACCGATCTCGCGCTCACCGACCTCGCTCGCTTCACCGCGCACGTGGCGGCGGCTCGCGAAGCGATGGCCGAGCAGCGTCTCGATCGCGCCGCCGAGGAGTACGAGGCCGCTCGCGCGCTCTATCACGGGCCGTTGATCCTCGATACGCCGACGGAGGCGAATACCACGATTGCCCGCGACATCGACGAGAGCTTCAACGAAATCCAGCGTCACTTGACCGCGTTGCGCCGGCTACTCGTCAACGTCGTACCGCTGCGCGCCGTCGTCGCTTAGGACGAGCTCCTAGGCGACCGGAGTCACGACGTCGCCGGCGCGGATTCCCCGGCGCTCGATCGACCCCGCCGCGAGCTCCACGACGCGCGCCGCCCCGAGACACCCAACGAATGGACGCCACGGCGGCACGTTTGGGACGGCACGTACGACCCGATCGTCCGCGTCGAGGAAGACGACGTCGATCGGCACGCGCATGAAGAACGTATGAATGGACGAGCACCGATCGAAGAGCATGCCTTCGTCGTCTCCGACGTGCGCGCGCCCGATCAAACCGAGCGTCCGCGCGACGACGCCCGAAGCGCGATCGACGGTAACGCGCTTATCCATGGACGCTGAAGCCGAACGCTAGCAGCATCGCCACCACGATATACGGCGCGAACGCAATCGGCTGCGTGCCCTTGTTGCGTATCACCGATACGAGCGTCGCGGCGAAGCATGCCACGGCGAGCGCGAGCAGCGAGGTCTGCAAGCCGAGCGCCGCACCGGTGAGCATCGCGAGCTTCGCGTCGCCCCACCCCATACCGCGTCCGCGCGAGAAGGTCGCCGCGAGCGCGAAGGCCGCGAAGACGACGAACGCTGAGATTGCAACCCACCACGTATGATGGAGGAGAACGCCCAGCGCGATGATGCCGAGCGGAGCGAGCGTGAACGCGTCCGGCACGATACCGGTACGCGCGTCGCTGTACCATGCGCCAACGAGCGGAACGCCGAGCAACGCAATCGTGCCGAGCTGCGCGAGATTTCCGCCGCGTGCTGCGACGACGACGCCGAGCAGCGCGAAGAGCACGATCGGCACGGCGGGGTGCAGCCGTACCGGCGCCGGACCGTCGTCGTGGCGCTGGATGCGCGCGCAGACGAAATCCGCCGCGATGACCCCGCACGTTGCGGCGCAGGCGTAGATGAAAGCCCAGGCGAGTATGGCGGCCATTAGTGATAGATGTATCTCGCGAGAACGCCGCCGAAGATCATGATGAAGAGCGACGGCAGCATGAAGAGTGCCATCGGAAAGATCAGTTTGTTCGAAAGCGCTGCCGCCAGTTCTTCCGCGCGCATGATGCGCCGGTCGCGCGAGTCCGCCGCGAGCTCTTCGATGACGTGCGTGATCGACGCTCCGACGCGCTCGGATTGCACGAGCGCCGTAACGACGGTCGTCAAATCCGGCTCTCGTATGCGCGCCGCCATCGCGGTCAGCGCCTCGGCGCGCGAGCGTCCCAGCCGCACGTCTTGCAGCGCGGTGCGCATCTCGTCCCCGAGCGCTCCCTGCAAGCCCTCCGCTGCGACCGATATCGCGGCATTCAGCGCGACGCCGGCTTCGACGGTGCTCGAAAGCAGGTCGAGAAAGTCGGGCAGAGCGCGGCGGACCTCAATTTTTCTCCGATTGACCGAGCCCGCAAGCTCGCCGAACGGACGATAGAAGCCGAATCCTGCGAGCGCCGCCACGAGCAACAGCATGACCGTCGATGTTTGATGCAGCATCAGCATGGCCAAAAAGCCGATGCCGATACCGACCGCGCAATAGATGCCGGCACGCGCGAAGAGCTTCGCCGGCGTTACGTCGTACCAGCCCGCTTCTTGCAAGCGCACCTCGAGACGATCGCGCCGCTGTTCGTCGAGCAGACGCTGAAAGATCGTTCCCGATTCGTCGGCGCCGCCGATGCCCGCCGAGACGTTGATCGAGGCGAGACGCGCATTCACGTCGCTGTTCGAGCTCGTCACCGCGTACACGATGACGCCCACCGCGCCGACCACGAGCAAAATCAGCAGCGCGAGCATTAGACGTCGAGCCTCGAGAGCTTGCCGAAGACGATCCAGCCTAAGGAGATCAATCCGACGACGACGCCCAAGCAGATCCGGCCGAGCAGCGTGTCGAGCAAGCCGGCGCGCATGTCGGGCTCGAAGGTTAGGATGAAAGCACCGACGCCGATCGGGAGCGCCGAGATGATGTACTTCGTGAAGCGAGCCTCGGACGTCAGCGCGGCGATTTTGCGATTCAGTTTGCGGCGCTGCTTGATCGTTTCGGCCAAGTTTTCGAGTACTTTGCCGAGGTTGCCGCCGGTTTGGCTCTGGATCCGAATCGAGCGCGTCATCATCGCCAACTCGCTCGAGAACATGCGGTCGGAGAGCTGGTCGAGGGCGTCGTAGATGCTAACGCCGATTTGCGTCTGGCTCAACACCCGTGAGAATTCGATCCGCGCCGGATCCGGCATGTCGTTCACGACGGTAACGAGCGCTTGGCGCAGCCCGAGGCCGACGCGCAGCGCGCCCGTGATCAAGCGGAGCACGATCTCCAGTTGATTGTTGAACTGATTGAGACGCCGCACTACCTTGAGGTTGACGTACCCTTTGACGCCCATGTACGCGACCATCGAAGTGCCGGCAAGCAAGAGTATCCCGACGATCGGCGACGGCTTGACGAGAAACGCCAGGACGCCCCAGGGGATGATCGCCGAGGCGATCACCATGAGGGCGAGCTCTTCGGCCTTCATCGGAATTGCGGCGCGCTCGAGCAGCTTGCGGTACGGCTCCAGCCGTACGGCCACCCACGCGACAAGCCGATCCCAGAACGCGATGCAGCCGAGTGCGACCGCGCCCGCGACGCCGAAGAAGACGACGAACGGTGCGACGGAGCTCATGCAAGCATCTCCGTCACCACGCCGTGACGGCGAGCTGCATCTGGCTCAGCCGCTCGATCTGGAAGCTGATGCCGTACTCTTCGAAGCGGCGCAGGAAGTTCGGCTGAACCCCCGTGTAGACGAAGCTGCCGGAGAGCTTGCCTTCTTTGTCGAGGCCGTGTTGGTCGAAACGCAAGATCTCTTGCGTCGAAATGATGTCGCCTTCCATGCCGACGACTTCGGTGACGGACGTCACCTTGCGGCTGCCGTCGCGCATGCGTGACGTCTGCACGATCACGTCGACGGCACCCGAGACCTGCTCGCGAATCGCGCGCACCGGGATCTCGAAGCCCGCCATCAGCACCATCGTCTCGATACGCGACAGGCAATCGCGCGGCGTATTCGCGTGCACGGTGGTCAGGGATCCGTCGTGACCCGTGTTCATAGCCTGGAGCATATCCAGCGCTTCACCGCCGCGGCACTCGCCGACGACGATGCGATCCGGGCGCATACGCAACGAGTTGCGCACGAGCTCGCGGATCGGGATCGCCCCTCGTCCTTCGACGTTTGCCGGACGCGCCTCCATCCGAACCACGTGATCCTGGTGGAGCTGCAGCTCTGCTGCGTCTTCGATCGTAATGATGCGCTCGTTGACCGGGATGAATCCCGAGAGGACGTTCAGCAGCGTCGTCTTACCGGAGCCGGTGCCGCCGCTGATAACGATGTTCAAGCGCGACTCGACGGCCGCTCGCAGGAGGTCCGCCATCTCCGGCGTCAGGGAACCTTTGGTGACAAGATCGTCGGCCTTGAGACGATCCTTGGCGAAGCGCCGAATGGTGATCGTGGGATAATCGATCGAGAGAGGTTCGACGGTCGCATTGACGCGCGAGCCGTCGGGAAGGCGCGCGTCGACCATCGGAACCGCTTCGTCGATATGCCGTCCGATCGGCGAGATGATGCGCTCGATGACCAAGCGCACTTGGTGCTGATCGTTGAAGCGCATGCCCGAAAGCTCGATGCGACCGCGGCGCTCCACGTAGATGCGCTCCGGGCCGTTGACCATGATCTCGGTCACCTCGGGATCGTTCATGAGATCTTCGAGCGGACCCAGGCCGAGGCTCTCGTGGATGATGTCTTGTCTCAGGCGTGCCAGTTCTTCCGCCGATCCAAGCCCCGGATATCGTGCGACGGCCTCGGTGACGGCGCTCTCGACTTCGGCGCGAAGTTCTTCCAACCGCAGCGGATCGGCGTTGGAGCCGATCGCCGCGAAGTCGATGCGACGCGAGAGCTCGCGATGGATCTCCGCCTTCAGCGACGCCCACTTGCTCCTGAGTTGATCCGAGGCGGCATCAGCGGCGCGCTGCTGGGCGCCGTTGTTCGACATATCGAGCTTGCTGCGATCGACCATGCGGCGCTCGCCGATCGGCGTGCTCGTCGAAGGTTGTAGGACGAGCAAGTCGGCGGCTTTCGGACCGTTCTTGAGCTGGTCTACGACGGCGACGATGGCCTTTTCGTACTTCTTGTCGTCGAGCGAAGGGATCTCGCCGACGATCTTCAGCTTCAGCGCGCGCTCGATCTCCGCGGTGGGAACGCGGTTGCGCGGGTCGCGCGCGACGATGACCGCGCTCAAGCGCGACTCTGGCACGCCAAACTTCATCAACTCGAGCTGCATCACCCGCGCGCCCGTAACGCCCAGCATGGACGGCTCGACCGCGAGCAAGAACTGCGCGGCCCGAACCGCGAACGGCCGCACGGCCGCGGCGAACGGCTGCGCCGCGTCGACGATCGCGAACTTCGTCGCGTCGGAAATCGAGCGAAGAAGCTGCTCCACCTTGTCCGGCTTGATCGTGAAGCCGTCGTGGATCGATCCCGCCAGCTCGAAGAGCGTGAGATTCGGCGCGACTTCGGCAAGAGCGAAATCGTCTTGTGCGCGACGTGCGTCGACCTTCGCGATCGCGTTGAAGAGCACCGCGCCTGCGCGCCGGCCTGAGAGATCGCCGTCGACGAGCAGCGTCGGTCCGCCGTCCTTCGCGAACCTCATTGCCACGTGCGTCGCGAAGGTCGTCGCACCGACTCCGCCTTTGGAGCCGATGACGAAGAATATCTCAGGCATCTCGTTTATCTCGTCGAGCTGCCCGACGTGTCCGGGCCGCCGATTTGATCGCCTTCGATGATTTCGACCGGCGAGTACGGCAGCGCGCGACGCGGGGCGGGTCCGCCCGAGGTGACCGCCGGCGGCGGAGCCGCGAAGGTCTGCGACGCGAAGACGAGGTCCTGCGTCGAGCCGCTGCGATCGCCTTTCGGACGCAGCGCCAGTCGCAGCGTCGAGTTGAGGTCGGCCATCGCCAGCAAGTCCGCCTGACTCGGCGTGACTTCGAGCGTCACCGAGCGCGGGACGTTGGGAACGGGCTGCGACCCCGGCGTGGGCGTCGAGGGCGCCGACGGGCCGAGCTCGCCACCGACGGCAAAGACCGTGACGTCGCGCAGAATCGTCGAGGCCGTTGGTTGCGCGGATCCGACGCGCGGCGGCACGGCGATGACGTCGACTTTGTCGCCCGGCTCGACGAGACCCGAGACGTCGCGCACTTCGTCAACCGGAATTGAGATCGCTCGATAGCCGCGCATGAGGTGCAAGCCCCGCGCCGGCGCCTCGTCCTTGCTCGTATTCGAAGACGTAATGGCCGCGCCGGCCGGAATCGGGCCCAGCGCGACGTCGCCGGAGACATCGCTCGGCGACGAGAGCGCGTTGGGGTCGACGTCGCTGCTCGGGCGCATGACCACGTTCACCATCGAACTGGTGACCGGAGCGTGCGCCGGAATGTCGGCGATCGCGACGAGCACCGGCCTCGGCGGCGCGGATGCGACGTGTCGGTTCGCCGACGAGAGATAGTTGAAGGTTAAGAGCCCGGCGCCGGCGGCGAGCACGGCAGCGACGATGAGCAGCGTATTGCGTTTGTTCATTGAACGATCCTCAGGAACGGGGAGACGGTGAGGCCTGCGACCGCCAGGGCGAATCCTGCGCCGATCGCGACCGCGTACGGAATGCGCGTGCCGCGCGCACCGATCGCGGCGGCACCCAGAGCGAGACTACGGCCGGCGAGCGTCGTCGTAACGCCGACCCTCAGCCGGCTGACGACCGCACCGAACTCGCCCCGCACCGCTGCGACGGCGACGGCGAGCGCGCCGCCGCAGAGCGCGCAGTAGAGAACGACGTCGATGCACGCGGGAAATCCCGCAAGCGCGGCGACGCCGGCAAGGAGCTTGACGTCGCCACCCCCGAGCACGCCCGCTGCGTGCACGAACGTCCCAAGAACGAGCATGACGACGACGATGGCTCCGGCGGCGAGCGCCGCCTGCACGCCGTCGAACGCCGCGAGCAACGGTGCGACGGCGATGAGCGGCAGCGTGAGCGCGTTGGGAACGCGCCGCGAGGCGAGATCCGTGTACGCGGCGATCGCGCATGCGGCGCCCGCGACGGCAAAAGCTACGGTGTGCGGCGTTGAAATCATTTGCGGTTCTCTCTTATGTTGCGTTCGCCTCGCTCGAGAACATGGAGCTGATGTCACCGCCGAACACCGCCATCGCAGCGATGGCGGCGACGGCGACGAGCGTGATCAGCAGTCCATATTCGACCAGGCTTGCGCCTCGATCGTCTCGGACGAGGTTGTGAAATGCATCAATCATGAGCGAAAAGGCGGGCTACGCGCGGCGGCGGGTAGCCCGCTCCTCGATCGTTGGGTTTAGAGGTCGTTGCCTGCGTTGGTAAACAGGCTCGAGATTTTGCCGCCGAGCGTGGTCATGGCAGCGATTGCCGCGAGGGCAACGAGAGCGAGCAACAGGCCATACTCGACCAGGGTCGCACCGCTATCGTCCTTCACGAGGGTCTTGATTGCGGAAAACATACTGAAGGCTTCTCCTCACTTAGGTGGTGTAGGTACGAGGTGTGTCTTACGGTCCGCGGTCGTTGTCCACGTCCGTAGACGTGATCGGTGGCCCGCTCGTTGGAGGCCCGACCGTGAAACTCACGGTTGCCGGGGTCGTACCCGGCGCGTCCGCTTGAATCATGATCTCGGTGCCCTGCACGAAGTCGGGGGCGATCGGGAGTATTACCGAGAAGGCGCCGGACGCGTCCGCAACCGCCGTCAAGCGATTGAGGAAGACGACCGGCAAGTCAATCGAGATCTTGGCCCTAGCCGTAATCTCGACTGAAGTCCCTGGCGGAGCGGTCCCGGTAACGTCGATCGCCTCCGCGCCATCGTGACGACGAGCGGAGAGTGCGATCGTTCCGGCTTGTGGCGCTTGACTCAGAACGACCGGCGCCGAGCCGGCGGCGGGAGTCGTAGACCCCACGCCGCCCGCGTCGAACGACGGTCGATCCGGAGCCGAGAACCAATAGCTCGGATAGACCGATGAAACGGCAGCCGCGCCGGTGTTCGCACCTACCCAGGTATGCTGTGCCTGCGACCGCGTCGGCCCGAGGATGCCGGCCGAAACCGTACCTCCCGAGGCCATGATGAGCGACGCAATAATCGCAGACGACGTGAACGCTCGATGCAACATGCCGTTCTCCTTTCCGTGAACGTGGGACGATCATAATCGAGGTTCGGCTCGCTGCAAACATTGCGCGCACAACCTTTACAGAAAGCAAACGTTGCGTTTATGCCCTTAAGGTAAGGGGTTGTGGCATAATGACTTCCGATGCCGTGGCTCACGGAAGGAACTACATGACAATGGTACATGTGCGCGCGCTCTGCGCGGCACTCGCGATGACGCTAGCGGTTGCGATTCCGGTCGCGCCGGCGCAAGCGCATCCCGACGTGATCTCGCTTAAAGCCGGCCATTCCACGATCATCCCCGTTCCGGGGCTCACGCGCGTTGCGATCGGTGACGGTCACATCGCGGGCGTCGTTCCCATCGGAACGAGCCAGTTGATCATCAACGGTAAGGCGCCCGGAACGACGTCGCTCTTCATCTGGTCGGGATCCGGCCGCCGTACGTATACGGTAAGCGTGACGGACGAGCTGTTTGACAACTTCGCACAGATGCTGTCCTCCGCGATCAACAACCCCGGCATTCGGGTGAGAAGCTACGGTACAAACGTCATCGTCAGCGGCACCGTTCCGGACATGGCGCAGTGGGTCAATCAGAACAACATCGTCTCGAGCTTCACGGCGATTGCCCGAGAAGAGAAGTATCACATCGTCGACGTCGTCGGCGTCACGCACTCCATGGACACGCTCCAATCGGAGTTCGCGGCCTCGCCGACCGCGCACGATCTCAGCATGGAGCCCGACGGCAAAGGCAACATCATCGTCAGCGGATACGTGCGGGACCAAGTAGAGGAAGAGCAAGTAGTCAACCGCGCTCGGGTTCTCGCGGGTACGTACCTCGCTGCGGACGGCAAGGTGATCGATCGCCTCTCCGTCGCGCACATCAGCCAGATCAGCATCAAGGTCTACGTCCTCGAGATCGATCGAACCGGTCTGGGCGATATCGGGCTCCAGCTCCAGTCCGGCGTTCCGAATCCGAATAATCCCAACGAGATCAATCTCGCGCCGCCGACGTTCCCGATCTTCGAAGGCGGCGTCGCCGGTCTGCTCGGCAAGGCGTTGAACATCGCGCCGTTCTTCCGCACGGTGCGTCTCGTACCGACGCTCAACCTCGTGCTGCAGAGCGGCCACGGACGCATTCTCTCGGCCCCGAATCTCGTGACGACCCCGGGCAGCCTCGCCACGTTCCTCGTCGGTGGGCAGATCCCGTACGTCTACTCGACCGGCATCGGCCAAACGTCGGTCGATTGGAAGAACTACGGCGTTCAATTGAACGTAACGCCGACGCTCCTCCCCAACGGCAGCGTCGAGAGCGTCATCACGCCCGACATCTCGAATCTCGACTATCAGAACGCCGTGCAGCTCAACGGATTCTATATCCCCGCGCTCAAGGAGAGCAGGCTCTCGACCGACATCATCACCGCGCCCGGCCAGTCGATCATCATGGGCGGCCTGATCGAGCACGTGAGCCAGCGGACGATTAGCAAGATTCCGATCTTGTCGTCGATCCCGATCCTCGGAAAGCTCTTTCAGTCGGTAAACTACCAGAACTCGGAGTCCGACGTGATCTTCATCCTCACGCCGGAGATCGTCTCGCAGTAATGCGCCGTGTGCGCTGCCTGCTCGCCGACGAAGCAGGAGTCGCACTTCCGGAGTACGCGCTGGCGCTCGCGCTGATCGGGCTCGGCGCGATTACGGCACTCGTCGGCGTCGCGGTCGCATGCTCCACGACGTGGAGCAACTCGAGCGCGGCGCTGCAGACGTATACCCTGGGGACGCCGCCACCGTGAGAGGCGGCCCCGATCGCGTTCGCGGCGCCGCACTGGCCGAGACGGCCATCGTCCTTAGCTTCACGCTGATGGTCATCTTCGGCGCGATCCAGATCGCGCTGATCGGCTTCTTCCAGACGCAGCTCGACGGCGCAACCTTCATGTACTCGCACGCCGCTGCCCTCGGCTCGAGCAACTATACCGCCGTCGACGCCTCGCTCGGGCCGATCTTCCCGAGCGTCCCGATGACGACGTGGGGACTCTCCAATATCACCAATGCCAACCCTCTCGCGACGAACACCGCAGCGATGCCGAACTGGACGCAGTGGGGAAGCCTGACACAGCGATTCGGCGGCGCGGCGATCCTTCGCTCGCAGCTCGTTCAGACGAAGGGAAGCATGACCGTCAACGGGCTCTCCGTCCTCGGCAACTTCATCGCGCTCTCCGCTGGCAACGTCGAAGGTATGACGATGGTCGGCAATCACGACGACGACGCGCAGGGTGCGGGATACAACTCGCAGACCGTCTATAGCTCGCTTGTGAACCCGATCACGCAAGACGACCAGAACGTTCCGCCGTATTATTTCACGTTTGCGTACATGAGCTATTGCACGTTGTCGCAGTTCAGCTCGAACGGATCGTCGTGCTCGAGCTGGTACACGAGCGGCGGCCTGCGCTCGCTCGGTCTCGCCGAGTACTTGAAGGACGACCAGACTGGGAATGCCGGCAACTACACGACGAGCGCCGACGGCATCGGCACCAATGGAACGTTTCAGACGATGGCGTGCCACCAGCGGATCTTCGCCGATTTGGCGGCGGCGTTTCCCAGGGTGATGCCGTCGCCTTCGCCGATTCCCGGCAGCGTCTACGACGAGACGTCGAGCGGCCCGTCGACCGTCGCTGCGTGGGGCGGCGCTTCGTTCCGCATGGTCTACACCTGGGACGTGCAGGGAACGCACGGTGAGAATCCTGGAAGCAAGACGTTTGCAAACGGCTATCCACTGGATCCGACCTACGGATGCACGGATGGAGGTCCGGGCGCATGAACGGCGGTACCCGCTCGGGCTCCCACGCGCAATGCGGCCAAACGTTCCCGATCTGGGCGTTTGGGACGCTCACCGTGCTGACGATGCTCGCGCTGGCGATGAGCTACGGCCAGATGGTCGCATGGCAGATGCGCGCGATGAACGCCGCCGACGCAGCGGCGCGCGGCATGCTCTCGGTCCAGACGACGCAATGGAACGAGACCGAGGCCGCCCTGCACGCCGCAGCCGTTGAAGAGTATCGCTTGCGCGTCACGATGAACGACCTGCTCGAGGTGATTCACGGCGACGGCGGATGCGAGCCCAGCACGCCGGACTGCGCCGCGCTCTACGTCAACCTCCGCCAAAACTACCTCGACTCGCTTAGCCGTTACACAAACGACGTCGCGATCGTCGGGCGCGTTTCGACGCCGCCGTGGTCGCAGCAAGTCTCGCTCATCCAGTCCGCGCTGTCGCAGTATCAGACGAACTGCGGGACCGCGAGCGGCGGCGACTGCGCCTTCAACTACACGCTCGTCGAGGCGACGCCCCGTCCCTCGACGTATACCGAAGACGTCTACGCCGACTGCTGCAACATGGTCGTCGGCGGCGGCACGAGCGGACATCCCAAGCTCGACCTGACGCCGATGCAGATCGAGATCGTCGCCTGCGCGCGCGTGACGCCGTGGGTTCCGACGTTCTGGGACTGGAACGGCGCGGCGGTGAACGTCGTCGGGCGCGCCGCGGCGACATCGATCATGGACACGCAAGAGTTCCTGTGGGTCGGCTCCATGGTCGATCCGGCGAGCTCATCGAACGGCGTTCTTCAGCCGTCCGAATATCCGGAAAGCCCGAACGACCAAGCAGTCGGATTCATAAACAACGATCAATACTACCGCATCGATTACGGCGGAAATCCCAACAACGTATACAATCCCGGCGACCCATCGACGTCAGACGGCAGCGGCGGCTTTAGCTACAGCGCGAGCTATCCGGGCCTCTACGACGCGGACGGATGGTGGAGCACGATGGCGATCCGGCCGTTCGCCGGGGCGCTCACCGCAGGATCGAGCTTCACGTGCAAGTGAGTCCGCGCAGGTGCCGTCACGCAGAGCGCGGCCAAGCGACGCTAGAAACGGCGATCTTCCTGCCGGCATTCCTTCTCGTGCTCTTCGGCGTGATCTGGACGGTGCAATCTTCGGTGATCAACGAGCGCGCCCAAGTCGCCGTACGCTTCAGCGGCCTGGTCTCCGACGAAGCCAATCCCTATCATCAGTACAGTCTGGGCGCGCTCTACGACGGCCTTCCCGGCATCGCCCCGGCCGAAGTCTACACCTGCATCACGCCCGGGCCGGACGCCCTCACCAACAATCCCACGAACGGCACGTTTCCGGGCCCGCAGTCGCCCTCGTTCTTCCAACCGACCGGCACCGTGAACGGCACGTGCACCCCTGGCCCGACGCATCTCTCCGGCGGCACGATGGCATCGCCGATGCTCTTCGTGCACACGCAATCGACGGTCACGACGTCCGTGTCGGTGCCGTCGTACCTGCAGAGCGCGCTCGGAGCAAACCAGAACTTGAGTGCGACGCAGAACTTCTTCGACGGCCCCGACGTGCAGACGATCTTGGCGTGCTACGCGGAGCTTGGCACCGCCGTCGAGCAATCTCTCCAGCACACGACGCTCAACGTGTCGAGTCCGCCCACGCCGTTGCCGGAGTCACCGAATACCGCCCCCCTGACGCTCTCGGGATCCTGTTAGGAACTACCGCGCGTAGACGGTCAGCGGTTCCAGGGCGAGCTGATCGGCGGTGCCGCGCGTAAAAGACGCCACGATGACGTAGCGGCGATCGGCGACCGCGGGTGGCGCGAGAAACTCGACCGCCGCCGCATTCGATGCGATCGCGCGCAGTGCGACCGTCGTGCCGCTTCGATCTTGCAACGTCAAGCGTAAGTTCGCGGGGTGCGCGAGCAACACCACGAAGAAATGGCGAGCGGCGACGACGCGCGCGGGGACGACGCGCATCAGCTGCGCGACGGGGAGCATCGATGGAACCGCAGCCGGCGTCATCGGTGCGGGAAGCGTCTGCGGGACGACGAGCACGCCGACCGAGGCTCGCGCAGCCGAGCCGCCTCGCGCGATCCGCAGCAGCACTCGATACTGCGTCGGATCTGCTACGTGCGGAGCGGTGAGCACGCTGGCGCCGCTCGCGCGATACGGCACCGTCTGGACGGCGATTTGCGCGGCATCGACGAGCGCGATCGTTCCGCTCTGAGCGTGCGCGGCGTAGTGGACCACGATCGGCGCTCCTGCCGCCGCGACGCCCGGATCGACCTCGAGGGCTTCGACGGAGGCGCGTGCCGCCGCCATGTGAACGAGCGCCGTCAACGCGAGCGACGCCTGCGTGCTTCCAAATGGCCCCTTCACAAGGAGCGCGACGCGATACGTTCCCGCTCGACGATACGTGGCAAACGTAAACGACCCACGCCCGGTCCGTACCGTACCGCTTGCGACGGGCGTATCGCCAAGCGTTACGACGTACGTGGCGCTCCCGATACCGGAGAGCGCGTAGCTCGCCTTGACCGTGTCGCCGGCGAGTACGCGCGCCGGCACGGCAAACGCGTGGATGGTCGGCCTAACGGCGCGGTACGCGACGGCCGCAATCGCGAGCGCGACGACGAGCGCCGCTAGTGCGACGGCAAGCCGAACGGCGAGCAGAACGGGAACGCCGGCTTGGGCCGACGCGCGCAAAGATGAGTTCTCCATGAGCAGGTGCAGCGTCCGCAGGCGCCACGGAAAGCGCAGCGGCGCAACGACGGCGACCGCAACCGCCGATTGCGGGTGAATCCAAAAGGAACCCGGCGAGACGGGAACGCTCGCACGGCGCGTGCGACCCGTCACCGTGCAGAGAAGCGGCTCATTCGCCTGATTGACGACTTTTGCGACGAAATCCGTCGAAAGAAAGCGGCGCTGCGTGCACTCGAGCGCACCCATCACGACGCGCTGCTCGTCGAGCACCGCGGCAAAGCCGCGCGCCTCGATGCCGCGCACCGGCTCCGGCACGAGCGGCGGCCGCGCGATTACCGGCAGTATCGGCGCCGGTGCCGATTCCACGACCTCTGCGACGGCGGCCTCCGCCTCGTCGCGTGCGGGTGCGGCGCGCGGTTTCGGACGTTTGCGGCGCTCGTACACGACGACGCCTGCAAGAACCGCGACGAGTATCGCAGCGACGGCGAGCGAGATCGCGGCCAAGCGCACGGTATCCTCTTCGAGCGGCGCATCGAAACCGCACGCAAAGGTCGTTCCGGAGACGCGCACGAACGCGGCCCGCCCCGAGCGGCCGAACCGCGGCACGGCAAAGAGAAAGCCGAGCTCCGCATGCGGCTCGCACGTCAGCTCGAGATCGCCCTGTAGCAGCGCGCTCGAATCCCGCCTGGTGCCGGGAGCGCACCGCACGGGCTCCTCCGTATCGTTGACGACGTGCGCACGAAAAACGATACGACTCAGCTCTTTTCGAAGAACCGAGATCGTGCACCGGATTGCAGAAGCGGGTGAGGTATCGACACACTCGCCGGAGGCTACAGTGCGCAGAGCAGAGACGTCCAGCCTTGCGGCGGCCCTCACGGTTATGGACGCTACGGGGCAACGCGGTGGAGGACCTGCGCGATGCGGCGAATCCGCGTGCGATGCCGCTCATCGTCGTTTCCACGCCGCTCGGAAATCTCGGCGACGTCACGCTGCGCACGCTCCAGGCGCTGCGCGAGTGCGATCTGCTCGTGGCCGAGGACTCGCGCGTCGCGCGCGCGCTCCTGGCCGGTTTGAAGCTGCCCGGCAGAGAGATCTGGAGCTATCACGAGCACAATGCGGTAGCCGCCGCACCGAACATTCTCGAGCGGGCGCGTCACGAAAGAGTCGTATTGACGACCGACGCCGGAACGCCGGGCATATCGGATCCCGGCAGCGAGCTGATCGCCGCCGCGCGCGCCGCAGGAATCGCCGTCGACCTGCTTCCCGGGCCAAGCGCGCTCGTTGGAGCGGCGGTGCTCTCGGGCTTTTCGTTGAAACGCTTCGTCTTCGAAGGCTTCGTCGCACGCACGAGCCGCGCGCGACGCGAGCAGTTCGCGCGTGCGCTCGCCCTGGGAGTGACCAGCGTCTGGTTCGACTCGCCAAAACGCATTCGCGCGACGCTCGCGGACCTCGCCGCCGTCGCTCCCGACGCGCGAATCTTTCTTCTGCGCGAGTACACGAAGCTGCACGAGCAGCAGCTTCTCGGCTCGCCGGCAGACGTTGCGGCACAACTTTCGGAGCCCGTTCGCGGCGAGATTGCGCTCGTCGTCGAAAGCGCCGCCATCGTACGGTCAGCGCCCGACGCAGCGTCGCTCGATGCCGCCATCGACGCGCTGCTCTCGCGAGACGTTCCGGTGCCGGCAATCGCCAAAGAGCTTGCCGAACGCGGTTGCGGCACGCGGCCTTCCCTCTACGCGCGCGCGAGCGAGCGCAAGCGGCATCGGAAGGGCCTTTGATAAGAGCCCGTAACGAAAGAACCGTGCAGCAGCGCGCCTACTACGTCACGACGCCGATCTACTACATCAGCGGCAACCCCCATATCGGCCACGTCTACACGACCGTCGTTGCCGACGTCCTCGCGCGCACGGCGCGAACCGCCGGACCCGCATTCTTCCTCACCGGGACCGACGAGCACGGGCAGAAGGTCGCGAACGCCGCGACGGCGGCTGGGAAGTTGCCGCAGGAGTGGTGCGACGACCTCGTTCCGCGCTGGCAGTCGCTCTTCGCCGCATACCACGTCGCCTACGACGATTTCATTCGCACGACGCAGCCTCGGCACGAGCGGGTGGTGCAGCGCGTCTTCGAGACGCTGCGCGAGCGCGGCGACGTCTACCTTGGAACCTACGAAGGGTGGTACTGCGTCTTCGACGAGACGTTCTGGCTCGAGTCGAAGCTCGCCGGCGGAAAATGCCCGACCTGCGGGCGCGAGGTGCAGTGGATTTCCGAGGACGATTGGTTCTTTGCGCTTTCCAAATACGGGCCGCGTCTGCTCGAGTATTTTCGCGCGCATCCCGACTGGGTGCGTCCGAAGAGCGTCTACAACGAGATGATGGCATTGCTCGAAGAGGGCGTCGAAGACTTCAGCATCTCACGCACAAACTTCGATTGGGGCATTCCGATTCCGGGCGGCAGCGGCGTCATCTACGTGTGGTTCGACGCGCTGCTCAACTACATTTCCGCAATCGGGTGGTCCGTGGACGACGACCGCTTCCACGCGTACTGGCCCGCGGCCGTGCAGCTCGTCGGCAAAGAAATCGCACGCTTCCACACCATCATCTGGCCTGCCGTGCTGTGGGCGATCGGCGAAGCGCCGCCCGAGCTCGTATTCGCGCACGGGTGGATCACCGTCGAAGGGCAGAAGATCGGGAAGAGCCTCGGCAATGCGGTCGATCCTTTTGCACTCGCCGATCGTTTCGGCGCCGATTCGCTGAGGTATTTTCTCCTTCGCGAAGCGCCCTTCGGCAGCGATTTCTCCTACTCCGAAGAGAAGATCGCGCAGCGCCATAACAACGACCTCGGCAACGATCTCGGAAATCTCGCGCATCGCACGCTCTCGATGCTGCAACGTTATCGCGAGGGCGTCGTTCCGGCGCCGGGAGCCACCCCGGTGCTCGCGCGGTTCGCGGAGCTGCCGCAGCACATGCGGACGGCGATTTTCGACCTGCGCTTTCGGGACGCGCTCGAATCCGCTTGGGATCTCGTGACGACGCTCAACCGCGCGGTCGAAGAGCGCAAGCCGTGGGCGCTACATAAGGAAGAACGGGGCGCGGAGCTCGATGCGTTTCTCTACGAATTGTGCGAGGGACTGCGGCGTCTAGCCATTCTGCTCCACCCGTTCATGCCGGAGCGCATGCAGGAGTTGTGGCGCCGGCTGGGCATCGGGGAGACCCGCATCGACGACGCGTGGGAGTCGGCCTTTGCGCGTCCCCTCGCGCCGGGCACGCACACGATCCTCGGCGATCCGCTCTTTCCCCGGCTCGATCTCGTCGGGAAATGATCGACAGCCACGCGCACGTGCACGATCGGGCGTTCGACGCGGATCGCGCAGCGACGATCCAGCGCGCTCGCGACGCCGGGGTCGTCGGTATCGTCACGATCGGATGCGATCTCGAAGACAGCGAGCGCGCGATCGCGGCGGCGCGAGCGTTCGGCATCGTCGCCTCCGTCGGCATTCATCCGCACGAGGCGAAGAGCGCGCCCGAGAACGTTGCCGCCGCGTTTGCCCCGCTGCTCGAATCGCCGGAGGTCGTCGCGATCGGCGAGACGGGATTGGATTTCCACTACGACCACAGTCCCCACGACGTGCAAGAGCGCGTCCTTCGCGCCCAGATCGGCGTCGCCAGGGAGCGCGATCTACCGCTCGTCTTCCACGTTCGCGACGCGCACGACCGCATGCTGGAGATTCTCCGCGAAGAGCGCGGCGCGGGGATGCGCGGCGTCGTCCACTGCTTTACCGGTACTGCGGATCACGCGCGAGCGTACGTCGAGACGTTCGGGCTCTGCCTGGGCGTCGGCGGCGTCCTGACGTTCAAGACGGCCACGGATCTGCGCGCCGCCGTGAAAGCGGTCGGCATCGAGCCGCTGCTCCTGGAAACCGACGCTCCCTACCTCGCTCCGGTTCCGATGCGCGGCGAGCGCAACGAGCCCGCCTTCGTTACCTATACCGCCGAGCAACTCGCGCAGACGCTCGGCATGGCGCCCTCGACCGTTGCGGAGGTCACTACCCGAAACGCCGCGCGCTTCGGATTCACGCGCTGAGCTCGCGCGCAGCTCGCCACCGCGACTCGAAATGCGCGCGCAGCTCGTCGACGACGGCACGCTTGGCCGTACGGGCACCCCAGTCGAGTTGATCGGGCGTGAGAAAGGCCGACGTCGCGTTCGCGGAGCCGACCCAGGCACGGCTCCCTGCGACCGCAAACTTTTCGTTCGAGGTGCAGATGCGGACGCAAACGCCATTGGTTCGCAACCGCGCAAGCAAAGCACGTTCCTTCGCGCACAGCGCTTCGCGCGAGACGAGCAGGCGCGGCGCGCATCCGGCTCTTCCGAGACGTTCCAGTGCCGAGTAAACCGCGTTACCGCTGCCCACGGATTCGCTTTCGACGACGACGTCGCTACGGTGGTGCACCGCGCCAAGAACGCCGGCCTCCAGCGCAAGGGCGTCGCTCTTGCGCAAAGCAAAGTCGCGACGGGGCGAGTCGAAGCGCCCCGCGATCGCATCGCGTAGCGCGCGCGCGTCCGGCCGAGCGTCGTCGCGCACGATGGTGCTCTCTTCGTCGCGCGCAAAGTTGACGTCGTCGAGATAGAGCCGGCCGTCGACCAGCGCCGCCTTCGCGTGCACCGGTGCGGTACCGTCATCGTCGACGAGACGCGCGTCGGCACCGTCTCGAACGAGCTCGTCGACCACCGCTCGATTCAGGCGTCGCACGCCGCCGCGCGCGTCGTAGTACGGGCGACCCTCGAGACGCACGACGACGCGCGCGCCGCGCCGTGCAGCTGCCGCGAGCGCTTCGAATGCCGGACCGCGCGGCAGGAGGTACGCGACGAGCGTTACGTCGCGCGCGCGCTCGACGGCCGCGACGAGCTGCGCCTGCGAGCTGAGGAAGAACATCGTCCTCCCATCCCGACGAAGGGCGGCTCCGCCAAGGGTTGGAAGGGTAGCCCGCTCATGCACTCTGTCCCCACGACGTGCTCTAGCGCCAAGTCGATCCACGTTCGCGAGATGTTCGCGCGCATCGCACCGCGCTACGACACCACGAATCGCGTCCTCACCGCCGGACTCGACGAAGGCTGGCGGCGGCGCGCCATCGCCTTGCTGGCGCCGCCGGAGGGCGGTCGCGTGCTCGATCTCTGCTGCGGCACCGGCGACGTCGTTTTCCACCTGCTTCGCACCGATCCGACGCTACGCGTCACCGGTATCGACTTCTGCCCGCCGATGCTCGAGGAGGCGCGCGCGCGTGCCGAACGTGAATTCCACGATCCACCGGAGTTCGTGGAGGCCGACGTCACCGAGCTTCCGTTCGAGACCGGCACGTTCGACGGCGCAACGATGGCGTTCAGCCTGCGTAACGTCGTAGACATCGACGACGTGTTACGCGAGGTGCTGCGCGTGCTACGCCCCGGCGCGCGCTTCGTCAACCTCGACGTCGGCAAGCCGCCCAATCGCCTTTGGCGACGTCTCTTCGGCTTCTACTTCTACGGCATCGTGCCGCTCATCGGCGGCCTCGTCGGGGGATCCCGGCAGGCCTATGCCTATCTTCCGAGCTCGCTCACGCATCACCCCGACGCCCCACATCTCCGGGAGCGCTTCGAGCGCGCCGGCTTCGAGCAGGCGCGGTACGTGCCGCTGATGGGGGGCGCAATCGCCGTGCACATCGGGACCAAACCAGCATGATCCGCGACGCGCAGGATCCGCTGGGAGAGTCGGCGCTGCACGATCTCGTGGAGCGTTACTTCCGCACGAGCTTCACGACGGAGAACCCGATCATCACCGAGGCCGTCAAGCGCATGCTCTCGGCCGGCGGCAAACGCTTGCGTCCGCGCATCACGCTGCTCGCCGTTCAAGCCTGCGGCGGAGATCCGGCGAGCAACCTGCACCTCGCCGCATACATGGAGCTGATTCACGTTGCGACGCTCATCCACGACGACGTCGTCGATCGTGCGGCGACGCGGCGCGGCGTGAACGCCACCGCGATCGATTTCGGCAACCGAACGAGCGTGCTCGCAGGCGACTATCTTTTTGCGTGGATCTTCAAGAACGTGACCGCAAACTATCCGCCGCCGATTCCGCAAGTGCTTGCCACGACGCTTGCGCAGATCTGCGACGGCGAGGTCCTGCAGCTGCACGCGCTCGGCAACGTGACGACGACGTTCGACGACTACCTCGCGATCGCGCGACGGAAGACCGCCTCACTCTTTGCCGCCGCGGCCGAATGCGGCGCACTCGTCGCCGGAGGCGGCCCCGAGCAGGTCGCGGCGTTGCGCGGCTTCGGTGAAGCGTACGGCGTCGCATTCCAAATGCTCGACGACCTTCTCGACATCACCGGGCAGAGCGCGACGCTCGGCAAGCCGGTCGGCAACGATCTCGCCGAGAAAAAGATGACCGCCCCGTTGATTCTCGCGCTCGACCGCGGCGACGTCGCCTTTCGCGGCGCGGTGCGCTCGTTCTTCGCCGACGCAAGCGTACCGGTCGAGCGGATCATCGAAGCGATCGGGTGGCAGGGCGGTCTCGAAGCGACCCGAGACGAGATCGCACGCCACCTCGTTCTGGCCAAGGAAGCGTTGCAGCCGTTACCGGCGAGCACGGCGAAGAAAGAGCTGAGCGGTCTCGCCGACGCGCTCCTCGAATAAAGGAAGTCGCCATGTTTTTTCATCCCGTTTTAGGTTTCATCGACGCACCGATCATCATCGGCATCGTCGTCATCGCCGCGCTGCTTTTCGGCGCCGACAAGCTGCCAAAGCTCGCCCGTAGTGCCGGGCAAGCGAAAAAAGAGTTCATGATGGGTCAAGCAGAGGCCGACGAAGCCGTCCTTCGCGCACGCGAAGAGGCGCGCCATAAGGCCGAGGCCCAGAACGCAGACGTCATGGACGGCGTCGAGGCCGGCTCCGTGAGCGGCGAAGCCGTTCCACCCCCTTCCGATAAGGGAACGCTCAGCTCGTAGGACCGGCGACCGTGCCGCTCTCATCCATGCCGATCCTCGACGAACCCGCGACCGATACGCAATGGGATCAAAAGGAGATGCCCTTCACGGAGCACCTGCGGGAGTTGCGCGCGCGCCTCTTGATCTCGCTCGCGACCGTCGGCGGCATCGCCGTGCTGCTCTTCATCCCGTCAAAAGACGTGATCACGTGGATGGTTCACACGTACTTCGCGGGCATCACGCTGCACGCGTTCGGCCCGGCCGACGTCATCTTCACCGAGTTCAAGTTCTCCGTCATCGGGGGTATCGTCGTCGGCTTGCCGGTGTTGATCTATCAGTTGTGGATGTTCGTCGTACCGGCAATTCATCCGCGGACGCGCCGCATGGTCTACGGCTTCATCGTGCCGTCGATTCTCCTTGCCTGCGCCGGCTTGGCTTTCGCGCACTTCCTCGTAATCCCACGCGTCGTCCACGCGCTGCTCGGGATCACCGACGCGGTTGCGACGCCGACGTTCGGGGTCGCGCCCACGATCAATTTCGTGCTGATCTTGCTCGGCATCTTCGCGATCATCTTTCAGATGCCGATCGTGCTCGTCGGCCTCGCGCGTTTGGGCATCGTCGGTTCGACGTCGCTGCGGCACTATCGCCGCCACGCGTTCTTCGCATTCTTCGTAATCGGCGGCATCGCAGCTCCCGACGGTAATCCGATGACGATGGCGCTCATCGCGCTGCCGATGTACGCGCTCTACGAGATCTCGATCTGGCTCATTCTCGCACTCGAGCGCTCGTGGCGTCCGCGCAGTCTTCCCACCACGTGACGCGCGCGCTGACCCGGACCCTCGGCAACGTCACCGTCGGCGTCGCACTGCTCGCGCTCTGGGGCGTCCTGACGCTCGTGGGCGTCGTGGTCGAACAGGGGAAAGGCGCGGCTGCCTACTTTGCATCCTATCCGGCGCCGATCGCGCGCGCGATCGTGCGACTCAACTTCGACGACATCTATCACAGCGGATGGTATCTAGCGAGCATCGGGCTCGTCCTCGCCTCGATGACGATCGCGACCTTCACGAAGGTCATTCCTCGGCGCCTTCCTCCTCGCCGAGCCGTCACGATCGACGCCATACCGCTGCACGCGCACGTGACCGTTCCGGGCGACGAGGCGACGATCCGAGCACGCGTCGAGCGCTTCTTCTCCACCCGCGGTTGGAAGATCGTACGGCGCGACATCGAGGGCACGCACTGGTCGTTCGCCGACCGGCATAACTGGGCGCGCATCGGCGTGCTCGTCAACCATACGGCGATTCTCGTCATCGCGGCCGGCACGATTCTCTACTGGGCGCGCGGCTTCGCCGGCGAGACGGCGATCCTGACCGGCCAGACCGCACAAATTCCGCAGACGCGCGCGCTGATCCGATTGGACCGCTTCGCTTACACGGTTGCGCCCGTGCTGACCAAGGGCGGCATGCTCTATCAACCGATCGATTACGTCTCGCACGTGACCGTCGTCGGTCGAAACGGCGTTCCTACGCCGATGGTCGTTCGCGTCAATCACCCGATCGACGTCGACGGTACGCTCGTCTACCAAGCCAGCTACGGTTTCGGAATGCGCTTCTCCGTGACGCACGACGGGAAGCCCGTACCCGCGCTGTCGAGCCGCACGCTCGTCGAGGGCGACGCGCTCGCGATTCCGGGAACGACGCAGAGCGTCGTGTACGAGCGGTTCGTCCCGACGGTCGACCGCCGAACGCAGATGCCCTCGTCGGACCCACGCGTCAACGACCCGGCGGTCATTCTCTCCCTCCAGGAAGACGGCACATCGCTCGGCGCGGTGCTCGACCCGTTGCGCTCCTCGGTCGATCTCGGAAACGGATGGCGCATCGTGCCGCAGCGCGCGGTGCTATACAGCGGCTTTCAATATCGCTACGATCCCGGCGTCCCCCTCGTCGCCGCGGGCTCGGTCCTGCTGCTGATCGGCCTCGTGATCTCGTTCTACTTCTTACCGGCCCGGCTGCACGTCCGCGTGGACCCTTCGGGGGAGAGCGCCTGCACGGTGGGGCTCGCGGCCACGACCGTCAAAGGCTACGATATCTTCGAAACGCAGTTTCGCGAGCTCGTCGACGAGCTGCGCAAGCGCATCGACTAAATAAGGAAGGTCTCCCACATGCACGCGATGGCACTCGACGCCGTGCTCATGGTTCTCGCGCTGGGTTCCTACGCCGTTGGAGCGCTCGCGCTCGTCGTGTATTTGTTTTCGCGGGAAGGCTGGCTGCGCAATTTCGGTGCGACCCTTGCCGTGGCCGGTTGCGCGGCGCAGTTCGCGCAGCTCGGCGCGCGCTATGCCGAAACGCATATCTGGCCGCTGCTCAATCTCTACGGATCGCTCTCGCTCTTCTCGGCGATGTCCGTCGCGATCTTCATCGCCTTCGCGTTTCGCTACCGGCTCTGGTTCGCCGGCGGCTTCGTGCTCGCGCTCGCTGCCATTTTTTTGGCGTACGGCGTAACGTGGAACGAGGGCGTGATGCCGGCGGTCCCGTCGCTGCAGTCGTACTGGGCGAAGATTCACGTGCCGCTCGTCGTCTCGTCGTACGCCGCCTTCCTGGTATCGTTCGTCTTCTCCATGCTCTATCTCGTGAAGTATTACGCAAATCGGCGCTATGCGCGGAACGGCGTCGCGCTGGCGCCGGCCGGCGACGGCGGTGCGGCCGATCCGGCACTGCGCGACACGCCCGCGCTCGCTGCGGCCGCGGAGGGGGGAGATGCCGTCGCCGAGTGGTTCGGCACGCTGCCGTCGCTCGCACAGATCGACGTGCTCGTCTATCGCACCGTCGCGGTCGGCTTACCGCTCTTGACGCTGGGCGTCATCACCGGCGCCGCCTGGGCACACGAAGCGTGGGGCGCGTACTGGCAATGGGACCCGAAAGAGACGGCCGCGCTCGCCTCGTGGATCTTGTATGCAGCGTACATGCACCTGCACACCCGCCATGCGTGGCGGGGCCTGCGATGCAGCTGGTGGAGCGTGATCGGCTTTGCCTCGATCATTTTCTGCTATCTCGGCGTGAACATTTGGATCAGCGGGCTGCACAGCTACAAAGTGTAGCCGACGGCGCCCTTCTCCTCGCATCGCTGCAAAAGTCGCAACGCCCGGTAAAAAGGGCGAACGTAAAATTGCGAGTAATGGCGGGGTATGGCGATTCATAGCTCGCAGGACGCCCAAGAGCAGCCGGAGACGCCGGAGGAAGTTTCGCGGCGCGCCTTCATGGTCAACGCCGTCGTCACCATGAGCGGCATTATCGGCGTGGGCCTCGCGATTCCCATCGTCGGCGGACTGATCCCCGAATCCGGCTCGGGGGCCGGCAGCTGGTCACCGCTCACGCACGCCGAGCTGACCGAACTCGAAGCGGCAACGCAGAAGCCGGTGAAACTGAGTTTCTCGATGACGACCAAAGATGCGTACCTTCCCGAGCAGACGATGCAGGATTACGTCTGGGGTATCAAGGTCAATCCGGCACGATTTCAGGCGGCTCGTCCCGATATCTTCAACGGGCCGGGCGGCAAAGCCGACGTGTCGTACGACGTCGTCAACATGAGCTTCGTCGTCTTCAGCCCGCTCTGCCCGCATCTGGGCTGCCGCTACGACTGGGATGCGAGCACGAACAAGTTTCTCTGCCCGTGCCACGGCTCGGTCTACAACTTCGATGGCGCCCATCTCGCCGGGCCCGCTCCGCGCGGTCTCGACCCATTGCCGCTGCGCGAGCAGAGCGGCATCGCGCAAATCATGTGGATTCGATACCAGTCGACGACGCCCGACCGCATCGTCATCTCATATCAAGCGTAGGCCGAAGGAGGAACAACGATGCTGAACTGGATCGAACGGCGCACCGGCTTCCTTTCGATGGCGAAGGACTTTCTCACCGAGGACGTCCCCGGTGGCGCGAGCTACTGGTACGTCTTCGGCAGCGCGACGCTCTTCGCGATGATCGTGCAGATCACGACCGGCATCTTCCTGACGTTTTGGTATGCGCCGTCGGCCGCGACCGCGTGGGAATCTACCCGCGCGATCTACCTGAATCCGTTCGAGCATTTCGTGCTCTCGGTACACTACTGGGGCGCGACCGCGATGATCGCGCTCGTCTTCTTGCATCTCCTGCAAGTTGCCATCTTCGGCGCGTATAAAGCGCCGCGCGAACTGCAGTGGATCGTCGGCGTGCTCCTCTTGCTCGTGACGCTCGCGCTCGGTCTCACCGGCTATCTCTTGCCGTGGGACATGAACGCCTACTTCGCCTCGCAGGTCTCGCTGAACATCACCGGTACCGCCCCGATCGCCGGCCCTCTGATTCAGAACATCGCGCAGGGCGGCGGCGTAATGGGCACGCAAACGATCAACCGGTTCTTCGGCTTACACGTCTGGCTCATGCCTGCGCTGCTGCTGCTCCTCGTCGGCGCGCATTTGGCGATCTTCCGCCACAACGGCTCGGCGGGTCCCGTTGCCGACGACCGCCGCGGTTTGAAGGTCGGACGCTTCTGGCCCGACCAGATGTTCATGGATACGGTCGTTTCGTTCTTCGTCTTTCTGTTGATCCTGATTCTCGCGTTCGTCGCGCCGCCGTTTTTCGATCAGAAAGCCGATCCAACCGTATTGTTCCAGCCGTATCCCGCCTGGTATTTCCTCGCGCTCTTCGGCATGCTGAACCTCTTCCCGCCGCAACTCGACACGCTCGCGACCATCTACATCCCGACGCTCTTCCTGGTGATCGTTCTCGCGATTCCGTGGATCGATCGCAGCATGACGCGCTCGTTCGGATCCCGTAAGGGCGTGCTCTGGGGCATCGCGCTCGTCGTTGCCGTCATCGTCGGACTCTCGGTGCAGAGCCAGCTCCGAATCATGACGCTGCAAGGACAGAACCCTCCGTCGCTCAGCGAAGCGCAGATCCTCGCCGCGCCCGTCGCGGCCGCCACGCCGGCAGTTGCGCCGGCCGCAGCCACATCGACGGGCGCTTCCGGCACTACCGCCTCCGCCTCCGCGGCGCACGGCGCGGCGGTCTTCTCGCAGAACTGCGCGAGCTGTCACGGCGCGCAAGGCCAAGGGTTGCCCGGCACGTTCCCACCGCTCGCCAACAATCCGTTCGTGACGGGCGATCCGAGCAAAGTCATCGCTGCCGTGAAGAACGGCCTGCACGGAGCGGTCAGCGTGGGCGGCCAGACGTATAACGGGCAGATGCCGGCGTGGAAGAGCCAGCTCTCCACGCAAGACATTGCGGACGTGATCACCTACATCCGAACGAAACTCGGGAGCAACAACGCGTCGCCGGTCAGCGCGGCGCAGGCGAGCAAGTAGGTCCGCTATACAAGAATAGCGCGGCTTTTGCAGCCGTCGCGATCTCGCGGCGGCTGCGTCCGTACGTGGGATCGAATGCCGGACGCGCTCGCGGAGCGACGACCCAGACGCGCGACGCCGCGCAGATCACGCGACGCGGCCTGATCGCACCTCGCTCGTGGCCATCTCCCGGAGACGCCAGCATTACGACGCCCGGCTGCGCATAGAAGACCAACGCGTTCGAACCGGAGACATTTTGAATTGCCACGACGTCTCCGGGCCTGCGCTCGCGGTCGATGACGGCGGCGAGACGCGGAACGGGTTTGAAGGCTTCCGCGTGCGGAAGCACCGCAACCGCGAGCACGTCGACCGCAGCGAGCGTCGCTGCGGCGAGCGCGTACGGCGCCGCCGAGATGGTGTTGCGACGTGCAAGGAGCAACGCCGTCACGAGCGAGCCTACGAAGATCGCCGCAGCCGCCCCGAGCAGCGGTGGGATCGCCGAAGCGATCGCAACGGTCAGGCGATTCACGTGCGAGAAGATGCGGATAGCAATCGCGAACAGTCCGATCGTCACCGGAACGACGGCGGCAGAGACGATTGCCGAGCGCGGCGCTCCCTTTCGCACAACGGCGTCGAAGTAGAGTGCCGTTGCGATCGCGAGACCCGGCAGTTCGAGCGCGACGTAGTTCGGAAGCTTCGTCTGCGCGAAGCTGAAGAAGAGCAACGGCGCGACGATCCACACGAAACTCAAGCGCCACAAACGATTTCGGCGAACCTCTCCGACTCCGTACGCAACGGCGGGCGGCAGGAACGCAATCCACGGAAAGAATCCGAGGATGAGCACGGGCACGTAATACCAGACGGGTCCCGACTGATTTTCAATGACGCCGGCGTATCTCCCGAACGTGTAGTGACCGATGAGCTCGAACACGCTTGCGCCGCCGGCTCGCGACGCGAGCGCGACGAACCAGGGAGCGGCGATCGCGACGAAGGCCGCGGCGCCAAGGAGCCAGGCACGCGCGCTCGGCGCGCGCACTGCGGCGCGGCTCCAGTACGCGTACGGCAGAATAACGAGTAGCGAAACCGCCGGTGCGACCGGCCCCTTTGCAAGAAAGCCGAGAGCTGCGGCAATAGTGCCGTAGAGATAGTAGCGGTCTTCGCCGGTCTCGAGGCCACGGAACCACATGAGCAAGGTCGTCATGACCGCAAGGTCGAGGAGTGCGTCCATAATCGCGAGCCTGCCGATGACTGCTTGCATCAGCGCCGACGACAAGATGATCCCGCCGAGGATGCCGGCGCGCTCGCCTGCCTCACGTGCCAAGACGTAGGCGATTGCGGCGCCCATCGCGGCAGTTGCGAGCGCCGACGGAAGTCGCAGCGCAAAGGCCGTCGTGCCGAAGACGTGCGCGAAGGCTGCGGCAATCCAAAAGTAGAGGGGGGGCTGGACGAACCACGGCTGGCCGTTCAGGTGCATGACGATCCAGTCGTGACGAAGGAGGATCTCGCGTGCGACTTCGCCATAGGCCGTCTCGCTGTTGTCCCACAGCGTTCCAGCGCCGAGTCCGGGAAGCGTCGCGAGCACGCCGACGGCCGCACCGATACATGCCGCGCGCACGGGCTTCTCCATACGTGTTAAACGGTGTTTGCCGGGCGCTTGGGGAACTCTTCCCTGCCGTGTCTTCGACCGTCCTTCCTATCGCGTTGCGCGCGGACGCGCGCCAGGCGCTCGTCGTCGGCGGCGGAAGCGTCGCGTTGCGCAAGGTGCGCAGTCTCGTTGCGTCGGGCTTCCGGATTCGCGTCGGCGCGCCGCGCGTCGACGACGGCCTGCGCGCGCTCGCCACAAGCGCCGACGTCTGCTTGCTCGAGCGTCCGTACGAGGAGCGCGACGTACGCGACGTCGCACTTGCCGTCGCCGCGACGGGCGACGAGAGCGTCGACGCACGCGTCGTCGCCGACGCCCGAGCGCGCAACGTGCTCGTCTGCGACGCGACGGCGCCCGAACGCGGCGATTTCACGATGCTCGCAACGCTGCGTCTGGGCGATCTTACGATTGCCGTCGAGTCCGGCGGTTCGTCGCCGTCGTTCTCGCGGCGCCTCCTCGACGAGATCGAGGCCACCTTCGGCGGCGCGTACGCCGATGCGGCGCGTACGCTCGCACGCATTCGTAAGGAGATCCGGACGACGCTTCCGCGCGACGAACGGATCGCTCTGATGCGACGCCTGAGCGCGCTTCCGATCGAAGAGCTGGCGGCGATGTACGAGCGGCGGCGCATCGTCTGCGCGTCGCGAGCGAGCGCGCTCGCAACGGTTCAGGCGCGCAGCGTCGCAGCGCTCGTCGCTCTGCGCGGAATCGCAACCGAGATCCTCGACGTCACGACCGCGGGCGACCGCGATCGCCGGCGGGCACTGCACGACCTCGGAGACGCGAACGTCTTCGTCAAAGAGCTCGAAACGGCGCTGCGCGACGGCCGCGCGGATTATGCGGTGCACTCGTGCAAGGATCTTCCGAGCGAGCTGCCCGCGGACATGGCGATTGCGGCGATCTCCGCGCGAGAAGATCCGCGCGATGCATTTTGCAGCGAGCGCTACGCGAGCTTCGATGCGCTGCCGGAGGGCGCCATCGTAGGGACGTCGAGCCCGCGTCGGCGATTCCAACTCGAAGCGATGCGTTCCGATCTTCGGTACGAGAACGTGCGCGGCAACGTCGACACGCGCCTGCGAAAGCTCCGCGAGGGCGAGTACGACGCCGTCGTCCTCGCGATGGCAGGTCTCGCTCGATTGGACGCACGCGCGACGCATACCGTGCCGTGGGACGCCGACGTACTCGTGCCGGCAGCCGGGCAAGGCGCGCTCGCCGTCGAGATCAAGCAGCGTAGCGAGCTGCTCGCCTACGAGCTGCGCGCCGCCGTCAACGACGCCGAGGCCGAACGTTGCGTGCTCTGCGAGCGCGCGGCGCTGCGAACGCTGCGGGCAGGCTGCAGCGCTCCGATCGGCGTGCACGCCCGCGCACGCGGCGACGTCCTGCGCGTCAAACTCGTCTACGCGACGCCGAACGGCGTCCTGCGCGAGGAGCGAGAACAGCGCGCACAAACGCCGGCGCAAGCCGAGGCGCTGGGGCGCGCGCTTGCCGAGGCGATAACGCAGCGCCTTCAACTTTCGGCGGGAGCGCGCTCGTGAGCGTCGTACGACTGCGCCGTTTGCGGCGCACGCCGGCATTGCGAAGCCTCGTGCGCGAGCATCGCCTGCACGTGGAGCAACTCGTCCAGCCGCTCTTCGTCGTCGAGCGCGATGCCGACGCCGGACCGATCGGCGCGATGCCCGGCATCGACCGGCTGACGCTGCCGGGCGCGGTACGCGAGGCCCGCGAGCTCTGCGCCCTCGGCATTCGCGCGGTACTGCTCTTCGGAATCCCCGCGCACAAAGACGCGACCGGCTCGAGCAACGCCGATCCGAACGGCATCGTGCAGCGCACGATCCGCGCCATCAAAGACGCGCTCCCGGAGATGATCGTTATTGCCGATCTCTGCGCCTGCGAGTACACCGACCACGGCCACTGCGGCGTGCTCGACGAGCGGGGTGGCGTCGACAACGACGCAACGGTCCGGCTCTTGGCGCAGGTCGCACGTACCTACGCCGACAGCGGCGTCGACGTGATCGCTCCGTCCGATATGATGGACGGCCGCGTCGAAGCGATTCGCTGCGCGCTCGACGCGCACGGCTTCGCCGAGACCGCCATCCTTGCGTACAGCGCGAAGTATGCCTCGGCATTCTACGGACCGTTCCGCGAAGCTGCCGAATCGACGCCGCAATTCGGCGATCGTCGCAGCTACCAGATGGACCCGCCGAACGTGCGCGAGGCGCTGCGCGAGATCGCCACCGACATCGAGGAGGGCGCCGATGCGATCATGATCAAACCGGGGTTGCCGTATCTCGACGTGCTCCGTGCGGCGCGCGACGCCTTCGACGTTCCGATCGCCGCGTACAACGTGAGCGGCGAATACGCGATGCTCAAGGCCGCTATCGCAAATGGCTGGCTCGAGGAGCGGGCCGTCGACGAGACGCTGGTCGCATTCGTCCGAGCCGGCGCCGACGTCGTCATCACGTATTTCGCCAAGGAGTGGGCCTCCCGCAACCGATGACGATCGAACGTTCGATCGCGGCCTTCGCACGCGCGCGCAACGTTATCGCGGGCGGCGTGAACTCGTCGGTACGCGCGTTCAAAGCCGTGGGCGGCTCGCCGATTTTCATGAAGAGCGGCACGGGCGCAACCATCTGCGACGTCGACGGTCACGCATACATCGATTACGTGCTTTCGTGGGGGCCCTTGCTCCTCGGCCACGCCCATCCTGCCGTGACGAAGGCCGTAACCGCCGCGGTGGCTCGCGGCAGTACCTTCGGCGCGCCGACCGAGGCGGAGAGCGAGCTTGCCGAGCTGATTTCCTCGATGATGCCCGGCATCGAGCGTTTGCGCTTTACGTCGAGCGGCACAGAGGCGGCGATGAGCGCCGTGCGCCTCGCTCGCGGATACACGCGCCGCGAGAAGATCGTGAAGTTCGCCGGTTGCTATCACGGCGCCGCCGACGCGTTTCTCATCGCTGCCGGCTCCAGCGCGCTGACGCTCGGCGTTCCGAGCTCGCCCGGCGTTCCTCGAGGAACCGCGGCGGACACGATCGTCGTTCCCTACAACGATGCGGACGCCGTCGACGCAACATTCGCGGCGAACGCCGGCGCCGTTGCCGCGGTGATCGTCGAGCCGTACGCGGGGAACATGGGGCTCGTGCTTCCGAAGCCCGGCTTTCTCGAACGCGTGCGGGCGGCGTGCGAACGAGCGCGTGCGGTGCTGATCTTCGACGAGGTGATGACCGGCTTTCGCGTCGCGCGCGGCGGCGCGCAAGAGCGTCTCGGCGTGCGCCCCGATCTCACGGTGCTCGGAAAGGTCATCGGCGGAGGACTTCCCGTCGGGGCGTTCGGCGGAAGGCGAGAGATCATGGAGTACCTGAGTCCCGATGGGCCAGTTTTTCACGCCGGCACGCTCTCCGGCAATCCGCTCGCTATGGCAGCGGGCATCGCGACCTTGAAGGTGGTTCGCGAAGATTCGGCGCTTTTCGACAGACTCGAAGTGATGACCGGGCTTTTGACCGAAGGTCTCTCCGAAGTCATGCGCAAACACGGCGCCCCCCACCGCACGGCCCGGGCCGGTTCCATGTTCGGGCTGTTCTTCACGCGCGAGCCCGTCGTCGATCTCGCGTCGGCGATGACCTCCGACACGGCGCTCTACGCGAAGTATTTCCACGCCATGCTCGAGCGCGGCGTCTTGCTGGCACCGTCGCAATACGAGGCGGCATTCGTGTCGACGGCACACACGACGCGCGACGTGGAGCGCACGCTGGCCGCAGCGGACGAAGCACTCGCTGCAATCGCGACGGCCGCGCCATGATCGAGCCGGGCTTCGGCGTCTCGATCCCCCGCCTATACGCGTACCATCGCGCGTTGCGTCAGGCGGAAGCCGCCGGCGAGGCGACGATCACTTCGCACGACCTAGCGGCGCTCCTCGGCCACACTGTCGCGCCCACACAGATTCGCAAGGACCTCTGCGCGCTCGGCGCGCTCGGCCGCCGGGGACACGGATACACAATAGCGCCGCTCGCCGCACAGCTCGCGTGGGTGCTGGGACTCGAGAACGACTGGCGCATCGCGATCGTCGGTTTCGGATCTCTCGGGCACGCGTTCGCAACCTTCATCTCTGCGCGCGAGAAGCGCTTCCACGTGGTCGCCGTCTTCGATACCTCGCGCAACGTCATCGGTCAGGTATGGCAGGGCGTACCGGTCCACGATATCGCCGACGCGCCGCGCGTTCTGCGCTCCTGCGGCTGCGAGATCGGCGTGATCGCCGTGCCCGCCGAAGCGGCGCAGGAGGTCGCCGAACGCCTCGCCGCGCTCGACGTGCGAGCGATCCTCAACTTCGCTCCGACGACCCTGCATCTGCCTGCGAGCGAGCGCGCACCCGTCATCGTCCGCAACATCGATCTCGCCGGGGAGCTCTCGATCCTCACCCATCGCCTCACGGTCGGAACTCTGCCGGCCGCCGAAGAAGCATAGTCCCGATCGATGCCGCTGATCTGTCTTGGCCTCTCCCATCGTACGGCGCCCCTTGAGGTACGGGAGCGCCACGCCTTCCCGCCGTCGCGGATGGCGGAGACGCTCGCCGCGCTTCGCGATTACGAGGCGATTCGCGAGGCCGCGATGCTGCAGACGTGCGGCCGGCTCGAGTTCTACGCCGACGTCGACGACTACGAATCGGGCGCGGCGCAGCTGAAATCGTTTCTTCAGAATTTCCGGCACGCCGGCCTCGAGTACGATCTCGAATCGTATCTCTACACGCTGCTCGGCGCCGAAGCCGCCGAGCATCTGCTGCGCGTCGCTACCGGTTTGGATTCGATGTTGATCGGTGAAGCGGAGATTCTCGGTCAAGTCAAGGACGCGTACGTGCAAGCGCAGCGCGCGCAGGCGATCGGCACGACGTTGCACCGCCTCTTTCGCGAAGCGCTGCGCGCCGGAAAGACCGCGCGTTCCACGACCCGTATCGGCGGCGAGTCGCTGTCGCTGGCGACGGCAGCAATCGAAGCCGCGCGCGCCCACCTGGGAACGCTGGCGGGCGCATCCGTCGTCATCGCCGGCGCGGGAAAGATGGGACGTACGGCGTTGCGGCGCCTGCGCGACGAGGGCGTCGAGCGCGCCGTCGTCGTGAACCGCACCTTGTCGCACGCTCGCGCACTCGTCGAGGACGTCGCTTTCGGCGAGGCGCTCGAGATGCCGGCACTCGCGAAGGCATTGGCGCAAGCCGACGTCCTCTTTACCTCGACCGGCGCGTCGCATTTCATTCTCACGAAGGACGAGCTCGAGCGCGAGAGGGCAGCGCAGCGACCGTTGCTCGTTATCGACCTCGCCGTGCCGCGCGACGTGGATCCCGAAGTCGCGACGCTTCCCGGCGTCCGTCTCATCGACGTCGACGGGCTCCGGCCGGTCATCGACGAACGGCTCGAGATCCGCAGGGAAGCCATCCCCGACGTCGAGCGCGTGATCGCTCGCTACCTGGAACGCTTCTTGCGCTGGTATCGCTCGCGCGTCGCCCTGCCGGCGATCGCCTCGCTGACGCAAAAGGCCGAAGCGATCCGCACGGCGGAGCTCGACCGGCTGCTCTTGCGCTGCCCGGAGTTGAGCGAGCGCGAGCGCGCGCTCATCACTGGCATGTCGATGACGATCGTTTCGAAGCTGCTCCACTCCGCTATTTCGAACATCCGCGAGAAGGCGACGGTAAGCGATGCCGAGGTGCTCTCGCACGTTCGCGTCCTCGACGAGCTCTTCGAGCTGAACCTGGCTGCAAGCATCGCGGAGCTTGGAGAGACGACGCTACCGCAGTGAGCGGGCGCGTCGCCCTCGTCGGCGCGGGTCCCGGAGACCCGGAGCTCTTAACGCTTGGAGCGGTGCGCGCGCTGCGCGCGGCCGACGTGCTGCTCTACGACGCGCTCGTCTCGGACGCGGTCCTCGCCTTTGCGGCTCCCACCTGCGAGCGCGTCTACGTCGGAAAGCGCGGCGGCGACCATACGATGAGCCAACGCGAGATCGAGACGCTCATGACGAGCAAGGCGCGCGAAGGGAAGTTCGTCGTGCGGCTCAAGGGCGGCGATCCGTTCGTCTTCGGCCGCGGTGCGGAGGAGGCGGAGAGCTTGCGCGACGCCGGCATCGCGTTTGCGATCGTACCGGGCGTCACGTCGGCGATCGCCGTGCCGGCATACGCCGGCATTCCCGTGACGCGCCGCGGTCTCGCGTCCTCGTTCATCGTCGCAACGGGCCACGAGGATTCGCAGAAGGCCGAGTCCGGGATCGACTGGACGCGCCTCGCGGGTGCGAGCGAAACGCTCGTCTTCCTCATGGGCCTCGACACCCTCGATACGATCGCCGCGCGGTTGTTGGCGGCCGGCCTCGACCCCGCGACACCTGCGGCGGTGATTGCCGACGGAACGCGACCGACGCAGCGCAGCGTCGTGGCAACCGTTGCGACGGTCGCACAGCAGGCACGCACTGCCGAGCTGCGCGCCCCAGCAGTGCTCGTCGTCGGAAAAGTCGCCGCCTTGCGCGAGCGGCTGCAGTGGTACGACCGGGGTGCGCTCTTCGGGAAGCGCGTGTTGATCACGCGCCCGCAGCGTGAAGCCTCACACTTTGCGCGGCTTCTTCTTTCGGCCGGAATGGAGCCGATCGTCGCGCCCACGATCGAGATCGGCCCCCCCGACGACGTGGGGCCGGCGCGTCGCGCGGTCGAGGAAGCCGCGCAGTACGCGTGGATCGTCTTTCTCTCGTGCTACGGCGTGGATGCATTTTTCGACTACCTTCGCGAGCGCGGAAAGGACGTGCGCGCGCTCGGTCCGGCGAAAGTGGCGGCGATCGGCGCAAAGACCGCACAACGATTGCGCGACGCCGGTCTGACGGCCGATATCGCCTCCGGGCGCTCCACGAGCGAGGACGTCGCGCGCGACCTCCTCGCGCGAACCGCTCCCGGCGACCGCGTCCTCGTCTATGCCGCGCAGGAGGGACGCGACGTCGTGCGCAGCGTCCTCGAGAAGAACGGACGCCGTCCCGTTGCGGTTGCCGCGTACAAGACCGCATTCGCGAGCGATCCGGAGTTCGCGTCGAAGGTTGCGCGCGCCGACGTGCTGACCTTTACGAGCGCGAGCACGGTGCGCGGATTCGCGGGACTGCTCGGCGGAAACGCGGCGGCAGTGCGAGCGGCGTGCGGCAAGATCGTGGCGTGCATCGGACCGGTCACGGCACTCGAAGCGGCGGGAATCGGCCTGCACGTCGACGCGACCCCGCAAGAGTTTACCGCCGAGGGCATGCTCGCCGCGCTCGAGACGTGCCTCGCGGCGCCGGCATGACGCAAATTGCCGTCGCAGTCGTCGCGTCGTTCGCGATCGCCTCGCTCGCGTACGCGTTTCGCGCGCTCTCCTCGAGCGGCGCGATTGCCGCGTTCGCGATCGGGACGCTCGTCTTCATCGTCGGCGGATGGCCGGCCGCAGCGGTACTCCTGGCATTCTTCTTCAGCGCCTCGCTGCTCTCGCGCATCGGCACGCGGCGCAAACGCGGTCTCGTCGATTGGGGCAAACAGGGAGCGCGCGGCGCGCGGCAAGTCCTGGCGAACGGAGGCGTCGCCGCGATATGCCTGGCGTTCTCGCCGTTCACTACCGCACCATTGCTTCTCGCCTTTACTGCGGCACTTGCGGCGGCGACCGCCGACACGTGGGCGACGGAGATCGGAACGCTCGCGCGCCGCGCGCGCAGCGTGCTGACCTTTCGGCCGATCTCGACCGGGATCTCCGGGGGCGTCTCCGTTCCGGGAACGATCGCACAGCTCGGCGGCGCCGCGTTCGTCGCGTTTGTTGGATACGACGTGCACGTCACGCCCTTCTGGCCGGTCGCGATCGCAGGCGTGGCGGGAGGCCTCTTCGATTCGATCCTCGGGGCGAGCGCGCAGGCTCTGCGATGGTGTCCGAGCTGTGCGCGCCCGTGCGAGACGAATCCGCACGTGTGCGGAACGCCAACGACCATGTTTCGCGGCTTGTCCTGGATCGATAACGACGCGGTGAACCTTCTCTCGACGCTCTTCGGCGCGGGCGTCGCCGTGCTCGTGGCACGACACTGGCCGAGCCTCTGGTGACGCGCCTTCCCTCGACGAAGAACCGCGAGCACGCGCGCCGTCTCGGTCGCCGGCACGTCGCCGCGCTCCACAGCGATCTGCCGGCGCTTCCGAGCGAGCGATACGAGATCGTCTACGTCGATCCGCCCTGGTTCTACTACGGCAGCCCGATCAAGGACGCGGCCGCTGCAAAGCATTATCCGCTGATGTCGCTCGACGAGCTCGCGGCGCTCGACGTGCGCCGCCTGCTCGCGCCGCGTGCGGCGCTCTTTCTGTGGGCGACGTGCCCGCGGCTGAACTTCGCCATTGCGCTGATCGACGCGTGGGGCTTGCACTATCGCGGCGTCGCGTACGTGTGGGTGAAGACGAACCGCCGCGGTGCGATTATTGCCGGTCAAGGCGTCCCGCCGACGTTTACGAAGCCGACGACCGAGCTGCTCTTGGTTGCGACGACGATGCCAACCGGACGGCCGTTTCCCATCCGTAACCTCGCGCAAGCACAAGTCGTATTGCATCCGCGCGGCGCGCACAGTGAAAAGCCAGCCGTCTTTCGCAGCATGATCGAGGAGCTCTGCGGAGCTCGCTCGCGCATCGAACTCTTTGCCCGTACGCGAGCAGCCGGATGGGACGCGTGGGGAGCGCAGCTCTGCGCGCTCGGCTAGCGAACGAACGGAATCGCGATGTAGCGGAACGCGCGGCCGTTCGAAGCGGCGATAGCCCCAATCACGCATGCGAAGACGTTGGCGAGCGCGGCGACGAGCAGCACCGCGATCCACACGAAGAGCCATACGAGAAATGCGAGCGGAGGTCCGTCGCTCTCGATGCGATTTCCTTGCGCGATGAGCGCGGCGATCGCGCCGCCGCACGAGGCAACGGCCAGCACGAGACCGAGCATCATCCCCAGCGTAAACGTGATCTGGAAGTTCAGCGAGGCGCGAGCGTGCTGCAACGCAAACGGCCAGTGCTGGTCTCTGGCTCTGAGATACACGAGCAAGGGCGCGATGACGTTGGCGAACGGAATGTGTGAGAGCAAGAAGAGCCCGGCGAGGTTCGCGAACATCGCCCAGTTGCGCTCGTCGGCCGTCACTGCATCGCTCATCGGGCGTACCGCGTCTGCAGGTGTTTGACGATCGCATCGTCGTCGTCGGCAATCTTCACGTTGCCGTCGACCATCGACGGAATCCCGGTCGCACCGAAGATCTCTTGCAGCACGATCCGCTCGGAATGATCGCGCGGAACGTTCACGATCGTGTAGTCGAGCAAGAGGTCGGTCATCGCCGAACGCACGCGCGCGCAGTAGGGGCACCATTCGGCTTGATAGAGCACGATATCGGTTTTCGTCATAGCGGTAGCGCCTTTCGTCATAGGATGGATTTCCCCAGCCCCGAGCAGACGAGGCCCACGGCGAGCGACGCGGTCTGGTTCGACCGGTCGAGGATGGGGTTGATCTCCACCATCTCCATCGAGCCCAGGCGCCCCGACTCTGCGAGCATCTCCATCGCCAAGTGTCCTTCCCGGTAGCTCAGGCCGCCTTTAACCGGCGTTCCGGTTCCGGGAGCCTCGCTCGGATCGATGGCGTCCAAATCGAACGACACGTGCATGGGGCGGTCGTCTGCGCCCGCGATGCGGAGCGCCTCCTCCATGACGCGCGCCATTCCAAACCGATCGACCTCGGTCATAGAGAACGCGCGAACGCCGCGCTCGCGCAGGATGCGCTTCTCCGCTTCGTCGACGTCGCGCAAGCCGATGAGCACCGTCTGTTCCGCACGCGCGTCGCCGCGCTCGAGCGCAAACCAGAGCGGCATTCCGTGCACGTTTCCGGTACGAGAGCTATCCGGGCTGTTGATGTCGGCGTGTGCGTCGATCCAGATGAGTCCGGCCGGGCGCTCGTAGGCAGCGCGCAAACCCGCAAGCGTTCCCATTGCGATAGAATGATCTCCGCCGAGCACGAGCGGCAAGCCCCCGTCGCGGACGACGCGTTCGACGACCCCTGCGAGGCGCCCGCACACTTCGTCGATCACGTCGTAGTACCGCACCTGCTGATCCCCGCTTTGCATGGCTTCGCGAATCGGCACGTAGAGATTGCCGTGGTCCGTGACGCCGTGTATTCCGAGTGCGGTGAGCCGGTCGTGTAGGCGCGCGTAGCGAACGGCGGACGGCCCCATGTCGACGCCGCGCCGGCTCGCTCCCAGATCCATCGGCACGCCGATGACGTCGACGCGCTTCATAACCCGTCGACTGCTCGCGACGGCCACACCATCTTGATCGCTCGCGCGAAGACGGCCAAGCCCAAGCGAAGCGGCGCGCGCACCAGCATCCAGCGACGGCCGAGATAGCCATCGTCGAGATCGACGACGAAAAGGAAGAGCGCGTGCCGGCGCACGAGTGCGTCGCTCCAGATTCGCGCGGCACGAACGCCTTCGGGCGAGCGCGCCTGTAAAGCCGCGAGCACGTCGCCGTCGGCCGGCGCGTTCGAGACGATTCGCGCGAACTCCCGATGGCCTATCCCTCCGAGCTCCCGCAACAGGGCACGATCCATCGGGCTCTGGCCGTAGAAATAGTCGCCGAGCGTGCCCTCGATCGCCGCCCGCGCCTTGTCGATGAGCCTCGGCAGCCAGCGAATCTGACCGAGCGACTCATTCCAGCGGCGCGGCGGGCCGCGGCGCAGATCTGGCACGCTCATGAAACGCGGTTACTCTCCCCTTTCCCATTCTCCCGCAGGCGTCGGGCGCGCTGCGGACGTACTTCGGCGGGAATGGCTCCGCTGCGGTTCCTCTTTGCAGCTCTTGCCGCCGCACTTGTCCTTCCGAGTTGCGCTTGGCATCATCGCGGCCCGCGGCCCGGACAACTCACGCTCGGCATGGTCACCGACGTGGGAGGCCTGGGCGATCGATCCTTCAACGATTCCGCGTACCGCGGCTTGCTTGCATCGCAAGCGCGCCTTGGTGCGTACATTCAGGTGCTGCAGTCGCGCTCCGCAGCCGACTATCAACCGAACCTGAGCGCGCTCTCGAATCTGCGCTTCGACATGATCTATGCGATCGGATTTCTTATGAGCCGCGATCTCGACGAAGTCGCGCAAGCCAATCCGTCGCAGCACTATGCGATCATCGACGCGGTGGTTCCCGACCCGAACGTCGTCTCGGTCACGTTCAAAGAGGAGGACGGATCGTTCCTCGCGGGCGCGCTCGCCGCCATGATGTCGCGAACGCATCATATCGCGTTTCTCGGCGGTCAAGACATCCCGCTGCTCGAAAAGTTCGAGGCGGGCTTCGTCGCAGGCGCGCGCGAGGTCGATCCGCGCACGCGCGTCGACGTCAAGTACGTCGGCAGCTTCGACGACGTTGCGGCCGGCAAAGAACTGACGGATCTTCTGTTCGACGACGGCGCCGATATCGTCTATGCGGCCGCCGGAAAGGCGACGCTCGGCGCGATCGATTCCGTGAAGCAACGCTCGGGCGACTACGTCATCGGCGTCGACTCGGATCAGGACGCGCTCGCACCGGGCAAAATTCTCACGTCGATGGTCAAGAAAGTGAACGTCGCCGTCTTCGACGTCGCCAGAGCCATTCAACTCGGTCATCCCTTGACCGGCCACCTCGTGCTCGGCCTCAAGCAGCACGCGATCGGCCTCACGGATTTTCGGTACACGAAGGCGGCCATCGGCCCCGCGCGATTGGCTCGTCTCGCGCGCATCGAGCGGGCCATCGAAGACGGCCGCATATCGCCGCCGTATACACGCGCCGGCGAAGCCGCGTTCCGCCCGGTGCCGCTGCCGTGACGACGCCGGCGCTGCGAATGCGCGGCATCCGCAAAGCCTTTCCCGGCGGCGTCGCGGTCGACGGCGTCGACCTCGACCTCTTCGCGGGCGAGATTCACGCGCTCGTCGGTGAGAACGGCGCTGGAAAATCGACCCTCGCCGCCATCGCGTTTGGCGAGCTGCGCCCCGACGCCGGAACCGTCGAGGCGCACGGCAGCGTCGGCCTCGTGCACCAGCACTTCGAACTCGTCGGCAGACTGTGCGTCTGGCAAAACGTCTTACTCGGTCGCGAGCCGCGCAGCGGCTGGCGCATCGACGTTGCCGCGGCGCGCAAGCGCGTTCGCGAACTCGCCGCGTCGAACAACTTGACCATCGACCCGGACGCGCTCGTCGACGAGCTGCCCATCGGCGTTCAACAGCGCGTGGAGCTCCTGCGCGAGCTGGAGCGCGAACCCGCGGTGCTGCTGCTCGACGAGCCGACGGCCGCGCTCGCCCCGGCGGAGATCGACGGCTTCTTCGCAACCATCGTCGCACTCGCACGGCGCGGGACCTCGGTTCTCATCGTCACGCACAAGCTTCAGGAGGTCATCTCGTACAGCGCGCGCGTCAGCGTGATGCGCCACGGAAAGATCGTCGCGGCCATGGAGACCAGCAGCACGAGCGTTGACGAGATCGCGCGGGCGATGGTCGGCGGGGATCTTCCGCAGGTCGCGCAGCGAAAGCAGACGACGCTCGCGCCGTGTCTCTGCGTCAACGATCTGCGTGCCGGTACGGTAGCCGGCGGCACGAGCGGCATCTCTCTCGACGTTCGCGCTGGAGAGATCGTCGGCATCGCCGGGGTCGAGGGCAACGGGCAGACGGCGCTCGCAGACGCCATCGCCGGCATGATTCCGTATCGCGGTACCGTCAAGCTCGCAGCCGGCGCACCTGCAAAAGCGCGGGCAACGATGGGAATCATTCCGCAGGACCGGCACGTCGAAGGCCTGATCTTGAACTTCACGGTCGTCGAGAACGCGATCCTCGGACGACAAAACCATCCCGGAGTTCGCCGCGGAATGCTCTTGGACCGGAAACGCGCGCGCAGCGACGCACGCGCGATCGTCGAGCGTTTCGACGTTCGCGCCGCCTCGCTCGACGTCAAAGTGCGCACCCTCTCCGGCGGTAATCAGCAGAAGCTGCTCGTCGGTCGTGCGCTCGTCGACGGGCCGCCGTTCGTGTTGGCCTACAACCCGACGCGAGGCATCGACGTGGGCGCCGCCGCGCTCGTTCAATCGCGGCTCATCGAAGCACGCAACGCCGGAACGGCGGTGCTCCTCATCTCCTTCGAGCTGGACGAGATTCTTGCGCTGGCCGATCGCGTGCTCGTGATGTATCGGGGAAAGATCGCCGGCGAGTTCGACCGCGCAAACGTCGATCGTGGCGCGATCGGTCGCCTTATGGCGGGATCCCGATGAAACGCGCCGGAGCCTTCCTATCCGGTCCGCTCGGCGCCGTCGTACTCGTTGTCGTGCTGATGTCGATCGCGATGATGATTGCCGGCACGAGCCCCGCCGACGGTTTCCGCGCGCTCATTCTCGGATCTCTGGGCGGGCGCAGTCAACTCGGCGAAACGCTCGTCGCCACGACCGCCCTGCTCTTTCCTTCCCTCGGCGTCGCGTTTGCCTTCCGCGCTGGGCTGTTCAACATCGGCGCTGAAGGGCAGCTGCTCGTCGGCGGGATGCTCGCCGGCGCAGCGGGCGCGGCGTTCGTCATGCCGCCGTTCGCAGCCATCGTGATGATGCTCGCGCTGGGAGCAGTCGGCGGTGGACTCTGGGGAGCGATCGCGGGCTGGATGAAGGCGAAGCTACACGCAAGCGAGATCATCTCGACGCTCATGCTCAACTTCGTCGCACTGTACGTCACGCTCTATCTCGTCAGCGGTCCGCTCAAAGGGCCCGCGGCGACGGGAGCCGAGACGGCGTGGCTGCCAACGAGCTACTGGCTGCCGACGTTGATCTCGCACACGCGCTTGTCGATCGCGCTGCTCCTCGCCGTCGCGATCGCCGTCGCGCTGCAGTTCCTCTTCGCGCGCACGGTGTTCGGTTACGACCTGCGCGCGGCCGGCGAAGCGCCGGAAGCCGCACGCCGCAATGGCGTGAATCTGCCGCGGCTGACGTGGCTGGCGCTCGCGATCTCCGGTGCGATTGCAGGCATCGGCGGTGCGACGATCGTGACCGGCGAGCTGCATCGCTTCAACACGCAGCTCTCGCCCGGATACGGCTTCATCGCAATCGCCGTCGCGCTCGTCGGCGATCTCGATCCGATAAAAGTGTGCTTTGCCTCGTTTCTCTTCGGCATACTCGAAGCGGGAGGCCTCGCGATGCAGGCGAGCGCGCAGGTTCCCAAAGATGCGATCCACGTCATCGAAGGGCTCATCATCCTCGTGCTCGCGGCTCGCCGCTACGTAGCGCAGCGCAGCGAGCGGGTTGCGGAGGCTGCGGCGAGCGTATGACGGAGCTGCTCGTGACGCTCTTGCTGCTGACGCTGGTGAAGTCGGCACCGATCATCTACGCCGCACTCGGCGGCGTGATTTCGGAACGCTCGGGCGTCATCAACATCGGGCTAGAGGGCATGATGGCCGCCGGGGCGTTCGCCGCAGTCGTCGCATCGTATTTTGCGAACGACGGCATCGTGGGGCTGGTCGCCGGCGTTGCCGCAGGCGCCTTCGTCGGTCTCGTGCTGGCAATCGCGGCGACGAAATTCAAGGTCGATCAAATCGTCGCCGGCACCGGCATCAATCTCATCTGCGCGGGAGGCGCCGCGTACGGGCTCGTGCTCATCTTCAATCAGCCGGGCGCATCGAGGACGGTGCCGCCACTCGGTGGCATCAACATTCCCCATCTGAACATGAACCTCGGCGAAGCAATCCTGATCGCCTTGGCGTTTGCGCTTGCGATCGCGCTGCATTGGGTACTCTACCGTACGCCGTGGGGGTTGCGCGTGCGAGCGACGGGCGAGAATCCGCTCGCCGTCAAATCCGCGGGACTCGATCCGTTGCGGTTTCGCCTGCTGGCCGTAACCGCGAGCGGCGCGCTCGCGGGGCTCGGCGGCGCGTTCCTATCCATCGGCGAGCTTTCCATCTACTCGGACGGCATGACCGCCGGTCGCGGGTTCATCGCCCTCGCAGCGGTGATCTTCGGCCGCTGGACGCCGCTCGGGGCAATGGGAGCCGCAATCGTCTTCGGCCTCTTCGAAGCGCTTCAGGACGTCCTGCAGGGCCGCTTCGCGTGGCTGCCGGCCGACGCGCTCTCCGCGCTTCCGTACATCGCCGCACTCGTCGCGCTCGCCGGCATCACGGGGCGCGTGCGCGCTCCCGCCTCGGACGGCGTGCCATATTGACCCAAACTGAACGCGAAACGCGCGGCGCGACGCTAGGCCGGCAGCGCGACCGTGTGCTACAATCCGAGCATCGTGGCGACCGGTCGGCGTAGCAACGCCCTTCGCTTTGCCATTGTTGCGGTCTGCGCGATCGTGCTACTGCCGCTTGCCGCGAGCGCCGCACCAAGACCCTTGCGCCAGATGCGCGTCGAGATTCGTCGCCTCGCTGCGCGTATGCCCGCACAGACGGCATTCGAAGTGATGGATCTCTCGAGCGGTTTGGTCGCCGGCTACAATACCGACGTCTCGATGCCGGCCGCATCGACGATCAAAGTCGCGATCATGGTCGAGGTCTTCAAGCAGCTCGAGCGCGGAGACTTCTCGCTCGATCACCGCGTCGTGTTACGAGCGAGCGACAAGGACGACGGGTCCGGAGATCTCTGCGACGAACCGGCCGGCAGCTCCTATTCCGTCTCCGATCTACTCTCGCGCATGATCGACGTCAGCGACAATACCGCCGCGAACATGCTGATCCGCCTCGTCGGAAGACAACGCATCAATCGCGACATGCGACGGCTCGGCCTACGCCGGACCTATCTCGCGAACTACATCCGCACGAACGGCTGGGCGATTCGCAGCCAGTTACGCAGCTCGCCCGCGGACATGGTGCACCTTCTCGCCCTCATGGCCGAGCGCAAGCTCGTCGACGAGTGGTCGTCGAACGAGATGATCTCGATTCTCGAGGACGACGAGATCAACACGCTCCTGCCGCAGCCGCTACCCGACGACGTGCTCGTCGCGCACAAGACCGGCAGTCTCTTCGATACGCTCGACGACGTCGGCATCGTGTACGCCGACGGCGCTCCGTACATCATCGCCGTCATGACTACCGCACTCCCTTCGCGCGGCCTGGGACGCACGTTCATCCGCGCACTCTCGCGCGTCGTCTATCACGGCGAGTTGCAGTTGGCGGCCTGGCGCGTCGCGCACGGGCTCTCGATCTTCGACATCGGCGACGCGGCGCGCATTCCCAACGCACCGGACGTGCGCTTTTGGGACAACGCCGCCACTGAAGCGACCGGCGGGCTCTAAGGAACCTCGCTCTCCATCTCTTCGGGTTCCTGCGCAGGCCGAAAGAGCGCTTGGGCTACGAGAGTGGGAATGACCGCGGTGAGAATGACGACGGTGACGAGGACCGTGTATTGCGCTCGATTCACATCGTGATGCGTGTAACCGTAGAGGCTCGCAATCGAGCCGAACGTAAGGCCGGTCGCCATCAACAGCGTGAGATAGCCGGCGTCGCGAAGTGAGTACCTGAAGAAGCGCGCCGCCGGAAGGACCCCAAGAACTTTCGCTGCGATCTTCACGCAGAAGAACAACCCGATGAGCCCTATCCCGGCCCATGCGTCTCGGAGCGAAACGTACGACCCTACTTTTATGAAGTAGAACGGCGTGAGCAGCGTCATCGTTATCGTCTGCAGCTGGCGCTTGACGTTGGGCTGCGCAATCATTGCGTTCGCGCACGCCAGTCCTAAGAAGTACGCGGGCAGTACGCTCTCGCTCTTTGCGTACGCCGCGAGCGCCGAGAGCACGAAGATCAGGGCGAAAAGCAGTCGTAGTCCCGGCTCGCTGACGTACCTCCCCGTGCGTTCAAGTATGGCGGGGAGAAGCTTGGGCACGAGCAGCGTCGATATCGCGATGGCGGCAACGAGCGCGGCAAGCCAAAGGTTCGCGCTTGCGAAGAGCACGCTGAGCGCAACGACCGTTCCGAGTCCCGTAAAGAAGCAGACGGCGAAAATGAGCTGGCCGAGCGGTCGCGCCGCCAGTCCCGATTCGATCATGACGGCGTAGACGACGGCGACCGACGTCGTGGACATTGCGACGCCCGCGATCTTCGCGGCCTCCAGGCTCCAGTGGGCGACGTAAAACGCGAACAATCCAGCAGCGACGAAAGGCAGACCGAACGAGATTGCTCCGAGCACGGTTGCGGGTAGGAGCTGCGCTCGCAGCGCGCGCGGGTCGATCTCGGCGCCCGCCAAAAACGTGAGCAAAATACTGCCGAATCCGGCGAGAAAGTCGATCCAAGCATTTGCGTGTAGGCCGAGAAAGTTTCCGGCGATCACGCCGATCACGATCTCGACCAGCGCCGCCGCGATCTTCAGGCGGATGCCGACGAACGCACCGAGCGCCGCCAAGAGCATCCATACGGCCGCCGTAGACCAAAGGCTGGTGTCGTCGATGACGTGCACGCGAAACTCCTATCGTATAGAGCGACAGGAGCCATCAGCCGTTGCCGGCGGTTTAACGGAGCTCCATCCGTTGGGGACGCCTTTTCAGGCTATCGTGGCCGCCGTCCTCCGATAGACGTGCGTCAGCCACGACGCGTAGCGCGGCTCGCCTCCGACGACCGCACGCTCGTACGTCTCCGCGACGCGCCGCGCGATCGGTCCCATCTCGCCGTTTCCGACGACGCGCTGGTCGACCGACGTAACGTACGCGATTCCGGCCGCGGTGCCCGTGAAGAATATCTCTTCCGCGGCGTAGAGCTCTCCGCGGTCGATGGCGCGCTCCACGACCTCGACGCCATGATCGCGCGCGATCTCTATGACCGCACGACGCGTACAACCTTCGAGAACGTTCTGCGATGGGTCCGGCGTATAGAGCACGCCCCGGCGCGCGAGAAAAATGTTCTCCGCAGAGCCTTCGGAGACGTGGCCGTCGTGCGAGAGCAGGATCGCCTCGTCGTAGCCGTTCGCGACCGCCTCGCTCTTTGCGAGCGCCGAGTTGACGTACAACCCGGTGATCTTTGCCCGCGGAGGAACCATCGTGTCGTCCGCACGGCGCCACGAGCTCACGCACGCCCGCACGCCGCGCGACTTGTCGAGATAACTCGTGAAGGGGATCGGGACGATCGCAAAGGCCGAGGGTACGTCGTGCAAGCGTACGCCGACGTCTTGCGCCGCTTTGAAGATACACGGACGCACGTAGACGTCGGTTTCGAACGCATTGCGCAGACACAGCTCGACGGTCACGTCGATCAGCTCGTCGGTAGAAAGCGGAAGTTCCATCAGCAGAATCTTCGCCGAGGTGGCGAGGCGCTCGTAGTGCTCGCGTAGCTGCACGAGGAAGAGCTCGCGCTCAGCCGCCGACCAGTACCCGCGGATCCCTTCGAAGCAGCCGGTTCCGTATTGCAGCCCGTGCGTCAGCAGCCCGATCTTCGCCTCGTCGTAGCGCCGGAAGCCGCCGGAGGCGTAGACGACGGTTGCATCCAGATTCGCACTCGTGGCCATGAGCCACGATTGCGCCGCCGAGAGGGAATCGCCTGCGCAGAAGGTTACTCTCGAAGCATGCTGCGTTTCCTTACCATCGCACTAGTCGCTACGCTGGCGCTGCTCGGCGCGGGCGCGGGGATGAGGACGATTTGGCTCCCCACCGCTTGGCACATCTCGGCTCCAACCGGCTCCGTTCATTCGGTAGGGCTCTTTGCGCAAGGCATCGCACTCTCGCCCGACGGCAAGCACCTTGCGGTCGTGGATTCGGGTGACGGACCGCCGGCGCTGCTCGTACTCGATGCGACGACGCTCGCTCAGCAGCGCGCCATCTCGCTACCCGGCGCCTTCGGCAAACCGATCTGGCTAGACGCGACGCACGTGCTCGTTGCCGGCGAGAATGACGACGCCGTCGAGGACGTCACTATCACCACCGGCGGCGTCTCGCACATCGCGCTGCCGAAGGGATCGTGGCCCGCGCAAGTTGCGCTCTCGCCCGATCGCCGCCTCTTTGCTACCTCAAACGACCTGACGGGCAGCGTGGCGATTGGAGCGTTCGACGGCGCCGCACCCGCGATCGTGCACGTCGGCGCAAACCCATCGGACCTGCTCTTCTCTCCCGCGGCGCGGCGCGTCTACGTTGCTTTGCGCGCGGAGCGACGCGTCGCCGTCGTTAACGTCGCGAATCACGACGTCGCGTCGATTCCCGTCGGCTTGCATCCCGACGCGCTCGCGCTCTCGAAGGACGGCACCCTGCTCTACGTCGCCGAAAGCGACGACGACGCGCTCGGCATCGTGGACCTACGCAGGCGCAGGCGCGTCGCCGATGTCGATCTTTCGCTGCACGACGGGCGCACGCGCGGCTACGGCGCATCGCCGAACGCAATCGCCGTCGGAGCGCGCGACGTGTACGTCAGCCTCGGCGCCGAGAACGCGATTGCAGTCGTGCGCGATCGCACGCTCCTCGGGCGTATCCCGGCGGGATGGTACCCGAGCGGCGTTGCGCTCGGCAGCGGCGGACGCCTCTACATCGCCGACGCGAAGGGCGAATCGAGCCCCGCCAACCCGCAGTACCTGCCGTACGCTCCCGTCCACAGCAACGGCTACGTCGGATCCAGCCTCGACGGCTCGATCCGCATCGCCGGAGCCGGCGCGATCGACACCCAGCAAGTCGTCGCCAACGCGTCCCAAGATTGGGTCGCGCCC
>VFSW01000401.1_pt1 | contig 63237 bp, 66 predicted proteins | sample 5358111 | NCBI WGS metagenome assembly VFSW01 (sample SAMN11554181, study PRJNA540505) | mine drainage metagenome | isolation source: sediment from site ElyBrook_90M | place: USA: Ely Copper Mine, Vershire, VT | collected 2017
GGCGGGCCTGAAACTCCCGCTGAGCACACCAGCCTTTGCTGGACGCACAAAAATCCACCTCCAGGGTCTTCTCCGCCAGCACCCGCTTCAAATCGCGTACTTGCTTGCGCAGCTCTCGTATCGGGGAGTCGGCCGCCCCGCCCTCGATGGCCTTCAGGTGGTTCTTCCAGTGATAGAGCACCGTGCGGTGAATGCCCAGCTCTTCCGCCAGCGCCGAGACGCTCTCACAGTTCTTCATCCGCTCCAGCGCCATTCGCTGGAACGCTCTCGGGTACTTGTTGACCCGCTTCTTTGTGCCCACTCGCAGCCTCTTTCTCGGCTGGGTGTAGTTACCGCCTCTGTCTCATTTTAGGGGTTCAGTCCACAAACGGGCGAACGAATAGCAAAACCAGATCTCCGGGTCATAATCGCTCGGGTACTACATCGCACAAGACCCGTCATTTTGTGCTAAGAGCGCGTTGGGATCCCTGCTCCCGCCCTGAATGAACCTGACTCCCTGCCTCACAAAATGCAATTACTGGAAAAGGCGACTCTGGTGCACTTCACATCCCCTTCTCCAGAGGTCATCCCGTTGGCTCGCATCGAGGTCCTCTAACCCGGTGCAGCTTGGGCGACCGGCGTTCTTGCACCACCCCTTAAGCTTGGCCTGAGCTACGGGGTGATTTCTCATAGGACACCGAATCCGCCGTTGCCGTTGCAGCCTGTTCCTCCGCCGAACGCAGTGCCGTAGAGATTTCCATTGCCATCGATTACCACGTTACTGTAGGGATATCCGCCGTCACTGCCTCCGGTGAAATCGTGCAGGGAAGTGTAAGTCCAACTGTTGCCGGACCTCAGCGATCACCCAAAACCGGCCAGTAGTTATCACCTGAAAACCGGCCAACGAGAATAGCGTCCGGGACATTGAGGCCCGCAGGGGCTTGTAGCCTCCGAGAGCATGGCCAATGTCTTGAACGAAGCGAAGAAACAGCAAGTCTTAGCTCTGGGACGGATTGGATGGCCGCTGCGGAAGATCCAGCAGGTCGGCCGCAGTGTCGTAGCAAACGGCGTTTCCGTCCCGTATAGCTTCTGCGAGCGCCGCCTGCAATATGCGAACTTGATTCCGGCGATGCCAGGTAAAACGATCGAGAAAATTTCCTGCACTAGCAGCGCATCGTCGTTAAGCCTTGTTTTAAGTTGCGCCAATAGCGGCTCTACGCCTTTTTCGACGAGCAGCGGATCAGAATTCTGACCTCCGGCTGGCGACGAGCTACTCAATCCAGCAGAACTGCTGTTCTGCCTTGCTGCGGCAACTTCGGCGTCGGGTCCGTGGGCCAGATAGCCAACAGCGAGTCCCAAAAGCAATGTGATAGTGGCTAATACATAGGCCTGAGCGGTTCGCCAATATCCTGCCGGGGTCCCCGTTGCTGGTTAGGTTGCGAATGGCGACTCATAATCTCAATCTTCCACTCTCTATTCTTCCCTAGTTTGTTGCTGCGTGATTCGGACTGAGTTCCTGCAATTCGGCCTCCACAGAATCGTATGCGATCACGATTTCGCTACCCTGAGTGTGGTATGGAATTCTGAGGAGCTCACACGTTCGCTGCGACTCTGGGCGAACATGTCCAGGCGTGGGCATTGGCCCCTGGCATCTGTCGCAAATCACTTTTCCGTTCAACATCACATTTGGCGCCGCGCTTCGGTGATAGCAATACGGGCACGCGGCCAAGGCCACTTCGATCTGCCCGTCTGAAGCTTTGGTGACGACAAAACGGGTTTTGGCGCGATCGCTATATTCGAAGAGGAGCATGGCTCCGTACTTTAGTCGGCTTATGGGTACGTGCAGGTCTGTGCCAACTGCCAGCTCGGTTGGGCGGGTGTCCCCGAATTTCTGTAGGTGTTGATCGGAGACACTACGCCATGTGGCAAGTACCACAAGCCCAACCACGATCGCCAATACGATTCTTACTAACGTAAAGTCAAGCAAAGATATTTGTTCAACGCTGCTTCTGCGCCGATTGGGCCTTAGCCACGTTGGCCGCTGTTTGAGTCTTGTCACGAAGTCTGCTCCTACTGGCTGGCTGCCGCATACACGACATTCAATCGTCCCCCAGTTCTAAACGAAGGAGCCGCGCTGAAACGAGGCAGGGCGTGCAAAACTGCGGGTACGTAGTTCTGAGTTTCGAGCGGTAAAGCCCGGGCTGCCGCTGAGAACGTCGCCTTGCCCGTTCGTGTCAGTGCTCGCTCCACTGCCTGCTCGCCGGCATTGTAGGCGGCGAGCGCCAGTGGCCAGCTCTGAAATTGCGCATACAGGTCCCGCAAGTATTCGGCGGCAGCGCGGGTGGATTTGAGCAGATCCAGACGCTCGTCACGTTCGCCGTCAACCACCAGCCCATAGCGCCGCGCCGTATCGGGCATGAGCTGCCATAGCCCACGAGCCCCCTTTGGAGAAAGCGCAGCAGCATCGCCGCCGCTCTCGACTTGCACAACCGCCGCCAATTCAGCCGGAATCCCAACTTCACGCAGGATCGGCTCCAGTACAGGCCGAAGTCGCTCGACCCGTCGCGAGGCGCTCTGGTCGCCGCGAGCCACAATTAAGGCAAGGCTGCTGCCTTCATGACGGAGAGGCGGGCCCGCCATATCTGCCGGGTCAGGCTGAACGGCGCGATCGAGGGTCCTGGAAGCCGCGTCGCTTAGTTGCGCATCGAGACGCGCAAAGGGATCAGCCACATTGCTTCCGGCCTGTGCCCTTGCGATGCCGGAAACCAAAAGCATGACTAGTAGAAAAGCCGCCATGGCAATACTCTGTGCGGTGCGTTTAATCACTGGAACCTCCTGGACTGGCTTGCTCGGCGCGCTTCAGCTCGGGCTTTACCTCCCAATTCCATTTCCAGATGGTGAAGATGACCGGGTAAATGAGCAACTCGAGAATGAAGGAGGTCACGATCCCGCCGACCATAGGGGCAGCGATGCGCTTCATGACGTCAGAACCTGCACCGGTAGACCACATGATGGGCAGCAGCCCCATGAGGATGGCCATCACCGTCATCATCTTCGGACGCACACGTTTCACGGCGCCATCCATCACGGATTGCTCCAGGTCCTTTTCGCTTGTGATCCGTCCTTCCTCTTTCCACTTGTGGTAGGCAAGATCCAGATAGAGCAGCATCACCACGCCGGTCTCTGCATCTACGCCAGCTAGAGCAATAAGGCCGACAACTACAGCCATACTTATATTGTAGCCCAGCAGATAGAGTAGCCAGAATGCCCCCACTAATGAGAATGGAACAGCGAGAAAGACGATGATGACCTTAGTGATGGATTTTGTGCTCATGTACAAAAGTACAAAGATAATCAGTATAGTAAGGGGAATAATGAACTTAAGGCGTTGCTTGGCGCGCTGCATGTACTCCCACTGCCCACTCCAGTCGAGGTAGTATCCTGACGGGACCTTCACCTTCTGTTGCACGACCTTCATTGCCTTCTTAACATAGCTGCCAAGGTCAACTCCGCTAACGTCGACATACACATAGCCAAGAGGGACCGCACCTTCGGTCTTGATCACGGGCGGCCCCGTAGTCAGGGAGATGGTGGCAAGTTGCGTGATCGGCACCTGGGCTCCGCCTGGGGTAGCGACCAGGACCCGGTCGAGCGCCTGCGGATCGGTACGATAATCACGCAAGTAGCGCACATCGACGGGAAAGCGGTCGCGGCCTTCAACGGTCGTGGTGACATTCTTGCCCCCGATGGCGGTTTCAATGACATCCTCTACATCCCCCACGGTGAGCCCGTAACGGGCAATAGCATCGCGATTGATTTTGAAGTCCTCGTAATAGCCGCTCACCACACGTTCGGCATAAACATTCCGCGTGCCCGGCAGGTCGCGCAGTGCATCCTCAATCTGCTCACCAATTCCTTGAATTACGTTCAGATCGGGTCCGAAGATCTTGATCCCGATAGGGGTCCTGATACCCGTGGAAAGCATGTCGATCCGGCCTTTAATGGGCATCGTCCAGGAGTTCGAAACCCCCGGAATCTTCAGTGCCGCGTCCATTTGGTTCACAAGCTTTTCCGGTGTCATGCCCTTCGGCCACTCCTTTTCCGGCTTCAGGACGATGGTGGCCTCACCCATTTCTAGCGGGGCCGGGTCGGTGGAGGTGCGCGCCCGGCCTCCTTTGCCAAAGACCGAGTCAACTTCCGGGAACTGCTTGATGATCTTGTCTTCCAGTTGAGTAACAAAGGCTGTCTGGGTGATCGACTGGCCCGGTAACCCGGTTGGCATGTAGAGCAGACTACCTTCGTAGAGAGGCGGCATGAACTCTGATCCCAGCCTCATAACGACCGGAACAGCCGATAACATAATCAGCAGGGCCAGCGCGAGAGTGGTCTTCCGATATTTGAGTACTAAACGTACAAAGGGCTGGTATATCCAGATTAAGAAGCGGGAAACCGGATGCTTGTGCTCGGGGGCGATCTTGCCTCGGATCAGCAACTGCATCAGGCAGGGACCGAGGGTAATTGCCAGGACCGCGGCGAAGAGCATGGAGAAGGTCTTGGTATAAGCGAGGGGCCTAAAAAGGCGTCCTTCTTGCGCCTCCAGGGTGAACACCGGAAGGAAGGACACAGTGATAATCAAAAGAGCAAAGAAGAGAGAACGGCCTACTTCTTGCGCCGCCTCTACTACAATCGTGTTGCGGTCGCCGACCCTTCCACCTTCCTCCCAGTGCTCCAGATGCTTATGGGAGTTCTCTACCATGATGATGGCTGAGTCCACCATCGCTCCAATGGCAATAGCAATGCCGCCCAGCGACATGATGTTGGAGTTCACGTGGATGTAATACATAGAAATGATGGAAAGCAGGACAGCGATAGGAAGGGTAATGATGATGACCAGCGCACTGCGAAAATGAAACAGGAAGACGATGCACACCAGGCTGACGATGAGCATTTCTTCCAAAAGTTTGTGCTTGAGGGTATCAACGGCCCGCACGATGAGATCAGAGCGATCATAGACAGGCACCAGCTCGACACCCGGCGGAAGGGCGCTCTTGATGTGGGCGATTTTCTGCTTGACGCGGTTAATTACGGCAAGAGCATTTTCCCCATAGCGAACGATGACAATGCCGCCGACCACCTGTCCCTCGCCGTTGAGGTCCGCCATTCCGCGCCGGATGTCCGGGCCCAGATGCACATCGGCGACATCGCGCAGATAGATAGGCGTCCCATCTCCATTCGTTCCCACCGCAACCTGCTGGAGGGCGGCCACGTTCTGGATGTAGCCCAGCCCTCGCACCATGTATTCGCGGCCGGTATACTCCACCACCCGTCCGCCCACGTCGTTGTTGCTGCGCCGAATGGCGGCTACCACCTTGTTGATAGGCAGATGGTAGGCCAGTAGAGTATCTGGGTTGATGTCAACCTGGTACTGCTTTACGAATCCGCCTACGCTGGCGACTTCGGAAACCCCGGGAACGCTCTCCAGCCAGTAGCGGACATGCCAATCCTGCAGCGTGCGCAATTGCGAAAGATCGTGCCGGCCACTCTTATCAACGAGTGCATATTCAAAAGCCCAGCCGACACCTGTAGCATCAGGGCCGAGCGTAGGCGTAACTCCTTCCGGCAAGCTGCCCTGCACGCCTTGCATGTACTCCACGACACGCGAACGCGCCCAGTAGATATCCGTTCCATCCTCAAAAATTACGTAGACAAAGGAGAGCCCGAAGAAGGAATAACCTCGTACTACCTTTACATGAGGAGCGGAGAGCAGCGCGGTCACAATCGGATAGGTAACCTGGTCTTCCACAAGATCGGGGCTGCGACCTTGCCACTCCGAAAAGACAATCACCTGGACGTCGGACAGGTCGGGAATGGCGTCGAGTGGGGTGTGATAAGCCGCCCAGATGCCCCAGGCGATTACAAAGAATGTCATCAGGTAGACCAGAAATTTATTTCTGGCGCTCCACGCAATAATCTTCTCAATCATCGTGCTTTCACCCCCGAAGCCGCCGCTTTACTCTCCTGTTGCAAATCATCGAGGCTCTTCAAGACGCCGCCGCGCTGGGCAATGAATGCGCTTGCCCGCTTCTCACTTGAAAAGGCATATACGCTCGGCGAACAACGATCGAAGGCACGCATAGCGACCGTCTCTCTTCCCGGACTTGCTATCGCAGGTGACATGGACATGCAAAGGTTCGTGTGGCTGCCTTCGACGAACCAGGCCTTGTCTGGCTCCAGAAGCTTGGTGGTTTCAAAATCGGCGACCCTCAGCACGCGCAGCGGCTTGCCGGTTTGCTGCGCCTCGATGATGGCGCACCGCAAGCAGCAGGTCTGATACTTCTTTCCCCCGATGGTGACCAGCGCACGCGCCTGCGGGTGGATTCCCCGGCCCGAGAAGGGGCAAACCTCCGCGTTTCTCCGGCTCACCAGATACCAGGCCCCGCCCAGAAGGACGAGTACTATGCCGAATCCGACTATGCTTGCGACGATGGTTCTTGTTCGCATACGTACCTCATTTCTTTTTGCCCGTATCCATTCCCGGCATCGAAGCCATCATTTGTTGCATGGCAGCGCCCAGGCGGCTCTCGGAATCGATCAGGAAATTCCCGGACTCGACAATTTTTTCTCCCGGTTTCAGGCCAGCCAGCACCACCGTTTGCCCGTCGAACTGAGCGCCGATCTTGATCTCCCGCGGCTCAAAATAGCCGTCCGGTTTGGCCAGGAAGACCACCTGTCGCGTTCCGGAGTTGAGTATGGCCTCGCTCGGCACCAGAGTCTCGGTCCCATAGTCGACATTCAGCTGCACATCGGCGTACATATCGGGCTTCAGCTCGTAGCCGGGGTTCGGAAACTCAAGGCGGACTTTGATGGTTCGGGTCGTGGGATCGAGGGTGGGGTAAACATAATCGACTCTGCCGCGATAGGTTTTGCCGGGGAAGTAACTAAGCTGCATCTGCGCTGCCTGGCCAACATGAACGTAGGGCGCTTCATACTCGAAGATGTCCACGAAGACCCAGATGGTGGAAAGGTCAGCGATTTCATAGAGCTCGGTTTGGGGCGTCACATAAGTCTGCTCATAGGCGTTGCGGGTCGTCACGAAACCATCGATGGGTGAATGGAGCGTCATCACCCGTGCTGCTTTCCCACTGGTTTCGAGGTCGCGAATCTGCGCATCACTGATATCCCACAGACGCAGACGGTCACGGGTCGCACTAAGGAGTGAGTCGGCTTCCGACGAGACATCGGTGTAGGGAGTCTTCGAGAGATACTGCTGTCCCTTGCGCGCAATCAGATACTCTTCCTCGGTGGAGACCAGGTCCGGACTATATAGGGTGAATAGGGGCTGGCCCTTCTTCACCAACTTGCCGACATAGTTGAGATAGACCTTTTCTATCCAGCCCGCGACCTTAACGTGAACCCGGGCAATCGTTTCGTCGTCCATCTGCAGCAGTCCCACGGTGTGAATGGTGCGTAGCAGGCGAGCGCGGCGCACGGTTGTGTAGGTCACACCGATCGTCTGTTGTGTAGCCGGATTGAGCATGACCGTGCCCGGCGCCATATTAGCCACGCCCTCCATCTGGCCTCCGGAATTACCCGCGGGTGGAGTCGAGGGCTGTTCCTTCCCGGAACCGGACATGTCCGTCCCCGGCATGTTATCCATGCCGCCGGCTTTCGCAGACGCCGGCTGCGACGCCGCTGCCTCCGCACTTTGCTGGAGGGCGGCGTGTTGCCTGCGCTGCATGAACCAATACGCAGACCCGGCCCCGAACAGTGTTCCGGCAACCAACAGAGCGATGCCGATAACCAGCGCGCGTTTCGTCAAAATGAGCTTCATGGCGGTTCCTTCCTATTGCGTCAAATCGGTGTTGACCAGCGGCTCCATCCGGGCCAGCGCGGTCTCGAAGTTGCTGAGTTCCTGGTAATAGTTCACCTCGTAGTCGAGCACGTAGATGAAGTTATCGAGCATGGAAAGAAAGTCCACTTTGCCCACTTCATAGGAAGACATGGAGGATTCAAGGGCCAGTGACGACTGCGGCACGATGGCTTTCGCGTAGAGGTCCATCAGGTTTTGCGAGGCTTTCGCTGCCAGATATTGCTCTTTGATCTCGAAGTTGACCGTCGTCCAGCGATCGTCGAACTCGCGATGCGATGCGTTCAGATCGTGACTGGCCTCGATCACGCCCTCGCGTTGCTTGCTGCGGAAGAAGATCGGGATATTGATTCCGACCGTAACGCCGTGCATATCCGGCATATCCGGCCGCTGCCAATAGTTATAAGCGACGCTGAAATCCGGATCGTAGGCTTTCTGCGCAAGCTTCACACTGTCCTGGCCGCCTTCAATCATCCGCCGGTCTCTTTCCAGTCCGGGGTCATTCTCATGCGCCATGGCATAGAGATCATCAAGCGAGTGCTGGAATTCTGCTGGTTTGACCGCGGCCGGAGGCGGTAAGGGAGATTCCGGATCGCGATACAGCAGCGTATTAAGGCGAGCCTGGGCTGTTTGTTCTTCTTGCTGTAGGACAATCAGCTTCTGATCAATCCGCGACACTTCAACCTGCGCCCTAAGCACGTCTTGCTGAATGCCCTTGCCCACCCGGTAACGCGCTTCGGCGATACTTTCAAGCTTGCGCAGCAAGTCTTTGTTCTTTTCGGTGATTTCAATCGCCTTCGTGTCATAGAAGTACGCATAGTAGGCGGCCTTCACCTCCGCGACGATCTGGCGTCGCGTCTGCTCATAGCCCCACCAATCCGCCTCCGCCTGGCGGTCGGCGACTTTCCCGCGCAGCGCGAGTTTTCCGGGAAAAGGAAGATCCTGACTTGCCGTCACCCCGCGGTAGCTGGAAGGATCGCCTTGCTGCACGCTGAACGGAGTGATGTTGCCCATCCAACCAACGGAAACCATCGGATCCGGCAGAGAGCGAGCCTGGGGAGCGCGGGCGCGTTGTGACCGATAGCGTTCCAGGGCGCTTTTAATGCCTGGATTCCGCGCCAGCGCAACCCCGATGAGCTGCTGCAAAGTGACGTCTGTGCCGCCAGAGTCTGAGCTTGCTGCGGCCTCGGCGGCAGGCGAGGTTGTCTGATTCGTCTTGGCTTTCGCTGCTGCCGAGGCTGAGAATGTGGCAGCGGCAGACTGCCCATTGGCTTGCGAAATACCAGCGGCCATCTGCCCTCGCAACAGCCCTCCGCCCAGCAGTATGGTTCCGGCCACGAGCCACGAACCTAACTTGCAAAAGCTATTCATGCTTCTCCCCCGCTGCACGTTACTCATGCTGCTCCCCCGCTGTGCCTTCGTCTGGCTGCCGTGCGCCCGAACTGTCCGGTTCTTTCGTGGATTCGGTATGCGCGTAGATTTGGTCCATTGCCCAGTTGATCAGGTTGCGCGAGAGCGGAGCCTTCAGGTCGAAGGTATAGGTATCCTTGTAACCGAACACAAACAGGTGATAGGGGTCGGGATCAGACAGGGTTTGAAGGTCCGCCCACCGCCAGCTTCGGCTGTCTCCAGGCGAAGCGGTTATGTAATCGATACCATCGTTGCGAAAACGAAGCACTCCATTCGTGCCTCCGGTGAGCGTCCGATGGCGCGCGCCGATGCTGGCGACCGCTGGAGCGTCCGGATTCAGGTCCGTATTTTTCGAAGGCTGTCTGACCGCGCTCGCCAAAGACGCTGCTACGGCCGGCGGCAGAACCTGCGTCAGGTCGAAGCGGTACTCACGTTCGCCTGGCCGAGGCCAGCCCCGGTGTATCCAGGTTTTGAGCACCAAGCGATGAGGGGCGAGAAAGACAGAATGGATATCGGAGAATTTCCATCTCTGGCTGCGCCCATTTCCAGCTTGGAAGGTTATTCCTTCTGCATTGATGATGAGGGTGCCGTGCTCCTTGCTGAAGAAAGCTCCATGCATTTGCGCAGGGCCTTCCCAATGTGTAGCAGTCGGGGCTGAAACCTTCATCTGCCCGACTCGCTGCCGGGCAGCTTTGGCGATGATCGGGCTCCCGGCGAAAGCTACGGCAGCCACTAGCAGGATGAAAGTTTTTCCATGTGCGGTCCCTATTCTGCAATGCATAGATAGAATCTCCGAATCTGTGCTCTTCCCGTCTGGTGGGCTGGAGCTAGGTTCATTGCTCCTTTGTCATCAGGAGCACTTATGCCCATCAGCACAAGGGATCATCCGAAAACTATAAAGGAGCCGGTGAGTTTCGGCAGGTAAGGCAGGGTCAGATCAGAAAAGTACACAGCACTGCCGGGGATAAGCAGCTTGGCCGTTCCACCAGCGGCAGAGCTTCTGCGAGGGAGGAGACGACCGGCCACACGGCGATTACCGTTTGCGCACTCAAGGCTTGCGCTGGAGCCTTTTCTGCCGCGTTGATTGCCGGCTTGATCGCTTGCACCGGCACGCGCGGAACCGGGCAGCAACAACTGTTAGCTCTAGGAGTTGCCGAGACCTGATGGGTGGGCGTCTGCCCGATGTGCATCTGCATCATCATCATTGGACAGTGGCAGCCGTAATGGGTGGCGGCCATGGCAACTTTGAGGCTGCAATTCGCCGTTGCTACTAGCGGCGATCCGAAGAGTACGAGACTCAACAGCATGGCCACGAGTTTGAAACGCCAGTTCACAAGTTTCAGGGTTATCCTATTCCGACACGTCATAGCGGCCTGTGATGTTCGTCATATGCGCCGGTTAATTTCGTCACGGACGAAAAGAATCTACCCGCCCAAGAGCGCACCTTCGACCGTTCGCTGTCTTTTTCCTCCGCTTGGCTGGACGTGCTAACGGTTAACACGGACAGCTCGTAGCCACGAGGGATACACTCAACTTTGGGTTCAGCATTGTGTTCGCCGCCGCGCAAATCCTCTGATAATTTTCATGGGTTTCGGCGATGTCTTTGCTTGTTCACTTCGGTTCTGGGTTCGACATCATGCCGCTCTTCCCCTGCATGTGTTGCATCATGCCTTGGCACATCTTCATGTGCTCGCTCATGCCGGCCAGCGCCTTATCCGCCTCGTCCAGCGCCGCGCGCATCTTCGCGGGATCATTCGAGGCCTTGGCCGCCGCAATATCCTTTCTGGCCTGACTGCTTTTCTGCATCATGGGCGGCATGGTGTTCCGGCACTTCTGCATCATTTGGTTCATGTTTCCAGGGTGCATTTGCCCGGACTGCATTCCCTGCATGCCTTGCATCCCCTGATTTGATTGATTGCCTGTCGTGGTCTGCTGTTGCGCTGACCCAGCGACCGTCAATGCGACTGTCGCGGTAACTACCAGAATCAAGTTGTGTAGCGATTTCATAGCCTTCTCCTTCTGGGGCTTGGTGTCGAGCGATTCGTAGTTTCGATTTCGTTTGAGACGTTCAGGTTCTGAAATTAACTCTCGGCCTGGTGCAGGAAATAGTTTAGGTCACACCCCGGATACGATCACGCCTATCGGAACCAAATCCGGTGTCAGGGCGGGTAACTCTCCGCCGTGGCGCCAGATCAGATTAAGAAGACGTGGTAAACGTTCTCGCCCTTGATCGCGACCTTTGTGATTCTCGGTACGCCGTTTTTAGTGACGATATATGCCGTCGTTTCCTTGATCGTTCCTGCGGCGGGGACCGGCTGAGCGTTATGCCGTCCACCTTCGTCGGCTGGTTGAGAGTAATCTCGCCTCGCTTGCCGACTTTCAGCGCTTGTTCTTTCTGTTTGGGGACGGCCGTGGCTGTTATTGTCCACAACAGCAGCAAACTGAGGCCCGCGAACATAAGTTTCGGCTGTTTCATTGGAACGCTCCTTCTCGTTGGGCTATGTGAAAGCCATATGCTGCAATCATGTAAAAGCTTGTGGCTGCGGTCCTTGCGAAAATCATACTCCCACTGAACTACCGCATTTTCACGACCAATCGAAACATACCTCTTCCCCGAGTTGGGCCTCGTGATGCTCGACCGAGTCTTTTTGCACTGCAATCTCCATCAGGACCTCATGGACCCTACGGGCCAAGTCACGGATCAGCACTTGCACGCCAATAGATTGACCGTTTGAGCCCGTCACGCCGTAGTGATTGACCATGGCTATAAATGTTGAACTTCCATCTTCGACGACACACAAATTGAAGGGAATAAGCAGACCTCCATCACGGTCGTTCAACAACGCCGGCCAGGCATCGGAGGGGCTCCACACCACCAGCACCGTGTAATGCTGCCAGGGCAATCCCAGGTGCTCCCAGCTCAATCCAGCTTTACGCTCAAGCTCCCGATTCACGGGCAATTCATATAAAATCTCGAAGCCATGACGCTTGAGCGCGTCGCGTAGCTCGGCGAGTGCTCTTTGATAGCGGGCCGACGTTCGCACAGAAATCGAGAGGTTTCGCACTGTCGTAGTCATCAGTTTCTCGCTGAACGCTTTCGTGCTTACCCCTTGCACTCGGCATGCCACACGCCGCCGCCGCTTTCTGGGTTTGTGCCCCTTTCCGTTTGTAAGCGTTTTCACCCGAGGGCGGTCACTTCCACCAGCATGCGCTGTTCGTGCTTGCCTCATTTGCGGCAGCCGGCGACGGAAATAGGGCAACGAAATGGTTGAAAAGCGTCGTCCGGGAACCCAAACTGTCGTCCGGGCGAGTGGCCAACACTATAAAGACACAGTGCAGGCGCCGACCGTTTATTCGTGCGCCTGCACTATGCAAAACCGCGAGCATGCGCCAAGCGCAAAGATGATGGCGATGAGTATCCCGAAATACCTGCTTTTGTTCATCTCGAACTCCTTCCTGTGCTGGGGGCTCTTTGCCGGTTTGGCCATTTCTCAACGCACATTGCGTGCCAAAGTCAGTCACGCTGCAGTTCCCTGATCGGAGGCGGTCTTAAGCGCGCATACAGGTTTGGCAATCATCACGGCGCTCGATTTCGGGCACCGGTTGACCCATAAGGCGCAACTGAAGTGAACTTTGATTGACACCGACGAATTATCAAAGGCTTGAAAACCGGCGCCGGAGGTTGTTTGCTTACACAAAACTCCTGACCCTATCGGTGAATGCTTGGCCAATCGCGCTGGATGTGCTGGCACAATAAAGCGAATGTTAGAATCAGGGCAGTGCAGGTGCGAAATCAACGACGTTTACGCCTAGCCAGCCTGGTCTGCGCGATTGCTTTGATATCGTTGCTGCATTACCTGACTCCCACTAGCCATATCTGGCTGCATCCCCTTCTCCAGCGGGCCTACTACATTCCTATCCTTCTTATGGCATTGTGGTTTGGCTGGCGGGGCGGCATAGCTGCGGCCGTGATTGCCGGCATTTTGTACCTACCCCACATCATGATGGAGTGGCGATCCAATCCCGAATATCGAGCGACGCAATATGTGGAGATCGTGATGTTCTTCGTCATTGCAGCCATTATCGGGGCGCTGGCGGATGTGGAACGAAAACAAAAGCAGAAGATCGAAGAGACTGCGCTCAAGCTAAGCGAAACATACGCCCGCCTACAAGCCTCGATTGAACAACTGCGCCGCGCCGATCGGCTGTCCGCCTTAGGCGAATTGTCGGCCGGGCTGGCTCACGAGATTCGTAATCCCCTCGGTGCTCTAGAAGGCGCGGTCCAGATTCTGCAGCGGCCGGAGTTGCCGGCAGAGACGCGGCACGAGTTCGCACAGATGGCCGACAAGGAAGTTGGACGCCTGAAAACGCTTTTGACCAATTTCCTCGATTTCGCCCGTCCCCAGCCTCCGCGGCGAACTTTGATCGAACCGGCTTTGCTGCTAGCGTCTGTGGCGCGCCTTGCGGCTGAAACCGCAAAAATGGCCAAGGTTCAAGTTTTTACAGAGAATGAAGAAACGGAGCCGATTGCCGTCGATGCCGAGCAGATCAAGCAAGTGCTGCTTAACCTTGTGCTCAACGCTGTTCAAGCAATGCCCAAAGGCGGCCAAGTTGTGTTGCGGGCACGACAAGAGGACAGATCGGTACTCTTGGAGGTTGCTGATCAGGGTGGAGGGATTGCGCCGGAGAATCTTGAGCGCATTTTCGATCCTTTTTTCACGACGCGGGCCAACGGCACGGGTCTGGGCCTTTCCATTGCCCATCAGATTGTCCATGGCCACGGGGGAGATATTGTGGTGAGCAATAATCCCGACTGCGGCGCTACCTTTACTCTTGTCCTTCCTCGTGCTCCAGCGCAGCCGGAAGCGACTCCGGCTTTGAATATGCAGGTATGACGACCGCTCTTATCCTGATCGTTGATGATGACGACAGCCAGCGACGCCTGGCGGAGTTCTGGCTGCAAGAGGAGGGGTACCGTACTGTAGTTGCAGCCGATGGGACTTCCGGGCTCCGCGCTTTCGAGCAATATTCGCCCTCGCTTGTGATTACCGATGTGCGGATGCCGGGTGTGAGCGGGCTCGATCTACTGGGCCGGATCAAAGCTGAGAATCCCGATACACCATTCATCCTGATCACGGCATTTGGCACGGTCAATGATGCGGTTGAGGCGATGAAGTTAGGAGCGGCCGACTACGTCCTCAAGCCGCTAAAGCCCGATGAACTCAAGGTTAATGTCCGCCGCGCCTTAGAACGACAGCAGCTAGTCGAGGAAAATCGCTACTTGCGCGATTTCGCGGGTAGCGCTTTCCGCTTCGAGAGCATCATTGCCCAATCGCGCAAAATGCGTAACGTCATCGAAATGACGGGCCAAGTAGCGCGGCGAGATTCGACTGTGCTGCTAGCTGGCGAATCGGGAACCGGCAAGGAATTGCTTGCCAAGGCTGTCCATCAGAATAGTTTGCGGGCCGGCAAGCCGTTTGTGACGGTCAACTGCGGCGCCCTGCCCGAGACATTGGCGGAGTCAGAATTGTTTGGCCATCGAAAAGGATCCTTCACTGGTGCGATTAATGATCGTGCCGGCAAATTCGAGACTGCCAATGAAGGCACAATCTTCCTGGACGAAGTCGGCGAATTGACCCCTGCGCTGCAGGTGAAGCTGCTGCGCGTCATCCAGGAGCGCGAAGTGGACAAGATCGGCAACCCCCATCCGGTAAAGGTCAATGTGCGTATTATTGCGGCCTCCAATCGGAACCTGAAGAATCTGGTTGAAGACGGACAGTTTCGCGAAGATCTCTACTATAGGCTGAGCGTGGTGACAATTGAGCTTCCGCCGCTCCGCGAACGCCAGGAAGACATTCCCTTGTTGGCGCAATACTTCCTCAAGCAGCTCGCTGACCGATACGGCATTGCAGATTTATCTATCGCTGATCGTGCTATCGAGAAGCTGGTTCAGTACACGTGGCCCGGCAACGTTCGTGAATTGCAAAACGTTATCGAGCGGCTGGCCGTTTTGGCGAAGGGTAAATTGATCCAACCAGAAGATCTGCCCGTAGAGATTTGCCAATCCCAGTCGAGGATTGCCAACATCAAGCTCAAACTCCCTGAAGAAGGGATTGACCTTGAGGAGGTTGAGAAGGAGATTTTGCTGCAAGCCCTCGAAAAGCACAATTGGAACCAAAGTCAGGCGGCCAGGTATCTCAACATTAGTCGTAAGACCTTAATTTATCGGATGGAGAAGTTCGCGCTTGCAGGTCCCTCAACAGAGTGAAATCCACCTCTTGCCGTAGATTGTAACTTCATTGGAAATGAAGAGATGAAGACGAAGCCCTTCATACCCGAGGCATAGGTGCGAAGGGCCTCGAATGTTTACCCGCGAACCTGACTTGCCAACGCCTCCTATCGCTGCCATTCACCGTTCAGCTCACAGCAAGTGCTCGATACTGGTGCCCTTGATTTCGAGCTCGGTGATTCGAGTCACACCGTGCTGGGCAATCTCGCTGACTAAGGTTCTTGCTGGAAAGCGGACGTCTCCAACAACGCTTGTTGCCCTGCGACTCAGGCGTGCATCGGTCCACAAGCGCTGGCCGTGGACCATTCTGGCAATCTTTACATCGCTGATGTGGATAACAACCGCGTTCGGATTGTTGATACCACTGGGGTGATAAACACCGTTGCTGGTAATGGCACCGCACAATATTGCGGAGATGGTGGCCCTGCAATCAGTGCTTGTTTGACGGCTTATGGAGTGGCGCTTGATAACTCGGGAAATGTGTATGTCTCAGATAATGTCAACAACCGGGTGAGAGAGATCGCTGCCGATACCGGCATTATCAGCACGGTGGTGGGCTCAGGCCTCAGCATAGTCACCGACGATTGTCCTTAAGAAGGTGTTAGTTAAGGGGCAGCAGGCGGCACAGCAAGGACGACGACCAAAGGCGGTACAACCCCATAGAGCAAGCCCTTTGGGAAGGTAGGAGGCGTTCATAGGGTGGGGACAAGTGGGTGCCTCAAAAGAGCCAGGCGATGCCCGAAATCAGCCGAGTGTTGGTATTGGATCTGTCCGCGGGGCACCCCTAAGTCATAGCAAACAAAGTCTCTTCATCACGAACAGCGTCAATCCCCGAGTGGTTGTCAGCTTGCTCCATCAATCCCGCACATGGTTTTTTACGGTGCATTAGGAGCCAAACATGCCTATTCTCGCTGTTTCTGAGGAGAGGTTCAGCGGTGGTCGTGAGTTTGCCCAGACGCTGGCAAAAAGGTTGGGCCTACGATTCGTGGACTCGACGGTTCTGATTGAGAGGGCTGCAGCTTGGGGTGCTGACCCAGGAAAATTGCAGACTGGGCTTGATTGTCCGCCCAATTTTCTTGATCGTTTTACCTGGCATCGCCGGAATCAAGTTCGCATATTGCAGGCGGCGCTGGCGGAAGCTATACGGGACGGAAACGTCGTTTGCTACGACGTTGCGGCAGACCTGCTCGGTGACGAGATCGGATCGGTGCTGTACATAACCGTCCAAGCTTCCCACGGATTTCGCTGTTTACAAGCACAAGAACATCTGAAACTTGAGGCTGTCAAGGCCGAGAGGCATCTTTACGAATGTGATCGTCGACGGCGCCGCTGGCTCGTCTACCTATTAGGCACAAAGGGACGTTTGCCGCGGGGTTACGACCTGCTTATCAATTCTGAACAGGCCAGTCTCGACGAATCCTGCAGCACAGTTTCTGATGCTATCCAAGATCAGAGCCGCTTCCGCCAACCGGACCTGGCACAACTCGAGAATTTCGCTATTGCCACTCGCATTAAGGCCGCGCTGGCCCTCGATCTGAATACTGCACACCTGGATGTGGATGTAGACATTGTTGGCGACACGGCTACTCTTCGCGGAACGCTGCGCATGATCGAGGAACTCGATTCCATCAAGCGTGTCTCTTTCCCGATCCCCGCCGGCATCAAAGTCGATTGCAGCCAGTTGCAACTGAGTGGCGCGGACTACACGCCGCTCTTCTTCCCCGAAAAGTCTCCGGAACGAAGTGTAGAAGAAAAGACTCCATTCTGGAGCGCCGCTCTACTTCGTCCGGCCTGGGTTCTCGCGGCAGGTTCCGCAGTGATCTTGCTGATCCTTGCTGGTTCCTGGGTTCCCGGACGCTGGTTCAGTCCTCCTAGCACCCACCTGCTGAAGTTGGCTGGCATAATTACCGACTCGAAATGCGGGGGCTCTCACAGCGCCGTGCAACAAACCCCTGACTGTGTTCGCGCCTGCGTAAGGCTAAACAAAGCCAAATACGTGCTGAATGACGGAACGCATAACCTTGTGCTAACCGACCAGCAGACAGGTGAACGTTTTGCCGGACAGCGGGTGGTCGCGACTGGTCTTCGGGACGAAATCACCGGTGCGTTGCAAACCTACTCCGTCCGTCCGGTGGCGCGCTAATCGCATTCGCCCGCGATCCTGCGGTTCCTGGAGCTTGACGCGCGGATGTTTTTCTAAAGTAACAAGCCGCAAACTTCATCAAGCCATTCCGCTGGCCCGTGCTACACAAATGACGACAGCTTGCAGCAACACTGCTCCTGCCGCACCCGATCAAGATCAAGTTGACGTAGGGTATTCATTCGCCCAAAAACCTGTTGCGCGGCCTTTATGGCCACGTTCTCGATCACGCTGCGATCTGCTGGAATTCCGAGCGCGCGTAGCGTCACTAGAAAATCGCGATGTCCGCGCCCACGGCGATACTCCGGTTCGCGCGGCGGACGAAGCAACAGGCGTTCCGCCAAGTCAAAATCAAAATCCACGAGCAGCGTGCCATGCACCAGGAGCGCCCGCCATCGCCGAGCCTGCGCACTGCCGGAGATTTTTCGATCACCAATTGCCACATCCGACGTGCCTTGTGGTGCACCGCGTAAGCCGAACGCGGCAAGAATCGCGCACACCAGGTCCGCGCCCTGGCGAAAGGCGGCTTTCAGATTGAGGTGATCGGGAGCCGGTGTCACCAGCGAATAGTTCAATACACCGCAGGTCTGAAGCACTGTGCCTCCGCCTGTGCATCGCTTGAGCACATCCACTCCAATCTGGGCGCACGCCGCGGTATCGACCACTTGTTCCGCGCGCTCGTTCGAGCCCATCACCACGGCTGACGGACCTCCCCACCAGAAGCGAAGCAGATGCCGCCCCGTGTCCGATACCGATTGGGCCAGAGCCTCGTCGAAGTTGACATTCTCGGCCACGGTGGGAGCCGACCAACACAGCACGTCCATCACTTTGCCGGCGCCATGCCGCTCCTGAATGCCTGATACGCCTGCATCAGCGCGGTTCGGTATTCCGCCTCGTCCTCGGGCGCAACCCCGTGATAGATCTTCACGACATCGAGCAACGCCGCGCTATCGTCTTCGCTCGCGGGCAGGCCACGCTCGGCACACTGCTCAAAGATCAGCGGCAACCCAGTTATCGTGATCGCCTTGCCCTTGATTGTGACTTTGCCGCCAGGCAATGGACTGGAACAGGCACACTGTCCCGCAGTGGCTTCTGCTGCGGCGACATCGCCCGGCGCCACCGCTGCCAGAACCGTATCCACCTCGGCGGCGATACGCTCGGCAACCGCCCAGACAGCTTCTTTATCCACCTGGGAAGCATCGCGAGAGGACCGATGACAACCTGCGCTCTCCGTTCCCAGAATGTCCGGCACGACCAGCGCCGCATTTACCGGGCCGCTGTGCTTTTCCGTACCCCACTTCGCACACTGTTTCGAGCAGCCGTCGATGGTGATGGTCGGATGGGTGCGAGCGAAATTGCGCTCCGCGTCATTGCCGGCCAGAAACAGCGGCAGGCACAGCGTCACCGTCGCATCGGGACGCAGCAGTTCCAGAACCCGGCGGGTGGCCAGCCGCGAGATTGTGCCTTCCGCAATCGCTTCGCCGCTGCACGAGATAATGCCAACCTTCGTGACTTCCGTGCTCATCGATTCACCTCCCCGTCAGCATGCACCCGCGCCGCCTCGCAAGCTATGTTGCCGGCAATGTCGCGGGTAATGGCCCAGCCTTCGTCTGTCAACATGGTGGCGTTACCCGGCTTGGCGCCGCGGTAATTTTTAAAGGTCTCCGCCACCTGAATGGCTTTCGCGACCCGTCCGCCGGCCATCTCCACGTTCTTCTGCGCACAGGCCTTGGGACATCCGTCAATCGTGATGCAGGCATGGCTTTGCACCGCGCTGACCGCTTCTTCATCCCCCTTCACCAGCAGAGCCAGGCACAGCGTGTCCGTTTCTTTCGGCGCCAACTCATCGGTGACCAGATAAGCGGCTTCGCGACTGATCAGGCCGTGTACTTTGCCGACCCCGCTACATGGAATGACCAGCGCGGAATTCTTTACCGGTTCGTTTCCCATTGTTTCTCTCACTCCTCTGCCGCTTTGCGTTTTACCACCTCGGCATACGCCGCCGGGTCGATCAGCATTTCCTGATCTTGCGGCCAATTCGTTAACTTCAGTTCAACCAGCCACCCGCTGTCGTAAGGATCTTCATTGATAAGTGCGGGATTAGCGATAACTGCGGGATTCACGGTGGCAACCGTGCCGGTGGCGGGTGAAATTATCTCGAACACTGCTTTGGTCGACTCCAGGCTTCCCAACTCGCCAAACTGCTCCACCGATCCGTCAGTCTTGGGCGGATCGAAGAAGCTAATGTCCGTCAGCTTTTGCTGCATGTAGTCGGAAATACCTACGCGTGCTACACCATCCGATGCCCGCACCCAAACGTCGTTCTCGTTGAACAGGTAGTCCACTACCGGAATACGGAATTCGAACTTGTCGTGGGTTACCACGAGGTATTCAATTGGTGGTTCAAAAACGGTCTCTGGTTCAGCGGCTACGGCTGGCGCGTTCAGGTTGCGGATTAGTTCATCAACGATCGTCTGGGCCAGCGTCAACCCCTCGGGCCCGAGCGTGAGTGTAGGTGAAAGCGGCTTGCCCGAGGCCTTTACCGCCTCCGAGACGAGAACCCTGCGGTCGACTCTCGCCTCCAGCCCGGCAGCGAGTTTGCTGGCACAACGCGTCGAGCAGCCGTCTACCACGACCAGCGCGCTTTCGCCGAGCACCTTCTTGTAGCGTGCAGGGGCGCGGTTCAGCAGTACCGGGCAGACAATTTCACTAGCCGTCGCGTCGGCCGCGCGAATCGCTACCTCTCGTGCAACCGATCCCTCGGATTTGTCCAGACCGTTGCAGGAGAGAATTGCGCGCTTCATTTGACACTCTCCTGCTCGCGAATTTGCTTAATAAGCGCGATGATCTTCGGCTTGTTAGCAAACGAGAGCGCGTCTGGACCGCAGGTCTTCGAACAGGCGCGGCAAAACACCACACAGTTGTTTGGATTAGCCACTACCAGCTTGCGCTCGCCTTCCCGCCGCTCGAAAACGCGGTGTGGACAGAACGTGTCACACTCCATGCAGTAGTTGCATTTGTCGTAATCGATGGTCGGAAACCACGGGATCTTGTCGCGCGGAACTCCCATGAAGGTTGTTTCAGACATCTTCTTCTACCCCCATCTCACGAAGCGCTGCGGCAACCTTCTCAACGGCCGCTTCGGTCGACATATCGCGAATGTCCAGCGGCGTCATGTCCCGCTTCACATCCATTCCTTTTTCAGCAAAGGCGTCCCGGAACATCTTGTATTGCATGTTCGGGGCACAGGCCGCGATCACGAGCGGTCGCTTCTTTTCGAGAAAGTCCGCCAGAAAGCGGTCGCCATCCTGCTCGCACAGTTGCGGATGAATCACGCCAAACTCGACCGGTAGTTCTACCCGCGCTCGGTTAATGAAGTCCCAAATATCCATCTGGGAGAACCCCGGGCACTTGCCGGTACAGACACACATCACAAGGCCAGGTCTTTGTTCTGACATCTAATTGCCTCCAGCTTCCACCAGCATCTGCTTGATCTCTTCAGGAGACGGGATGCGGCCCGCGGCCTTGACTTTGCCGTCAATTACCAGGCCCGGGGTCATCAGGATTTGAAACTTCATGATGTCCCTGATCTCGCTCACCTTTTCGACCTGCGTCTGGAGACCAAGTTCCTGCACGGCTTTCTGGGTATTTGCGGTTAGGGTTTTGCAGCGGGCGCAGCCCGTGCCCAATATTTGAATTTTCATGATTACCTCGATCTCTCCTTAAGAACCTGCGTGGCACAAGTGAAGAAGTTGCAAACACACGGCGTAAGCAGCCGGTAATAGACGAGATTGCCTTCCCGGCGGTCTTCGACAATACCGTGGGCGCGGAGCAATGCCAGGTGCTTTGATACGGTGGAGGCATCGCTTCCTACCAATTGGGTGAGTTCTCCGACCGTACACTCCCCGCGGTTAAGGCGGTCGACAATCATCAGACGGGACTCGTGGGCCAGCGCTTTGAGTACCCGTGCTTGCTTCGCGAAAACATTGCACTTTGTCATTAACATTACCATATGGCCATTTGGCCATATACGCAATAGGTAAATCAAAAAAACTCGCATCCAATCCCCAATTCCGGAAATAGGGCAGCAATTGGGTTAAACCCTGATCAATGAGGAAAATCGTGACGTACGTATCCACTTCGATGCCCGTGCCGAGCAATATCTGAAAAACGACTTTGGGGCTCGTTCTGACCTGTGCTGCGACGGCACGCCGGTCGTCGGAGTTACTTGCTCTGCGATGGGCCGATATCAGCTGGGACCAGTTCAAGATTGCCATCAGCAAGCGCTGGTCTCACGGAAAAGATGGGCCGAGCAAGAGCCGGAAGTCAGAGGGCCACGTTCCACTTCATCCCGCCCTGGCCTGCCACCTGAAGGAGTGGAGGGCAATGACCCCCTACGCCAAGGAGACGAACTTTGTATTTCCGTCTCTCAAGTCCGCAGGGCGTGTCCCACTCTCGCCTGCAGTTTTTGTTTCACCGCTGCGTCATGCGATTTGCTCGCTAGCATTCATTTCATTGGCGGCGACCTGCCCCACTAATGAAATGGCGCCGAGATATGCTTGGTATCTACGAAAGAGTCGCCGCATTGCAATGATTCGCTGCCGCAGCACGGGCTTTGTGGCCATGTTCCATGCAATCCGCAGTCCGCCGCAAAGTCCCTCATCCTGAAGCAGGCGTCCGGGTTCCAGCAGATGCATTGGTACGGCAGCGCTCCAGGTGACCGTCATGGCATTTTGCTCGAAAAGGTCTGTCCACTCATTTTGCGAAAGAGGATGTACGCCGACGTGGATTTCCTTCGACAGCTCTGACTGAATCTCACGACGCACGCCGTTCGAGGCTTCCGGTGTAAAACAGAGTTCGTGAATCCCGTATCGCCCTCCGGGAGCAAGCAAGCGCCGCGCTTCCCGGAAAATTCGGGCCTTCTGTTCCGGGCCCTGCATGCTCAACATGGCCTCGCCGTACACCACAGTGGCACAGGCGTTCGTGAGGCTCGATGCATCCGCCTGAGCGTTGACGATCTGGGCAACGGAACCGGCCAATTGTTTCTGCAGGTAGCCCGCTGCTGTAGCATCTCGTTCTACTCCCCAATAAGCCACGGGACGTTTCCGCAAAACAATCCGAGCGGTCACGCCAAGTCCCGGGGCGAACTCGACGATGTGATCGGAAGATCCAATTGCCAAAGCCTCGAGCATCCGCCGCGTGAGTTGAAGCCCTCCGGGCCGAAGAACGCGCTTACCAGCACGCGCCAAGGCCCAATGCCCCTGCATTTTTTCTGGACACTGCCCTCCGCCGAGCGATTGGATATCGGCACGTGCGACGGACTGATTTATAAGCCCTCGGACGCTTCGGGACATTCGCATACTCCGCTTCTAGCGTAGTGTCTAAATCCAAGGCAGACGATGACAAAAGTCAAGTTGCACCCGTCACGACCGGATCATGATGAGAAGCATCTTGAAGCGGGCGATCGTCCGCAGCGCATGGGGCCAATTAGCCGGCATTAGAATGACTTCACCGGCTTCAAGTTGAAAACGCTCGCCATCGATCGCAATCTCTGCTTCTCCTTCTGATTGACGATTCTCCGCAGCATCCCATAGCGCTCTCCAGGGCTGATATTGCAGCCCAGACCGCAATGCACGCAGATGGATGGCGCAAACTGCAGGTCCCACTTGCGCGTGTAGTGACGCTTATGGGTCGCATCGGTGAAGACGCCGGTGGGGCACACTTCGTCAAGATTGCCGGCAAATTCGCTCTCCAATACTCCGTCTTCATAGCGCCCGAAGTAGGCAAGGTTTCGAATGCCGAACACGTTGAAGTCCTTGCCCCCGGCGTATTCGCGATAGAAGCGCACGCAACGGTAGCACTGGATGCAGCGATTCATCTCGTGGTTAACGAAGGGGCCGAGGTATTGATTGCGAAAGGTGCGTTTGCGGAAGTTATAGCGGCGGTAATCGTGGCCGGTCATCACCGTCATGTCCTGCAGGTGACATTCGCCTCCTTCGTCGCAGACCGGACAATCATGAGGATGGTTCTGCATCATCCCTTCGATGATCCCGGCACGAAAAGCCACGGCCTCCGGATCATCGATCGAAATTCGCGTGCCCTCGGTGGCCGGAGTCATGCACGCCATGGCTAGGTGCCGGTGGCGCGCAAGTTCGGGCCGGTCATGCCCCACTCGAGCGCCTGTTCCGTTGTGCATTCGCCTACTCCGATCGTTCGTGCTTTGAATATGCGATTGGCGAGCACCTCGCGGTCGTATTCGCGCAGGCGCGGCGGGAAGTAGGCAATGAAGTCGCGCATCATCGTGTCCCAGCCCTGCGGCAGGTCCTGTGCCACACCGCCGATGCGAAACCAGTTAGGATGCATGCGCGCGCCGCAGATGGCTTCGATCAGACTAAAAGCCCGTTCGCGATCGTTGAAGGTGTAAAACACCGGCGACATCTGCTCGAGATCCTGGGCAAAGGTGCCGTACCACAAGAGGTGGCTGATGATGCGGAACAGTTCCGCCAGCATCACGCGAATCACCTGCGCCCGCGGTGGCACTTCGATGCCCGCCAGCTTCTCTACGGCCATCAGATAGGCCAGGTTGTTCATCACCCCGCCGAGATAATCCACGCGGTCGGTGTAAGGAATATAGGTGTGCCAGCTCTGGCGCTCGCCCATCTTCTCCGCACCACGGTGATGAAAGCCGATGTCTGGCACCGCATCCACGATCTCTTCGCCATCCAGTTGCAGCACGATGCGGAGCACACCGTGCGTTCCAGGGTGCTGCGGTCCTACGTTGAGAAACAAGAAATCGGTACCGTCGCGGCTGCGTTGCATGCCCCAGTCTTCAGGGCGAAAACGCAGGGCCTCCTGCTCCCGCTCCTCCTTCTCCTGCGGCATCTGAAACGTTCCCATCTCCGTAGCACGGGCCGGGTGGTCTTTGCGTAGCGGATGTCCCACCCAGGTTTTCGGCATCAGGATGCGTTCGAGGTGCGGATGCCCCTCGAAGACGATACCGAAGAGGTCCCAGACTTCACGTTCATACCAGTTGGCTGCGGGCCAGATGCTGGTGATCGAGGGGAGCAACAGCCGGTCATCGCGCAGACTAACTTTCAGCCGGATGTATTGGTTTCGTTCGAATGAGAGCAGGTGGTAGATGACGGTGAAATCGCTGGCGGGTTGACCGGGGCGGTTGACGCGTACCCGCTCGTCAATCGCGGTCAGGTCGTACAACATCGTGTAGGGTTGCGCAACCTCCGTCTTCAGGAATCGCAATACCTCCCGCACTTGATCGCCAGCAATCCACAAGGTGGCTATCTGATCGCGGGCCGATTCGCTAAGCAGAGACAGCTTAGGAAATCGTCCCTGTACTTCGTCAACGATCGTCTCTTGCGCAACAGCCAATGCTTCCTCTTACATAGAATCGGGTGAGCGCAACAACGTGACCTGCTGCCGTTGCGGGCGCTTAAGGTCCCGCAGTGACGGCATCGGCGCTCGTTCTACCCCTTGCGGTCCGGCTACCCAGCTCAGCGGCCGGCGCTCTCTACCCACCGCGTGCTGCAACAGCAACAGACCTTCCATAAATGCATCCGGACGCGGCGGACAGCCAGGCACGTAGACGTCCACCGGAAGGAACTTATCGACTCCCTGCACCACGCTGTAGATGTCATACATGCCGCCGGAATTGGCGCAGGATCCCATGGCGATGACCCAGCGCGGCTCCATCATTTGCTCGTAAAGACGCTGAATCGGCGCCATCTTGATGAAGACGGTGCCGGCAATCACCATGAGGTCAGCTTCGCGCGGCGTGCCCCGGATGACTTCCCCGCCAAAGCGGGCGATGTCATATTTGCTGGTGATAATGGTGGCGAGGTCGACGTAACAGCAGGAGAGACCGAAATTGAAAGGCCAGATGGAATTCTTGCGACCCCAGGCGAGCATGTCCTCGAGGCGCGCCAAAATGAGATTGCGCCGGACGGCGCTCTCGAAAGCACTGGTGTCGGCCTCCAGCACTCGTTGGGTTTCACTCGGCTTACTCGCAGACCATTGCACGCAACATCACCATCGTTATTGCGTATGACGTTGAATGGAGCCCCAATCCAGCGCGCCCAGCCGCCACAGATAGACGAGGGCGATAATCAGAACCCCGGTGAAAATAAGGATTTCCCAATAACCGCTCCAACCCAGCTCACGCCCCGCTACTGCCCAGGCGAAGATAAACGCCGCTTCCAGATCGAAAATGACAAAAAACATTGCGACCAGGTAAAACTTGGCGGATAGACGAAGGTGGGCCGAACCCGCCGAGGCAATTCCAGATTCGTAGGGAATCCCGGTGTCTGTTTCCTGATGCCGCTGGCCGAGCAAGTACGACACGACCAGCATCGCGGTTACCAGGAACAGAACGATTACGAAGTAAATGCCTAAGGCCCACAGCGTCATGGACGCCCTCGGATTTTCGCCGTCATCTAAATTCGATATCCCACTTCACGGCACCGGAAGTATAATATCGCATTACGATGTATTTTGGTATTACGCAATAACCCAGCGCATTGGTTGCTTTCTGGCGGTGCCCACGATCATGGCCGGCCGAAGTCGTAAAATCCAGCGGTTGCTGATCGTCGTCGATCAGTCTTCCAGTTCGCAGCGCGCATGGAAGTATGTTGCCAGCCTGGTTGGCCGGCGGCGAGGCTTTCAGGTTCACCTTTTGTATCTGTTGCCGCCGCTACCTCCGGAGTTGCTCGAATTTGGCGGCGCCGAGGACCCCAGAACAGAGCAGAAGTTGCGAACCAAACTGCAGCGAGAGCAGCGAAATTGGCTTGCCTCCGCTAAGGACTCAGCTATGCCTCTGCTCAACCGAGCCCTGGCAACTTTGCGGAAAGCCGGGATTGCCAGTCGCAATGTTGAATTCGACATCTCCTCTATCAGCGAACCGCGCGATGCCAGCCGAACCATCATTGACTCAGCGCGAGCCAAGCATTGTCAGACAATCGTGGTCGGACATGAAGCACATTCCTGGTTTCGCGGGTTAGCTGGTGGCAGCCATCTGGCGGAGCATATTATTCGCCATGGACGCGGCCTTTCCATCTGGGTGGTGCAGTGAGGTTAGGAGGCTACAGCAATGGCTGAAAAGACAGTTCGGTTTATCGTTAAACGTCAACCCAGGCCGGAGGCGAAACCGTATTGGGAGGAGTTCGATCTCCGGTTGCGCCCAGGGATGAACGTCATCTCGGGATTGATGGACATCGCCGCCAACCCCGTGGACCGTTTCGGAAAGCCCATCACCCCGATTACCTACGATGCCAATTGCCTGGAGGAAGTGTGCGGCTCATGCGCCATGCGGATTAATGGGCGGGCCGCCATGGCGTGTTCGGCCCTTGTGCATAAACTGCAACATCCAATTCGTCTGGAGCCGCTGTCGCGATTTCCCGTTGTTCGCGACTTGGCGGTAGATCGCAGCGTTTTGTTCGAAAACCTCAAGCGCGTTAAAGCGTGGGTGCCGCTCGATGGCACCTACAATCTTGGTCCAGGAGTGAGGGTTGATCCTGCGACCCAGGAAAAGATGTATCCGCTGTCGCGCTGTATTTCTTGCTGTCTTTGTTTGGAAGTCTGCCCGCAGGTGACTCCGGCGACAGGCTTCGTCGGCGCCGCCATTATCAACCAGGTGCGGCTTTTCAACGAGTCTCCCGCTGGCAAGGTCCTGAAGTCCGCACGGCTTCAAGCCATGATGGGCGACGGCGGAGTGCATGAGTGTGCGTATGCACAGAATTGTGTCCAGATTTGTCCCAAGGGAATTCCCCTCACGACGTCAATCTCGATTGTTTACGGTCAGGTTATGAAACAGGCGCTCAAGGACCTATTTCACAATCCGGAAACGGCTACAGAGGGCCAACCGGGCCACCGCCGGGGAGTGAGATAGGCAATAAACAACCGTCCTTCCGGTGACCGCCGTCATTGGATGCAACAGTGGAGGAAATCAGCCGTGGCAGAAACTAAGGATTGTGGGTCGGAGCAGTATCGTGCCAGTCTCACCCGGCTTCCGCAATTGGCGGACTCAACTATCCAGCTCAACTTAGGCAAGGAACTGGAGCAACTCCAGTATGCCGGGGCATGGGATCAGGCCACCGGACGCAGCGCGAAGACTTTGGCGAAATATGCGGACTTCCGGATCGTGCTGGTCTCCATGAAAGCAGGAACTCGCATGAATCAGCACCACGCCGACGGTCGTATTTCGATTCAATGTCTCAGAGGAAAACTTTGGATTCACCTTCCCCCAAAATCTAAAGCTGAGCTGATTGCAGGGGACTTATTGGTTCTCGATTGCGGGATCCCCCACGATGTCGAAGCGGTTGAGGAGAGCGCGTTTCTGCTGACCATCTGCTGGCCGGCTCTCCAGCCAGACAGTGCAGAGTAGCAAGAAGCAGGCGGTGCAAAATGAAACCTACTGAGTTTTGCAGAATATAGTGACGACAGTCACGAAATTGTCATCACGAGCCGACTTCAGTCGGCGAGGGATCTGCTTTCCTGGCGAGTGGCAAAAAGCAGATCCCTCGCGCCCACAACCAGGGTGCTCGTGATGACCATTCGAAGACGCGACCGGTATCTGGCCACCACGCCGTCTCACTATAATTTGCAATCCTCAATAAATGGCCAAAGATGAAGATACTGGTTGATGGCGGTGCAAGGATCTGAATGATGCTGGAAAGTGAGCTGTTCTCATTTCTGGAAAACACGGCAGACGCCGCATTTGTCGTTACGGAACAAGGCGAAATCCACTTCTGGAACAAATCAGCCGAAAAGCTGTTCGGCTACCCCGCGGCGGAAGCTAAAGGAAAGACCTGCTTTGAACTATTACACGGCACTGGGGCGTTAGGAACACGCGTCTGCCATGAGAATTGCAGCGTATTGCAATGTATCGGCAATGCAGCCGAAGTGCCGAATTTTGACCTCAATGCGACCAGGCGTTCCGGCGAGCGTTTGTGGGTTAATGTGTCGACATTGATCTTCAACAACCAGCGGACCGGCCGAAGACTACTGGTGCACCTAGCGCACGATATCACGGAACAAAAGAACCAGGACGAACTGGTTCGTCAGGTACTCACTCTGTCCAAGGAACTCTCCAGCCTAGGCGAGAGAATCGGCAGAAGCGCCCCGGTCTCTCCTTTGTCGTCCCAGGAGATCGAGATTCTGAAGTTATTTGCTTCCGGGAGCAGCCCTGCGAAGATCGCCAAGAAGCTGCGGATAAGCTCGCAAACAATCCGCAATCACCTGCACCATATCAATCAGAAGCTACGGACCCATAATCGGCTCGAAGCGGTTATGCACGCCATGCAGCGGAAACTGATTTAAGAGACGCCTTGCGCTGTTCTTCCACTGGTAGTATTTGTCTTCCAAACCGCGGTACAAACGGTTCATTGTCCTGCCCGGGCATCCTTGCATAAATGAGGAATACAGGATGTATCGGAGCGAGACGTGATCGGTAAGTGTGCCAATCCCCGCTGTGTTGAGAAGTTTCGTCATTTCGATCAGGGGCAGCTCTTCGCCTACGAAATCAGAAATGTGAAAGAGCCCTGTCACGATGTACCTGCGGTGATCTGCGAAGCGGGCCGTGGGCGAACGACCGTCTATTTTTGGCTTTGCGCCCAATGTTGTGCGCAGTTCACACTGCGGTTCGCCCCCAGGACTGGACTAAAGTTGCTGCCGCTGGTCCGGGGGCAGGATACGAGTCACGAGAGGACCTCGCCAATGGATCTAACGAACAATGCGGCGGCCGTACGGAGATATGCGTGACGTCAAGACGAGAAGCCTTTGGGCGCAACTCGTCGGGGGTTAGAAGAAATCTTGCAAGGGAGGCGGAACATGCATCAGGCAATTGAGAGCCTTGAACAAGAACACAGGACGAATCGGCTTACATACACTCCTTTTCCCCTTGCAGCAGACTTGGATTCGGATTCTGCAGCACGAGAGCGGGGATTGGATGAAACACTGAAGGAAACTTTCCCCTGCAGCGATGCTCTTTCTGCCATTCCCGACCCTCCGCTTCTGGAAGCGTCGACGTGACACGGATCGTGCAAATCGGACTAAGGAGGGACCTGTGAAGCCAACCCCAACGTTTCCTGCGCCGGATGAAGTATTTGATAAGCTCCGTGCCTTGTGTGTATCGCGCGATGTCGCCCCGGGAACAGTGCTGTTCCGGCAAGGCGATGCTCCGAAAGAAGTCTGTCTGGTATTGCAGGGTGATGTTGCGCTCACCCCGGTCCCTACCGAGCCCAGCCTTTGCCGGCTTGCTGGTCCGGGTTCCTTCCTGGGCCTGCCGGCGAACCTGAGTGGAAGGCCCTATAGTCTTACCGCCGTTGCCGGCGAAACCTGCAAAATTGCTTTTGCCCCGCGCAAACAGTTCGTAGAAGCAATTCGCCGCGATGCCGAAGTCACGCTCGGCATTGTCCAGATGTTGGCGGAAGAGGTTTCCCAAATGCAAAACGTAGGTGTGCAGTTCCGGCTCGCCCACCTCGAGGAACTGGAGTCAAGTAACCCGGAAAGAGCGAGGAACGCACAAAAATGGCCTATGTAATTGCTGAACCGTGTATTGGGGTAAAGGACACGGCTTGCGTTGACGCCTGCCCGGTTGACTGCATCCATCCCAGAAAAGATGAGCCACGGTTTGCGGAAGACCCTCAGCTCTACATCGACCCTGTCGAGTGCATTGATTGTGGCGCTTGTGTCCCGGTGTGCCCCGTCTCTGCCATCTTTGCGCTGGAGGATCTTCCTGAGAAATGGAAGCAGTACACCGAAGAGAACGCAAAATACTACAAGCGCTGAAAAAAAAGGGGGCGCCCTCGTGGAGAAGCGGGCATCACGTTAGGTAATCATGTCGGGCAGGCCAAACCTGGCTCATTCGTTCACATGCCACCCAAGCCGTCGCCCCGCTTTTCGGCCAAAGCTCCGGTAATGTTGGTGCAAGTGAAAGCGACGTGACCAACCGCAGCACGGCCTCTTGCGGTCAAGACGGAGCATCGCAAATAGATAGATATGGCACACAGAGATCGGTCCGGCAATGCGATGCTGCAGGCGGAAGTGGGCGGGGGCGCCCGAATCGATGCTGATAGGCGGCTGCAAAGGCCAGGGTATATGATTCGCGATTTCATCGCGAACTCTGTTGATGGTCGGAGAATACAGATATCGGATTACCGCGGACACACCAATCTGGTACTGGTCTTTGGCGGAAATCGTGCGAGCACCCACGAGTTCCTGGCAGGACTTGCAGAGCAGCTCCAGCACTTCGCAGAACAGGAGTCTGTGATCATTCTTGTCCTTCCATCTAGCGCCGCAAAACCAGAATTGCGGGAGGCCCGGAACCAGTCTCTGGTGCTGCTGGTCGATCACGACGGAAGGCTGCACCAACAGTATGGTGCTGTTAACGAAGTCGGACAGCTTGCTCCTGTCATCTACGTTACAGACCGTTATGGCGAGATCGTCTCCGTCTTCCACGCCTCTGGTGGAGAACAGCTACCTCATCCCAGGGAATTGATGAAGTTGTTGGAACTTCTCAACCACCAATGTCCTGAGTGCGAGCCGCCGGAATGGCCGCGATAACTCCTTACGCAACTCGCCCAGTGGCCAACACGGCCCTGCCGCTCCTGCTGTAAGTGTTAGCAGTGTGCCGAGCCCTGGTACAACTGATCCATTGCAGCCTGACCGCACGCGTAGCGCAATGGAGCCAAGCGGTGCAATGCAGTTCTGAACGGAGGCTGGTGATTATCGCAACCTGTGCCAATAAGGATAGATCGTGTTTATGGGGCCGAAAGCTAAACGCGCTGCTGCGGAGATATGGAAAGTCAACCAATCGCTCCACAGTGTCACGGCAGCCCGTCCTCCAGCCGCGCAGCTTAGCTCAACATGCCCCTGTTCCAGGAGAGCCACCATGCCGTTGTACCTAACGTCGCTGCTGTCGCGAGAATCGGTTGCGAACAATACGCTTGCGGTTTCCTTCGCCAGACCCGCTGATTTCACCTTTCATGCCGGGCAGTACGCTGATATTGCTCTCGTTTCTTCTCCGTTCCATGACCTGTGGGGGAACCTTCGCACCTTCTCGATGGCCAGCGCACCGTTCCAGGACAATCTCGAATTCGTAATGCGTCTCAGCAACACGGCGTTCAAGCGAGCGCTGAGTGTCGTCCCAACGGGCACGATGATTGAAGTGAAGGGGGCGGCAGGGAGCTTTAACTTGCACGCTGACGACGCGCGGCCGGCCGTCTTTCTTGCAGGAGGTGTGGGCATTGCGCCATTTCTCAGCATGCTCCGGCAAGCGGAGCATGATGGCTTGCTGCATCAGTTTTATCTGTTCTATTCCAATCGCGAACTGGGCGATACTGCGTACCTGAACGAACTCTGCAGACAGGCAACTCAGAGTCCTCTTAAGCTGGATCTGGTTCCCACTATCACAGGGGTCGTGGACGTTGGCTGGACGGGCGAGATAGGCCGCATCGATCCCGCCATGCTGCTCCGCCATATTGGTGCCGGGACTAACCCCATGTATTACATTGCAGGGCCGTCGCAATTTGTGAGCCGCATGATCTCCGTCCTGGCGGCGATCGACGCCAGCGAGGCTGACGTCCAGGTCGAAGATTTCGGTGAATTCTGAACTAACTGCCACTCCGAAACCCGAGCCGTCGTTAACGCCATGAGGCTACCATGGCGCAGTACGCGCGTCTCATTGAACCATGCCGGCGATTGAAGCAAGCTGAAAGCCGACGTTCAGGTAATGCTGATGACTGCTTGTAAGGAGCTGCAATGATCACCGCAAATTTCCCCGGATTGCCGCAAATCCTGAACTGAAGATTACCCTCGAGCGTTATTGGAGCAGAGCCTCTAGCGATGAAAAACTGGAAGTCGTTGCACGTGATCGGCCGTGCGCACAGCTGCGGCAGGGTAGAACCACAAAATCATTGACGAAGCTGAGGCACTCAAAACGGAGGGACGCTTCAGAAGAATGATTTTGCTTGTCCCTGCTGGACTGGCCTAGCTAGATGTCCTGTCGCAGCAGCAGACGATTAGCGATAATGAGAGGCAATACGATCCAGATCAACAGGCCGCCAATCAAGGTCGTAATTGCGAGCACTGCTGCGCCCAAGAATTTCGCCAGGCTGCGCCTGCGTAGCCGAACACCGCCGGATCATCAATGGAGATTAAGCTTGCTACTCTTCCGAGATCTACCGGCAAAGGCTGCAGCATACTGTCAGTTGATCGCAAAATAGTCAGCTATTTCCGCCCTGCTGACCGCATCCTCGGCAAAGCGAGCGAGCGTCTCAAATGCACGGTGAACGTCCGGCCCTATTTCACTCTCAACTTCAATAAACCCGCGCGCAATTTCCTCCTGCTCGGCCGCAGATAGTAGCTGCCGGGCTACCGGAAAAACCAGGTACTCCTCTCTCCAGATGTGTCGCGGATAGAAGGCCACGATGCTGCGAAGCGCTGATATCAGCGACTCGCGCCAGCTGTTCGGATCGGGTACATAAGCAGAAACTGCATGCGCCAGTTCATTGGTCAGAGCGTGCATTCGGACATGCTCCTTCTCCATCACATCCAGCACGCGCCACGTATCCGGCAGCGGCTTTTTGGCTAGCGCCGCGAGCAGGTGTTGTTCCTCTTTTCCATGGTGGCACTGTTCGGCAAAAATTCGCATGAACTGAACGAGATCGCGAAGCATCTCCGGATCGACCGGGTCTTCGGCCTGAAGTTTCTCTGCCAAGATCGCCATCGTGGCGACAACTTTGTTGATGAAATGGTGATCATGCTCTAGCGTTTCGATTACGGTGCACATGGCATATTTCCTCCAACAGACACACCATGTCTCCCTTTATCGACTAATGCAATGGAGCACGCGTACCGCAGATGAAGGACAAATGTCATTAGAACCGGATTCATCAAATGCCGTTATGGTCAGGTCTTAGCTCGATACAAGGTGAGCGCTTGGGTATTGACCCGTTGGAGAGAGGAAACGCAGGGCCGACCCGTCCATTGCGTAGGCACCTCAACTCCAGCGTGCTCAAAAATTGGTGCTTGACGGACGGCGGGCGCAAAACCGAAATCGGCCTGCTCCGATCTCGGTCGTGATCTCTCGGAATCCAGCGGATTCAAGCCTGGCCGGCAGTTTCATTGGATCGACAAGCACCATCGTGTCGCGGACGTGAAAGATCCTCATCCGCAACGATTGCATGCTGTCCACGCCAGCGAAGGTCCCTTCCGGCCGCGACACGCGGAATGCTTCGGCAAAAAGCCGGTCTTGCAATGCGACGGAAGGCACGTGGTGCAGCACCGTGAACAGGACAACCGCAGAAAACGAACAGTCCGGATACGGCATCGCGGTGGCATCGCCGCAGTCCACGCGAATGCCGCTTCCCGCCAAGCGCTGGTGCAGCGAGCTTGCTAGGTCCCGATCCACCTCCAAGCAGGTGAGCCCAGTGCAGCGAGGTCGGAGCCAGTTTGTCGTCAAACCTGGCCCAGGCCCTATCTCAAGAACATCGTCGCCCAGTTCGACGCCCTTCAACGACCAAGGCAACATCTCAGTTTCGAGCTTCTTTTTCCACCGGCTTGACTGGCAATACCATCGGTGCAGACGGTTCATTCGAGTGCTACCTGCTCGCACGTGGGATAGTGCCGATGCTGGCTAGTTTGACCTGTCTTCGAGCTGCCATTTCGCCTGCAATGGCGGATTTGTCCTCGTCGGTCAACATGCGGGCAGCCAATGGAAAAACGACCTTGTCCTCCATATCGATATGCCTCTCGTACATCGACTGAAGATCTCGAATCGCAGTTCGAAAGCCGTCAACTTCCCGGCTCGACAGGCTCCCCTCCAATAGGTACCTCGCTCCGATCCGCTCCACTTCGTCATGCAGGGGACCAGCCCAGCGATGTTGCTCTTCTAGCTGGTCGAGTTTCGAAAAAGCCGCGCCCACTTCAGGATTCCTGACCTGGCGCAGGCGCGGAAACAGCGACTCTTCTTCATCCGCCGTGTGCTTTGGTGCGGCCTGGCTGAAGTAGTGCAAGGCTGAATCCAGCACCCGGCGAACCTCCTCGCTTGGCGGCTGATCAATTATTTTTGCCACTGCCGCCAGCGAACCGAGGAACATCTCGATTCGGCGATGGCAGTCGGACAACAAGCCGGTGGGATCAGTGAAATCGTGGGCCGTAACTCCAATTTGAACTGACATACTTTCAGTTTACCGGGCGAACGCTATCACGCTGTGACGAAAGTCCCGAATATTACGCTGTGATGTGATTGCTTGCCTACTCTCGGGAGTTTGCTAATCAGCGACCAGAGCGGTCCGTCCCAGCACGATATCAAAGAAATTGCGAATCACGGCCCTGCCCGCCTGCTCGATCCAATACCGTTTCACCTCAGTGCCTTCGAGCAGACCCATGGGCAGATGAGGACGCCAGGCTGACCACGTTGCCAAGTCCGGCTCAACGTGAAATTGGAGCCCGTAGGCTGTGTCTCCGTAGCGAAACGCTTGATGCGGGTAGGCAGCGTATGCCGCTGCTTCTTCGGCCGCTGCTGGTCCTCTTCCAAAATGGCGTCGATCACTCCCAGCCATGGCCCCAGCTTGGGCCGCCGGATGGGCTGCTGCCGCCGGTAGCCGGGCGGCAGTGAGTACTCCAGCATCTTGCTGACTGTCTTCCGCGCCAGCCCCAACTCCAGGGCTGCCGCCCGCCGGCTCTTGCCTTCCACCAGAACTGCCCGCCGCACTCGCGCATACCGCTCCACCGGGTACATGCCTCCGGTGTTCCACGGCAACGGGCTTCTCCCAGTGACCAACCCGGTTCGTGCCCCAAGGCTCTGTTGTCTGGGAACCAGAATGTGGCGGTGGACTACTTTTACTCCGCCACGTCACGCCGCTAGCACGGCGCAACGTGGTCTATTTTTGCTCCGGCGCGTACAAGTCATGAACAGCAATACGACTACCAGCATTAGTTGTTCTTCGCATACACGACTCCTTTCGTCGGCCAAGGGGGATCGGCAACGGCGCGGATGTAAGCGACCAAGGCTTGAATATCGCTCGAAGACAGCGTGTACCCATAGGGCGGCATTTCGGCGGATTTGTTCAGTGCGGCGCCGCCGTGGGTGATGATGGCCACCAGATCGGAGTCGGAAATCTTGTTGAGCGCTTCGCCGTCAGTGAACTCGTGTGGTTTGGTGTTAAGGTTGTCCATATTGGAAACGCGCTCCGGAGTGGATTCCTCGTTGTGGCAGCGCGCGCAGTATCGGCGATTCAGCTCGCGGCCGAGACCCTGCTGGTAATCAAAAGCGATTTCCTCCAGCAGAAGCGTGTAAGGCTTGCGGCTCTTATCCCGCGTGATGGCGGTAATGCGATACCGCCCGGGCTCATCGCCGAGTTTAACGTTAGCGGTAACTTGCCCGCTGGAGTCAGTCAGCCCGGACGGCGGATCGAATACGATACCGTTGGGCGCATGCAGTTCGACATACGCGCCGGTTACTGGGTTTCCTTGCGCGTCGTTCACCTGGACGACTACCGGATGATCCAGGATCGAACCGGCTGGGGCCGCCTGCTTGTCGCCGCTAACCGCGGTGATGGCGACGCCATAGGCAGTCGGTGTCGCTGATACAGCTTTTTGCGCGGGGCGGCTACAGCTTGTAAGAAGAGTGAGGAAACACGCGAAACCAGCGATCCGTTTCATTGTCCAACCTCCTGCACCTGGCGAGCGTCGGCTGTCTTTATTTGCGGCGGTTGTCCTTTCAGCGATGTCAGAAATGCAGTGAGGGCCCGCGCATCGTCATCGCTGATGTGCTGGTTGGGTTCGATAGTCCCTGGGCGCAGCGCCTGCGGATCTTTGAGCCAGTGATAGATCCAGGCCGGTGTGAGCCGCGATCCAACTTGTGTCAACGTGGGGCCGATGTAGCCCTTGTCCTTGTTCGGATCGACGATGTGGCACGACGAGCACGCGTATTTGGAATAAAAGAGTTGGCGGCCTTGCTCGACTAGCGCGGGCGGGTAAGTGGCCGGCATGGAGTCGCGAGCGAATGCCGGCGTCTGGTACACGGTCCCGATGTAATCAGCGAGTTTCTGCGCTTCTGCATCGGTGAGGTTGAAACGCGGCATGCGGCGAATAAGGGTGGGGCGCAGCGTGTTGGGATTCTTCAGGAAGCTGACCAGCCATTGCTTCTGTACCGCGCTGCCTTCCCAAGACAAGTCGGGTGCCATCGTGCCGCCACGGCCATTGATGGAGTGGCAACTGAAGCAGCGCAGATCGTGCATGAGCTGGCCGGCGTGCCCTGCAGGTTCGTAAGGCGACGGGCGATGCGAGGCGATGCGCATCGAGGGCGGCTGTGATTGCGCCCGGTCGGTGAAAGCGAGGAGCGCGGTGGTGAGTGCGTCGATCTGCTGCGCAGTCAGCGTGAACTGCGGCATTTTCAAGCTGGGGCCGAACGCGTGCGGATTGCGAATTTTTGCGGCGATGTAATCGGGCAGCGTATGCGCGACGCCGGGCACAAACACGAGTTCTGCCAAGGAACGGCTGCCGACGTGGCTGAGGTCGGGTGCGAAATTGTCCGGCTTGCTGATGCCGTTGATCTGATGGCAGGAGGCACAACCATATTCATTCACCAGCTTTTTGCCGTGTGCGATCTGCTGCGGCGTGGCCTGCTCGAGGTGGACATTGGCAAGCAGGTCGGAATCAGTCTTCGCCTCCAGAAATGCGGCCAGGACCTTAATCTGCTGGTCGGTGAAGCGGTAATGCGGCATTGCGGTCTGTGGATCATAGGCCGGGGGATTGCGTAGCCATGCTTCGAGCCACTCCGGTTTCACCTTGCTTCCAACCCTGGTGAGCTCCGGGCCGAGGTCGCCTCCCACCATTCTGCCGGCAGCGTTCTGCACCGCATGGCAAGAGGCACAGAAAGACTCGCCATAGAGCGAGGCCCCCGCCGTGGGATCTTCCGATAGCGTTTGCCCAACCGCTTTCTCGGGGGCGGGCAGCGCGATCGGGGTGCTTTGCGCCACAAGGAAAGCCGAAATATCGCGCGCATCGTCGTCGCTCAGGCCGAAGTTGGGCATGGTGGCCGTGGGGGAGTACGCCTGTGGGTTCTTGAGCCAGGCATATATCCAGGCGCGCGTGGTCTTCTGCGCTATGTGTTCGAGCGAGGGAGGGTCATCCGTGCCCTGCATCACGGTGCCGTCCGGCTGGCGCACGGAGTGGCAGTGCACACATCCTTCCCGCACCAGCAGCGTGCGTCCGTAATTCAGTTGCGGTGTACCGGGCAGGCCGGCGAGATGGCACTGGCCGCAACCGGATTCGATGTATGTCGCCGGCAGAATCGGTTGTTCCCATGCCAGCGTACTGCTATGGGCTTGTTGGACCGTGGTCGCGACACCCTGGCCGCGATGACAGGTGGTACAGCCGAACTCGGTGACTTTGTGTGGAATAACCGGATGCGGCCGGAATGGTTCGACGCTAACGGAGGAAAGAGTCTTCTCCCCGAGCGCAACGTGACAGCTGGTGCAGCGGTCCACGACCCCGTATTGCGGAATCCAGATCTGCTGGATGCCAGTTTGCAGATGACGCTGGAGCGTCACCGCATCAGCGCGCGTGCGGATGAGCTTCAGATACTCATGTTGATAATGGCGCCACTGGCTGAAGTGATTCTTGGCGGGCGCGATGGCAAGCGAAATCAGCAGAATGACGCTCACCATGCCGAACAGGCGCGCGCTGTCGCCCAACAGGAATCTCAGAGCCGATTCGCGTTTTGTCGACTTTGGCATGTCAGTACCCCTGCCAGGGCCAGACAAAGGACCAGCCCGGCCCACGGAAAAAAGTTCCGGCTGCGGTGAGCACCACGAGTTCGCAGAGGAACCAGCTCATGATCCAGAACGAGATCGGGCGCGCGACGAGCCACCGACGGAAGCGGCCGGGCGGGTCGGGAGCGCCGAACGCGGCGACCATCATGAAAGCTGCTACGACGAGCGTCGGAACCAGGGCGTCGAGCACGTCGTAAACGATCAGGAAAACCGAGAACGCGACAACCACTGCGACAAAGATCTGCAGCCGGCGCGTCTTGTTGCGCTGCCAGAGTCCTTCGGCTTCGATGTTCACGTTGAAATAGGGAATAACGATCAGAGCGATGACGACGAGCGCGGGGATCAGTACGCCGGCGACCACTGGCGGGAAGTAGTGCAACAATTCCTGCAACCCGAGGAAGTACCAGGGCGCCTTGGCCGGATTCGGCGTGTGCATCGGGTCGGCCAGGCTTTCCAGCGGAGCGTTCCAGACCAACGAAACACCGACGAGCGCGATCACAAGAAGCTCAATCGCAAGGGCGACCCGGAAGAAAACTTCCGGGTAGGTCATGACCTGTTCTTCGTCACGGACCCGGACCGCCGGCGAGGTGCGGCGGGTGATAAAGGCGACGCGCACCGGCGATTTGCGTGCGTTCGAATCCACGCTGGCGATGAAATCCTTTTCGCTCATTTGGCCTCCGGATTCCGCGGCGCGCCCGCGTAGAGGCCGCCGTCCTTGCGAATGCGCCAGAAGTGCACCGCAATGAAAATGATCGCCGCCAGCGGCAGGATCACACAGTGCAGCACATAGAATCGCAGCAGTGCGTTGGCATTCACCAGGTGTCCTCCCAGCAGCAGGAAGCGGATCTTTGCCCCCACCAGCGGCACCGCAGACGCGATGTTGCTGCCCACCGTGACCGCCCAGAATGACAACTGGTCCCAGGGCAGCAGGTATCCCGTGTAGCTGAGCAGCAGCGTGATCAGCAGCAGAAGCACGCCGATCACCCAGTTGAATTCGCGCGGCGGGCGATAGGCTCCGCGGTAGAAGACGCGGAACATGTGCGCGAAGACGAGGAAAACCATGGCATGCGCCGACCAGCGGTGCAGGTTGCGCAGAAAGACGCCGGACGAGACCACGAATTGCAGGTCCTTCATGTCGGCGTACGCCTGCGGCACCGACGGGTGGTAGTAGAGCATCAGCAGAATGCCGGTGATGACCAGGATACAAAACGTGCCGAAGGTCAGCGCGCCCAGGTACCAGGTGACACCGATATCGAGGGAGCGGCGGCGCGCCTTGGCTGGGAAAAGATGAAAAAATACATTCTGCTGGATGGCGAGGACATCGTGCAGTCGAGTGCCGCCCCGGCCGCTACGGAACACGGAGTGCCAAACCCGGCTGTCTCGCACCCTTTCGATATAGGTGTCCAGTGTCTTCTTCGGCATTGCTATACCTTCACAAACTGCCGCGAGGAAAGCGGCTGGCTGCGGTCCACCATGAGATCTCCATCGTCGTTGAGCCACATACGGAACCAGGGCAAGGGTCGAGGTGCGGGACCGGCAATCTTTGTGCCATCGACTTTGAACTTGCTGCCGTGGCAGGGGCAGGCGATGATCCCCAACTCGGGTTTCCATGCCGTCAGACAGCCCAGGTGGGTGCAGGTAGCCTGGAGCGCGTAGTAACCCTGCCCGCTGTTCACAACGAAGATTGCGGCTGCTGGATCGAGAGTGACCGAATCCGGCGGATACTCGTCCGGTTTGCCCTCGTTGACCACCGGGGACGGCTCGTAGAGCACGTTGGGCGAGAGAAAGTCGTAGCCAAACGCCGCCGTGCCCACCGCCGCGACGGCGACCGAGCCCAGGCCGAGCTTGACGAAGAACTGCCGCCGGTCAAGCTCGGCCTCCTTGAATCTATCCTCGTCTGACATAGTTCTCCTTCACTTTCCCCCGCCTTTCGCGGCTTGTTGCGGAACATCCATGGCTTGCAGCGGGATTAGACCGCTGGGTTCGGCTGAGACGAAGTGGAATGCTTCCATGGTGATCGTGCTTGCCGGGCAGCGCAGCGCGCAGAGGCCGCAGCGAATGCAGCGGGTCTCGTCCTTGATCATGGCCGAACCGGTGATGACGCCCAGCTCTTCAGCCGCGGCGTCGTTCAACTCGACACCAAACAGTTGCGGCTGATCGCGAAGCGTCTCCAGCACGTCCGATCCAAATTCAATTCGCTCCAGCGGTACCAGGCTGAGACAGTTCTCCGGACAAACGTCTATGCAGCCGCCGCAAAGCACGCATTCGGTACCGTCTTCCGAGTTTCCTTCGAAAATCGTATTGACCCAGCAGTGGAGGCAGCGGCGGGCTTCGGCCATCGCGGTCTGCTCATCGAATCCGATCTCCACCTCGGTCATGCCGGTGCGGCGTTCTAGGGGCAGCATGGGCACGGGCTGGCGCGCGATGTCCATGAAATCGGCGAACATCCGATGGCGCTCAAGCACCTCGATTTCGATTGTTGGCTGGGGATGTTTGCGGTTGCGCAGGTACTCGTCGATGGCGATTGCCGCGCGTTTGCCATCGCCCACGCTGTCGATGATCAGGCGCGGTCCAAACACGCAATCGCCGCCGGCGAAAACACCGGGAGCGCTGGTCATAAGGGTGTCGCGGCTGACGGCAATCAATCCGCGCGGAGAGATCTGCACGCCGTCTTCGGGACGCAGGAAGTCGAGCTTCGGCGCCTGCCCGATGGCCATAATGATGGTGTCGCATTCGAGCTGTTTCTCGCGGTCGTCGTAGAAGGCGGGATTGAACCGGCCGCTCTGGTCGAACACCCACTTCGTTTCGAGCGTCTCTAACCCGACCACCTTGCCGTCGCGACCGAGAATGCGTTTGGGGCCCAGCCCGGGGTGCAGGATGATGCCTTCCGACTCCGCTTCTTCGATTTCTTCCAACGCAGCCGGCATCTCGTGGCGTTTTTCCAGGCAGACAAGGTGCACTTCGCGCGCTCCCATTCGCAGCGCCGAAAGCGAGATGTCCACCATTTCGCGCGTAGCGACAGCCGCGATGTTGTCGTCGGAGGGAACGATGTCGCCTTCGGCGTGCTGCCTGACTACCGCGCGCGCCGCAGAGCGGGCTACGTCCATGGCGACGTTGCCCCCGCCGATCACGATCACTTTCTTGCCGATGGTGAACTTGTAGCCAAGATTGACGTTGAGCAGAAACTCGATTCCCTTGTGGACACCGTCGAGATCCACGCCGGGAATGCTCAGGTCACGGCTGCGATGCGCCCCAACTGCGATGAGCACCGCGGCAAATCCCTGATGACGCAGATCGGCCACACTGAAATCACGGCCAGCGGCGCTGTTGAGTTTCAGGGTGATGTCCCCGGTCTCGAGGATCTCGCGCACCTGCGCTTCCACCACGTCGCGCGGCAGGCGGTACTCAGGAATCCCTAGATACAACATGCCGCCGGGCACGGGCGCTGCCTCGAAGATCGTGACCGAATATCCGAGCAGCGCCAAATCGTGCGCCGCCGCGAGGCCGACCGGTCCGCTGCCCACGATCGCTACCTTTAAGCCGTTCGGTTCGGCGGCGATAGGGGCCAGTTCGCTGCGATGCCGCGACTCCGGCCCGTAACGCTCGGTGAGAAATCGTTTGAGCGCGCGAATGGCGATAGGCTTATCGATATCGCCGCGACGGCACGCGGTTTCGCACGGGTGCGCGCAGACGCGGCCGCAGATTGATGCAAGCGGATTGGGGTTGCGGGCGTACCGGTAGGCTTCGGCAAAGCGCCCCTCAGCAATGAGCGAGACGTAGCGCCCGGCGTTGGTGTTCGCCGGGCACGCCATCATGCATGGGAAGTTGGTGTTCAACCAATCCCGGTCGACTTTCTTGTCGATGAAGCGCTTCTGCATTGCCGTAGTCCGTTTCCCTTGTGTGGTCCTACTTCTTCACGCTCAGGTCCGCCTTGGTATCGCCCTTCACCTCAACCTGTTTCGTCATAGGCTTGTCGCCTTCATGCCAAACGGTGACTTGGTAACTGCCGTCGGGAATGCTGGCGATTTTGTAGTTGCCCTGCGCATCCGTCTCGGCATAGTAGGGCGTGGGGCTGACGATGATGTAGCCCGACATTTCGGGGTGAACATTGCACAACAGCGGCACTACGCCCGGCTGATCGAACTTGAAGGACCTTTTATCCCCTTGGGGCCAGGTGCCGAGGTTGTGTCCCAGTTTCTTGTTGCCCGAAATCGAAGGCCAGAAGACGTTGTGGGTGACGCTGTCGCTATTGAGAAAGTCCACGGTCGTGCCCTGCTGCACCACCAGGATGTGGGGCCGGAACATGATCCCTTGCTGGTTCATGAGGGCATGCTTCGCCGGCGCGGGAAAGCTCGCGCCGGCCGGCGCGTTGACGTAGACTACCGACTCCCCTTTGGCGCCGCTCACCTTCCCGCTGATTTCGCCCGCCCACGATGCTGCAGCGAATGAGAGCATCACCGCAAGCACGATCAACTTTCGTTCTGTTTCCTTCATTGCCGTGTTCTCCTTCCAGATTTGAGAGTTTTTCGATCCGCTCTTGCCTAAAAAATGAAGCGCGCGAGCAGATATATCGCATTGTTGCCGGTTGCATCACGACCGGCGGCATCGTAGTTAATTGCCGCGCCGTTAAAGCGTGTGTAGCCGACGTATTGCGCCGCCAAGTCAAGATTCTGTGTCGGCCACACGGAAAAGTTGAGAATGTAGCCGGCACTTTGGGGATTGCCGTTCGCGTTTCCGGTCACGCCGCTTTGCGGGTACAGCAGAGGATCCGAGGTGCCGGTGGTGGTGAACCAGCCAAAGGCTGTGGAATAACGATTACCGAAGTGATATTCGGCGTTTGCATTGAACGTGTTCAGGTGGTGGTTGAGAAAGCCGGCTGCGCCGTCGGCCAGACTTGCCGCCAGAGCCGAATTCTCCCGGATGTAGGTGCCGCGCAGAGACAACACATCCTTACCCAGGACTCTGTCGTATTGAAAGTCGAAACCATAATCGGTGTAGGTATCTTCGGGGCCGATAATAGCCCCGGGAGTTGAGTTCATGTGCATCCCATAGGTGCCAACCTCGAGGAAGTTTTTCGTCCCATTCTGCTGCCAGGCCATTCGCCAGTAGGGCGCAACGCCGCGAATATTGAATTGGAAACCCACCCCTGTCGTGGGCTCAACACTCCCGATATGGCTGGAACGGTAAAGTGTTCCCGCGAAGTACAAATGTTGGTTCCACATGGTGTAGCCGCCTATACCAGCCACATCCTGTGCGAGAGCCCCTTCAATGATGGGTTCGGCTGTGGGGATTGGCGCTGCATCAGTGGCGATGAAGGGAAAACCCCAGGCGGGGGTATCGTTCCACAAATCTTCTACCGTGGGATTGTTATTGAGGGTGAGACCGTAGATCCAGTCTTTTTTCCCCAATTGCCTTTCGCGGGCATAGCGGATATCGGTGTTATCCATGCCGAAGTGATCGCTCTGGGCGTTATATGTCACCTGGAGAAAGCTGCCGACGTGCGTTGTCCAGGCGCCGGCCAGGAACAGAGATACGTCCTGAGGAAGCTCGGCGGTGCCGTTTTGTGTGCCGGGTTGCGGAGCGTTTGTGTTGGTAAACGATGCCTCCAGCCAGGCTGAGAGAGGCAAGGCGCCCAGCAGATCCAAACCCGCATGCCGCTTATCGCCCTCTGCGGTAATGTTGCCCTTGAGCTTTTTTTGCACGTAGCCAAGGAGCTTGAACATACGCCCGGCAGGGTTCAGTTCCGGCGGAGTGTAGTGGCACCCGCTGCACGGCAGCCCGGTCTGGCGGGCATAGCTGGGAACGGCATACGCCATCGGTTCGAAGACAGTTAAGAAAATGAAGAGACCCGTGCAAATGGCAAAGATCCTGAACCGCGGCAATTCCAATACTTTCGTTGAACAGCCTGCGACTTTAGACATTTCCTTCTCCTTTGCGTGCCACCCTCGCTTCCGGGGTGCGCGGCAGGTTGTCACTGAATCTCACTTCTTCGGGCTATGAACCACATACATATGCGTCTGCACTGGCGAGCCGTCCTTGCCCAGGCAGATGCCATTTGCAGAACAGCCGCACAAACCGCATTCGCCAACACAGCGCGAACACTGCACTTCCCACACTCCGGGTTGCAGGCGGATACACCCGACGTGATAGCCGCACTCCGCGCAATAGAGGTAATCCACCCCCGGCAGCAATTGCTGAGGGTTGAGTAGAACCGGGCCATCTTTGGGTTCCTGCGGCGCGCCTGAGGGTTTGATATCCATACCTTCTACCTAGTCCATCGCCAGGGTGACCTTCACGATCCCTTTCTCGGGCACGTTGATTTCGAAGGTTCGCTCGCCCACGACTTCGTGCCAGCAGCGCAGGCGGTGCTTTCCCGTAGGCACGTTCTCAATGCGGAAACTGCCGTCGGCGGCTGGACGTGCATAGAAAGGCGTTGGGACGACGACGATGAAACCTGACATTTCCTGGTGTACGTTACAAAGCAGTTGCACGACCCCAGGCCGGTCGAAGGTCATGCGGCGGACGGCACCGTGGTTATAGAGACCCAGGTTGAACCGCTTCGCACTGGAGACCGAAAACACGTTGTGCGCCAGGGGATCGCTATTCGCAAATTCGACGGTGGTTCCAACCTGAACGACGAGCACATGGGGAACGAAGCGGAGGTTACGCTGGTCGATGGTGGCGACACGATTGGGCGCGGGAAGGGACCCGCGAACATCTTCCACCCAGACCACCGCATTGCGAAGGTCCAGCGTCGAATTGTGCGACCGTACCTGCCCTTCGATGGTTCCACCAAATGCGCAACCCGTCGAGACACTCAGGATGACGATGATTGAGATGGCGCATTCGCGTGCAGATCGCATCCCGCCCTTTCCTTGTATCGCCCGCAGTTAAGTGCATGTTGCGTGCCAGTACGCCTTTACAGCCGGGAATTTCCGGTGTCCCATCACAGCAACAACTTGCGCGCAATTCGGCATGAGCGAGCGTCTGCCCGCGCGGGAAAGGTGTTACGTGCGCGTAACAGGCGGCAGGTGGGTGTTACGGGGAGGAAACACTCTCCGCGGCGTCGGAATCGGTGACGCGCGCGTCGAGGTCGAAGCGGTGCATCAGTTCGTAGAGGGATTTGCGGCTAATCTGCGCTTCCCGGGCGGCGGCCGAAACGTTCCCGTGGTGACGACGGAGGAGCGACACCAGGTATTGCCTGCCTTGCATATCGACCCATTGCTCGCGCGCCTGGCGATAGCCGAGGGCCGCCGGCAAGTCATCGCGCAACCGCTGACGCAGGGTATCGGGAAGATCGCGCAGGCGTATCGCATGTCCCTCGGACATGACTACCGCGCGTTCCAGCACGTTGCGCAACTCGCGGATGTTTCCTGGCCAGTCATAGTGTTCCAGAGCCTCCATGGCATCGGGGCTGATCTGGATCGGACCCTTGCCTGCGGCCTGGCAGAATTTGCGGATGAAGTGCTGCGTCAGAACGACAACGTCGCCGGCGCGGTCGCGCAGGGGCGGCAGGGAGATAGTGACGACATTCAGACGGTAGAGCAGGTCCTGCCGGAAACGACCCTGCCGCGCTTCGAGCTCAAGGTCGCGATTCGTGCAGCAGACGACACGAATGTTGATTTCGATAAGTTTCTCCCCCCCCACGCGGCGGAACGCGCGCTCCTGCAGGACGCGCAGCAGTTTCGCCTGCAGTTCGGAGCTCATTTCGCCGATCTCGTCGAAGAACACAGCACCGTCATTCGCACTTTCGAGTAAGCCGCGTTTCGCCTGGTTGGCCCCAGTGAACGCGCCTTTCTCGTGGCCAAACAACTCGCTTTCCAGCAGGTTCGACGGCATGGCAGCGCAATCCACCGGGACGAAGGGTTTCTGCCGCCGCGAGCTGTTGGCGTGGATGGCACGCGCAATCAGCTCCTTCCCGGTGCCACTGGGCCCGGTCACCAGGACACTGGCTTCCGAGGGCGCAACTTTGGCCACAGTGGCGAGCACTTTGCGAAGCGCCTCGCTGCGTCCGATAATCTCGTGCAACGGGCAGCACTGCTCCAAGCGGTCGACTTCGGGGATATTGCCGCTCAGGCGTCGCCGATGCTCCAGGCCTTTCTCCACTTCGGCCAGCAATTGCGCGGACGTAAACGGCTTGCTGATGTAGTTGAAGGCGCCCTGCTTGACGGCCTGTACCGCTGACTCGAAGGTGCCGTACCCGGTGAACATAATCACGACCAGGTCGGGGTCGAGCTTGCACGCCCGCTCCAGAGCATCAATCCCGTTCATGCCCGGCAGCTTGTAGTCGAGCAGCGCCAGGTCGAAGGAATTCTTCCGGATCAGGTCCAAGCCCGCTTGCGGCGTGGCCGCAAGGGTCACTTCGTGACCGGCGTCCTCGAGAATGGTCTCGCAGCTTTGCAAGATGGCTTCGTCGTCATCAATCACCAGCACGCGCTGTTGCATATTTGGTTTGCTCCAGTCGGCAGCGCCACCACGATGTTTGTCCCCACCCCCGGTTCGCTGCGGACCCAGATTTCACCGCCATGGTCCTTCAAAATTCCGTGGCTGATCGATAGACCAAGTCCCGTGCCGCGCCCGGGCGCTTTGGTCGTAAAGAAGGGATCAAAGATCCGCGGCAGGGCTTCGGCATCGATACCGCACCCCGTGTCCTGCACTTCGATTGAAACCGCGCCATCCTCGACGGAATGGCCGGCGAGCACCGTCAACGTGCCCCCTTCGGGCATCGCATCGACAGCGTTCGTAAACAGGTTGACGAATACCTCCGTCAGCCGGGTCATGTCCCCCTGTATGCGTGGCAGGCGGGGACTGAATTCGCGACGCACGCGGATGGATGAGGCATCGAGTCGGAACTGCACCAGGTCGAGCGCCGTCTCCAGCACGTCGCGTAAGTCTACATCACTGAGGTGTAACTGAGACTGCCGCGAGAACGTGAGCAGTCCGCTGACCAGGTTCGCGACACGTTCCGCTTGCCGCACGATGGTGTTCAGGTTCTTGCGGTCGCGGGCACTCAGCGCGGCGGCCGAATCGGCTGCGGCCATATGGCTGGACAGAGCAAGAATGCTGGTGATGGGATTGTTGATTCCGTGCGCCATGCCGCCCGCCAGCTCGCCGATCGAGGCCAGCTTCGCTGCCTGTGCCAGCTGTTGCTGCGTTTGTCGTAGTTCCTCATAATGCCGCTTCAGTTGCCGGTCCGCATCCAAAACGATCATGCCGATGACGACCGTGCCCAGCGCCAGCATCACCGTGAATGAACAATAAATGAAAATAATGTACTTGCCGATGTAGGCGTTCACGTAATCGAGCGTGCCGATCAACTCGATGCGCTGGCTACGGTCCGTAGCTCCGATCGGCAACGCGATCATGCGAAAGCTGTTGCGCAGGTCGGCTGGGTGACGGGCTCCGCCGTCGGGAGTGATGCTCTCTTTGACTTCCCAGTCAGGAAGATAGCGGAATGCAACCCGCTGACCTTGCGCGTAGATATCCACTTCGCGCAATTCGGGCAGGTTGCCGAATTCGGTAACGACCCGGCGCAGGACCTCGGGATGATCGAAGATTTCCTGCATGCCTTCGCCGCGACCGCTATAGAACAGGTAGTGTCCGCGCAGGAACTCCGCGAGATTGACAGAGCGCTGTTCCGCCAGCCGGAAATACTGGTACTTCTCCATCCCCGCGGTGATCATCATGATCAGACCGGCCAAAACAAGGAACGTAAGATTCAGCCGGACAAAGACTCGGTCGAGCAGATGCTGCGAGCGCTCGCCCATCACCCACGCGAACGCGAACAGCGACACGGACATGAGCTGTTCCTGGAAGTTCCACAGCAGTGTTTCGTGTGAGGTGTGCACGATCGGCGACAGAGCATACGCGACGAACGCCAGAGAAAGGCTGAGAAGCGCTGCCAGACGGAAGCCGCGGCCGGTCCACTCGATTTCCCGGCGCAAGACCGGGCGGATGGCGTAAACCAACGCGGCGACCGCCAGCGCGTCCCCAGCATCCTGTAACCAAGAATGGAACTGCCCGGCGCCGGGCCCCAGTAGAGTCGCAGCAGCGATATCGGCAACAATCAGGGCCGCGAGAATCCCCGCTCCGCCCACAAGGAAACGCCCGATGTTGCGCCGTGCCGCGTCCAAATACCCTGCCGCCAGGGCTAGGACTCCTGCGATCAACACGGCATGGGAAAGCCGCGTGACAATCTGCAGGTGCGTTTCGTCGCGGAAGAAGAACGCCGCCGCAAACCAAAGCGTGAGCAGCGAGAAATGCAGGACAAAGAGTGCGAATGCGATCGTGAGCAACCGTTCCGGCCGTCCGCGAACGTGTCGGTTGATGCGCTGATGTAAGAGCACCATCAGCACCAGCCCGGCCAGGAGCAGGTGAAAAAGGCTATAGATGAGCAAGGTTTCTGCCGTGCGGTTCGTCACGTGCCACAGTAGTGTTTCCATGGCTTACCTGCTTGCGATCGGCGCCGCTCCAGGATCGGCACGGGGGTGCCAGTTCTTATGAGAATAGACTAGGGAACGCGCACCCCACCGGCGGCTCGTCTAGACAGCAGTGTTTCGCAATTCGGCACACCATGCTGTGATTAACGTCACATGGCGGCGTGAGCACGGCACATTTGGCTCAGTAGCACGGCCCCCAGGATGCCATGCCATGAAGTGCAGCCGCAGACTGCCGCATCAAGGAGCGAACCGCAAAGCAACGCAGTTCCCACCAACAGATCCAGACCGGGTCCCTTAAGCCATAAGATTGCTGGTCAGTAGAACGCTGCCACACTCGTAACGCTCGGCCAGCAGTGTGAAGACGACCTCCATTTCTTCCCGGGTTTGGCGGATGTAACCCAGATCGTCGATGATCATGCCTTCATAGCGCGAGTACCGCTTGATGAGACGGCTCAGCTTCACGTCGCGCTTGGCGATCAGCAGTTCCTGGACATGATTCTCTAGCGGCACATTCGTCCGTTGGAAGAAGCTCGGCATCAAGAAGACGATCGGCTGGCACACGTTCCGCCGCAGCTTTACTTCGATCCAGAAGGCGAGCGGCGAGGACGTGAAAATCGTTCAGGAACTGGCGCGTCATGCCACCCCGGGGATCACCCTGGCGCTGTACGCGCAGGCGTTCAGCGACGACGCGAGGCGGGCACAAAACAAGCTGGTCGAGACGGTGCGGCAGGCGCCGCTTTTGCCGGCACCTGCAAAGGCTGCCAACACTTAATGTGCGTTAACGTGCAGAAAGCGTTCGCAGTTTTTTTGGCGGTAAGTCGAAGGAAACAAATGGTGGGCGCTACTGGATTCGAACCAGTGACTTCCACCGTGTGAAGATGGCACTCTACCGCTGAGTTAAGCGCCCAACTCTTTCCATTCAACCAGTTACCGGCGTTTCCGTCAACCGCGTGGGAACGTTTGGAGGGTGTGAGCGGCGGCTTCTCTATTGCATCAGTCCCACCTTCAGGATCGGAGTCGTGGCTGCGGGATTCAGCGCCATGGTCAGCGCGCCGCTGCCGTCCAGCAGCAACTGGTCAGTAATCACATTGCCCCAAATCAGCGTCCCGTTCGCCGTTCCACCCGGGATATGGAAGATGGTGGCGTAGCTGTTCGAGTGGAAATACAGCGTCCCGCTGTAGGCCAGCGTTCCCGAGCCGTTGAGCTGCGGCGATGCTGTGTCGGAGTGGTCCATAAACATCAGCAGGCCGCGAATGTTGCCCAGCGAATCGGTGGTGTCGCCGGCCTGGTCGTAGTAGCTGCCTTTGGACGTGCACTGCGCCAACAGGACATTAGTGTCCAGCTCGCTCGGCAGGTTGAGGTAGCCAGGCGGCGTGCTGCCGTCGCAGGTCAAGTCCGTCGCCGGCACTTTGTCGACCCTGGAGTAAGTGGGGCCGCAGCCCGAACAGCCGCTGATGTTCGGCTTGGCGCTCCCGTGGAAGTAGAACATCACCCCATCGGTCTGGTGCCAAATCCACGGGCCTCCACCGCCCTGGCCGTTTGGTCCGGCATTTATCGTCACCGAGCTGCAATTGCCTCCGTTGGGATAAGAATTGGTGTTCACTACGCCCTTCGAGTTGGCACAGGGCTTGGCGATGCGGATGGTGTCACTGCCGCCGATGCTCAAGTCTCCATCCATGTAGTAAACGCCGGGGAGAAATGTGATGACATCATTAGCGCTTTCGCTGATGCCGTTAGGATAGTAGCCTGGAGCATATTCCTTGCAGCCCCGGCATTTGAGGCCGCCAGATAAGTTGCCGTAGTTGCAGGTGGGACTCCAGTTATAGTAGTTGGTCGGTTGGGTATCGGGACACCCGTCCTCTTCCGGTGCCGTCACGTTGAAATAGGCCGACGTTTTCGTACGCGGGGTGACGTTTCTCATCCCGCTGGCCGGAGGCACGGAGGCGTAGGGGTCGGGGACCGGAGTCGCCGGCCAATCCCAGTGTCCGGTGGTGCCTCCGCTGAAACCGGCAGGCAGACCGGTGTTGGAATTAGTCCCCCAGCAGCCGGTGGAGGGACCAGGCGCGCTTTGCGGCCCTCCCACGGTGCCCACGTCGGAGCCGGTGAAATTTGGGCCGCCTCGCCGGGTGTCAATCACTCCACTGGATCCGCACAGAACAGCGCTTGAGTTATTGGAATTGACGACGATGCTGCGCGGTGGGCCCCCGACGATGGTCAGTGACGCACCGCCGGAGTAGCTCAGTGCTCCGGAGACCGTGGGATTGAGCACCATGATGGGCGCGCCCTCCATAATCTGCATCAAGCCGCAGGTGGCGTTCGCTGCCACCGGCTGCGTTTGGTTGCCGGTAAGCAGGGTGCTGAAATACGTCTTGACCGGCGAAGAAACCGAAACTTGCAGGAACGGGTAGGGAACCTGCGATGAAGGCGGCGAGGTCACGCCATTCACCGTGCCGGGGAAGGTCCAGGAGACCGTCGCCCCCCCGCCGTTATATCCATTGAATCCGTTCTTGCTGGCATACCAGCACATGGTCGCCCCGTTGGCGCTGTAGGCGCTGCAGCTTCCCGCGGTGCCAAGGACGAAGCCCATATTGGGCAGGGACACGCCGCTGGCAACCTGATACATGTCCATGGCCCCGGCCTCGCACGCAGCATCAGCTGCGGTTTGAGCCTGCTGGCGCTGGAACCAGATGTTGGTGTAGTCCACCGCGAAGGCCAGCACCGCCAGCAGGAACAGGCTCAACATCAGGACGACGAGAATACTTGCCTGTCCGGCTTCCTGGAGATGGCGTTTTCGTCTGGTTTGCATGGCATCCATCCTTCAAAAGACAATTCGCCCTTCGGCGGTAACGTGCATGGTTGGGGACAAAAACCCCGGCAAGCTGAAGTAAGGGATATATGGATAGGAGATGGTGACGACGACCCGGCTGGAGGGCGCAGAGGCGCCATCCGGCCAGCTCGGAGTGACCGTCATGCCGCTCATGTCGTGAAAGGAAACCGCAGTGTAACCCTTGACCACGTTGACGACGTTGTCGCCTCCGCTATCGGCGCAGCCGACGCTGGGCCCGCTGCACAGGCTGCTGTCGGTCCCATGAGCAATGGCGTAGCGAACGCCTTCGCGCGCGGCATCCCCCAGGACGCTGTAGGTGTAGAGAAGCATGCAAAATTCAAAGATCAGAAAGGTGACCAGGAACAGCGTCCACACCGAGACAGCGAACTCAATGAGCATGGAGCCGGCTTCCTCGCGGATCACGCGAGCTGCGCAGCTTTTCGCGAACGGCGGTATGAGGCGAGTAGCTGTCATCAGTCCACCGCCCGCATTTCGGCCGCCCAGTGCACCGTCAGAGGCGGCATGGTGAAAGTGAAAAAGTCGATGGGAATGGGCGGGCTGACGGTATAGACCACGTCTACGCGCTGGGCCAGCATTCCGTTGTTCGACTCCGGGTCCTGATCAGGGGTAAAGTTCAGCGTGCCCGAAGGAAAGGTGCTGCAATTGGTGATGTAGCCGTTCGAAGTGTGGGTGACGCCAATCTGCTTGGAGCAGACTTGCACGGTCGTCTTGGTGCTCATGTTGGCCAGGCCGGCGAGATCGCCTCCGGCCAGGCCTGCTACTCCAGCGATGTCGGAAAGCGAACCCGGAGTTCCCGGCGAAGGCAACTGAGTTTGTCCGGGCGACGCAAAACCTTGTCCGGAATAGAGGACCGCGTTGCGCGAGGAGGAAACCAGGTTTGCCGCGACGATGAAAAAGTAGCCGATGTCGATGGCGAAGCACAGCATGAGCACCAGCACCGGCATGACCATGGCGGTTTCGATAAGGCTGGAGCCTTCCGTCTCAGCGCGTGACCGCAGCCAATTTCTCATCGATCGCCTAACCCTTCTAACGAAATCCTATGGCTGGAAGGACGGCGAACCAACCTTAATCGGCATCGTTTGTTGAGAGAGTTTTCCTATTTGGCACGATTTCAGAATGGATAAACGGCAGCGATAAATTCTCGCACCGCGGACAGGTATTTATGGCAGTCGAGGCTGAGGCTGCGCTAGCTTAGGTTTGTGGCAACGCAGTCAGCGACGACAGCCCAGCTCGAAGCAGCCGCTCTAACGCTTCCGTCCGCGGCTGGGCAGGCGAAGTCAAGTGTTGGGAGGCGAGTGTTTTCCTTTCCGGTGCTGCTCGCACTGGTGTTGGGCGCATCGATCTTTGCGTTTGATAGTGGCAGCATTGCCGATCCCGATATCTGGTGGCACTTGCGAAATGCTGAAGTGCTGGTAAAAACCCACGCGGTTGTGCACCAGGACTTTTACTCCTTCACCGCCACCGGGTCACGCTGGATCAACGAATCCTGGCTTGGCGAACTCCCCTTTTACTTTGGCTGGAAGTGGCTTGGTATTCGCGGCATCTACCTGGTGATGCTGCTCGAAGTAGAGTTGATACTAATTGGAGTCTATGGCTTGGCATATCTCAGCTGCAGAAATGTCAAAGCCGCATTCCTTACAGGCTGGCTGGCGCTCTGGCTGGCGACGGTCTCCTTCGGCCCGCGAACGTTACTGGCGGGCTGGATGTGCATGGTCGCGGAACTCTTTATCCTTACGCAGTTCAAAGCGGGCAAGGACTGGGCGTGGCTCTTGCCCCCGCTGTTCATACTGTGGGTGAACGTGCATGGCTCGTGGCTCATTGGTATGGTGCTTTTTGGTATGTTCTGCGCCGCAGGTCTGTTGCAAGGTAGCTGGGGAAGAGTGGAAGCCCGGCGCTGGACTCCAGCCCAGTTACGAAAGCTTGTGCTAGTGGGTAGTTTGAGTGTCGCCGGGCTATTCCTGAATCCCTACACTTATCATTCGGTGTTTTATCCATTTGACATGGCTTTCCGGCAGAAGCTCAATGTGAACCACGTTGATGAATGGATGAGCCTGGACTTCCACAGCGTGCGCGGCAAAATCCTTTTCGCGATGCTGGCGGCAACGATTGTCCTGGCGCTGGTGCGCAAGCGGCGCTGGACGCTGGACGAGGTAGAATTTGTTCTCCTCGGTTTCTACGCGGCGATGACCTACAGCCGCTTCCTGTTTCTGGCCGCGATCGTGCTGACGCCCATCCTGGCGAAGGAGTTGGACTTCTTCCCACCCTATCGCGCCGAGAACGATAAAACCTGGCTGAATGCAGTTCTCATCGTGGGGATATTGGCTGCTTGCGTGTGGCGCTTTCCATCGCGCGATTTTCTCATGCGAGACACAGGTCGAGTTTATCCAGTAAAGGCGCTGAGCTACCTGAAGGAGTTCCACCCGCAGGGCCGGGTCTTTAATGAGTTCCTGTGGGGCGGCTATTTGATCTGGAATGTCCGCGATATACCGGTCTTTATCGACTCGCGCATCGACATCTACGAGTATAAGGGCGTCTTCGCCGATTATCTGGATGCGATGGGCATTAAGAATACGCTGGAAATTCTGGACAAATACCACATTCGCTACGTGCTCTATAAGCAAGAAAGTCCTTTGGCCTATCTGCTGATGCACAACTCGGGATGGAAGACGCGCTACCAGGATGGGACAACGGTGTTGCTGGAGCGGACAGGGCCGGTCCCCTAAGGAAGGTCTGACTATTGAGGTTTGCAACTGAGATTTCGGCAGCTTAGCATTATTCATCTGTTTCGCAGCGGAAATTGCACGCTTTGAAGAGGCGCGGCTTCAGCCGTGCCATTCGGAGTTATGGTGAGTCGGGCTTCAGTCCCTGAGGGATTCGCACTTGGTCGCAAGACCGGAGCCCCTCAGTGGCTAAAGCCATGCGCATCGCCGCTTTTACGGCACGGCTGAAGCGGTGCCCCTTCAAAGCGCAAGTGCGTGATGAATAATCCCGGTTAGGAAGCTGTTGTCAGACAAGCGGCGATTGTTTACCGCGCCCGCGCCAGCACCAGGGTAACGTCGTCGGGCTGCTCACCGCCGGCGATCCAATCGGAAACGGCGCCGGTCACGGTCTCGCTGATCCGCGCCAGGGATTCATCGCGATGCTGCAAAATCAGCTCAATGAGCCGCTCCTCGCCGAATTCGCCGAATTCGTTTTCGGGCTCGGTAATCCCGTCGCTGTAGGCGACGAAGATATCGCCCGGCTGCATGGCTAGAGCGCTTTCGTCATACTCCATCCCGTCGAATAAACCCACAACGGTACCCGACGTCTCCAGCCGGCGGACATTGCCGTTGCTGCTGAGCACCAGCGGAGGCAGGTGTCCGGCGTTGGAGTAGGTGAGCGCGCGCGCATTGGCATCGTAGCAAGCCAGAAACAGAGTGGCGTATTTCTCCGGCGGCGTGCTGCGGAAAAGCTGGTAGTTCAAGGTGGACATCAGAAACGCTGGTGAAAGTTCGCCGTTGGAACTGCGGCTGGTGCTGTTCAGCTTGAGAGCGTTCGCGCCCGAGACGCCGGCGCCCAAGGCCAGCGAGGCAAGGGTGCGCTCCGGCTCCAACGCGTAGGCGCGCACGAAGGCGTGCACGGTCGCCATCAGCAGCGCGGCGGAGATGCCCTTGCCGCTGATGTCGCCCACAGCCAGCAGCAGCCGGTCTTCGCGCAAAGGGATGAAGTCGTAGTAATCGCCGCTCACGGTGCGGGCCGGCCGGCAAACGCCATGCACCTCCAGCGTGCGCAGGCCGCTGAGGTCAGCCGGGAACAGCAGTGCCTGCACCTCGTGCGCAATGGCCAGCTCGCTTTCCATGCGCTGCTTTTCTTTTTGCTCTGCGATCAAGCTGGCAAGCGATTGCGTCATGGAGTTGAACGACTGTTCCAGCGCCGCCATCTGATCGCGGGTGCGGATGGGAATGCGATGCTGCAGTTCACCGCGATTGATGTGCTCGGTCGCGCTGTAGAGATCAGCCACGGACCTGGTCATGCTGCGAGTGAGCCGCACCCCGATGAACAATGCGGTCAGCTCGATGATGCCGAAGAAAACGGCGATGCCGACCAGCACCTGGCGAACCGCGCTGGCGTCGTCGCCCAGCGTACTGAACAGCGTGGCATAGATCATCGATGGGCGGGTATCGGCCCACAACAGGCCAGGCAGAGTTTTCCCCGTGCGCCAATCGACCAGGTCAATGCGCGTCCCAAATGGAAAGTTGACGTCCAGCGCGTTTAAGGCTGGGGGAACGCTGCCAGCCTCGATCCCACCGTTGTTCACGGATGTCCTGTATGTCGTTCGAGAGGCGCCGTTCTCGATGATTATCTCTTTCCCGTTTGCCGAGGCCGCTGTTTTGCCCGGCGCCTTGCTGGCGGATGTGGAACTTGGGCTGCGCTCTTCCTCGGGGGGAAAAATACTGACTTTCCCCAGTTCCGAGGCCGCATGGCGCAGTAAATCTGCGGTCAGCGGCAGATTGGAGATCACCGTCAGAGGGCGCGCGCCGTCGTTCACCAGCGTCACCGTGCGTAGTTGAAGATGGTTGTCGTCCAGAACGAAGCCGGCAAAGTCTCCCTTAAACGCTGGGGAGGGGCTGATCAGTGGCGCCGCAGCTTCGCCGGGCGGCGGGAGCACAAAGCCTTTGTCGCCGCTCCAAACGCTGACCGAGCGGTGATGGAAACTCTCGGCTGACGCGTTGGTAATTTCGCCAGCCATCTGCTCATTCAACTTGCCGGCTTCCGCCAGGGTGTGAAACTGCATGGCCAGCGAGCGGTTGGTGGCCTCCAGGTGCTTCAACTCCGATTGCAGATCGGATGTGGCGACATAGGTGGCAAATTGACCGGCGAAGAGGAGTCCGGCGACCAGGGCCATCGCTACCAGCAAGATCACTGGGATTACGCCGATGAACATGTAGGTGACGATCAGACGATTGCGCAGCCGCCACATCAGCCTTTGCCGCACCCAGCGCAGACCCATTAGCAGAGCGCAACTGATGAAGATGAAACTGATGAAAGTGGCCCAGCCGCTAAGCATCGAGCCCGGGGCGGGGCGAAAAATGGCGCGCAGGATTTCCAGCGCCAACGCCAGGTAGCCGAACCAGAGCGTGGTTTTCCCCAGCTTTGACTTGGGGTGCAGGATGCGCCGTAGCCAATCCCGCAGATCGGTCGCTGTTGGAAGGTGAATTGGCATTGCTATCGGCCGCTCGCCTCGACTCTATCCTAAGGCATAGCACGCCCGCCTGCCGAGGCTCTGATAGCCAGGTTCTATGTCGGGAAGAGATCTGTGGCTTTTTCGCGGCCAAGCGCCGGGTTGATTTTACCGCGGCCTCCCCACACCAACATCCACAAAAACGTCGCCTACTGGTGACTTGGCGAAGCCCGTCTCCTGCGAAAGCCGAGCTATTCAAAACCTCGCTAATCTTGGTGCAATCGCCGCGCGATCACTGCTCGGAGCCGGCCTTCCTGCTAAAATCCCGCTTTGCATCTTTCCCGATTGAACGGAATCTAACGAGTCCCAATGGCAGACAACGTACGCAATGTCATCATTATCGGCTCAGGGTGTTCTGGGCTGACGGCGGCCATTTATGCCGCACGCGCCAAGCTCGCCCCCTTGGTTATCGAAGGCCATGAGCCCGGCGGCCAGCTTTCCATGACCACGCTGGTCGAGAACTTTCCCGGCTTTCCCGAAGGCATCCAGGGGCCGGAACTCGTCGACAACATGCGCCGGCAAGCGGAACGCTTCGGAGCGGAGTACGTGTCCGGTCACGTGGTCAGCGTCGACCTGAGCCGCAAGGCTGCGGACGGCAGCAAGAAGCCGCTCGAGGTCAACTTGGAGCGCGAGAGCTTGCTGACCCGCACGCTGATCATCGCCAGCGGGGCTTCGGCGCGCTGGCTCGGATTGCCCAATGAGCAGGCGCTGATCGGGCACGGCGTTTCGTCGTGCGCCACCTGCGACGGATTTTTCTTCACCGGCAAGGAGATCGCTGTGATTGGCGGCGGCGACTCAGCTATGGAAGAGGCGCTGTTCCTAACGCGCTTTGCCAGCAAAGTCACGCTCATTCACCGACGGAACGAGTTTCGCGCTTCCAAGATCATGCTGGAGCGCGCCCGCCAGAATTCGAAAATTGAGTTTTTGACAAACACGGTGGTCGACGACGTTTACGACGTCAGCAAGAAGGAAGTGAGTGGGCTGCGCCTGCGCAACCTCCAGACTGGCGAGCAGTGGGACCTGCCAACCAGCGCGATGTTTCTGGGCATTGGTCACACGCCGAACGCGCAGTTCGTCGGCGAGCAACTCGATCGCGATGGCGAGGGCTATCTGGTGCCGAGAGATACTGTATGCTCGCGCGTGCCTGGCGTCTTTGTGAGCGGCGATGTCGCCGACCGTCACTACCGGCAAGCCGTGACCGCTGCCGGCACCGGCTGCATGGCTGCGCTCGAAGCTGAGAAGTATCTGGAGGAGATGGGGAGGTAAGCCGCATCGATTTTCTCGCTGCTCGCCAGGCGCCGCCCAGCGTCTGCCAGGGCTGATCGCGAGCCGGAAATCGTCTGAAGTGCGGCTTCGTTCTGTTATCCTGTCCCCCGGTGGTAATCAAGATTTTTTTCTCGGTGCTGGTGCTCGCGACGGCAGCCGTGGTCGCCGTGACTCTGGCGCTTCACTTTCGCGTGAAGCGGCATTTGCGTCAGGCTGCGCCGGCCAATCCAGCCCTTGGGCCTTTGGGAACGGAAGCGTCCGCACCCGGGACGCAACCTGTGCTGGGGATGGTTCCCGGGGGACGAGACGCCAAGCCGCAAGCTCAGTCAGCGGCCGAAGATGCGAGAGAGCCCTTGTCGCGAGAAAACCGCCGGGCAAGATCTTCTTAAGGATTTATGAGGTAGGACAATGTCGAAAGCAGTCTATATCGATACGACGATTGGCGAGCGGTCCGGAGGCTTGATCAGGCAGGCGGGAATCGTGATTTGCGCCAGCGCGGTGATTGCTGTGTGCGCCCGGCTGATGCTGCCTCTGCCGTTCACACCGGTGCCTCTCACCCTGGCTAATTTTGGTGTATTGCTGGTGGGACTCACCTTGGGAAGCCGCCGCGGATTCGCCGCCGCCGCGCTCTATCTGGGCTGGGGAGCGATGGGGCTGCCAGTCTTCGCGTCGGCCGGGCCAAGCAGTTTCGCACAGATGCTGGGGCCTACCGGCGGATATCTGTGGGCCTATCCCGTGGTTGCATTTCTGGCAGGCTGGGTGGCTGAGCGCGGGCGCGCCAGCTTAGCTCGCAACCTCACCGGCGCAGTGGCTGCTGAAATTGTTCTCTTTGCTGCGGGCATTGGCTGGTTGGCGGTTTTTACGCATAGCTGGCAGCAGGCTGCATTTTTCGGACTATATCCTTTCCTGTTTGCCGAAATGTCGAAGGTGATGATCGCCGCCGCGGCTGCCCTGCGTCTGCGCCGCAAGCTGTAACCGGACGTTTATGTCTCTGCCTCGGCTTTGCTGCGGCAGAGCAGACACGGCATTTCGTGTCGGTGCACAGTCGGCGCTTGTCAATGACGCGCAAGCTGTAAACTTGCTTTTATTTGCCGCGATTCTCCGTAACCTGTAAGCTTGAACTCAGCGCACGCCCGAGTCGCCATACTCTTATGACCCCCAGTTCTGGAAAAAGCATTCGCGAAATCCAAGTTGCGCACAGCCCCGACTCGGACGACGCTTTCATGTTCTACGGCATGGCGACTAACAAGGTCCGCGTGCCCGACGTCAAGTTCACCCACACCCTTTGCGACATCGAGACCCTGAACCGCAAGGCGCTGGAAGGCTTCTACGACATCACCGCCATCTCCTTTCACGCCTATCCTTACATTCAGGACAAGTACGCGCTGATGCCGACCGGCGGCAGTGTGGGCGAGGGCTACGGTCCCATGATCGTCGCCTCCCGCAAGATTTCCGCCGATGAGATTACCGCCATTCGCATTGCAGTTCCCGGCACCATGACCACGGCCTATCTGGTTCTCAAGCTTTTCGCACCAAACACCGTCACGGAAGTCGTTCCCTTCGACGAAATCATCCCGGCGGTGCTGGCGGGAAAGTACGAAGCCGGACTGATCATCCACGAGGGCCAGCTTACGTTTAACCGCTCCGGGCTGCACAAAGTAGTGGATATGGGCAAGTGGTGGCGCGACCAAACCGGCCTGCCTTTGCCCTTGGGCGGCAATGCCATTCGGCGCGATCTGGGCCCAGAGCTGATGGCAGCCTGCTGCGTCGCTCTGCGCGACAGCATTCGCTACGCCCTTGACAATCGCGAGGAAGCACTGCAGTATGCGATGCAGTTTGCCCGCGACCTGGAACAGCAGATGGTGGACAAGTTCGTGGGAATGTATGTGAACGAGCGCACCCTGGATTACGGCAAGGATGGCCGTGAAGCCATCGTCAAGCTGTTGGAGATGGGCTACGCCGCGGGCATCATCCCCCACCAGCCGGTGATCGAATTTGCCGATTCTGTTGCGCCGGCGTCAGCCAGCTAAGGCCCCGGCAAGCTGACACTCCGCTGCTTATGACCTTGCAGGAATTTCGCGACTCACTACACCGCGATGAGCCTCCGCGCGAGCTCGGCTTCGCGCTGACTGGTTTGTGGTGGGACGCCAAGGGCAACTGGCAGCGCGCCCACGAGTGCGCCCAGCAAGACGAAGGCCCCGCCGGCGCCTGGGTGCACGCCTATCTGCATCGCAAAGAGGGCGATTTCGCCAACGCACGTTATTGGTATAAGCGCGCGGACAAGGCCCCGGCCACGAGCACGCTGGAGGAAGAGTGGCTCCAGATCGCCGAATCCTTACTTAGTGAATGCGGTCCCGCGTCGTAATCAGATGGCGTTGCCAACGCGCGGAATCTCAACCTGCAAAGAGGTTTCCAACCCGTGAAGGGGATAGACCCTCCGCCCGCGATGATACGTCAGGGAGTGAGCACAAACGGAAACGGCCTCACGTTGTTCACGTGAGGCCGTTATTTATGTCGGCGACGACCCCGGGTCCCGGGCGAGCCGGCCGTCGGCGGGCTGGGGTGGGCGACCTACTCTCCCACAATTTGGCGTGCAGTAGACGATCCATTTGAATTTCGAGTCCCTTCAGGGACGGCACCACCCCGCTCCGAATCGAACTGACCTCACCCATTCATGCGGCCCGAAGCGAAAAGCCGCACCCGAGGGAAGCTCGGATGGGGCACCCAAATTTGCGGGCTGGGCCACGCGCCCGAATTGGAAGTCTCCGGGATGCCGCCTGGCCCACAACCACACATCAAGACGTGACCTATTTCACTGACATCAAAGGCGAATTCGTGTCTCATGGATGTGTATCTCCCGGCCTCCTCGAAGAGCACTTCCCAGCAAGGAGACGGACCCCCAAGAGGCGATCCTGGAGGCCAAGTGATGCGATATCTGCCTGTAAAGTTCTGGAGGAGACCATGACCAAGAACAATCACGCGTTTGCCGCAATTTTGGGTATGGTGCTGCTCGGCGGGATAAGCCTCGCCCAGGAACCGGTGGTCAACGTTGACAAAAACCTACACCCTAACCTCGCAGAGGCACAGCGCCTTGTGCTGGAAGCCGACCACTACATTGCGAAATCGCAAACCGCCAACAAGTATGACATGCAGGGCCACGCGGCAAAGGCGAGGCAGCTTCTGGTCCAAGTCAACCAGGAATTGAAAGCTGCGGCTCAAGCCGACGATGCTGCCCATGCCGCAGCCAAGCCCATCGATAAGAGTATTGCCAGCACTCCTAACCCGGAACTGGTCGGCCAATTGACGAAAGGCCTCTCCATCACGCCGACACAGGCCAGTGGTGGGGCTGGAGCCCTTTTCGCCTTAGCGAAAAGCCGTTTGAGCACCGCGGATTTTACCAAGGTTGCCGCTGCGGTGCCGGGCATGAACGGTTTGCTGAAGGCTGCTCCTGAAGCTTCTGGTGTTTCGAGCCTTCAGAGCTATTTGCCTGCTGGCATCAGTGGCTTGGCGCCAGTCGCCGGATCCTTCCAAAAACTGGGCCTCACCCCGCAGATGGCGGCAAAGTTCGTACCCGTGCTTGTCAACTATGTGGAAACTAAGGGCGGCTCCACTATTAGCGCCCTCCTGGCCAATGTGCTGAAGTAAGGAGCCGCGGACGCGCAGTATCGCGCTCCTGACGCTAAGGAGCACAAAACGTAATACTGCGCGGAGTCAACAGGGCGGGGCCGAGCAGTTAGGGTCCATGCATTTTATCGCCGCCCAGGAGCGAACTTGAAAACGGAAACGGCCCCACGTTGTTCACGTGAGGCCGTTATTTATGTCGGCGACGACCTACTCTCCCACACACTTTCGCGTGCAGTACAATCGGCCCAGCGGGGCTTAACTTCCGTGTTCGGGATGGGAACGGGTGTTTCCCCCGCGGTAAGATCACCGGCTTCGGAGGCGCGTTGCATCGCTACAACTCGGTGCCCAAGCGTGGGTTGCACGCAGCACCTCAGCGCCAAATTTGTAAAGAACCCTCGCGGTTCGTGGGAACCGCAGATCCCTCGCGTCGGACTAAAGTCCTCGCTCCGGATGACCAATCAAAGAGCGCCTCGGATCGGCGTGACTGAAGTCGTGCCCTGTTACAAAGCGCTCGTCGCAGGTCGATTTCAGTCCGCCTTGTCAACCGGCCACTGGCCGCTGACTACTGGCAACTGATTCCTCACAACTGAATAGCATCAGGACATCTACTAAGGCTGGCCGCCGCGCGGCGGCCGCACTCGGACAGGTTCGTCAGAGTGCTCGCACGTGGCCTTCGCCGCCGCCAAGTTCTGCGGGGCGATGGCTCGTGGTAGCCAAGTAAATTCTATGGTCAAGCCGAACGGGCGATTAGTACTGGTAAGCTTCATGCATTACTGCACTTTCACATCCAGCCTATCAAACACGTAGTCTTCGTGTGCCCTTCATATCCCTTACGGGTTGGGAGATCTCATCTTGAGGAGTGCTTCACGCTTATATGCATTCAGCGTTTATCACAACCGAACTTCGCTACCCAGCCGTGCCATTGGCATGACAGCTGGAACACAAGAGGTTCGTCCATCCCGGTCCTCTCGTACTAAGGACAGGTCCTCTCAAATCTCCTGCGCCCACAACAGATAGGGACCGAACTGTCTCGCGACGTTCTGAACCCAGCTCACGTACCGCTTTAATAGGCGAACAGCCTAACCCTTGGAACCTTCTACAGCTCCAGGATGCGATGAGCCGACATCGAGGTGCCAAACCGGAGCGTCGATATGAACTCTTGGCTCCGATCAGCCTGTTATCCCCGGCGTACCTTTTATCCGTTGAGCGATGGCCCTTCCATACAGAACCACCGGATCACTAAGGCCTGCTTTCGCACCTGCTCGTCTTGTTGGACTCGCAGTCAACCACGCTTATGCCTTTGCACTCGACGGCTGATTTCCAAACAGCCTGAGCGTAGCTTCGCGCGCCTCCGTTACAATTTAG
>VFSW01000402.1_pt1 | contig 63040 bp, 64 predicted proteins | sample 5358111 | NCBI WGS metagenome assembly VFSW01 (sample SAMN11554181, study PRJNA540505) | mine drainage metagenome | isolation source: sediment from site ElyBrook_90M | place: USA: Ely Copper Mine, Vershire, VT | collected 2017
GCCCTAAAGGGCCGCTCTACCGTGTCAGCCAGCGAAAACGCGCACCATCAGGTCAACAAGGCCGAGGCGTGGCAGCGGGCGGTAGAGGCGCTGCGCACGGTGGCAATTGCCGATGCCGAGCGCCGGGCGCGTGATTATCCTCACCAGCTTTCCGGCGGCCAGCGGCAGCGCGTGATGATTGCCATGGCGGTGGTCAATCGTCCGTCGCTGCTCATCGCCGACGAGCCGACGACCGCGCTCGACGTCACCGTTCAGGCACAGGTCCTTGACCTGCTGGACGAACTGCGGGAGAAATTCTCGCTAGCCATGCTCTTCATCTCCCATGATCTAGCTGTTGTCTCGCAGATTGCGCACCGCATCGGCGTGATGTACGCGGGAAGCGTGGTCGAGATGGGAACGGCGGCCGAAGTTTTTCATCACCCGGCGCACCCCTACACGCGCGGCCTGTTACACTCAGTGCCGACCTTGCGCTCCGATCGCGCCAAGCCGCTGCAGACCGTGGAAGGCGCCGTGCCGGCGATTTCCGCGCTGCCGCCCGGGTGCGCTTTCGAGCCGCGCTGTGGCCGGCGAATCGCGCGCTGTGCCGCCGCCTTGCCGCCGCTGGTGGAGGTTGCTCCGGGACATGTGGCGCGCTGTCCGGTGGTGGCGCCGGAGGTGCGCTGACCATGCGCCTGCTCCTACTCAGCGATATCCATGCCAACCTGGAAGCGCTGGAAGCCTGCCTGGAAGCCGCGCCGGCTTACGACCAGATGATGAACCTGGGCGACATCGTAGGCTACAACGCCTCACCCAATGAGGTTTGTGCGCGAGTGCGGGCGATGCAAGCTCCGGTGGTGCGCGGCAATCACGATCGTGCCTGCTCCGGACTGTTGGCCCTTGCGGAGTTCAACCTGGTGGCGGCGATCTCGGCACAATGGACGCAAACTAACTTGGAGCCCGAGCATGCGGAGTGGCTGCGCGAGTTGCCCGCCGGCCCTTTGCGCCGCGACGAGTTGCCCGGCATGGAGTTTGTGCATGGCTCGCCCCGCGACGAAGATGAGTATCTGCTAAACAGCTCCACTGCCGGGGTGGATTTTCATTTGCCCGGCCATCCCGCACTCATCTTTTTCGGACACACCCACCTGCAAGGCGGCTTCGCCTACAACGACGGTAAGACGCGCCCCTTGACGCCGAGCTATGAAAGCGGCGAGGGGGTGGTGCGCTGGGAACTCACACTGGCGGAGGGGGAGCGATATCTCATCAATCCTGGTTCGGTGGGACAGCCTCGCGACAATGATTGGCGCGCGGCCTTCGCGTTGTACGAAAGCGACGGAACAATGCCCGCGAAGGTGACGTTTTATCGCGCACCATACGACGTTCAGCAGACACAGGCGCGAATTCTCGCCGCCAATCTTCCTGAGCGGCTGGCAGCGCGGCTGGCGCTGGGAAGGTGATTAGTTGTCGGTTGTCCGTTGTCCGTAGAAGCGTCGCCCTCAATCTTCGCAAAGATATCGATTACAAGACTGCCGTTTCATGCAGCAGCTCGCCCCGGGCAAAGCGCGTGGGGCTGAGCACCTCGACCTTATCGATCACATCGGTGCGGCCTTGCAGGACCAGGTCGGCGACCATCCTGCCGGTGGCGGGGGCGTGCATCACGCCGTGGCCGCTGAATCCGTTCGCGCAGAAGAAGCCGGCCGGCTCGGCGACCGGGCCGATGATGGCGTGGTGGTCGGGCGACATCTCGTACAGGCCCGCCCAGGCGCGCTTGGGATTCACGGCGAGATTTTCAAAGCAGGGGACACGGTCGGCGGCCAGCGTCAGTACCTTCTCTATGAAAGAGGGCTCAAAGTTGGTGTTAAAGCCCAGCTTCTCTTCGGGATCGTTCCAGGCCAGCAGGAAACCGAGGCTCTCGGGCCGGAAGTGGAAACCCGTGCCCATGTCGACGACCATGGGAATTTTGTGCGAGACCTCGTCGAACGGCTCGGTGGGGATTAACATGCGGCGCATGGGCTCAACAGGGAGCGTGATCCCTGCAAGTGCTGCGACTTCAGCGGCCCACGGACCTGCGGCATTGACGACCACCCGCGTGCTCACTTCGCCGCGCGTAGTTTCTACTCCAGTGATGCCGTTGCCGTTGTGGTGAATGGCGGTGACTTCGGTAGAGCGCCACAGCGTCGCGCCCTGCTCGCAGGCGCGGGTAGTGAAGCCGACCATCACGCTGTAGGGATCGACGAAGCCGTCCGTGGGGCAGAAGCTGCCGCCCAGCACGTCGTCAGCGCGCAGTTGCGGAACGATGGCGACGATTTCTTCCTGCGCCAACATGCGGGCCTGGCTGAGGCCCAGCGATTTCTGCAGCACCTGGTTGGTCCGCAGATATTGCAGATGCGACGGCTTATTGGCGACAAACAGATAGCCCTGAGGGCTATATCCGGAAGGATGTCCCAGGCGCTCTTCAAAGGCTGCATAAAAAGGGATGGAATAAAGCGACATCTGAATGTTGGGGATGGTGGCGAACTGGGCGCGCACTCCGCCCATGCTCTTGCCGGTGGAGCCCTTGCCCTGATGCGACTCGCGTTCGACGATGAGTACGCTGCGGCAACCGGCTTCGGTCAGGTGCCAGGCGATACTGGCGCCGACGATTCCGCCACCGATAATAACAACCTCTGCCGTCTGCATGGCCTTCGCCTCGGGAAACATTGTATGCTGCGAGAAAATCGACCGTTGTGAGGGTCACGAATTTCGCGTCCGCTCAGGAGGGAGCGCGATCCATGCCAACTGTCTCCGTCGTCCAAATCCTGACCGCGTCTATTGCGCCGGTCATTGTCATCTCCGGCATCGGACTATTGTTACTGAGCATCACCAACCGCTATGGCCGGGCCCTTGATCGCGCCCGTCTGCTGATGCGCGACCTGCAGAACAGCGACACCGACAGCGCAAATGCCCAGCATCTGGAGAACCAGTTGCGACATACCCACCAGCGCGCCTGTCTGCTGCGCGGCTCCATGATTTACGGCTCAGCCAGCATCTTCTTTGTCAGTTTGACGGTACTGGCGCTGTTCGCCGACCAGGTCTTCCGCCTGCATTTCGATTTTGTGGCGCTACCTTTTTTCGCGCTGTGCCTAATCGCACTGGTGATCTCCATCGCCTATTCCATCCGCGATATTACGGTTTCACTGGAGGCGATCGAGATGGCGATGGACGGCATTCTGAATGCCGAGAAAGGCAGTCACACATCCGCGTGACACAACTCACAGACCGGTGTTCTTTCCTTTTCTAGCCTTAGCTATCGGGCCCGAATCGGCAACCGGCAATTGGCCACTAGGGTCCAGTCCAAGTCCTGCTGCGGCTCCCTCACCGCTGATCGCTAATTGCTGGTGGCTCATCTACAAGGACCGTCATGCCTCTGATCAATGCTTTTTCAAAAGCCGTGGTGCGCGATTTTTCCCTGGCAGAACTGCAACACGCCGCGCGGCTCATGCGCGGCTATGACCTGGTGGCGCTATGCGCTGCGGGCTCCGGGCACACCGGCGGCACGTTGTCGATGATGGAGATCACCGCGGCGCTCTATTTGAAGGTTGCCACACACGATCCCAACAATCCGGAATGGCCGCATCGGGACCGCGTTATCTGGTCGGGCGGGCACAAGGCGCCGGCGCTGTACCTGGGCCTGGCGTTCGCGGGATATTTTCCAATTGAAGAAGTGGTCACGCTCCGCAAACTGTATTCGCCCTTCCAGGGGCATCCTCACCGCTTGAAGCTGCCGGGGGTGGAAGTCTCAAGTGGCTCGCTCGGGCAGGGGCTCAGCATTGCCGTAGGGATGGCCATTGCCGGTATGCTCGACAAAGAGGAGCACACCGTCTTCTGCATCATGGGCGATGGCGAGCAGCAGGAAGGCAACATCTGGGAAGCGGCGATGGAGGCTTCGCACTACAAGCTCGACAACCTGGTGGGCATCATCGATCGCAATCGGCTGCAAATCGACGGCTGGGTGAAGGACGTGATGAACGTCGAACCGTTGGCGGAGCGCTATCGCAGCTTTGGCTGGGAGGTCATCGAAATTGACGGCCACGACATAAAGCAGGTGGTGAGCGCGTTGCAGAAGGCGAAGAACGTCCCCGTCCCCGGCAAGCCGACGATGATCCTTGCCAACACGGTGAAGGGCAAAGGCGTCAGCTTCATGGAAAACGTTGCGGGATGGCATGGCAGAGTGCCCACCTACGACGAGATGGTAAAGGGGCTGGAGGAACTTGGGCTGAAGGATGCCATCGCGTATGACGCTCTGCTCGGCAAGGCGAAAGAATATCAGCACGAGGCGGAAGCCAAGCTGGCGGTCAAAATGCCGCGATTTTCGCGCGATTACTGGTGGAACAGCGGCGCGGAAATGAAGGTGAAGATGGAGCCGACGCGCAAAGGCTTTGGCCTGTCGTTGAAGAATAATGGCGACGATGAGCGCGTGGTCTGCCTGGGGCTGGACATCTCCGGCTCGATTACCATCAGCGAGTTCTACGCCAGCCATCCGGAGCGCAAAGAGCGCTGGATCAGCATGGGAATTGCCGAACAGTCGGCCACGGCGGCTGCGGTTGGACTGGCGCGCGAGGGCAAGCTGCCGGTCTTCGGCACCTACGGAACCTTCGCGGCGGCACGCAATCTGGACCAGATTCGCGTGTCGGTGTGCTACGGCAACTTCAATGTGCTGATTGCCGGCGCCCACGGTGGGGTTTCAGTCGGCCCGGACGGCGCCACCCATCAGGCGCTGGAGGACTTGTCCGTGATGTGCAGTCTACCGAACATGTCGGTGGTAGCGCCGTGCGACGCGGTGGAGACGCGCAAGGCGACCGACTACCTGCTGCTGGAGCACGTGGGGCCGAAATACATCCGCTTCGCGAGGGAGGCCACGCCGATCGTCACGCGCGAGGAGACGCCGTTTGTGTTTGGAGTGGCGAACGTCAGCCGACTTCGCCACGAAGCGGCGGAGATGATCGATGCGTTTGAGACGGTGCTGGCGAGCGATTATGCAAACGAACACGAGGACGTGAGCATCATCGCCTGCGGTCCGATGGTGCCGGAAGCGATGCGCGCGGCGTGGATCCTGAAGCGCGAGTTTGGCTATGAGACGCGGGTGGTCAACATGCACACCCTGAAGCCAATCGATCAGGCCGCAGTCATTCGCACCGCCAAAGAGACGGGCGTGATCGTCACTGCGGAAGAGCACCAGATCGGCGCGCTGGCGTGGCGGGTGAGCGGCATCCTCACCGAGAGTGCTGAGCTGTTTGGCGTGCCGGTCATCACCGGCGCTATCGGCGTGAAAGATCGCTTTGGCGAGTCAGGCGCTCCGTGGGAGCTGGTGAAGGAATTTGAGGTCAGCGCCGAGCACATCGCACAAAAAGCGGCGGAATTGCTGGCCATCACAAAGGCGACGAAAGAAGAAGAGCGATTGGAAACGGCGAGCGCGCCTTGCAGGGGCTAAAGCCCATTTATTATCGCGCTTTTCGGCGCGACTGAAGCCGCGCCCCTTCAAACCCGGATTTTCATTAGGGCCGGTCTACGCCAGGCCGGCGATGGGCTCTACTCCGCCTGGAGAATTGGAAGCCGCCTCCCACAATGTGGGATGCGAGTCGTCCTCCGCCAGCGAAACATAGGCGGCCAGCCGCGCCAGATTCAACAGATCGGCCGCGGCAAAATACGCCAGCGCCGCGCCCGCCATCAGCAACATCACCCAGCCGGCGCCGATTTGTCCCAGCAAGCTCAAAGGCGAGAGAAACGCCAGACCCATCGTTCCCACCCATACCAGCCGCAAGGCAACGAACTCCACCGCCAGCAGGAACAAACGTCCGGCGTGACGCTCGGAAAAATCGGCAGCCTGCTCCACGGCTTCCATAGCGCCCGCCCCATTGCGAATGCAAAACAGCGGCGCAACGGCCAAAAACCAGTTCAGCACAATGCCAAGGAAACAAACTACGGCAAATCCAAGCGGCAAGGCAAGCGCCGCGCGCAGCGGATGCTGGTTCTTCAGCATAGCCGTTCCGTAGAGAAGCAGGCCGACGGCCACCGCCAGCGCGATCAGCGACCACATAGCGCGCAGCAGTTGCAGAAAGAAGATCGGGGTGAAATGCCACTGCGTGGACTGCGCTTTGTCATCGGAGTCAAGGCGGAACATGGCTACCAGGCGATGCAGCGTTGCCGCCCGGCCCGCAGTCGCCGCTAGCGACCACAACAAGGTCACCCCCAAGAGAAGCACTGCTTGCTCGATGAGAAAGCGGGAAAGGCTTCCCTGGAAGATGTGGCGCAGGGCATTCGCCAGCAAGCGCGGCTGCAGAGTGCGAAGCAGAAGCTCGTCCCGTGGGGAAATCCTGATGCTATCGAGGAAAAGCGCGATGGAGGTGACGGCCAGCCCCCACGCCGAGAGTCCAAAGCACCAGCGCCAGGTCAGCTCGGCAGCCAGCAATGCCGGCTCGTGGCGCAGGGCAGCAAAGCCATCGCGGAATGGGGAGTGCGTGCTGGTGGACGGCGTCATTCGCTTAGAGGATAGCAGTTCGTGGGGCACCGCTAGACCACTGCGGCGGGATGAAGAACGACGACACCGCTGAATCGGTCGAAGTCCGAGGTATTGAGCGTAAGTATGTGGCTTACCCTATGCACGCACATTGCCGCCACCAACCGCGCGTCATGGACTTGAACTCCCGATATCGAGTATTCGACGACGATTCTTCGCCACTCTGCATAGATAGCTGCGCTATCGGGAAGGAGCAGCATGCCGACCTCGATGGCCCGAACTTCCCGCTCAGCTTCGACTGTGCTTAATCCAAGACCGTTACGCTCAACCGGGCGCGTCATGACATTCCAAAGCTCGGCGATGTTCTGGTGGGTGTAGTACAAGACGGTGGCCTGACCGATCAGGGCAGCCAGGGCTGCGTTAACAAGCTGATGCTGCGGATCTAACTGTCTTGTGGTGCGAAGCAGTACGTTCGTATCGACCAGGCACGAAGCAATGGCCATTTAGTCGTGGTCCTGATAAAGCCAGTCGCGGGATATGGTGTCCGGCAGTGGCGGTATCTTGTCGGAAAACTGGGCGAGCGAGTCCAGCCAGGAACGAATTTCCTCGGGGGTGCGCATTAGCGGCAGCAGTTCCAATGGTCCTGGAACAGGCGAAAACTGCCGCGCTAGCAGCTCTTCGACGTACGCTTCGGGTCGAAGACCGCGAGCCTCAGCCTGGGCGGCTAACTCGTCGGAAATGCGCACCGTAACTTCCATACAAAAACTGTAACACGAACCTATGGCAAGGGTGGTCCCTGCCACACCCCTTGCGCCTATGCGGAAGGAATTATTTTCCCGTCAGCACCTGCGCCAACTCCGCCGGGTTGTCTACCAGTACGTCGGGGACAACCTGCTCCAGGGTCCGCGGAGCGAAGCCGTATGACACGCCCACACTCCATAGGCCGGCATTGCGCGCGGTAAGCACATCAACCTGGGAATCCCCCACCATTACGGTTTCCTCGGCAATGGCGTCCGCTTCACGCATCAGAGTGTTGGCGCCTAGCGGGTCGGGCTTCTTGGTCTCGAAGCTGTTGCCGCCATAGACCTGAAAGAAGCTGCCGCTCATGCCGAGTCCGGCGAGAATGTCGCGCGAAACACGGACCGGCTTGTTGGTCAGTACGGCAAGCTTGCGGGAAGAGCCGTTTAGCTCGCGAATTTGCTGCAAGGCTTCCTGTATGCCTTCGTAGGGGTGGGTGCTGTCAAGCTTGTGCTCACGGTAGTGCAGCAGGAAGTAGTTCAAAGCCTCCTGCAGGAAATCGCGGTCGGCGGGGTCGCCCAGGGCGCGGCGAATGAGCACCGGCGCGCCATCACCGATGTAGCTGCCGATCACCTCCAGCGGAAGTTCCTTGCGCCCGTAACGTAGCAGCATGGCGTTGACCGAAGCCGCCAGGTCGTGCTCGGAATCGATCAGCGTCCCATCCAGATCAAATAGAACGAGCTTGATTTTTTCCGCCGGAATGGGCCGAGAGATGCGTATCATTCGGTTCCAGTATAACGAGTTGGGTTTCCGTAACCGTTAGGTTGGTGCAGAGGGCAGGCTTTGGGAAACTCTGATTAAGTCAAACCGAAGTCCCTCAGCGGCTGAAGCGCGCTATTCTACGGCGGGTACGGACGGCCTAAAGGCCGTTTCCTTCAAGGCGCCGACTTGATCAGCGTCTCCTTAGGACCCCTGCTCGGCAATGAAGTCAGCGGGCGAGGAGCGGTTACAATAGGAAACACGTTTCCGGGCCGTGGTCTGGCCCTGCATATTTACCCTTCGAGGCAACGGATGGCAACCAGCAAAGCACAGGTTAGAACTGCCGTCATGACGGCGGAAAAGTATGAAGGGCTTACCTCCGAGCAGTTAATCAATATCTACCGGCTGATGTATCTCTCGCGCAAGCTCGATGATCGCGAGATCCTGCTGAAGCGGCAACAGAAGATCTTCTTTCAGATTTCCGGCGCCGGCCATGAGGCATTGCTGGTTGCGGCTGGACTGGTTCTGCGGCCCGGATATGACTGGTTCTATCCCTACTATCGCGACCGCGCGCTCTGCCTCACGCTGGGCATGACGCCGTATGAGCAATTGCTGGAGGCGGTGGGTGCGGCGGACGATCCTAATTCCGGCGGCCGCCAGATGCCTTCGCATTGGGGACATAAGAAGCTGAACATCGTCAGCCAGTCGTCACCGACCGGGACGCAGTGCTTGCAAGCCGTGGGCTGCGCCGAAGCGGGGCGCTATTTCAACCGCCGTCCGAAAGCTGCGGCGAAGGCCGAGGGCGACTACCGCCAGTTCAAGGACGTGGGCTTCCACGGCGACGAAGTAGTTTACGTCTCCTGCGGCGACGGCACCACCAGCGAAGGGGAATTCTGGGAGGCGCTGAACTCGGCATCGAACCTCAAGCTGCCGGTGCTGTTCGTGGTGGAAGACAACGAATACGCCATCTCGGTTCCGGTCGAGGTCGGCACAGCGGGCGGCAACATCAGCAAGCTGGTGAAGGGTTTTCCCAATTTTCATTTCGCGGAAGTCGACGGCACCGATCCTCTCGCCAGCCATGTGGCGTTCAAGGAGGCGGTCGAATATATCCGCGCGGGCAAGGGCCCGGCATTCGTACATGGTCACGTGATTCGGCCTTATTCGCATTCCCTCTCGGATGACGAAAAACTCTATCGGCCGGAGTCGGAGCGGCAGCAGGAAGTGGAGCGCGACCCCGTCACGCGCTTTCAGTTGTTTCTGGTGCGGGAAGGCATTCTTGACGAGAAGGCCGTCGACGCGCTGGAAAAAGAGGTTGACGCTGAGATTCAGGAGGCCAGCGACCGCGCGGTTGCGGCCAAGGTGCCGGAGCCGGATTCGTATCAACAGTTCGTGTACTCGCCCGACGTTGATCCCGCATCGTCAGACTTTCACACCGAAGCCCAGCATCCCACTCCGTCAGATAAGGGCGCATCGAGCCCTGAGCGGACGATGGCCGACCTGATCAACGCCTGCCTAAAGGATGAAATGCGACGCGATCCTCGGATTGTGATTTTTGGCGAGGACGTCGCGGACTGCAGCCGCGAAGAATATCTGAAGAACAAGCAGGTCAAAGGCAAGGGAGGCGTCTTTAAGCTGACCGGAGGTTTGCAATACGAATACGGCTCGGAGCGCGTCTTCAATTCGCCGCTGGCGGAGGCGAACATTGTGGGGCGTGCGGTGGGCATGGCAACACGCGGGCTGAAGCCGGTGGTGGAAATTCAGTTCTTCGATTACATCTGGCCTGCGATGCAGCAGCTTCGCAACGAGCTGCCGCTGATGCGCTGGCGCTCGAATAACAACTTTTCCTCGCCGGCGGTGGTACGGGTGGCAATCGGCGGTTATCTCACCGGCGGCTCCATTTACCACTCGCAGTGCGGCGAAAGCATCTTCACCCACACTCCCGGCATGCGCGTGGTGTTTCCGTCGAATGCGCTCGACGCCAACGGCTTATTGCGCACCGCGATTCGCTGTGATGATCCGGTGATGTTTCTGGAGCACAAGCGGCTGTACCGCGAGACCTTCGGGCGCGCACCCTATCCCGGACCGGATTACATGGTTCCTTTCGGTAAGGCCAAGGTCGTTCGCACCGGCCACGATCTGACGGTTGTGACCTATGGCGCCGTGGTGCCGCGCGCCCTGCAGGCGGCGCAGCGCATGGAGCGCGAAAATGGTGTCAGCGTGGAACTGATCGACCTTCGCACGCTCAGCCCGTATGACTGGGAGACGATTGCGACGTCGGTGGCGAAGACCAATCGCGTGCTTATTGCCTATGAGGACATGCTGAGCTGGGGCTATGGCGCGGAGATTGCAGCGCGCATCGCGGACGAGTTGTTCGATGAACTGGACGCGCCGGTGAAGCGGGTGGCGGCCAAGGACACGTTCGTGGCCTACCAGCCGATTTTGGAGGATGAGATTCTGCCACAGGCGGAGGATTTGTATCAGGCGATGGCGGAGCTGGCGACGTATTAATTGCTTTATCGACGTGCCGCGCTAGCGCGCGCGCTTGCCCCCGCGCAGCCAATCCAGCGAGATCGCACCGGCACCGAAGAAAATCAGGGAAAAGGCGATGGCGGCGCAGGTGAGTGGGAATTCGAAGCCCATCTGGCCAGTGAGGCCGTGGCTGATGTGCACTTTGAAGATCGCCACCAGCATGTCGACGAGGATTGCGAAGGTGGCGATGCGAGTGAGCAGGCCCAGCACCACCAGGATGCCGCCACCGAATTCCGCCGCCACTACCAAATAAGCCATCCACGAAGGGATGTGCAAGTGGGCCAACGCGCCCATGATGCCGTGCATGTGGCCGGCGATCTTTTGCCAGCCGTGAGCAATCATGATGGCGCCCAGCGCCAGTCGCAAAATCAGCAATGCCAGCGGTTGCATCCGGTCGAGAAAGCTCAATTAGTGCTCCTGTGCCGCGTGGGCCAGCGCTTCCTGCGGGGATCCGTGTAGCGACTCGATGCGGTAGTTGATGGCGACCCCGCGCTGCGCCATTTCCTGCAAGAAAAGCTGGGCCGGAACATCAACCTCCTGATGAATTCCGCCGCGCTTGCCGATTTGCCCACCCACCAGCATCTGCAGCACGACCGAAGCCGGCCAGGCCGTGGTCCGCATCATCGAGGTCATTTGCGTCACCGGGTCGTTGTAATCAATCATGCTGAAGGAGGCGATGACATCCTCATAGTGCGCCTCCACCCGCAGCAGTGTCACGTCAGGCTCGTTGCCGCTGAATTTCTCTTCGAACAGGCGAGCCATGGTTTGCCGGGGTGCGATCATGGCGCCGTCGATCCGGCGCTTCTCCTTGGAGAAGAGGCCCAGATCGTAGAGCGTGCGCAACATGGCGAGATGACCGGGATAGCGCAAAGTCTTCTCGAAGCATTCGCCAACCCGGCCCTGGAAAGTCTCTGGCAACGTTGAGGTCCCGCCGGAGGTGTGAAACGCCTCCAGTTCGGGGAAGCCTTCCATGTGAAACGGCTCGACTTCGGTCAGCGGTTCGATGGTGAGCATTTTTCCGCCGCGTAGGATTTTGGCCGGCTCGCTGTATTCGTTGATGAGACCTTCGACGGAGAAGACCAGTTGATACTTAAACGGGGGGCGCGGGTTTTGCGGCAGCCCGCCCACGTAGATCTTGAGCGCGTCGGCTTTGCCGCCGATGCGCCGCAGCAGTTCGCCGCCCAGAATCGACGCCAACCCGGGGGAGAGGCCGCAGTCCGGAGCAATGGCCACGCCTGCGGCCTGCGCCTGCAACTCGCGGGCAAACTCCTGCTGAACGATGGCGTTGTTCCCGCCCAGGTCGGCAAAATGGCATCCGGCGCGAATGGCGGCTTTGGCCAAACCGAGGTTAAAGAAATACGGGACCGCGGAGAGCACGCCGTCATGCCCCCGCATAAGCTCCAGGGCGGCGCCGGTATCGGTTGCATCCAGCGGAGCACCGGTGACTTTGGTCGTGCCGGTCAGGCGCGCGATGCGCTCCACCGCCTCGGTCAGGCGCTGCTCATCTTTGTCCGCCAGCGTCACCGCTTGCACTTGCTCGCTGCGGGCCATGTCGAAGGCAGCCGCCCAGCCCATCATGCCTGCCCCAATAACCAGAATCTTCATAATGGCCTCCGGATGAAAAGAAGTACGAACGCGCTTGCCGCTGCAGCGACATACTGTTGGAACGCCTGGCCAGAAGGGAACAGGATAAACCAGCAGGCGGGTTTCACAAAGTGATCGGCTCACAATTCTCGGCCCATGGTTCCAAATCGTGGCGCAGGTTTTGGGCGGTGGCGCTAGGTGGCGCGGATCAGCATCGGCCCGGATGCCGCGATTCCGCGCAACCCCGGGAACTTCGGCCATCGTATAATCGAGAGATGCCCACCCGCTGAAATTGCAATCTGTGAGACCTCGCGATGACGTCGTCAATGCCCGAGGTGGACACGGTGTCTATGGAATTTCGTCTCGTCAGTTCGTACAAGCCTCAGGGCGATCAGGCAACGGCGATCCCGTCGCTCACGCGGGGCGTCTTCGACGGGGAAAAGCACCAGGTTCTGCTGGGGGTTACGGGATCGGGCAAGACGTTCTCCGTGGCCAAGGTGATCGAGAATGTGAACCGGCCGGCGTTGATCCTGGCCCACAATAAGACACTGGCGGCGCAGCTCTATCACGAGTTCAAGGCCTTTTTCCCGCACAATGCAGTCGAGTACTTTGTGTCGTATTACGACTATTACCAGCCGGAGGCCTACATTCCCGCCGGCGACGTCTACATTGAAAAAGAGGCGACCGTCAACGACGAGCTGGACAAGCTGCGCCTGTCGGCCACCAAGTCGCTATTTGAGCGCCGCGACTGCATCATCGTCGCCTCGGTGAGCTGCATTTACGGCCTGGGCTCGCCGGACGCATATTTCGGGATGCTGCTGTTCCTGGAGAAGGGACAGAAGATCAAGCGCGAAGAGATCACGCGCAAGCTGGTGGAAATCCTGTATGAGCGCACCGACGGCGACTTCCGGCGTGGCACGTTCCGCGTTCGCGGCGACATCATCGAGATTTTTCCAACGTATGACGATTCGGCTTACCGTATCGAGCTGTGGGGCGACGAGATCGAGTCGCTGGCGCAGATCGATCCGCTGTTCGGCACCGTGAAGCAGAAACACGTGCGCCTGCCGATCTATCCCAAGACGCACTACGTGATGAAGCCGGAGCGCAAGAACGCCGCGGTTGTGTCGATTCTGGAGGAGCTCGGCTGGTGGGAGGCGGAACTGGAGAAACAGGGCCGCATGGTGGAGGCGCAGCGCGTCCATCAACGCACGCGGTTTGATCTGGAGATGATCAAGGAGATGGGCTACTGCCACGGCATCGAAAATTATTCGCGGCACTTCACGGGCCGGCTGCCGGGCGAGCCTCCGCCCACGCTGCTGGACTACGTGCCACGCGATTATCTGCTTTTCGTCGACGAATCGCATCAGACGATTCCGCAAATACATGGCATGTGGCACGGCGACCGCTCGCGCAAGCAGAACCTCATCGAGTATGGATTTCGCCTGCCCAGCGCGCTGGACAATCGCCCGTTGACCTTCGAGGAGTTCGAGCACCGCGTCAACCAGGCGGTTTATGTTTCGGCGACCCCTGGGCCGTACGAGCTGACGAAGTCTGCCGGCGTTGTGGTCGAGCAGATCATTCGGCCGACCGGGTTGATTGATCCGGAGGTCGAAGTTCGCCCGGTGAAGGGGCAGATCGACGACCTGCTGCATGAGATTCGCGAGCGCGCCAAGAAAGGCGAGCGCGTGCTGGTCACGACGCTGACCAAGCGCATGGCGGAAGACCTGGCGGAGTACTACAGCGAGGTGGGCGTGCGCTGCCGCTATATGCACTCCGAGATCGAAACCCTGGAGCGTATCAAGATCCTGCGCGACCTGCGCAAGGGCGAATTCGATGTGCTGATCGGCATCAACCTGTTGCGCGAAGGGCTGGACCTGCCGGAGGTCTCGCTGGTGGCAATTCTGGATGCGGACAAGGAAGGATTTTTGCGCTCCTCAGGATCGCTGATCCAGACCATGGGGCGCTGCGCGCGCAACATAAACGGCCGCTCCATCCTGTACGCCGACACTGTGACCGAGTCGATGCAGAAAGCGATGGATGAGACCAACCGCCGGCGCGCGATTCAGTTCGCGTATAACGAAGAGCACGGCATCACGCCGGAGAGCATCGTGCGGCCGCTGGACATGACGCTGGTGGCCGTGGCCGATGCCGACTATGCGGACTTTACCACCGAAGTTGAAGGCATGCCGGAGTTTCAATCGCAGGAAGATTTGGACGGCTACATCGCGAAGCTGGAAAATGAAATGCGCGAGGCGGCGAAGCGCTTTGAATTCGAGCAGGCGGCGAAGCTGCGCGACACGGTCCGCGACCTGCGCACCAAGGAATTCATATTTACGTAGCCGCTAAGGAACCTTCGGTCAAGTCAAAACGAGTTCCCTCAGCGGCTAAAGCCGCATTGATTTTGCGAAGTTTACGGACGGCCTGAAGGCCGCCCCCTTCAAAGTCAACCTTAAATCAGAGCTTCACCAGGAACCTTGTCCCACTTTCCCTTGACCATCGCCGTTCCTCCTGATGCTGCCGGCCAGCGACTCGATCAGTTCCTGACGGGGCAGATCTCTGACATTAGCCGGGCGCGGGCGCAGCAACTCCTGCGGGAAGGAAAGGCGCTGGTCAATGGGTTGGCGGCCAAGCCTTCGCTGAAGCTGCGTGGCGGCGAGCAGATTACCGTCCTTGGCGATCCGCAACCGCCGCCCCTGCGCGCCATCGCCGAGGACATTCCTCTCGACGTCATTTACGAAGACGACGATCTGGCGGTAGTAAACAAGCCGGCGGGAATGATGGTTCACGCCGGAGCGGGAGCGACGGAGAGCGAACGCAATCGCGGCACTCTGGTCAACGCGCTGCTGCATCACTTTGGCGCGTTGTCCGGGGTCGGCGGCCATCTGCGGCCGGGTATTGTGCACCGACTGGACAAGGCGACCAGCGGCCTGGTACTCGTCGCCAAGAATGATGCGGCACACCGCAAACTGGGGCAGCAGTTTTCCCAGCACGAGGTCAAGAAATGCTACGTGGCCCTGGTGCATGGCTGGCCGGCGAAAGACCGGGGGACCGTCAGCAGTCCCATAAGTCGAGACGCGGTGCGGCGTACGCGCATGACCACGCGCGGCAGCCGCGGCCGCACGGCAATAACGCATTACGCAGTGCGTGAGCGAATCCAGTCATGCTATGGGAAGTTTGCGCTGCTGGACGTGCGCATCGAGACCGGCCGCACGCACCAGATCCGCGTGCACATGGCGTCGGTGGGGCATCCCGTCGTTGGCGATGCCCTTTACGGCGCGCCTAGGGAGCTGAAACCGAGATTCAGGCCTTCGCCAACACCAGGCACAAGACTGACGTCAGGCAGCAATCTCGCGCCCACCGCGCTTAGGCTGGACCGGAATTTCCTTCATGCCGCGGCCATCGGCTTCCAGCAGCCACGAACCGGTGAGTGGCTGGATTTCGAGGCGCCTTTGCCGGAAGAGCTGGCGAGATTTTTGGAGAAGCTGCGCAGCTAAAACCTGACCCGCGTGCCTGGAGCGCCAACAGGACTACGAAGGCGCGACCAACTCAAAGGAAGACGTGAGCTGGATAGTGTTGTGCAAGGTGCGGTAGAGAGGACAGCTCATGGCATAGATGGCGTGAACGCGCTCCACCTTCTCCCGCACCTCCTCAGGCGCAACCAGCCGCATGGCGACGTGAACTCTGCGGATGACGAGAACACCTTCTTCCTCTTCCACCTCGCCGGTCACATCGGCAGTGAGCTTGCCGTCATTGGCATCGATATGACGCGCCTCCAGCGCGCCTCCGAAGGTGCCCACCATTCAACCGGCTGTGGCAGAAATGACATAGTCGATGGTGGCTGCGTGCGATTCGGTCAGCTTCGCCGGATCAATTTTGTAGTGCTCGGCAATAGCCCCATGCACGCTGTAGAAAACCGGCTGGGCCTCGCCGGGCAAATAGGCGACGCGCAACGGCCCGCGTTTGCGTTCAAGGTGCGACTTGGAGACGTAAACAACTGCGCTCATGGCTTGCTCTGCCTGGTTTCGATGATGCTGGCCCGAATTCGGGCGCATCTATTGCACCGGTGCAATGACCGCATCCAGGCGGTCAGGCGTGCCTTCCACGCGCTGCAGGTGCGGATAGCGCAGGCCCCCGTGGTAGTCCAAAGACATGGTAATAAATTGGTCGCCGCGTTTCAGCAACAGCTTGATTGGCGTGTTGCCCTTCTCGGCGGCAAGGATCGCCTCGCGTAGCTGGTCCACCGTGAACTTCTGGTCATTCACGGCTTCCAGTTGCATTTGCGGCGTGATACCAGCTTTGAAGGCCAGTCCGTCCCACGACACGCTCTCGATACCACCGTCTGGTTTTACCGCAAAGCCTAGCGAGGTAGCAAAGCCGATCCCGCGAGACACGTCAGCGTGCTTCAGCCACTCCGGCTCGGTGTCGTTGTAGACCAGCTTGTAGCCGCCCTGCGTGAAGCCGTTCTCCGGCACGCGCGGACTGACGTTGTAAACGCGCTCGCGGAAGAAGCCGGCCCAGTCGTACGGTTGCACGCTGTTCAACGCCTTCACCAGATCGTCGAAGGTGTAGGTAACGGTGACGTAGCTGCCGTTGTCGATTCCGTAGAAGAGCTTGGCGAAGTCGTCGAGCGATTTCTTGCCATTACTAAGCTCGCGGATCTTGGTATCAGCCTCGAGCCAGATGAGGTCGGATTCGGGATAGTAATCATAGGAGCGCTGCCAGCTTGGCCACTCCTGCGAGCGACTACCATGGGCGCTGATGATGGGCTGGTTGGTGGTGTCCTCCAGCGAGCGCCACGTGCGCCCGGGGCTGGCCTCGAAGTTGGCGGCATACATCGCCCATACATCACGGGCCTGCTCGGGGGTGCGCAGTCCCGAGCGCGCCGTCAGGACGTTGCCGTAGTAATCGGTCAAGCCCTCATAAACCCAAAGCAGGCTGTTCCGCATGGGGACGTTGTAGTTGGCAGTCCACAGGTCTGCCGGCCGGCGAAACTTGCCGTTCCAGGAGTGGGTGTATTCGTGCGGTAGAAGTGCGCTCGCACCAACACTCGCAGCCCAGTTGGTGAAGTAGTTGGCGCGGGCTCCGTCCTCGCTGGATTGATGATGTTCCAGCCCTTCGCCGCCAATGGTATCGCTGACGGTAAAGAGAAAATCGTAATGATCGTAGTGGTGCGAGTGGAAGAGTTTCTGCGCCTGAATCACCAGGTTCTTGTGATATTGCAGGACCTCCGGCGGGACCTCCATATCGGCCGGCTTGTCGGCGAAAATATCCAGGAAGACGGGATTGTCGGGCCCGCTGGAGATATCGATTCGCTTGTAGTTGCTGCCCGCGTAGAGCGGCGAATCGACCAGCGTATTCAAGCTGGTTTCTTTGAAGCGAACGACGTTTCCATTCTGCGAAGCGACGTCCAGGGGGCAGGCGAACTTCCAGCCCTCCGGCAAGCGGATGGACGTGTCAAATTTGATGTCGCGCGAAAAGTAGCCCGCGGGGTAGAGCAGCGCGCTCTTCCAGGTAACATCGGCGAACTGGTTGGAGATACGCCCGCGATGGGGATCAATGGGCGAGAGAAACTGGAAACTGGCCTCCAGCGTGGATGCGCCCTGGGGCACATCAACATGGAATGCGTGCATATCGACTTTGTCGCGCACCCACGGAATGCGCTGGCCGTTGGCGGTGATGATCAGCCCGGCGAAATCCCCAACCGGGCTGGAGGGCGAGTGCGTGCCCGGAATCCATGATGGATAGAGCAGCGTGAGTTCACCAGGCTTGACGGGGATGGTTTCGCGCACATCGAAGACGCGATCGTTCACGTTGGTGGCGTCGACCATCAGCGAGATTGTTCCGACGTAAGGCGTGTCCACCGGCGCGACGATGGGCGGCGGCAACGGCAACGCCTCCGGGCCCGGTGAAGCCTGGGCGTATGCGGCACCGGTCAGCGCGATGCAAATGGCTGCAAGAATCGCCAGAGAGACTCGACCACCGAAGAATGGATCTTTCACACGTATCCTCCGCAACAGCAACAAACACTGTACACCTGGGAATATGGCTTCCTCGGTGATTTCCTAAAATTGGCGCAGAATTTTGATGTGGCTGGATCCTAGGCGGAGTCACCACTCTAACACGTACTCCCTCCTGAACCGGATGCACACGGGGTCCCTTCCCTACGCTCTCGCGGCCTCGTATTCTTCCTGCTTATAGACAAAATAAACTCCATTTTGCACAGAAACTAACACGCGGCTGAGGATTTCGTATCGATACGAGATAAGGTTAAAGGTATTACCTTCAGTTAGTTGCTATTAAATGTTCGCAGACTAAAAATTTAGCAAATCACGTGTCTAAAATAATCCTTGCACTCCGGCATGGATTCCTGTAACTTCTTCTGGTAAGACAGAGGCTAACCTTATGGCAAACGATGCAACTGCAGTGGCAGAAGACACACCCAAGAACGCACCCGCTGCGTACCTCCCTTTCAAGACGTTCCTTGGCGCTATTGAGGCGCTAGAACACGGCATTCCAAAGCAGATTGATCGCACAATTTGGCGCTCACAATCTGGCGTTGTGCAAAGCCAAATTATGATGGCGCTACGCTTCTTCGGATTCGTTAATGACGGTGACGCTCCGACGCCAGCATTGCAACGGTTCGTCGAAAACAAAGAGCGGCGACCAGAGATGATGGCTTCCCTGCTTCGTCATTCGTATCGCGCCATCATTGAGCACGACCTAACGAAGATGTCGCCAAAAATGCTCAATGACGCGATGGAGCAATACAACGTCTCGGGTGACACAAAGCGCAAAGCTGTAGCGTTCTTCCTGCGAGCAGCCCGCTTCGCAGATATGCCGATGCACCCCTTATTGTCGGGCCAAATGCGCAACTCATCTAGCACCCGCAAGAAGAAGGCGCAGACCATGAAGCGACCAACCGTCGCAGATCCAGAAGCGCGGTATGTCGTCACCCCAAACGGCTCAGATTCGGGGGTTCTCGCCAGGAACACACGCTCGATCCAACTGAGCAGCGATGGCACGGTGACCCTATCGCTTTCGTATGACCCATTCGCTATTAGCGAAGAGGACCGCAAGTTTGTTTTTGAGTTGGTGGACAAACTGAAGGCATATGCCGCAGCTAATCCTCCAACCGACGCACCGGAGGAGGAATCATGATAAGGAGAGAGATAGCCCGCCCTCACCCGCTCATCGTGGCGGCCGACGAAAACAGCAAGACCCCATTGGCACAGGAAAATCATGCTCGTTTTTGTCGATGAATCGGGGGATTGCGGAATCAAGGGAAAACGCGGCAGTTCCGCGCTGTTTGTTATTACAGCCGTGATATTTGAAGAGAACGAAAGCGCCGAGGCGTGCGACAAAGCGGTGAGTGAGTTAAGAACAAAGTGCTTCCGGAACAGCACACGAGAGTTCCATTTCAATAAGTGCTGCGATGATTACAGGCAGCAGTTTCTTTCAGGGATTCGCGCTCACGATTTCTTTTATTTGGCGTTCGTGCTGAACAAAGAGAGGCTGTACGGTCCAGGCTTTGCATATAAGGAGTCGTTTTACAAGTACACAGCGAAGCTGCTGTTTGAGAATGCAAGGCCGCACTTACGCAATGCGGCAGTGTTGATTGACCGCTCGGGCCATAGAGAATTCAGGAAACAATTAGAATCCTATTTGAGGCGAAAGATCAACACGGATAGGGAGATCATCAGAAAAGTCAAAACTGAGCCGTCGCACTCGAATAATCTGCTTCAGGTAGCCGATATGATCTGCGGGGCCGTTGCGAGATCTTACAGACTCGACAAGGACGACCCGAAGAGATTCAGGAGGATGGTCGCACACCGAGAGTTGAGTGTGCAGGTCTGGCCGAAGGTCTAAAAATAAACCCGCCAGCCTATCCCTCTCGGGCACGCGCACCATACGGTGACAGTTCGGCTTAGCGGGCGATTCCAGTTATTATGATGCCCTTTGTTCCATAAAGGCGTCAAGCTATTTCGGAGTCGATTACATAAAAACGTCCTAATTAGGAACTCTCCCTTTATACCCCCCATTAAGGCCATGTCACGTCCCACTATAGTGCCATTTTTCTGGTATTTGTGTCAAGTGAATACTACTGGCGTTTCCAGTTCGTCGGCCAGGAGTTGGGCAGTGTGCTCGACTTTGATCGCGGCACCGCTCTTGTCCAGGCCGCCGCGGATTTGCAGCACGCAGCCGGGACAATCCATCACCACCAGCGGCGCGGCGGTGTCCTGAATGTTCTTCAGCTTGCGCTCGAGGATGGGCGCAGAGATTTCCGGCAGCTTCAAGGAATACGAGCCGCCCATGCCGCAGCACATGTCCGCTTCATACATCTCGGCGATTTCGTAGCCGGCTCTGGTCAGCAACTCGCGCGGCTCCTGCCACACATGCAGCGTCCGCTTAAGATGGCAGGAGTCATGATAGGTCACCTTGCCAAGCTGCTGACTTTGCTTGAAGGTCAGGCGCCCTTCGTCAACCAGCTTCTTCACTAGCGTGGAAAGATCAACGACCTTGGCTGCAAGTTGCTGGGCGCGTGGGAGGAAATTTGTTTGGCCAAGGCTTTCGAAAGTACTGATGAAGTCGTGCTTCAGCGCAACGGTGCAGGTGGGGCAAGCTGAAACGACGTACTGCACGTCGTCCGCGAGCAGGGCGTCGATGTTGTCCTTGGCGTTTTGTGCGGCCACTTCGTAGGCGCCGCTATAACGCGCGGGCGCGCCGCAGCAGGTTTGGCCTTCGGGGAAGATGACCTCGATGCCGGCCTTGTTCAGGATTTTCACCAGCGCCTCGCCCGTCTCGGGATAAGCAAAGTCGATGAGACAGCCGGAATAGAAGGCGGCCTTTTCTTTGCATTTTGGCTGCTGAATCTGCTGGAACTTGTCGCGGAAAGGAACTTCGGCAATCGCGGGCAGGCTGCGGAACTCGGTCAGATCGGAGAGGAAGAATGGCAGATGACGGATGAAGCCTTCCTTCTTCAGCGGCTTCTGTGCCAACGATGCCGTACGCAGCATGGTGTGAAAGAGCCGGCGATTATTGACCACGGAGAAGATCGCCTTCTGCGCCAGCGTTTGTCCCTTTTCCACCGCAAGCCGACGGCGAAGTTCGAGAATTAATGCCGGGATGTCGATCTTGCCAGGACAAACCTGGGTGCAGTTGCCGCACTGAATGCACAGGCCCTGGATTTCGTCCGACGCCTTCATCGCGTCGAACCATGCCGTCAGGATCGTGCCGATGCCGCCGGTGTAGACTTTGCTGCCAAAAACGTGTCCGCCGACCAGCCGAAACACCGGGCAGACGTTCAGGCAGGAGGCGCAGCGAATGCACTGCAGCACCTGCTTGAACTTGGGGTCCTGCGACATCTCCGTGCGGTGGTTGTCCATCAGGATGACGTGCAACTGCTTCAGCGTGCCGTCGGTGTTGGGCGCCGGGCCGCTGATGATGGAAACGTAGCTGGTGAGCAGTTGCGCGGTGGCGCTACGTGGCAGCGCGGTGAGTACCGGGACGACATCGGCGAAGTCGGCCATCAGCTTCTCGATGCCGACGATGGCGACGTGAATCCGAGGCAGCGTGGTGACCAGCCGCCCGTTGCCTTCGTTGGTGATGATGACCAGGCTGCCGGTTTCGGCGACCGCGATGTTGGCGCCGGTGATGCCCATCTCCGCGCTGAGAAACTTGGCGCGCAGCTTGCCGCGGGCAAACTTCACCAGCTTCGGGATGTCCGGCGCCTGGCCCTGTTCCACTTTGTCGCTGAAGACTTCGGCGACCTCTTCCTTGGTCATGTGAATGGCAGGCATGACCATGTGCGACGGGTGTTGTCCGGCAAGCTGAATGATCCATTCGCCCAGGTCGGTCTCGCGAACCTCGATGCCGGCTTGCTCGAGGTAGGGATTGAGACGGATCTCCTCCGACGCCATCGACTTGGACTTGACGACCGTTTTGACACCGTTTTGCCGCGCCAGATCGAGGATGTAGTCGCGGACTTTGGCGGGATCGTTGGTGCGAAAGACTTTCGCCCCGCGCGCTTCCATGTTGCGGGTGAAGGTTGCGGCCAATTCCTCGAAATGGGAGGCGGCGTGGCTTTTGCGCTCGGCGATGGTGGCGCGGAGCGCTTCGAAGTCGATGCCTTCGTAGGCTTTTTCGCGGCTGATGCGATAGGCCTCGGAGAAACGGCCCAGTGCGCCGGTCAGGGTCGCGTTGTGCACGGCAGCGTTGATCGAGTCGCGAAATTCCTTGCGCATCAGTTCCCCTCCGCGGGGGCCTCGTCAACTAAGACGATGATGAGTTTCTCGGGGCCGTGCACGCCGAGGGTCAGCACGCGCTCGATGTCGGCGGTGCGGCTGGGGCCGGTGATGAAAGAGATGAAGTTTGTCTGCTCGGGGCGGATCTTGCTGAAGACGGCGGGCATGTCGGGCAGGAGATGGCCGGTCTCGACGATGGCGATGTGGATGATCGGCAGGGTTGAAACCAGGCGGCGCTCGACGGGAGCCGCATCCTGAACGAGGGAGCCGGTCGAGGCCATGGCCCAATCCAGTTGGCTGATGCCGACCTTCGCCGCAGCGGCGCGCTCGCGCGTGACCTCGAAGCTCAAACCGGGGACGCGCTCGGCGAGTTGGGCTTTATTGACGCCGTGCAGGAAGGGACCATCGGCCCATACCGCGTAGGACTGCGGCGAATCGCTCACGCCAGCCGATTGCAGATATTGCACGATGAAGTCAAGCGCCGCGGCTTTGTGCGGGAAGCGGTGGACCTCCGCGCTTACTGCTTCGGCGCGTACCCTGAAGGCATCGAAGATGGCAGACATGTCGTCCGTCCTGCGATCAATTTAAGGGAAGGACAACCCATCGCCGGTGATTCCTGTCACCTTACCATGTGATCAAATGCAGGGACGGCAGCTGGATGTGAGCAAGCGGGAGGAACAGGGGTTCAGGAGCGGGCTGCAAGGCCTTCCCTAGGGCCTTGCCGACTGCTCATCCCCGCCCAGCGGCAGGAAGTACTGCGTGCCGCGGATGGGTTCGCTGACGCGCCGCAGCAGCGCCTGTAAGTCTCCGCTGCGCTCCACGAAGTCGATCTCCGAGGTGTTGACGATCAGCAAGTCGGATGAGGTGTAGTGAAAGAAGAAGTGTTCGTAGGCCTTGATGACCTCTTCCAGATAATCCTCGCTGATGGCCTTCTCGCCCGGCGCGCCTTTCTTCTTGAGCCGCTTTTTCAGCACCTCGGGCGTGGCCTGCAGGTAGATGACGAGGTCAGGCGTAGGCACCTTCTGCCGGAACAGCTCGTAGTAGCGGTTGTAGACCTCCAGCTCGGCATCGCCCAGGTTGAGGCAGGCGAAGAGCTTGTCTTTCTCGAAGATGTAGTCGGCCACATAGATCTTATTGGGATTGCGCTGGACGTCAAGCCCGCCAAGCTGCTCGTAGCGAGCGATAAGGAAGGCGAACTGCGCCTGAAATGCGGCCCCAGGCTTTCCCTGGTAGAAGGCGTGCAGGAAGGGATTCTGCTCCGATTCGCTGATGCGCTGCGCGTGCAGAGTCTCGGCAAGCACGCGGCACAGCGTGCTCTTGCCGACTCGGATAGGGCCTTCGACTGCAATATAGCGGGGTGGTTCGAAGAGGTTCGCCATGATCGGAGAAAAGCTCAGGTAGTAATCCCGGAGGAGGCCAACGTCGCCTCATTCCGGAAACCCCTCGCAGAATAACGTGCTCGCGCTTCCGTGGCAATTACCTATTTGTAAACCAGCGGACGCTTTCTCGCCTTGCGCGAGTCATGACCGATTTCATAGAGTGGGAGGGATCATTTGCAGCCAGCAGGTCCGCATAAGAGGCGGGCATTTCCGTATCTGTCTCCCACAAGGTACCCGCGCCGTGACGATTACCGAAGCACTGAGGTCACGCAAAGTGTGCCCCGCGATGCCCGGCCTTCGCCGTCACCCTGGCTTGCGGCTTCACGCCCCTGCACTTGCAGACCTTTCTCGCAGCGCATTTGCAGCAAGCCCTGACCGATCGCAAAGTTACCATCGCTTCCGGACTATACGGAAACCTGGCGGGAACGATGGAAGGCCTGTCTAATGCCTCTCCCCCCAAAGGAGCATCCGCCAGGGCGCGGCGTTCCGCGAGCAGGCCGCCGGCGGTGCAGCGCCGGAGAGTTTTCTGCAGCACATCGACGCCGTGGTGACCTTTGATTTTGCTGCCGGCGGCGAACCTCGGGTGTTGGAGCTGGTCAACAAGACCAACCAGTTCAACTTGAACGGCAGGCGTTACACCGAGCCGGATTGGCGCAAGCTGCTCGCCGCGCCCGGGCGCGGTGTTGGCTGCGGTAAGCTACGAAGACAAGTTCGGGCCGCTGGGCACGATTGCCGTGGTCGCCGGCCGGTCGGACGGCGGGATGCTCACGGTTGATACCTGGGTGATGAGCTGCCGCGCTTTTGCTCGCCGCATCGAGCACCAGACGCTGAAGATGCTGTTCGAAACCCCCGGCGTGGGCGAGATCGAGTTCCGCTTCATGCCGACTGCCAAGAACGGCCCGCTGCGGGAATTTCTTGCGACATTGCAGGGCTGCGAACCACAGGCGGACTTTCGCCTGGGGCGAACGCAGTTCGAGAGGAACTGTCCCGCGCTGTATCATGAGGTACGTGAGATGAGGAGAGCGGAAGCCCATGGATGAGATTCGGCGAAGGCTGACCAATTGTTTTCAGGTGGTCTTCCCGGACTTGCCGCAGGAAGCGATTGTCAGCGCATCGACGGCGACGGTTGCCACTTAGGACTCGGTCGTTGCTATCACCCTGATGAACGTCATCGAGGACGAGTTCGGTCTTGAGATGGACCTGGACGATCTGCCTGAGTTGGATTCCTTCGATAAGGTCTGCGCGTATCTGCAGAAACGTCATCAGGTGGCTTGATGGCCACGCCATTGCGGCTGCATCCACGTGGGCTTCGTGGTCGCCAACATCGAATAGGCAATGCCTGGATTTCTGCGCTCGCTGGTGGCCCAGTGGGATGGGCAGATCTTCCACGATCCGCTGCAAAAGGTAAGGGTTGTGTTTCTGTCGACGCGAGCGGAGCACGCGCTGATCGAATGCTGCGTTTTCTCGAGGAGCACGAAGGCGGGCTGCATCATCTTTGCTACGAAGTTGCCGATCTGGAACAGGAGTTGGCCGACTTTCGCTTGCGGGGCGCAGTGATTGCCAAGCGTCCCAAACCGGCGGCGGCCTTCGCCGGACGGCGCATCGCGTGGCTGATCACCGCCGAGAAGCTGCTGGTGGAGTTGCTGGAACAAATAGTGCGAGAAGAGCGCTAGGATATTCATGAACGCGGCCAGCCTCAGCGAACCTGCCATCCTGAGCGCGGACGCGCAGGGTCAGGTGGCTCAAGACTGTATCGAGGATGGTATTCTGCCTTCGTCGGACCCAGTTTGGGCACTCTGCTTGAGGCAGCAGATTTTACTCCTTCGAAAGGCCTTTGCAACGATGGTGCAACACTCTTTGGATAAGCTCCAAGCAGCGTTTAGGGAGGCCCTCCCGCTCCCTGAGGATGTCAATTACAGCCAGATCATCTATGGTCAGACCAAAGGCTGGGACTCCATCGCACACATGACGCTGATTGCCGCGATCGAGACCCAGTTCGACGTCATGCTCAACACCGAGGAGCTGATCGCTCTGAGCAGCTTTTCCAAGGCGCAGGAGCTGTTGCAACAGCACGGTGTGACATTCGAATGATGCTCGAAGGCAAAGTCTGCTTGATTACCGGCTCGACGCGCGGTATCGGATGGGCCACCGCGGAGCTTTTCGCGCAGCATGGCGCAACCGTGGTGCTGAACTCCCGGCCCGGCGAGTTGCTGGAACAGCGCCGGCAATCCATCCAGGAGCGCTTTGGCACGCCGGTAATTGCCCTGGCCGCTGACGCCGGAGATCCGGAGGCGGTGCAGGCCTGCCACATGGAGATTTTCAAGCAGTTTAAGCGGCTGGATGTGCTGGTGAACAATGCCGGCATTATGCAGGATGCTCCGCTGGGCATGATTACCGGCGACCTGCTCCGTTCGGTAACTCAAACCAACATTGCCGGATCGCTGCTGCATCTCCAGGCGGCGGCGCGGCTGATGACACGGGCCAAGAATGGGTCGATCATCAACCTCACGTCGATTATCGGCCGTGAAGGGAAAGAGGGGCAGGTCGTCTATGCAAGCTCGAAGGCGGCGATCATCGGTATGACGCGGGCGGCGGCCAAGGAGCTGGCGCCTAAGGGAATTCGCGTCAACGCCGTGGCTCCGGGGATGATCGATACGGACATGACAAGGCAATTGCGCGAAGACTACTATCGAGCGAGTTTGGCGGCCATAAAGATGGGCCGCATCGGCGAGCCAATCGACGTAGCCAGAGCGAATCTGTTCTTCGCCTCTGATATGTCCTCATACATTACAGGGCAAGTTCTGGGGGTCGATGGGGGAATGCTGGTCTGATGAGCGCGCCGCATGATCTTCTCCATTGACAACCAGGCATTCAGGAAGCGGACCGCCTTGATCGACGGCCCCACCGGGGAACAGTGGACCTACGAGCGGCTGTGCCATGAGGTCCGCCTTCGCCAGGGAGCGCTTCCGACCGCGAAAAAGGCGCTGGTTTTCCATTTCTGCGCCAACACCCCGACTGCTGTGGCTTGGTATCTGGCCGCCATCGACTCAGGACAGGCCGTAGGGCTCTTCCCCGGGAATCTGGACGCCGCTCTTAAGGATCGGCTTGTGCAAGCGTTTGACCCGGAATTTGTTGTCTTGCCGGAAAGTCCAGGCAACGACTTCACCCCGGCATCGTTTCCCGGTTTGTGGCGCCGGACAGGCGAAAAAGATCACCCCGACATTCCGGATGGTCTTGGGCTGCTGCTTTCTACTTCGGGAAGCACAGGCAGTCCCAAGCTGGTTCGTTTGTCGCGCGATAGTGTGAAAGCTAACGCTCGGTCGATACAAGAGGCCCTGGAAATAACGGAGGAAGACCGTCCGATAGCCCACCTTCCTCTGAGTTATTCCTACGGCTTGTCAATCCTGAACAGCCATCTTCTGGCGGGAGCGACTGTCGTCCTAAGCGCAGACAGCCTGATCGCGCCGGGTTTCTGGAAGACCGTAAGCGAGTATCGCGTCAACTCGTTTTCCGGAGTTCCTTACACGTATCAGATCTTGCGGCGGCTTGAGCTGGACCATCTGCCTGCCCAGTCCATCGTGAATATGACTCAGGCCGGAGGAAAACTGGACGAGAAGAATATTCTATGGTTCTACGAAAAGATGGCGGCCCGCGGCGGGACATTCTGGGTCATGTACGGGCAGACGGAGGCGGTGGCCCGCATCGCCGTCCTGCCCGCCTCGAAACTTCCCGCGATGCTGGGTTCAGCCGGCAAGGCGGTCCCCGGTGGATCGCTCAGCATTCACAGTGGCGAGGGCGAGACCACACAGGCGGGCATCGTGGGAGAACTGATCTACCGTGGCCCCAACGTCATGTGGGGATATGCGCTGAGCCGTCCCGACCTGGCCAACGGCGATGAATTGCGGGGGGTGCTGGCGACCGGCGATCGCGCGCGTCTGGACGAAGGGGGATTTGTCTACATTCTGGGCCGCGCCAAGCGCGACGCGAAATTGTTTGGCATGCGCATCAACATGGATGATCTCGAAACGCTGCTAAAACCCCATGGTCCGACCGCCGTGGTAAACGGGTCCGACCGATTGATTGTTTATTGTGAGTTTGGCGATGATAATGCCTTACAGCACCTCAAGACCGAGACTTGCCTGCTATTGAAACTGCACAACAGTGGGCTCGAATTTCGCAGAATTGATAAGTTGCCGACTACCAGCAGTGGAAAGATTGACTACAGCCGGTTGGAAGCCCAATGACCTTTGACGAACTCCTGCAGGCGCCACAGTATTCGATTCCACAAAGAGAAAAAGAAGTTCTGCTCGCGGAACAACTGGGAATACTGACCGTCTATCACCAGGAGCGATGCCAAGAATATGCCCGCCTGTTGCGGGTCCTTTATCCGGATTGCCACAGCATCGGGTCTCTGGCCGATGTCCCCTACCTGCCCGTCGGGCTGTTTAAGTCCCACTTGCTACAGAGCGTTTCGCAAGCGGAAGTTTTCAAGACTTTGCTTTCCAGCGGCACTACCGGGCAACAGCCGAGCCGAATTCCTCTTGATCAGGAAACAGCGCGACGGCAAACCATAGCGCTCAGCCGCATCATGACCCATATACTTGGGCCAAAGCGGCTACCGATGCTATTGCTGGAAAGTCCCTCCCTGATTCAGGACCGGCGCCAATTCAACGCCCGGGTGGCGGGAGTGCTGGGAATGATGAATTTCGGCCGCAATCATTGTTACGCGCTCGACGCCAACCTGCAACTGGATGTTGAGGGCGTTCATAGGTTTCTGGATAAATACGGACATGAACCATTTCTGATTTTTGGTTTCACGTTTGTGGTTTGGCACAATTTCCTGCTTCGCCTCGCTGGGCAGGGCGTGGATCTCTCAAATGGTATCCTGGTCCACACCGGCGGATGGAAGAAGCTTCAGGAGCAGTCGGTAAGCGGAGAAGAGTTTCGCCGCCGTTTCCAGATCGAGGTTGGGCTCTCGAAAATCTACAATTTCTATGGAATGGTGGAGCAGGTCGGAAGTGTGTATCTGGAAGGAGAGGATGGATACCTTTATCCACCGAATTTTGCCGATGTGATAGTTCGGGACCCGGTTACCTTTGAGGAATTGCCCGTGGGGAAGATTGGCATTTTGCAGGTATTGAGCTTGCTGCCGCTTAGCTATCCGGGACATTCGCTTCTTACAGAAGATATGGGTGTAATTCACGCAGTCGATAATTCCTCCTGCGGCAGGCAGGGCAAGGCTTTCTCGGTGCTTGGCCGGCTGCCACGCGCCGAATTGCGGGGCTGCAGCGACGTGATTGCCTCCATGGCGGCGGCCTAATGGATCTGCAACTTCTGGTGCCCGAAGTTCGGCGCGCACCGCTTGAAGAGGTGGTGGCGCTCCTGTCGAAACCGGAGGACAGACTCCTTCCTTTTGTTGACAGCACGCTGGAATTGTGTGCGGGATTGTCGCAGGCGATCTTTCATGATCGCGAAGCCTCGCGTTTCCCCGAGCTTCTGGCGCTGGCATTCTGGATGCGCAAAGCAGAATTGCTCGCTTTGCGAACGCAATTTCAGGCCGCGTGCCAAAGCGACGCTCTGGCAGTCCCTTGCGGCCTGGTATTCCATATTCCGCCCAGTAATGTCGACACCATATTCGTGTACTCTTGGCTACTGGCCACTCTGACCGGGAACCGCAATGTAATTCGCATGTCGGCGCAGCGAGCGCCCCAGACGGAGATTTTGCTGCGGCTTTTGCGGGAGCATCTGCAAACAGCGGACAAAACGCTTCGCGACAGCACGCTCATCGTCAGTTACGGTCACGAAGCGGAGATTACGCAAGCGCTTTCGTTGCTCTGCGATGTGCGAGTAATTTGGGGCGGCGACCAGACCATCTCCCGGGTACGAAGCGTGCCGCTGGCGGTCCATGCCAGAGAACTGACTTTTCCCGATCGCTCCTCTCTGGCGGTAGTCCGCGCGGAAGCCTACCTAGCGCTCAGCCCCCAATCCAGGGAAAGGCTGGCCGAGCAGTTCTTTAACGATGCATACTGGTTTGACCAGATGGCTTGCTCTTCACCGCGGTTGCTGGTCTGGTGTGGCATGCCTGGGGACGCAGGGCGAGCAGCAGAAATTTTCTGGGCTGCTTTGGAAAGCTGCATCGAGAAGAAGCGATTCGCGGCTGCGCCCGCGGTTCACATGCGAAAGCTGGTATTCGCGTGCGAGTCCATCGTTGATTTACCGGTGTCGAAGTACCATCGTCTGCGCGAAACCATCGTTTTAACACTGGATTCGCTTCAGTCGTATTCGCGCGAACACTGTGGCGGCGGGCTGTTTTTTTCCGCCAGAGTCGATCGATTGAGTGACCTGGCGCCCGTTCTCGCACGGAAGGATCAGACTCTGACGTACTTCGGATTTGAACTCCCCAAGCTGAGGGAATTCGCACTTTCCCTGGCCGGCAAGGCCATTGATCGCATGGTGCCGATCGGAGAAGCGCTGCAGTTCCACCGTTTTTGGGATGGTAAGGACCTGTTGCGGGAGTTCTGCCGTTTTGTCCATATTGCCTCGCCGGTGGTCGATCATGAACCGCGCGGTGACGCAGCCGGAGCCTGATTGCAGTTGTTCGACCACGACTTAGTTCGGAGTGAACTTGGACCGGATCAACAACCTGATTTTGAACGTCAAACGGGGCAAGACGCCTCTGCACCGGTTTGTCGGTGGTGTTGTACGGAATCTGTCTCGGCCTCATATACCACGCCTGCCACGGTTCCTGCGAGCTCCATTGCGTTTGCTCTATGAGTTTCATTACATGGTCATATCGGCATTCCGTTGGTTCTTTACGGTTTGCTATCGGCTTCCGCTGTTTCAGGCCAGGTGCGAGAAGGTGGGGAAGAACCTCTCGATCGACGGTTTCCCGTTCGTCAGCGGCCATGTGAAAATCGAGATTGGCGACAACGTATGGATCGGCGGCAAGGTCGCCATTTTCTCCGGAAAAATGGTCGATGAGCCCAGGCTGGTGATTGGGGACAATGCAGAGCTGGGCTGGAATGTCTTCATAACCGTCAATCGAGGAGTAACTATCGAAGAACACGTCCGCGTCTCCTATGATTGCCGCATTTCCGATAGCGACGCGCATCCCCAGGAAGCTGACTTGCGGGCCGCAGGTCAGCCGCCCCGCCTGGAAGATATCCGTCCGGTTCGCATCTGCAAGAAGGCCTGGATCGGCAACGGCACCCACATCATGAAAGGGGTGACAATTGGCGAGGGCGCGATCATCGGAGCCAACAGCGTGGTGATGACGGATGTGCCGCCTTACTGCCTCGCCGTCGGCAATCCGGCGCGGGCATACCTGAAAGACTTCGGGCTACCCTCGACCGCGAAGGAAAACCAGGCAGCGGCGGAAGCGAACTCCGGACCAGCATCATGAGTTTGTCTTCTTCTTCTTTTGGTGACAAGGCGACCCGGCAAGCGATTCGGGTGCTGACGCTGATTGAAAATGCCGCAGTCACTGGCCCGGCGCGCAACGCGATCGAATTCGCCAAAATGGCGGCGCGCGCTGAGGCGGACCTGCCTGGCGTCGAAGTCACCATCGTCACCTATCAGCGTGGTCCTGAGGAAAGCGCACTTGCGCTGGCCGCCCGGCAAGCCGGGCTCGCCGTCGCCACCGTGGCCGAGCGACGGCGTTGGGACACAGGCGTCTTCCCGCTGCTACGGCAGACGATCGCGCAGATCAATCCGGACATTCTGGAGACGCGCAATGTGAAATCGCATTTCCTGGTGCGGCTGCTCGGCCTGCATCGCCGGTATCCATGGGTGGCGTGGAACCACGGCTACACCACCACCAGCCTGCTCGACCGCGCTTATACGCAGTTGGACCGCTGGTCGCTACGCGGTGCCTATCGCGTGGTCACCGTCTGCCGCCCGTTCGCCGATCATCTTGCACGGCTGGGCGTGCCGCGCGAACGAATCACAATCCTGCACAACTCCGTGAAGCCGTTCGTGCCTCCGGCGGAAGCGGAGGTGCAGCGCGTGCGGCAGGAACTCGCTCTACCACCCGATCTCGGCAAAACACCGGCGGCCCCGGCAGACCCCCGCGTTGCATCTGCCGCGCCGAACAACAGGCCACCCGCGGACGATGAAGCGGTGGTTCTTGCCGTGGGGCGACTCTCGCGTGAGAAGGGGCATGCGGATTTGCTTCGCGCCGCGGCCGCGCTCAAGGATATGTCCGAAGCGCCGCGCTTTCGCGTGGTGATGGTTGGCGACGGTCCGGAACGGGAGCCGCTGGCTCGCCTTGCGGTGCGATTGGGGATTGAGAAGCAAGTGACGCTGGCCGGCTTTCAGCGCGAGGTGCGGCCGTATTACTCGCTGGCTACGCTGGTCGCGGTGCCTTCGCACTCGGAGGGGTCGCCCAACGTGGTGCTGGAAGCGATGGCGGCCGGCTTGCCGATCGTCGCCAACGCCGTGGGCGGGGTGCCCGAAATCCTGCGCGAGGGCGTGACCGGATTGATGGTCGAACCACGCCATCCCGAGGCAATGGCGAAAGCGATCTTGCGGATTTTGTCCAACCCGGACTTAAAAGCGCGGCTAGGCGCGGAGGCGCGAACCCGTGCCGAGGCCCATCACACGCCAGAGGCGTACCGGCGGGCGCTCGTGCGGTTTTATCAGCAGACGGTGGAAAGTGGCCAGTGGTCAGTGGCCAGTGGCCAGTAAAAGCAGATCACTGGCTACCGCCTCGCTGCAGCACCACATCCGAGCCCCACTGGTCGGCGAGCTTCCACCAGAGGAAGTCCTCCCACTCTTGCAGGACGGTTTTGGCCCAAGCGCGGTGCTTCCAGTAGGCTACGGCGAAGTGATAGATCGGCGAAGGAGTGGCGACAGACCAGCGATACTGCGGCAGCCGTTTGCGGAAGATGGCAAGTGCGCGGCGCGTTTGGAAGTCATTAGTCACCAGGATGGCCGACCTAGCGCCGGCAAGTTCAAGGCAGCGCTGAACATCGGCAGCCTCGGCATATAACGTGTCGGCGGTGGTGGGGCAGATTTCGGCAAAGGGCTGGCGGTCGAGGTGCAGGTAGTGGCGGGCCAAGTCAGCCTCGGAGCGGCCAAAGATCCCCGGGGTGGCGTTGGCGGCGAGCAGTACTTCTCGAGCATATCCTCTGCGCATGAGGTCAAGGGCGCGGGTATAGCCACCAGTATCGCCGGCCCCCTCCAGCACTACGGCTGCATCCGACGGCTGAGGACTGTCAACCACCAGAAATGATCCGGCGCGCGAAAGCAGAAAGAGCAGTCCGGCGGCCACGAGGAGAGCGCAGCCGAGAGCCGCAAGCCATCGGCGCAGCGGTGATCGCTTGCGCTGCACGACGAGTCCTTTCTGCGTCACTTCTACGTTGCTTTGCGGCATGATGCCCCCAGGGCCACTTGCTCCGCATGCAGGCGCCACAGTATCTCGCCCACCACAGACCAATCGTATTTAGCTTGCACCAGACAGCGGGCATGAGCTGTCATCTGCTGCCAATGCGGACTTTCCGGCTGCAAGGAAATCACCGCCTCGGCCATGGCCTCCGGCGTGTCGGCGATCAGGATGTCTTTGCCCGGCGTCACCGCCAACCCCTCGGCGCCGAGCGTAGTCGAGACCACTGGAGTTCCCGCCGCCATCGCCTCCAGCACCTTCAGCCGTGTTCCACCGCCGACGCGCAGCGGCACCACCGATGCCAGCGCGCTCTGGTAAAACGGGCGAACGTCATCGACCGTCCCGCTAACGGTGATACCCTGCGCGCGCAGCGCCAGGACCGGCTTGGCCGGCTGAGCTCCGACGATCATCAGCCGTAGCTCCGGCCGGCGCGTGTGAATCAGCGGCCATACTTTGGCCGCGAAGAATAAGGCGGCGTCAACGTTGGCGTGATAATCCATGCGGCCCAGAAAGAGCACGTCGCGACGAGCGCCGGCCGGCACCCCCGCGTCGCTGTCCGCAGCCACCTTCATCGCGATGGGACCTCCGGCAAAGAAGGCGCAATCCACACCATTGCCCACGACCTCGATGCGCGTTTCAGGCACTCGTGCCTGCAGGACCTCGCGTTCGCGCTCACTGCAAACTGTGTGCGCATGGCACAGGCGCAGAAGCTCATCCTCGATATTGCGCGAGAGCTGCGATGTACGACTCGCATACCAGCGCCGCAGCGGATTGGAGTCGTTCTCCGCATAGCGAGCGAGGATTTCCGACTCGATGTTGTGCCAGTCGAGGATGAGGGGCGTTTGCGGCGCAAGCTGCCGAATGCGGCGCGCATAGGCGATGAGGTGCATGCTCTCGATCTGGATGGTATCGAAGTTCTGCTGGTGCAGGATGCGATCAAGCTCGGCTAGTGCGGGCGCGGATGTGAAGTTCAGCACGTTGAGCGGCGTGGGGCCGAGTAGCCCGCGAATAAGATTTGCCTTTCTATAGCCGGCTTCGCGACGCAGGGCGATGACTCGCGCGCGGTTTTCCAATTGGCGTTGTAGCAGTTCGGCCTCTCCCCTCGCGTCCTCTGCCACCAGCCCGATGTAGGTCAGTTCGGCCTTCTGCGCCAGGCCCTTCGCGAAGTAGAAATCGCGCAGGTGCGCCCCCGAAATGATCGGCCAGCAAATTCGCGGAGAGAAGTAAAGAACGCGCATTTTCGCAGTTTATCCGGTAGCGCCAAGGCCGGCAAAAATCAATTACAAGGGCTCTCCGAATCCTGCCGTCGGCCAATGGTATACTTGCTTGCGGCTTTCCCCCAGCCCACTCCGCAGCCGGGGAATGAAACGAATCATCAAGCTGGTTTTGCACGGGCTATTTCTGGCGGTGGCGCTGCCCACGGCGGCGCTGGCCGGGTTTGGCCGCTTTCCATCGATGTTTGCTCTCGGGGCACAGGCGGCGGCGACAGTCCCCGGAATTGTAGGCGATTATTTTCGTATTGCTTTTTATAAGCTGACGTTGAAGCGGTGTTCGCTACACAGCCGGGTGTCGTTCGGGTCGTTCTTTGCTCACCCCGACGCTACGCTGGGACAAGGCGTCTATATTGGCTCCTACTGCATCCTGGGGAACTGCTGGATCGGCGATCACACGCAGATCGCTTCGCAGGTGCAAATTCTTAGCGGGCGGCAGCAGCACAGCCGCGATTCCCAAGGCCGGATCAGCGGTTCCAGAGAGGGAAAATTCCAGCCGATTACGATAGGTTCTGATTGCTGGATCGGGGCCTCTTCCCTCATAATGGCTGACATTGGGATGGGCACCACCATCGGCGCGGGTTCGGTTGTAGTCCGGCCAGTGGCTGCGCAGGTTGTTGCCGTAGGGAATCCCGCCCGAGTCGTCAAGGAACTGTCACTGCAATTAGGAGCCGATGGGGTGATGAAGTGAATCTATCCGCGATCACAAAGATGAACGGGCCGGCAACGGTGGACGACTACGCGGTTCCGGAAACGGCGGCGCTGGAGCCTGAGGCCGGAACGCCGTCCAAGCCCAAGCCGCAGCGTCTGCGTCGTGCCAAAGGCCCGGAGTTCTACAAGCCGTTTCACTTTATCCTGCTCGTCTACCTGTTTTTTTATTGCAGCCGCATGCAGGAGATGATCCCGTACGCGCATACCGGCTGGCTATTGCAACCGATTTTGATCATCGGCATGTTCATGACCAACAGCACCAAGGCGATCCTGCGCTCCGATATTGGCCGCGTCATGTTATGGTTCACTGCCTGGGTAGCGGTTTGCGTACCCTTCAGCACGTGGAGGGGTGGCAGCTTCATCGTGTTTATCTTAGCCGCGCAGGCGCTGGGCCTTCTGTTCTTCATGATGGCTTTCATACGCAGCATGGATGACTGTTACCGGGCCATCTTCACCATTGCCTTAGCTATGGTGACGGTGGGGGTGTTGTCAATGCTGATTGGCGGAGGTCGTGGCGCTAGCGCTGCCAATGGTGCGGCAAACCGTCTGGGGCTGGGCACCGGCACCAATACGCTGGCGGACGCCAACTTTCTGGGTCTCTATTTGGTCATCGGCTTGCCGCTGATCTGGTTTTCCGCTTCCATCCGGCGGGGCATCATGCGAGCGGGGCTGATCTGCCTCATGGTCCCGGTGCTGGCCGCCATGGCCAGAACGGGTTCGCGATCGGCATTGCTCGCTCTGGCCGTGGGCACGCTCTTCTTCTTTGCTTTCGCCACCTCCCGGCAGAGAGCAATGATGATTGCTGGTGGCACGGCGTTTCTTGTCTGTGCCCTCCTATTCCTGCCCCCTAAAATCGTGCAGCGGTTCTCCACTTACTTCAACGCGAACACGGAGGCCGGGGCGGAAGCGGCGGATTCAGCGGAGACCAGGAAGATGCTTCTGATCCGCAGTCTAGAGTTGACTGCGAAGCATCCCCTATTCGGGGTCGGGCCGGGCGAATTTCAGGATGCTGAAGCCAAGGATGCCGCCGCCCACGGCAAGAGGGGCATGTGGCACTTTACCCACAACTCGTATACAGAACTATCGAGCGAGTGCGGCATCACCGGCATGATTTTGTACGTGATCGCCATCTGGCGGGCCTATCGTGGGCTCTCGACGGTACGCGACCGTTTCCCGCAGGCCAAGGGGCGCCGCGCCGCATTATTTGTGCAGATCACCGTCGTGATGGCGGCCGTGGGGTCGTTTTTTCTCAGCATTGCCTATACCGGCATCGTGTATGGCATTCTGGGCCTCTCTGCGGCCATGCAGTTGGCTGCCAAGAGAGAGTATAAGGAGGTGAACGCGGCTCTGCCGGCGTCCGCCGCGTGATCGTTGGTCCTTTCATGTTCTCGCACAGGTGATTCGATTCAGGCCGCTAGAGTTTTGACGAAGAGCGAAACGCGACCTTAGCTTCGCCGCAGCACGGCGATCATGTTGGAGTTCAACCGCCCGCGCAAGAATGTCGCCATGCCCTTCTGCACCAGGCATTCGACCCAGCCGATTGGCCCCAGGCGGTCGAATATGCGATTGGATCCCACCATCTGCAACTCCTCCACCTCGAACCCCGCTTGCGCGGCCAAGCGCTCAATACGCCAAGGGGTGTTCAGGCGATAGTGGGTCGGGAAGACATCTTCGGCGCGGCGTTGCTCCAGTCGCCAAATGATCGGCTTCTTAATGGCATCGGGGGTGAAATAGGCAATGGAGGTCAGCCAGAACAGGACGTTGGGCGTGTGAAAGAGGAAAGGCCGCCGGGTCGGAGCACTCGATAGATGTCGGCCAGAAACTCCCGTGGCTGCTCGACGTGCTCAATCACCATGTTGGCGGTGACCAGATCGAAGGTCTGCTCGCGGAAGGGCAACGCCCCACCTAAGGCTTCCACCCGGTGAGTCAGCAAGGGGTGATCCTTGATGCGGTGGTCCACATCCACGCCCGCCAGCATGGCAACGGAGCTCACCATTTCCTGTTGCGCTTCTTCCCGCATGGCCCAGAAGGGCAGGATCTGATAGCCGCAACCCACATCCAGCCAGCGCACGCCGCGACGGACATAGCGCTGTAAGGCACGGCCATAGAGCACCTGCGGATGGGTGAGGTCCAGATGAATCGCACCGGCGATGGCGGTTTTGCCTTTGACCCAATCCATGCTTAAATGGGAATCGCGAATGAATAGCTGGTTGCCGGGGTGGCAGGATCTCTGCCTCCGGTCCATTGCGCTCTGGTCAGCATAGTAGGGTCGGCCAGGTCTAACCTCCGTATACCGCTTCGCCCGCCGTTGTTGGCAAGAAGAAAACGGAGTGTTCGCCGGGCAATGGCCGATAACCGTAATTCTGCATCAGTGGCATTACCGTTTCCGGGTGGGAAACTTCTAGCAGCCATACCGGAGCGAAGTCGGCGATGATGCGCTGCGCTCCAAGCAGAACCTGAATCTCGTGGCCTTCGACATCGCACTTCACGAAACTGGGCTTGAGGTCGTAAAACATCGCATCCAAAGTCATGAGTCGTACGGGCAGATCACCGGAATCAGAAACAGATGCCTCATAGAAGTTATGCCCACCACCTTCCCAACTGGGAACGATCATGCGTGAGAAACCGCATCGGTCTGAAACTGCGGCATTATACAAAAATACGTTTCTCAATCTGAGTTTCTGCACGTTGTTTAGCAGGTAACCGAAGGTCTCGCGTACCGGTTCGACTGCATGGACAGTGCCGGACTCGCCAACGTACTCGCTAAATACCTTTGTGAACGATCCGATGTTCGCGCCAATGTCGAGAATGTTGCCGCCTGGCGTAATGAACCTGCGACAGGCCACGGCGTCAGGCTCGGGAGCGCGGTGGCTCACCAGCCACTGGCTTCGGTATTGGCGCGCGAGCGGTTGCCACGACTGCGGCAAATGGCGTCCCATTTTCGTCAGTATGCTCATCGGATTTATGGCCTTCGCCCGGTGATAGAGACTCTGCGGCTAGGCGACGTTCTACGACCGAGTTGGGAGCAGGAAAAGCGATGACACATGCTATGGTAGAGTTTACATGAACGCGCGCGTGCAGTCCCACCTGCTTTCCTGGTTGGCATTGATTACTTGCTCTTTCCCGTCCGGAAATTCTCTGCGCCGGGTGAAGTTGGCCAGGGTGTGGGGAAAGGTTTGTCGCTATCGTTCGGTGGCGCTGTGCCGTCTGAGGTCGCGGATTTACAAGAGCACCGACTTAGAGGCAATTGAGCGCTTGGGCAAAGAAATGGCGGCTCCTCGGGCATGCGATCCCGCCTGTGCCGCCAAGTACACTGACTACGCCTTTTGGCTCCCCTTCAACCTGGAGCGCATTGGACGGCTGTCGCTGCATCGTTCTTCTCCCTTACGAATTCTCGACATCGGCTGCGGTCCAGGCTACTTTCTAGCTGCGGCGCTGGCGTGCGGTCACGACGCCTATGGGGTCGATGCTCCGGCTTCCGCGCTTACCGGGATAGAAGCGCGCGTGTACGGTGAGATGCTGGCGGCGCTGTCGTGCGACAACCGGGTTGCGCCGCTGCTGATCGAGCGCTTTGTGCCTATGGCCCTTTCTTGGCATGACCTCGATTTGATTACCGCGTTTTGGATATGCTTCAATCGCCATCATCAACCGGACGAGTGGGGCTCTGCGGAATGGCAGTTCTTTGTGCAAGACGCCATGTCTTACCTGCGCGAGGGCGGGGTCCTGTATCTGGAGCTGAACGCCAATCACGAGCGATACCCCTCGCTGGAATGGTATGACGACGAGACGTTACGCTTCTTCCGCTCCGTCGGTACAGTGAATCGCAACATCATTCGCATCACCAAGGGAATGTCTCCGCAATGGGGAAAAAATCGGAAGCAGCCGTAGAAGGGCCCAGCCAGCTCATCCGTGTCTGCCTCTTGTCGGACACCGTAGGACTCGATGCCGGTACCGAGCGGCAGGTGGTCGAAACCGCTAAGCGGCTCCGCAAGGACCGATTTGACGTCCACGTCATCTGCCTGGAAGATAGCCCTCAACTCCGCACTCTGGAAAGCGTTTGTCACATCGCGGTCTTTCCTGCCGACCGCATGAACTCCTGGACAGGGATCGTGCAGGTGCAAAGATTCCGGCACTATCTCCGGCAACATCGCATCCAGATCGCCCATGCCTACATGAATAAAACCGCGACCTTCGCGGTCCTGGCCGCATTGGGATCTCGGCGCCTGGTGATCACCAGCCGTCTCAATACGGGGTACTGGTATACCCCCCGTTTGCGCAACATGTTCCGCTTGCTGAACCTTCGCACCGACGCCGTCATGGCGAATTCGCAGGAAGCCAAGCGCATCGCGGTAGAGACGGAGCATCTGGCGCCCGACCGGGTGCGTGTCGTCTATCAGGGCGTGGACATGACCAAGTTTAGCCGGGGATTGGGAGATCCATCAGCATGCAACGGCCTCGGTATTCCCACCACGGCTCGCGTCGTAGGCATTGTGGCCAACCTGCGGCCGGTGAAGGACCATCCCCTGTTCCTACGAGCGGCGAAGATCGTGGCTGAGCAAGTTGACGATGTGGTGTTTCTACTGGTGGGCCAAGGAGAGCTGTATCAGGAGCTTTGCGACTTGGCTTCGGAGCTTGGCATTCGCGAGCGGGTCTTTTTCACCCAGGGAAAGGGCAAGGTCATGGACTATCTGGCCCGCATGTGTATCGGCTGCCTCACTTCTTTCAGTGAAGGATTCTCCAACGCCATCATGGAGTACATGGCCGCTGGTCTGCCCGTGGTGGCCATTGACGTGGGTGGTAATCGCGATGCCATCGTGAATGGCGAGACCGGCTATCTCGTCAGCGAGCGCTCCCAAGAAGCCTTCGCGAAACCCTTGGTCGACCTTCTGCGCAACCAAGAGTTGCGCGGTGCCATGGGCGCCAAAGGCTTTCAACGCTGCGCGGAAAACTTCGAGGTTGGCAAGACCATCGAGCAACTGGAAGAGTTTTACGAAGACCTGGTTAACCGGAAGAGGTGATTCTTCACGGATCGGAACGGCTTCCGATCCTTATCGCCCGCCTGCTTGGATTTGAGGGTGGCCTGCCTGAGGTTCTCCAGCACGTAACCACCGCGGTGGAACGATTCCTTCTGTGAGGCGATGCAACCCCATCGCAAGACGTCCGGTCGGACCTGGCGAACGCTGGCTGCACCCGTCGGCTCAGAATGGGGGGCTGAAGGGCGGCGGAAGAGTACTGCTGCCCAGGTCCTTTCCCGCTTGGCGCGTATCAGCGCAGTTGTGAATTCCCGTGTCATTCGGCAGTGCAGCGGGCGGAGCTTGCGGATCGGCACGAGTTCCAACCTTTCAACTCTAAACGGGCTAGCGGAGACCAATTTTTCGAACCGGGCAATCGTCATCTGGTTCAGACCTCCTTCGACCTCCCCGAACCGGGTTGCGCCATCCGAGCGGATCTGAGCACGCCAGCGAATCAGCGCCTCCTCGGAAAACAGAAGGTGGGCCCATGGAAAAACTGAAAACAGATGACCGCCGAATGGGTGGTACCACGTCCACACAAAACTGGTCAGTACCGTTCCGCCAGGTTTTAGCAGATCGTACATCGTGGCAAGCACGGTCGCGGGGTCAGCAAAATGCTCAAAGCTGTCGAGACAGATTAAAATGTCCGCCTTGGTTGAGGTGGCTGTCGTGAATTCGCAACACTCATGCATCCCCGCGGTACGGGCATTGGCCGCTGCCTTTGCCAGCATACTATCGCGAATATCAATGCCAATGACCCTGCCTGCGCCAATGCGTGCCAGCTCAACGGATTCCAGTCCTTCGCCACAGCCAAAGTCGATGACCGTCTTGCCGCGGACTAGGCCCCGGATGTCTCCAAGGGTCATCTTTAGCTTCGATTTGCCCTCGTAAATTGATTCCCCCATAGTTTGGGGCTCAAGCGGGGCTATTTTCCGCAGCAGACGATATTGAAGAGTAGTCAGCAAACTGCAACTCCACAGACAAGGTGGGGCCCTACGGGAAGTTTCGCTTAATCCAATCGGGATAACGGTACTTCAGTTGGTATAGTGCCCAGGCGGCCTGTACCGTGCTGTGGTCGTATCCGTACTTGGCCGGGCTGAGGCTGAACTCGAAAACGCCGCGGCACCAGCCAAACCAGCAGTAGCCCCAGGTCCCGTCCGTACTTTGCGCGTCGAGGATGCGCTCGATCCACCGCTTCTTGACCAAATCCGGGCGTCCGGCGGCCAGCAGGGTTGCCGCGCGCTGGTAGTAGGAGTCGCTGACGCGGAAGTCCCAATAGGCATCATTAGCGACGCCATTGCTTACCGGAATGATCGCCGCCTCTAGTTGCGGCGAGGTACCGTTGTAGTGCCGGAAAATGTCCAACGCGATGAGCTGGAAGTGCAACCGGATTCCCCAACTGTACTTCGTCGGAGAAAACAAATTGGCCTTGTCCTCCGCGGTCAACTGTACCTTGTCGGGAGCAGTGCCGTAGGTGAACCAGCGGTTTTGCCAGCCCATGTAGGGCATCATTTCGGGGGTGAGGGTTGGCAGCGGCACACTAGGATCGGCCCAATGGGCCCAGTACCAGGTCCAGGGCTGGCCGGGAACTTTCACCCGCGGGCTGGCCAGATAAATCTCCGTAAATTCCTTCAGCCGCGGATCACCCGACATTTCCGCCATGTCTCCCACCATGAACATCAGCGGCGGATTTCCCTGCACCTCGGGATGCTGCACAATCCACTGCGTCGAGGTCTCGATGGCACGGTCAAGCTGTGCCGTGAATTCAGCCCGGGAAGGATCGTGGAAGGAATGATTATTGTTGATTACCGCGACCGCTGCCAGAATGATCACGACGACAGAAGCCACAGCCGCCCAGACAAAAACCCGGCGGAAGAGGGACTTCCTGGGTCGCTCAGGCGTGGGAACCGCTTGCGATGTAGAGGCCATGGGGATTCGGTAGTCCGCCTTATGCGTTAGTTCCGACGACGCTCTCCTTTGCCGATCGGGCCGTAGCCGCGACGCCGGTGTCGTTCTGGACCATCATGCGGACCAGTTCACGGAAGTCAACTTCCGGCTGCCAATTCATGTCGCGGCGGGCCAACGTTGCATCGCCGCGCAGGTCATGGATCTCGCCCGTACGGAACAGCCTGGAATCGACTTCCACATACTCATTTACGACATCAGCAACGTCGGCGCCGGCAGGCACTAAGTCCAGGCACTGCAGCACCTCAACCACGAATTCATATACGCTGTGCGACTGGCCGGTGGCGATCACGTAATCCATCGGCTTTTCCTGTTGCAGCATGGCGTGCATGGCGCGAACGTAGTCGCCGGCGTAGCCCCAGTCGCGACGCGCCTGCATATTGCCCAGCTTGACCTTGTTCTTTTTGCCTTGGGCCCAGTCGGCCGCCGCCAAAGTGATTTTGCGCGTCACCATCTCCGGGCCGCGGCGCGGCGACTCGTGATTGAAGAGAATGCCGCCCACGACAAAAATCCCGCGCGCGCGATAGACCTGGCACAGATTATGCGCTGCGGTCTTGGAAACGCCGTAAGGCGAGGTCGGACGCAGCGGCGTCTCCTCATTGCGCAGTCCGTTCAGATTGCCGTACATCTCCGAGCTCGATGCCTGATACACGCGGGTCTCCGGCTTCAGCCGCTCCACCATGTTCAACAGCCGGGAGAGCCCGCCCACATTGATGTCGAAGGTCTCGGCGGGAAGATGCCAGCTCGTCGGCACAAACACCTGGCCCGCCAAATTGTAGATTTCATCCGGCATGGCTTTGGCGAAGGCGACCTCTAGCGATACGGCATCGCGCATATCGCCGAAGAGCAGCTCGATATTGTCTTCCACCTTGCGCAGGTTGCGCATGGTGTCCGCTTCGCGGCGCACCAAGCCGTACACCTTGTATCCGAGCTCCAACAGGTATTCGGCAAGATAGCTGCCGTCCTGCCCGGAAATTCCCGTGATGAGAGCCGTTTTCATGAACTGATTGTTCTCCTCTGCCAGAACACGCGCGACCTTGTACCCGGTATTCCCGCCGCACGATGACGGTGGTTACAGTTGTTACAGTCTAACAAAAATGACCCCTACCGTACGGCCCGAAGGCCTTCTCGTTCAAACGTCAGACCAATGGAGTTTTTCTACCGCCCGCCGCGCCCTAACAGCAAAATCTTGATGGTGGAGAACATGATGAACAAGTCGAGCCCGAACGACACGTTCTTGATGTAAAACAGGTCGTAGGCCAGTTTCTCCTTGTTGTCTTCCAGCGTAGCGTTGTAGCCGCGATTGATCTGCGCCCAGCCGGTGGCTCCCGGTTTCACCAGCCAGCGCTGGCGGTAAAACGGAATCAGCGCGGCGCATTCCTCTTCCTGCTCGGGAACAAAAGGCCGTGGGCCAACGAACGCCATATCACCCTTGACGATGTTAAACAACTGCGGCAGCTCATCCACCCGCGTGCGCCGCAGCCACTTTCCCACGCGAGTGACCCGCGGGTCCTCATGCTCGGCCGGCGTCAGCTTGATCTTGTCAGAACCCTCCAACATCGAGCGGAATTTGTAGCAGGTGAACAGCTTGCCGTTTTCGCCGACACGCTTTTGCAGGAAGATCGCCGGGCCCCGTGAGTCCAGGCGCACCGCAATAGCAGCCAATAGCATGATTGGCAAAGTGATAACAATGGCGAGGCTGCTCAGGATGAGCGAAAACAATCGCTTGTACAAACGCAGGGCCGCGCGAACGTGAAATCCGGGCGAAAACACCAGCCAGCTCAGGCGCAGTGATTCCAGTGGAATCTTGCCGGTAATGCTCTCGTAGTATTCGGGACCATCCTGGATATAGACGCCGCGGGTCTTAAGCTTCAGCAAGTGCTCCAGCCGCAGCTTGCCCCTGCGGTCGCCCATGGTCACAACAATGCGGCGAACATTGCGCTGCTCCACCACCTCTTCCAGATCGTCCTCATCGAAGCGGGGAACTCCAGCCTTGGTCTCTGTGCTCTGACCGACAAAGCCGACCACCCGCACTCCCAGCTCGGGGCGGTTTCCGATCTCTTGCATCAACGGTAGGGCCAGGGGGCCGTCGCCATACAGGACGGCCTGCTCAGAAAAACGCTGCGAGCGGTTCAGTACGAAGAAAAGTTTTCGCCAGGCAGGGACCGTGACCGCCACAATCCCCACTCCCACCCACAGGGTGGTGCCGACCAGGCTAATTTCGGGAAAAGCATAATAGAGCACCGAGAGCGCCACAAAGGCCGATCCCAGTACCCCCACCAGGCGGGTGATAACTTCGCGCCGATTCGACAGCACGATGGAGTCGTAGAGATCGAAGTAATACATCAACAGGACAAAAATTCCGACCACTAGGCCGATTCGTCCCAGGCCGTTCTCGTACAGCAGATAGATGTCGGCATCCAGCGCCGTCCCCGCCCATAGCACCACGGCCACCACAAATGCCAGAGTGACCAGTAGCGCCTCGGTCACCGTCAGCAATAGGGTGCGAGTGGGGAAGTAGGCATTAAACAGACGAATCATGCCGAAGCCGCTTTGACCTGGTCCGCTTCTTTGGCTGCTTTTGCTTCTTTCTTCGCTTGTTTTTTCGCTTCTTTATTCGACTTGCCGGAAGAGTAGTAGTCGCCGTAATAACGGTCGTAGTTGAGGTTCAACATGGTGGACTGGTTGAAGACCACGCCGATCAGCTTCGACTTCTCAATCGTGGCAACCGCCTTACTGAGCACCCGCTTCCGGGTATAGCCATCACGCACCACCACCAGCACTCCATCGCAGAGGCGTGCAAGCGAGGTCGAGTCGGCCATGGGCAACAGCGGCGTGGCATCCAGCAACACCCAGTCGAAATTCGCCGCCACCGTCTCCAGCATCTTGGCGAAGCGCCCCGACTCCAGCAAGGGCAGCGGCTCGTCCATCGGCCGGCCGCAGGCCAGCAGCCACACAGGGGTATCGCGAACCTGATACAGGGAGTCTTCCAGGGCCAGCTTGTTTTCGTTCCACTCGGAAATCCCCCGCAACTGCGTGCTCGAGAACAGCGCACTAATGGTGGGACGCCGCAGATCGGCTTCGATCACCAGCACGCGCGTGTCCGGGCGCCGGGCAAGTGTCAGCGCCAAATTTGCGGCCACCACGGACTTGCCCTCATCGACCACCGAGCTGGTGATCAGCAGCTTGTGCAGGTGGCGCTTCTGCTGCATGTGCGCCAGCCGTGTCGCCAGTACGCGGAACATCTCGGCGCCGGTGCCATTCGGGTCCGTCATCGTCACCAGGCGCTGTTCCGGCGTCGGCATGGGGTGAAGAACGCGGTCGGCGGCAACCTTCAGGCAATTGCCATTGGCGGGCTGGGCGGCGGCCAAGGCTGCGGCCGACGCCTCCACGTCCACCGGCACTGCGGCTTCCGGCTGGTCTGGAACCAAAGGCGAGGCACTGGGATCGGGACTTTCACCTTGGGACCGTTGTAACGCTTCGTACACTCGACTCATGGTTAGACTCTCCTCGCTGCAGTAGTTGATATCGACTTGCTGGTTTCCAGGTTGTCCATGTTTCGCAACATGCGGAAAAGAGACCGCAAAAGGCTCTCGTTATTCTCTTCGGCAACCGCCGCCGCCAACGGCACTTCTTCCGGCAATGCCGGGCTGATCAGCCGGAAGTCCGCGGCCACGTCGGTGACAATCTGGCTGCTGACCGGCCGCTGCTCGTTGGCAAAGGCGCTGACCATCGAGTTTTCGCACAGGTTGTTGATCAGGCGCGGTATGCCGCGCGAATATTCGAAAACCTTGCTCAGTGCGTCGTCGGAAAAAACCGCCGGTTCGGCCGGCGCGCCGGCGCGCTCTAGCCGCGAAAGGATGTACGCTCGGGTCTGCGCTTCATCCAGCGGCTGTAGCTGGCAGCGCAGAGCGACCCTTTGCTTCAATTGCCGCAGCTCGGGCGAGTCAAGCACCATCTCCAGTTCCGGCTGTCCCAGCAGCACAATCTGCAACAATTTCTGCTGGGATGTTTCCAGATTAGTCAGCAGGCGGATCTCTTCCAGCAGATCGGAGCGCAGCGCCTGCGCTTCGTCCACCACCAGGGCCGTAATCAGGCCGCGGGCATGGCGCTGGATGAGGAAACGGTTCAGATCGAGCAGCATCTCGGTCTTATTGCGTCCCGCGTAGGGTAGCCCCAGGTCCGCCATGATGTATTGAAAGAACTCCACCACCGGCAATATGGGATTGAAGACGTATCCAAACGCGATGTTGTTCTTCCGCAGTTCGGACAGCAGGCAGCGAACCAGCAGCGTCTTGCCTGTGCCCACCTCGCCGGTAATCACAATGAAGCCCTTTCTCCGGCCAACCCCATAGTGCAAGTTGGCCAGAGCCTCGTTGTGCCGCGGCGTGGGATGATAGAAGTACGGGTCGGGGCTAATCTCAAAGGGATTGCGCTTCAGCCCGAAGAATTGTTTATACATGCGCTATCCCCAATAAAAGGCGTACAAGACGCCCGATGGAAGCAAAATCAAGCACAGAATCGTGGCCGTCAGCGCCAGTCTGGGCACCCAACGAGCGCGGCGCAGTTCCTGGGCGGTACGCAGCGAGGGGATTTCCGCCAGGATGGGCAGGTTGACAGCATCCGTCAGGGCCTGTTCGCCACGGATGCGATCATCCAGGAATTCCGATCCGAACCCGCACAATAAGGCCAGCGCAAAGCCGGCACCGACGGCCGCCAGAGAGAACTTGAAGCGGTCGGGGAACGAAGGCTTATCAGGAAGGCTGGGCGGATCGATGACGCGGAACTGCGCGCCTTGTTGCTGCCGCTCCAAACTGGTGGCCAGGGCCGAGGTTTCCTTCTTGGCCAGCAGCTGCTGATACTGCTTCCGCATGTTGCCATAGTCGCGCATCATGTCGGACATCTCGGATTCCACAGCCGGCGTAGCATTCAAGCGCGCCTGGTAGACTTGGGCTTCCTGCTGCAGTCGCTGGAGCTGCTGCGTGTTCTTCTCAATCTCTTGCTGATTGAGCTTCATTTGGGTCCTGAGCTGGAGCATGGCATTACTCTGCTTGACCGCCTCCGGGGTAACTCCCGTCTCCATCTTGTCGCGCTCTTCGTTGGCCATCTGCTTCTTCAGCTTCTCCAGCGCCGCAACGGTTTCCTTCAGCTTGATCACGTCAGGATGCTCATCCGTATAGCGGGTTTCCATTTGAGCCAGGTTGGAGCGCGCGGTGTTCAGCTGCTGGTCGATACTTGGTGGAGCAATGACCGTATCCCCTGTGTTCTGATACTGCGCCTGCAGCGAGTTTAGATAAGTCTGTTGTTGCAGAGCGCGGTCGCGGGCGGATTGAGCCGCCTGCATTTGTTGCTGAATCCCTTGCAGGATGTGAATGTTGCTGTCCAGTTGCTGCGGCAGCGTGCCGTCATGCGCCGACTCAAAAGCCCGTACTTTGGCTTCCTCATCCGCCAGCGTCTGCCCCAGCGCCCGCACTTGCGAATCCAGAAAAAGCGTGGTCGCTTCTGATTGCTCCTGACTGGCGCGCACATTCTCGTCCACAAAGAACGAAGTCAGGGCAATCGTCACCTTCTGGGCGATATCCGGCGTGGGCGCCTTATAGGAAAGCTTGAACGCTACCAATTCCTGTTTGCCGGCGGATTCGCCGTGGATCAGCTCCATCTTGACGTCGTCGCGCATTTTCTGCACTTGGTCGTCAGGCGAATAGGAATAGCTGGGATACAGGCTAAAGCGCTGGATCAGGTTGAGCAGACGCGTGCGGCTCAGCACCTGGGCGCTCATGCTTTGCACGCGATCGGCCAGATCCACTTGTACGTTGGGCTCGACCAGGTCGCTGGGCACTTTGGGCGGCTCCACTAGCACCGTGCTGTCGGAGGTGTAGGTGGGCGGCAAAAACCATGCCGACGCAAACACAATGAGCCAGCCGAAAAATAGCGGCCCCAAGATCCACCACTTGCGGCGCACTACGATCGCCCAATAATCGTCGAAGCCCTGGCCGGATTTCTGATCGTCAAGTTCTTCCATCATAGGTCACCGTCCCAAAGAATGATTCCAGACATACTGCAAGGTAAGCCCTAAACCGCTGATGTCACCGTTGATTGGCAGTCCATTGAAGCTATAGTAGTTCGAGGACTGATGCATATATGCGTAGTACGTCCTAAGGCTCCAGGAGTCGTTGATCGTGTGAGTAAGGCCGATCGTGCCCTGGTCGGAGCGCAGAAACGATTCCAGTTGTGGGAGTAGCGAAACATCGTCCATGTAGAGAAACCCGAGGACCAGAGTCCACTTGCGGGCCAAGACCCGCGAATACGTCGCCGACGCCTGATAAGCTTTAATGACGCCAAACAATCCTCCGCCATTGGTAACGCTATGGGAAACCTGCGCACCAAAGGCATTATTAGGGGACACCTGCCAAGTAATGCTCCCGCCTTCGGCTGCGTCCAAATAGCTGTTATGTTGGGTTTGGATCAAGCATCCACTCGGGAAGCAATATATCGGGATCAGATCCTTGGAGTTCGTGAACTCAGGCCCCGCCCACCCGGAAATCGACAGGGCTGTGGTGATCTTGTAACTGGCAAACGCTTGCAACATATTGACACCCGCACGCGACTGCCCGTGTCCAAAATCCATGGCTTGGAAGGTATAGCCTCCGCCCACATTGAGCCGGGCACTAATATTGTGCTGGTAAAACCCCCCGCCCGAATAGGTCGTCGAATTCCACAGGCTGGGCTCGTTAGGTATGGGGCTCCCCCCATAGCCGCGCAGAAAATGCTGGAAGCTCTCGCCTCCAGAGAAATTGAGGGTGTCATGTGGGCCCAGCACGTAGGTCAGATCAACTTCTCCTCGATTCGTTTCCACGACCGCTTGCGGAAAGTAAATTACCGGGTTCGGATTATTCGGCGTGGGATTACCGAGATAGCTAAAGAATGGCTGAAAGGGATCGTCCGAGTAGGAATAGTTGTCCTTGACCCGAAGCTGCCAGCGCGGGGCAAAACTCCAGATAATGTTGGCACTTGCGTTCTGGTTCAGAATAGAGTAAGAGCTGGAACCGTACCCTGTCATGGTGTCAACCCCACCGTTATAACCCAGGGACCACATCAACGTCGAGCGGGCCTGCATCACACTGACACCCGCGGTCGCCGTGTAAAAGACAGGCCACCGGGCCGTCGGTCCGGCATATCCGCCCGTCCAGCGCTGGCCCACGACCCCGACCGCACTGTTAAAGCTCATCCCGGTATGTTTGACAATATCGCCGAACAAGTTCAAAGGAGGAATGCTCTCCGGATAAGAGAAGGTGGACTGCGGCCCACCTGCTCCGGACTGCGACTGGTCTCCCGAGCCGCTTTGCGATTGATCGCTTTGCGATTGGCCGCTTTGCGATTGGTCGCTTTGCGATTGGTCGCTTTGCGATTGGCCGCCTTGCGATTGATCGCCTTGCGATTGGCCGCCTTGCGATTGATCGCTTTGCGATTGATCGCCTTGCGATTGGCCGCCTTGCGATTGATCGCTAGAGCCATTCTGCTGCTGATCGCTCCACGTGCTCGGCGTCGAAGACGGAAGGTTGTTCTGCGACCATGCCAGGGGGGCGCAGAACAGCGCCGCTGCAGCCAGAATGGGTTTTAGTAGCCCCTTCATTGCTTTCTCCTGTCGCCCTCAACCCCTTCACTATGGGACTACAATCGTGTCGCCCGTCTGAACCATAATGTTCTGCGTCATCTTCTTGCCCTTAATGACTTGCTTATAGTTGAAGAAGATCTTCCTGTGGGTGCCATCAGGCATAGAGCGCAGAATATAAATCTTCTTCTGCTTGGCGAAATCCCGGAAACCGCCACTCAAGGCAATCGCATCGAGCACTGTAATGGGACGCACCAGGGGATAGTAACCCGGCTTGTACACTTGGCCCATGACGTTGTAGCTTAGACTGTTCACCGACTGGACCATAACCACAACCTGCGGGTCCGACATGACTTTGTCTAACGCGGTGGTGATTTCGCCCTGCAACTGAAGCGGAGTCAATCCCGCCGCTTTGATTTCACCGATCAAAGGCAGCGTAATCATTCCGTCGGGACGCACCGGGATTTTCTGCGACAGTTCCGGCTCCTTCCACACATTTACCCCCAGGTAGTCCCCGACGCCAATAGTGTAGGTGTCCAGGCGGACGACGGACGGCACCCGCGACGCCGGCGTGTCCGTAGCCGGCAAGGGAGTCGTCTTGGCAACCTTGCCCGAGGCGCTCTCGCCCGCGTTTTCCGGTATCACCGGCTTCGCGGCGCCAGCGGAATCTGCACCCCGCTGTCCAGTGCTATCCTGCCCGTAAGCCGCCGCCCCTAATCCCAGCAGCACAGTCGCCGCCAAAATCAAGATTTGCTTTCCCCAACTCTTTGGTTCCCTATACATCTCTCACCTCGGTCTGTGTTACTCGGCCCCATCTTCATGCTTGCCGGCGGAAGTGGAACGCCGTTGCGGAATCCCAACCTCCTTCAACTTGTACAGCAAGGCACGGTAGCTGATATCCAGCGACCGCGCCGCCTTCTTGCGGTTCCAGTTGTTAGCGTGCAGCGCATTCAGAATAATACGCGCCTCAAGCTTGCGCACCGTCTGTCGGGTCAGCTTCTTCAGCGATACCGGGCCTTCCAGCATCATGGTGTCCACGGCGTCGCGTTCGTTGGGCTCCAGCAGTTCGCTCAAAATCACATCTTCTGTGCCCATCACTACGTAGCGCTTCACCAGGTTTTCCAGCTGCCGTATATTGCCCGGCCAGGAATAGCGCTGCATCTTGGCCATCAGCGCCGGCCGCACCGCTGCCGCCCGGCCATTCAGCTTCTCGTTGTAGTACTGCAGCAGGTAATCGCAGATCATCGGAACGTCCACCGCCCGCTCCCGCAACGGCGGCAGGTGGATCGTCATGGTCGCAATCCGATAGAACAGATCGGGGCGAAAGTTGCCCTGCTCAATTTCCTCATGCAATTCGCGGTTGGTCGAGCATACCACGCGCACTTCCACTCTCTTGTCTTCCTGCGCCCCAATGCGGCTGAACTGCCCGTCCTGCAGGAGCTGCAGAAGTTTGGCTTGCAGCATGGCGTCCAGTTCGGCAATTTCATCCAGGAACAACGTGCCGCGATGCGCCATCTCCACCCGTCCCGGCTTGGGATTGTAGGCGCCAGTGAACGCCCCCCGCTCGTAGCCGAACAGCTCACTTTCCAACAGCGTTCCGGGAATTGCCGGACAATTCACCTTCACAAACGGGCCGGCCGACCACGGCGAATACAAATGCAGCAGCCGCGCGACGATGTCTTTGCCGGTCCCGCTTTCACCGCTAACCAGCACGGACAGGTTGGAAGCCGCGACACGCTCCAGTTTTTGCCGCACATCGCGCATCGCGGGCGTCTGCCCGAAGATTACCGGCTCGGGGGGGAGCTGCTGTACGGCAATCGTATTTTCGTTATTGGAGCCCGCCAACAATGGCATCGCGTCGTCTCTTGCAGCCTGACCGTGGTAATGAATTGCATTTCTTGCACCAAGTTCCTGCACATCGCAATTAAATGCGCATATTGTATTCAACCTATTGTGTATACACAAGTTAATTTTCGATTCACGAGGTTAAATGAACCTAAGAAAAGACGGAATGAGAAGGACTTTGCGCTAAAAGTGTGAAAATGTTTTCACTCGAAGGAATTGACTTTCCCAACTGTTCGCCGCTTGCCGGCCTTTCCTTCCGATGGTTGGCTCAGCAACGGCTCATGGAACTGAAGCCCCAACAGGAAATACTGCCGGTCCGCAGTGCATCGCAATACCGTGGCGCGCAGAAGCGACACCGAACGAGGTAGTTGGGCCTTGTTGACCAAGGCTACAGGTATCTCGAGCGAGATCTCCGTATCTGGATCCAGATAGCGTCGCGCGGCCAACAGAACACCCCCGGCCGAGAGGTTCAGCGCAGTGGCAAACTCCAAGAATTCGTCCCCATTCGCGTTTCTTCCGCGAACGAAAAATGGGATGGAGATAGGCAGCCGGTCCCAGCCGCGACGCTCGCCGACGGATTCGGTTCGACGCACCTGCAATCTCCTACATTACATATGGGTGACGCACACCGATAACCAAACCTCAATTCCATTTAAACCATTCTATTTCTTAGGTATATAGCGTGCTCTCCTAGGTTGACAAGAAGCCAAGCGTTGCAATCTCTTGCGGTTCAGCGGAAGAAGAATACCCGCCAAAAGTGAAAATGCATTCCAGAAAAGGAAACTTATTTGCTACTTTCCTAAAAAATTAATCAGTTTGGCATTGACAATGTACAACTTTGGGGTAATATCAAGTCTCCCCCTGTAAGAGCATTCCCACTCTAATTCCCGAGGAACCGGCAACCAGCTAAACCCAAGGTCCACTTTGGACGAGAGTATGCCTATGGAGAGAAGTTCGGGGATGACTCCTGAGAAGGCTCAGGAGTTGCTTCCGCGTCTCAGGAACCGCAATGGAGTCATCCCGATGCCGCCTGCGAAAATGCCGCCGGCAAGGCCCAATCCGGAGCGTGTGACCCAAGAGCACTGTAGCCTATGCCGTGACGCGTTGGCTTCGGCCGCCCACGAACTTAAAACGCCCTTGGCCATCATGGGAGGCTATCTGCAACTGCTGCTGTCGGAAAAACTCGGCACTCTGAACCCCCGGCAAACCGAGGTGCTGACGGAGATGCAGGCCAATGGCGTCCGCCTCTCCAATTTCATCCAGAACCTCCTGACCTACACTGCGCTCAAGGTCGACCGCTTCGAGTTGCACTACGAATTGGGCGACATTAATAGCTGCATCCGCGAAATTGCCGAGGTCTGGGCGCAACGCTTCCAGGAAAAGGCCATTGCCTTCTATTTCCTGCCCCACGACAAGTTGCCACCTTTCCCTTTTGATTACTACAAAATTCAGCACGTGGTCTCTAATCTGCTCGACAACGCCATGAAGTACACTCCCGCCTCCGGGACCGTCTGGCTGCACGTAGAGCCTTATTTTTGGGAGCGGCGGAGCGTGCAGCGGCCACCCACGCTGGAGCGTCGTCGGCAGCGGACCAACACCCCGAATTGCTGCCGCATTTCCGTTTCCGATACGGGTCCAGGGATCGCTCCCGAGTATCAGCAGGAAGTTTTCGAAGAGTACTTTCGCCTGCAAACCTCCGGCACGCGGGCAGAAGGGCACGGCCTGGGTCTGGCTATTGCCCGCCGTCTGGTGCAGTCGGCCGGGGGCAAGATCTGGGTCGAGAGCGAGTCGGGAGCGGGCAGTAAGTTTTCTTTCCTGGTATTGCTAAATCCTTCTCTCGATCGCCCTGGGGAGGAGCAATGAGCGCTGGCCACATTCTTGTGGTGGATGACGAACCTAGCATGCTCCGTTATTTGCAGACGGTTCTGGAGCTGGATTCCTACCGCGTCTCGACCGCTTCGAACGGCATGGAAGCGGTCGACAAGGTGCAACGCGAGACCCCTGACCTAGTTCTACTGGACATGGTGATGCCCGGCGCCGACGGTCTGGAGACCCTGCAGCGTATCCGCGAAGCTCGTCCGTCGACCAAGGTGGTTATGCTTTCCTGCGTGCGTGACACCCGCAAGGTGGCCCAAGCCATGCGCCTGGGCGCGCAGGATTATCTTTCCAAACCCGTCCAGAAGGAAGAAATGGACGAGGTTCTGCGCTTCTGTCTGCTGAACACCGATCCTGGCGAGCCCGGTGCCGGCGATGCTATCGAGCTCGGCAATGGCGTCTATTTCTTCTGCGCCACACCCATGATGCGCCAGCTTCGCACCCAGGCCTTGCAGGTGGCCAAGTTCGATTTTCCCGTGCTCCTGTTGGGCGAAAGCGGTACCGGCAAAGAAGTCCTGGCGCAGCTGATCCACAAGTATTCCGATCGCGCCCATCGCACCTTCTTGAAGGTCAACTGCGCCGCTGTTCCCAGCGAACTGCTGGAGAGCGAGCTCTTCGGCTACGAGCCCGGGGCTTTCACCGGCGCCAACAAATCCAAGCCTGGCAAATTCGAATTGTGCAACAAGGGCACTCTGCTGCTGGACGAAATTGGCGAGATGTCGCCCGCCCTGCAGGCCAAGCTTCTGCAGGTCCTGCAGGATGGCCAGTTTTCACGCCTCGGCGGACGCGTCACCGTTAAGGTTGACGTCCGCGTGCTCGCCGCCACCAATATCAACATGCCGCAGGCCATCGCGCAGAAGTCCTTTCGCGAGGACCTCTATTACCGGCTGAACAGCTTCGTGTTGCGTATGCCGTCGCTGCGCGAGCGGCACGAAGAAGTTCCCATGATGCTGCGGCACTTCATGATTCAGTTGGCCGATCGCTACGCATGCGCCCCACTCACGATCTCGCAGCGTCTGCTGGAGGCCTGCGAACGCTACACATGGCCGGGAAATATCCGCGAGCTGGAAAACTTCGTCAAGCGCTTCCTGGTGCTGGGCGATGAGGCCACAGCCATCTCCGAATTGCAGAAAGCCACGGCTCCGGAGCCTCCCAGCAATGCCGCCGCTCCCGTCCAAGAGAAGCCGCAACCCCAGGCCAATCTGAAAGAGATGGTGCGCCATCTGAAGAACGGCGCCGAGAGTGAAGTGATCGCGCAGGTGCTGGAAGAGACCGCCTGGAACCGCAAGCGCGCCGCCGTCAAGCTCAACATCAGCTACAAGGCCCTGCTCTACAAAATCCGCCAGTACGACATTCGCCCCCGCCAGGCGGGATAGATTAGCCACGAGCTTCGAGCCCTCTCCGTTGGTAAGCTCGCGAACATAGCAATTGGGAATTCCTGAGAAGCGAGCGAGAGTTGTCCCTTAAAAAAACGCTCTTCGCTGTAGCTCGTAGCTCGTGGCTCAAAGCTAATGGCTCGCTTTACTTCTGTATCCGTGCCTGGGCTGCCTCTTCCTCGAACTTCCCAAACGCATCCAGCGCATCGCGCAGCCGCGGGAAAATCAGCTCTGTGCCGACCGCTTCGGTAAGATGATGCCGGTCAAAGTCCGCCTTCAGATAAGGAGGGACGCGGGCAAAGGCCAGCACAACCGACTCCTGTGCCAGTTCGCGCTGAAGCTGCCGCACGATGCGCGCCGCGGTGTAGTCGAGGTCGGTAATGGCTTCGGCATCCACCACCAGCCAGCGCACTGCCGAAGGCGCCGGCCCAACCACGGCGCGAATCTCATCCACAAAGTTTCCGGCGTTGGCATAGAAAAGCGGCGCGCCAAAGCGATAGATGGCCAGTCCGGGTCGGGTCAATGCGCCGGCCTCCGCTGGGATCAGCTTCCAATAGAGTTCGCCCTCCGCCACCAGCACGCCGGTGTGCGGACGGTAGCTGTGTCCCACGATCCGCAGCAGAGAGAGCACCATCGCCAGAACAATTCCCTGTTCCACGCCGACGCCAACCACCACTACCGCGGTAATCACCGCCAGCGCGTATTCGCCGGGACTTTCGCGGCGAATGCTGGCCAGCCCACGCAGGTTCACCAGCTTGATGGCGATGATGAACACAATGGCCCCCAGTACACAGCGCGGCAAGTACTGCATGGGCCGGGTGAGAAATAGCAGCACCAAGGCGACCAACCCCGCCATAGTCAACTGAGCAAACTGGCTGCGCCCGCCCGAGCTTTCCATCATCGTGGTTTGCGTAGGGCTGCCGTTGACCACGAAGGTTCCGCTGAACGCCGCAGCAGCATTGGCGGCGCACAGGCCAACCAGGTCCGCGTTCTCGTCCACCGATTGCCGATGGCGCGCTGCATAGAAGCGAGCCGTAGCTGCGCTTTGGGTGATGATCATTACAAAGCACGAACCCGCAATGCCGATCGACACCTCAAGCTCGTGCCACTGAATCTGCGGCGGAGCCAGGTGCGGCAGTCCGCTCGCCACGGCGCCGATGACCTTAATTCCATGGCCCGCGAAATTCCACATCTTGCTGGCCACAATCGCGCCGATCACAGCGATCAGCGCTCCGGGCGCCTTGGGTGCCAGACGTTCGAGAGACCAGACGCCGGCCACCACCACAAACGAAACCGCCACGGTCGGCCAATGCAAATGTGGCAGATTTCGTGACACGTCCACCAGTTGCAGAATCGTCCGGTGGGTGGTTACGCTCAGCCCCAGCATCTCCCCCAGCACCGCGATCCCCACCTGGAACCCAATCCCCGTGAGAAACCCAACCAGCACCGTCTGCGAGAGGAAATCCGCCAGGAAGCCTAGCTTCAGCAGTCTGGCCACCAGCAGGAACCCCGCCGTCAGCAGCGCGACCAGGCTGGCCAGCGCAACGTAGCGGGGGCTCGCTATGGGCGCCAGGCTGACCAGTCCGCCGGAAAGAATCGCGGCGGTCGCCGAATCCGCCGCCACCACCAGAAAGCGTGACGATCCGAACGCCGCAAAGGCCACCGGCGGCAGCAGCAGCGTGTAGAAGCCGGTCACGATGGGAGTCCCGGCAATCTTGGTGTAACCGAGCGCCTGCGGGAGATTCATCGCCGCAAGCTGCACGCCGGCCAGGGCGTCGCGGAGTGCTCGGCCCCGGCTCAGCGGCCGCAAGCTCTGGAACACCCTCCACCGCCGCCGATCGCGTCCCTTCCGGCTCACTTGCTGACCCCGGAATCACCCTGCGCGCTTTCTCCCAGGTTCTCCTCGTCCAGGCGCTCTTTTGCGCGGATGCTCATCGCCTCAACTTTGGCCGCGGCCCGCATTTGCTTCGCTTGCTGCTTTTCCTCTTTCCAGAGCTCGCGCCGGCGAAAGAAGGACACTCCTTGCACGAGCTTATTTTCTTCCAATCGCTGGGCCTGCTCGGCTTCTTTCTCCCTGCGGAAAACCTCGCGCTGAGCCTGGCGCGCCGAAGCTCGCATTTGGATCTCCTGCTGGTGTTCGTTCAGCAGTTGTTCCAGCAGCTTGATGTAGCTGCCCACGATGTTGACCAGCGAACTCGCCGTCCAGGCAAAGGTAAATAGGCCGGAGATGGCGATGATGGGCGCGATATTCCGCCATGCCAAGCCCAGGTCCAGGCTGCCGAAGCCGAGGGTGGTGTAGGAATTGGCGCAAAAGTAGAGCGCGTCTGCCGGACGCAGGATCAGGCCCATCCATAGCAGAGCGAAGGCCCAGAATGCGATCTCGATGAGGTGCAGAAACAGCATCTGGAAGACGGCCCAACTGAACAGAAAAGCAGCCCGGCCAAGATGCGGCCGCCCAACCCGCAGCCGCATCTCACGGCGCTTGAAGGGTACGATGATCAGGTGCAGCCCGATGCCGTGGAAGATCACCTCGACGACCAGGACGAGAGAGCCAATCGCAATGGCCGCCAGCGGCTTGAATTCGTCGGGAATTTGCAGCAGCAGCGACGAAAGGCTGGGCAAGTCCGTCTCCTCCGGTTATCGCATTCTGCTGAGACTGTACCACGGGCGGCCACGGGCATCGTGTCGCCGCCCGGCGAAGTCTCGCCATTGCGGGTTGGCCGCGGCAGTGGGCCGGCATCGCCCTCACCTCGGGCCTGCTGGCGCGTCCATTAAGATGACTTGTAACCCGTACCTCCGGGCAATTCCCACGGCCGGTTCTGGCACAGACCCCTCATTTTTGGGTGTATCTTGTGCGTCGTTCCGCTTGGCTGCGGGTTACAATCAGTAATGGCCCGGAGTTTATTAAATCCCGGGAGTGAGGGACGCATCTAACAGATATTAAGGTGCGGGTATCCGCCCTTTCAGGAGTTCTGAGTGAATTCGACGGTCAAGACGATCGTGTTTTGGCTTGTAATCGTCCTCTCCGGCGTGCTTTTGTGGCAGGTCGTGAAGGGTGCCAATTCGGGCGCCAAAGAGCGCGACTTTACCTTCTCGGAGTTTCTCTCCAACGTGGACCAGGGCAACGTCAGTGAGGTGACGATTGTCGGGCAGGAGGTCCATGGCAAGCTCAAGAACGACAAAGCCGGGTTCCGCACCACCATCCCCAGCTCCTATCCCGACATGTACAAGGAGCTGCGCGACAAGGGCGTCAACATCACGGTAAAAGATGCGCAGGGCGGTGGCTGGCCCACTTGGCTGCTTAACTTGGCGCCGTTCGTCTTGCTTGGTGCGCTGTGGTTCATCATGATCCGCCAGATGCAGACCGGCGGCAACAAAGCGCTGTCGTTTGGCAAGAGCCGCGCCCGTCTGCTCTCCATGCAGCAAAAGAAAATAACCTTCAAGGACGTCGCCGGCGTAGACGAAGCCAAGGAGGAGCTGCGCGAGATCATCGACTTTCTGCGCGAAGCGCAGAAGTTTCAGAAGCTGGGCGGTCGCATTCCTAAAGGCGTGCTGCTGGTCGGGCCTCCCGGAACCGGCAAGACGCTGCTGGCGCGCGCCGTGGCCGGCGAAGCCAATGTGCCGTTCTTCAGCATCTCCGGTTCTGACTTCGTCGAGATGTTTGTCGGCGTGGGTGCCAGCCGCGTCCGTGATCTTTTCGAGCAGGGCAAGAAGAATGCCCCCTGCATCATCTTTATCGACGAAATCGACGCCGTCGGCCGTCATCGTGGTGCCGGCCTCGGTGGTGGACACGATGAGCGCGAGCAGACCCTGAACCAGTTGCTGGTCGAAATGGACGGCTTCGAATCCAACGAGGGCGTGATCCTCATCGCCGCGACGAACCGTCCGGATGTCCTTGATCCGGCGCTGCTGCGCCCTGGCCGCTTTGATCGCCGGGTAGTAGTGTCGCGTCCTGACGTTCGCGGCCGCGAAGAGATTCTCCGCGTGCACACTCGCAAAATCCCCATCAGCGACGATGTTGATCTGGGCGTGCTGGCCCGCGGTACGCCGGGCTTCTCCGGCGCCGACCTGGCCAACATGGTCAATGAAGCTGCGCTCAACGCGGCACGGCAGAATCGCAAGACCGTCCTGATGTTCGACTTCGAGCAGGCCAAGGACAAAGTCCTGATGGGTGCTGAGCGCAAGTCCATGCTGCTCTCGGACGAGGAGAAGAAAGTCACCGCCTATCACGAGGCTGGCCATGCCCTGGTCGCCGCCTTGCGCAAGTACGCCGATCCGCTGCACAAGGTCACCATCATCCCGCGCGGCATGGCTCTGGGCGTTACCATGCAGTTGCCCATCGACGACAAGCACAACTACAGCCGCGACTATCTGGAGACGCGGCTGGCCATCATGATGGGCGGGCGCATTGCCGAGGAACTGTTTCTCAACACCATGACCACCGGCGCAGGCAACGACATCGAGCAGGCCTCCGACCTGGCGCGCAAGATGGTCTGCGAGTTCGGTATGTCGTCGCTGGGGCCGATCACCTTCGGCAAAAAGGAAGAGCAGATCTTCCTGGGCCGTGAGATCAGCCAGCATCGCGACTTCAGCGAGGAGACGGCGCAGAAAATCGACGCGGAAGTGCGCCGCTTTGTCGATGACGGTTACAACTCGGCGCGCGATATTCTGGAAAACAATCGCCCCGCCCTGGAGCGAATCGCCATGGCCTTGCTCGAGCGCGAGGTCATTGACGCCAACGAAGTCCAGTTGCTCATCGAAGGCAAGGCGCTGCCGGCGCGAGTGAATCCCAATGCTGCTCCTCCAGCGAAGGAAGACGTGCAGCAGGTGCTGAAGCCGGTCCCCGGCCAGCAGCAGCCCAACGTTGCCCCCGAGCGCCCCGCGCAGGCGTAGAAGCAGTAGCCAGTAATCAGTTGGGCGGCATGATTGGCCGCCCAACATTTTTGCCGCTGATTTTCGGCGCAATTCTAATTTTCCACGCTGGTGAACTTTTTCTCTTCCGCCGCCATGTGCAGCCGGATCATGCGCGTCAGGTCCTTGCCTTCGTGCTTCAGTTCCGCCACCGCGGCTTCCACGTCGCGTTGCTCGCCGACGTGCGCAATGTGATCGCGGAAGTTCTCCAGCCGCACCCGCATTTCGTAGTGCTGGCGCTCTGCATCTCGCGGGCGAAGGAAGCCAGCTCGGGACTCATCCTGGCGATCATCTCCAGCACGGTCGTCTCTTCCCGCGCGTGGTGTTTCGGCAGCCATTCCGCCATCCACTTGCCGCTCGCCATCGCCTGGTTCGCCATCGCCAGATCAGTCAAGACCTCGGTGTAGCACACAATCTGTTCCAATGCAGCATCCAGTTCGTCGAGTTGCGCCATCAGCTCTTCATGCTCACGATGAAGATAGTCGGTCTCTTGGTGAAAGCCGGGATCCAGGCTGGCCATCAGACACCTCGCTAGCCTGATGGTCGGCTCCCAGTTGACCACTGCGCGGTGATCGAAATCACCGGCTGGGGTGACAAGCAGCGATTCCCGCGTGGCCCCGAGTCGAAATGCCGCCTGCTCAGCTACGGTGTAACGTCGCAGCCGACGCCAGTGTCATCGTTACCGCAGCCGTCGTTCGGGCCAGATCGCCGTCGATCGCCGCGCCTAATTTCTCCGTGCCATCGGCCCAGCACTTGCGCAGCCGCCGGTTCATCGGCTCTGAGAACGACCGCGCGACCAGATTGCCAAGCACTGCCGCCAGGATGATTGTGAGAACGAGAAGCGAGATCATAATTGACCCCTATCCCCAGCACCTACAAAGGAACCTTCACGCCATCATTTCTTCCCCTGCACGGTGGCCAGGCATTGCCCGTAGAGGTCGAGCAGATGCCGGGCGTAGTCCTCGGCTTTGGATTCGCCGCCCGCCTGGAATCCCGCGCCCGGCCCGGTTTTTCCGTATCCCGTCGTCACCGCCACAAACTTCATCAGGTCCAGCGCGATGTCTTCATCCCGGCGCGCGGCCGCGGCTTTGCGTTCCTCCACATCTCCCTCCATAAAAGCTCCTTTGTCGTTGGTAGCGAAATCATAGCAGACCGTTCTCGCCTCAAACTTCCAGCCCAACGTGACACACGCGTCCAACAATATACTCAGAATAGTTTCGGCCATGCTCGATCCTCAGCAGCTCCGCCTCCTGCCGCGGATCGCGCGGCCGCAACACCAGAGAATCGCCGAACAGCGAAACATATCTCAGCGCGCAGCCTTCGCCCGCGCGCACAGCGTACAGGTTGGGACGCAGCCGGCGATACGGCTCGAGCGAACTATAATGCCGGTCGATCAGCAGCGTCGCCGCCGCGGCGGCAACAGAAAACATGCAGCGCGCATTCTTCACGTCCAGCCTGATCAGTACAAACCGCATCCAATCGCGGCGGTCCTCGGCGTTGCGCGGCTTCAACCTGCGCAGAAAGGAGCGGCTGAAACTGCGCGTCTCCAGAATCTGCTCGGGAGCAAAACGCGCCATTGCTGCATTCTCGGCCGCCACCAACGCAATGCTTTCCACGCCGTCCTTCGAGTTCGGCAGCCTTGCGCGCGCTCGAATCTCCTGCTGATCAACCAGGTCCAGCACTCCGATGCCCAGTGTGTCCAGCAACCGGTCCATCGATTCCAGGCTAAGGCCGCGGCGCGCGTTCAGAAAGTTGGAAAGATGTCCCTGGGGGAAATCGGCCGCACGCGCCAGACTGACTCCCGTCCATTCTCCCCGGCCAATGCGGGTACGGATGTGGACGCGGAGATGGTCCTGCAGATCCTGAATTTTCATCGTGCGTGCATTTTCTCAAAGAAATACAGTGACTTTAGTTGTATGTCTACAGCAATATTTTTGTTGACCGTTTTGGTCCCATGTGCCAAAGTGGAATTGTCTCCCGGTTCTGTGATCCTGGCCGAGGTTATGGGAACCATGAACCACACGGAACCAACCAGCGAAGATAAAGTCTTCACCGAATTCCGCAATAAAATCAGGGATGCCGATTTGCTCTCTGCCGCTATGGAGAAGATTCTCCGCAGTCTGCGTTTTTCCGGCAGGCTCTGCGTCGTGGTGCAGAACGGCAGCATCTTGAAGTCCGGCTATGAAGAGGGTTATTTCACTCGTCGGCTGGACGAGCGGATGGTGCTTTGAGGTACAGCGGGTCTGAGCGCCGCGGGAGTGCATGGTATCGCTCTCCCGCCGTTCGCCCCCGCCGCCCTTGGTAATCTAACCAAATAACACCAGCAGGTCATCGTAACTGAAACGAGCCCTGTGCGCGTCCCCGGGGGTTGGGGGAGCGCCGCAGGGCTTTTTCGTTTTACTACTCAAGGAGTCAACAGATGCAACCGACGACTTACGAACTGAAATACTGTGAACGCTGTGGGACGCTGCTCTTGCGCCGCTCGCAATCCGGCGAAAACTATTGCGAGCCGTGCCAGCGGGCTCTCGTCTATATCCTTTTTCCTGGCAATTCCGCGCCGGTGCGTTTAGGGGATGGCCCACGCCGCCGCCTCCACAAAATCGCTATGGTGCCGCGCCCGCCACACAATTTCCCGGCTGCATCGCCATCCACCCTGCAAGTGGGGAGGTTGCAATGAGATTCTCCAAACTCGCCGCCCAAAAAGCGCAGCTCTTGCTTTTCCAGAGCCAAGCCCCTCGTCCCATCGCCCCGGCCCAGGAGATCGATCCACGCCCGGAGATGCTCTGCTTCCGCAGTCAAACTCTCGCCATTGTCCGTCATTTCTTTGAGCTCTCCTGTCAGGTGGGCCGCTTGCCTTCGCTACTGGGCCGCGAGTTCTTTCGCGCCCGCGTTTCTCACCACAGCATCCCAAGCTTCGAAGACCAGGTGGTGTTTAACCGCGACGTCGAGCTCTGCCTCGCGCGCCTCAGCGACGATCAGGCCGAGATCATTACTCTCGTGGGATTCTACGATTTCTCTTACGATGAGGTCGCCGGGATGCTGCACAGATCCAAGGCTGCGGTCCATAACTGGTTTTCCGAAGCCCTGGATGCTCTCAGCGAGATCTTTCTCAAGGCCGGTTTGCTTTCCGAAAACCGTCCTGACCGCCGGCAACGACAGATCACCCGCCGCTCCCTCCCCGCGGACATTGTTGGACTAAAAAAGAAGCCACCGCAGAGTGTGAAGGCGGTGCTGAACCCGGGCTACGGAAACGTTTTGGGGTCCGCTTAGAAGGATTCCAGTGATGCGGGGACGCTGCGCCCGTCCCCGCACCTGTCTCTTATACAAAAATGACGCAGCCGACCAAACACCATTTGTAGATATAGTGGGTGGACGGAT
>VFSW01000403.1_pt1 | contig 62832 bp, 60 predicted proteins | sample 5358111 | NCBI WGS metagenome assembly VFSW01 (sample SAMN11554181, study PRJNA540505) | mine drainage metagenome | isolation source: sediment from site ElyBrook_90M | place: USA: Ely Copper Mine, Vershire, VT | collected 2017
AGAACTCATTGAACGTTAACAGATACTTCACCAACTATTTTTGAGATGCCTTCTACTATTTCTTGAATGGTGAGCAGCTGATTTTCTACAAAGCTAAAACGAAGGAGATTGACGGCAAGCGGAGTACCGCGTCTCCGCTTACCAATCTATGGGACGACATACTTTCTAACAATTTGCACAACGAAGGCGGCGTCGATTTCCCTAATGGAAAGAAGCCCGAAGCCCTTATAAAGCGCTGCCTTGAGCTTTCGACCGATGTTGGAGACCTAGTGTTAGATTCGTTTGGCGGCTCCGGGACGACAGCTGCCGTAGCCCACAAAATGCGTCGGCGATGGATCGTAATTGAACTGAAAGAACATTGCGACACGCATATTGTGCCCCGCTTAATTCGCGTGATTGATGGGACAGATCAAAGCGGTATTACGGCTTCGGTTGGTTGGAAAGGTGGCGGCGGTTTCCGTTACTACTACCTTGCACCGAGCCTGTTACAGCAAGACCGTTGGGGCCAGTGGGTAATCAACAAGGCATACAACGCCGAGATGCTGGCCGCAGCCCTCTGCAAGCTGGAGGGTTTTACCTATGCTCCCAGCGACGCGCACTACTGGCAACAAGGCAAGAGCACCGAAAACGACTTTATCTACGTCACCACGCAAAGCCTGACACCGGAGCAATTACAGGCATTGAACGATGAAGTGGGCGAAGGACGCAGCCTGTTGGTCTGCTGCTCGGCGTTCCGTGGCAGCGCGAATCGTTACCCGAATCTTACGGTCAAGAAGATTCCCAAGATGGTCTTGTCCCGTTGCGAATGGGGGCACGACGATTACAGTCTGATCGTGGAGAATCTGCCGCAGGCACCGAAAGCGGAGGCGACGCCGCAACAGGCCGGTCTGTTTGAGGGAGATGCGCGGGAGGGGGCGAAGTGAGCGGCGAATTCCTCCTGTACAACAAGATGAGAGGCCCGGCATGAGTCTGGAAAGCATTGTTCGTGCCGTCAGCGGCCGATTGAGCCTCCGCGAGCCTCAAGCTGAAAGTCTGCGCCGTCTGCATTCGGCAATCGACCAGGTGCCGGCGTTACGCAATCCTAAAGCGCGGTCGGCGGAAGAATTGAAGGCGATGCAGGATGCCCTCCAGGGCCAGTTTCCGACCCTGACCGATTTCGAGCGTGAATTCCCATCCATGTGCTTTGCCTTGGCGACAGGCGTCGGTAAGACACGGCTTATGGGCGCGTTTATCAGCTACTTGCATGCTGCCTATGGATATAGGCATTTTTTCGTGCTGGCGCCGAACCTGACGATCTACGAAAAGCTGATCGGGGACTTCTCGCCGAACTCGCCCAAATACGTGTTCCAAGGCATTGGCGAGTTCGCGAGCACGCCGCCCGAGGTCATTACTGGCGACAACTACGAACAACGCGGCAGCCTGAGTCTACTCGGTGGCATCGAGGTCAATATCTTCAACATCTCGAAAATCAATTCCGAGGTGCGCGGCGGCAAGTCGCCGAAGATCAAGCGGCTGTCGGAGTACCTTGGGCAAAGCTACTTCGACTATCTCGCAGGCTTGGATGATCTGGTGCTGATCATGGACGAGTCGCACCGCTATCGCGCCGGCGCAGGCATTCGCGCGTTGAACGAATTGCGGCCCTTGCTTGGGCTGGAACTGACTGCAACGCCCTTTACCGAAGGTACTGGCGGCAAGACGATTCCGTTCAAGAACGTGGTGATGGATTACCCGCTGGCCCGCGCCATTGACGACGGTTTCGTCAAGGAACCAGCTGTTGTGACCCAGCAGAACTTCGACCCGAACGCCCACAACGCCGGGGAGATAGAAACGATCAAGCTGCAAGATGGCGTGCGCATCCATGAGGAGACCAAGGTCCATTTGTTGACCTACGCACAACAGACTGGTGACAAGCTGGTCAAGCCCTTCATACTGGTCATCGCGCGCGATACCACGCACGCCGCCCAGTTGATGGCAACGATTGAATCAGACGCATTTTTTGCCGGCCGCTACAAAGGTAAGGTGATTCAGGTCGATTCGAGTCGTACCGGTGCTGACGAAGAGGAAATGATTCGGCGTCTTCTGGCGGTGGAAAGCTACGACGAGCCGACCGAGATCGTCATTCACGTCAACATGCTCAAAGAGGGCTGGGACGTGACCAATCTCTATACCATCGTGCCTTTACGTGCCGCCAATGCCCGGACCTTGATCGAGCAGTCCATTGGGCGTGGCCTGCGTCTGCCTTATGGCCGCAAGACCGGTGTCGATGTGGTGGATCGGCTGAACATCATCGCCCACGACAAATTCCAGGAGGTGATCGACGAAGCTGGACGCGGAGATTCGCCTATTCGGATGCAGCGCTTGATGCTTGCGCCGGACACCGGCAGCGGCAGCACGTTGAAAAGCATTGCGGTGCAACCCACAGCCAATGCGATGTTGGGCACGGTTACGGCAGGTACTTCGCAACTGGCCCGTGACGGGATTACCGGCACGCAGTATGGAACCTCGGCTCCCGTGATCGTGCTAACTACTGGCGAAGAGCGACAGATCGCGCAAATCGCTATGGACGTTATTGCGGAAATCAGCAAGGAGAAACAGCAAGGACAGTCCCTGGTGCCTAGCTCTGCGGCGCTGGCGCAAACGGATATTCAGCAGCAGATTACGCAACGAGTTCAGCAGAGAATGATCCCGAAACAGGGAGATTTGCTTGCATCGGAGCCTTCGGCGGTTGCCGATGTAGTCAGGAAGACCGTTGAGGCGCTGGTCGAATACACCATCGACATCCCGCGGATATCGGTTGTCCCGAAAGGCCCCGTGAAGAGCGGTTACAGGGCATTTACGCTCGACGTATCGAAGATGAATTTTCAGCCGCAGGACATGGCATTAATTGGTCAAGGCTTGAAAACCGGCAAACAGATCCTCTACGGGGAATCTTCGACGGTGTTGGAACTACGGCTTGAGGATTACATTGTTCGCGAGTTGATCAACTTTGACGATGTTTCCTACCAGGAGCATGCCGAGCTGATCTACGGGTTATCCGGACAGGCGGTCGCGCATTTCAGGACGTACCTGAAAACGGATGAGGAGTTGCACAATATTCTCGGCAACTACGCGAAAACCATTGCGGAGAATATTCACCTGCAAATGGCGCAGCACTACTACGAGGACATTTCGGAGTCCGAGGTCGTCGTCAGCCAGGGGTTTACGCCGCTCAAGCCTTGCGCCTTTACCGCTGAAGGCGACATTCTGCCGTTGCATCAAGCCCCAGACGACAAGGGCAAGATCGCGCAGTACGTGTATGGCGGATTTACCAAATGCGCTTACCCGGTGCAGAAATTCCATTCCGACACCGAGCGCGTATTGGCGGGTGTGTTGGAGCGAGATGCACGGCGATGGTTCCGTCCGGTTGCGGGGCAGCTCAATATCTACCACCGCTCAGGCGCGACTCAGCCTGAGTACGTTCCAGATTTTGTTGCTGCGACAGACAGCCACAATCTCATCATCGAGACCAAAGCTGCCAAAGACATGGAAAGCGCCGATGTAAAGGAAAAGACCGACGCAGCTGTAACGTGGTGTAAGAACGCCAGCGAGTATTCACAGGCGCAAGGCGGAAAACCTTGGAAATACCTGCTGATACCACACGACGCCGTTGCACATAATGCGACTATCACGGCATTGACGAGTCGGTATTCGATGTAGCAACGCAAAGGACGACGCAACATGGCTAAAGCAGAGGCATCTGTTGAAGAGTTAGTTGGCATGATCGAAAGAGGCGAGTTGCGTCTGCCCGAGATGCAGCGTCGGTACGTATGGCGTTCCACGCGAGTGCGTGATCTGCTCGATTCCTTATATCGTGGCTATCCCCCGGTTGCGATTCTGTTGTGGGAAACCGACGAGGTCGTGCCTTTGCAGGAGTTTGCCATTTCGCAGCAACAGAATCCCTATCAGAGTACCCGGTTGCTGCTAGACGGCCAGCAACGCTTGACGTCGCTCTCAGCAGTTATCCGAGGGGAGCATGTAAAAGTCCGCGGCAGAAAGAGGCCCATAGAACTGCTATTCAATTTGGAACACCCCGATCAGTTGACCGTGGTCACCGAGGTAAACGAAGAAGGCAATGACGATGAGGAAGACGAGATTATCGACGATGAGGCGGATTCGACCGAGGATGAACTTCAGCGTCGCTTTGACAAAATGACCTTCGTGGTTGCAACCAAGAAACTGGAGCAGTTGCCCCACTGGATCAAAGTATCGGAAGTATTCAAGACAGACGAAGATGCACCCTTCTTGGCCAGAGCTGGCATTGAGAAGATCAGCGATCCTCGTTACACGAAGTATAGCCAGCGTTTAGCGCGTCTGCGTGGCACCCGCAAGTACATGTATCGCATGGATGTCTTAGAGCGAAGCATGTCTTACGATGAAGTGACCGAGATCTTTGTACGAGTCAACTCCTTGGGTGCCAAGCTACGCAGCTCCGATTTGGCGTTAGCCCAAATCACGGCTAAGTGGCGCAACTCGCTGGCAACGTTCCAGGCGTTCCAACAGCAGTGCGCCAACGCCGGCTTCGATTTGGATTTGGGCCTGCATCTCAAGAATATGATCGCTATCGCTACGGGCCAATCACGTTTTCTGACTGTAAGCAGTCTCTCGCTAGAGAGGTTGCAGACGGCCTGGAAAGAGAGCTGCCAAGGGATGGAATTTGCGGCGAATTTCCTGAAGAGTAACGTAGGGATTGACAGCCCGGCACTACTCTCGTCACCTTTCCTCATGGTTGCCTTGGCATATTTTGGCCACAAGCGCGATTACCACGTTTCCCCCGAGGAGTCTGATCGCCTACGGTTTTGGGCACTAATTGCAAACGCGAAAGGTCGTTTTTCTCGGGGATCGAGCGAAACCCTCCTCGACCAGGATTTGGCGACTCTTCGCGACGGCGGTGGGGTCGAAGCACTGATCGATCGCCTGCGAAACCAAGTTGGTCGGCTCGACATCACCCCGGAAGAATTGGAAGGACGCAATCAACGAAGCGCGCTATTCAAGACAATGTTTCTCGCATTTCGTGCGAGCGGGGCAAAGGATTGGCGTTCCAATCTCACGATTGCATTGGATCACTCTGGCGTACATCACCGATTACAGTTCCATCATATCTTTCCCAAGGCTGTTCTCAAGAGTACCTACACAGGGCGCGAAGCCGATGACATCGCAAACCTTGCATTTATAGGTGGCAAAACAAACCGCGCGATAAGCGACAAGGCGCCTGGCATCTATCTACCACTCTTAATCGCCAAGGTGGGAGAGGCACCCTTCACTGCGCAGTGTATTCCGAACGATCCGACGCTCCTAGGCGTGACAAGCTACAAAACGTTTCTCGCTCGCCGAAGAGGAGACGTGGCAGCCCGGCTCAACGAATTCCTTGGCACGACGGTAAGCGCTGGTGCGAGCGGCACGCTGGGGACAGATTCTGTGCCCTAACCATGAGAAGGTGTTCGCCCACTCGATGATTTTCAGACGGTAAGTAAAGACCGGGCCAGAATGAGCTGACCCCACTTTGTTTTTGCGTTGAGGTTGTTCCTCCGATTATATCCATGAAACCCGGTGACCGCGTACGACTAAAAGCTGATCCCACGCGTGTGGGTCTCCTCACTGATGAGGAGGAGGTGCGCGGAGGGCGGCGGCGGGTGCTGGTGCGTTTTTTTGACGGAGAGGAGGAGTATGTGCCTGAGCTGGGGCTGGAGGCAGTGCCAAGCGAAACAGCCAGCCCAGCCAAACTCCTCGAACAAGGTCGTTACGGTCATGTCCGGGACCTGCGTGGGGCGCTGACGTTCTACCGTTTGAGCGGCCGACTTGCGGATCTTATTTATAGTCTCAACGCGACCAATACTGATTTCTACGCCTATCAATTCAAGCCTGTCCTTAATTTTCTCGACTCGCCGTGTCGAGGCCTACTTATTGCCGACGAGGTCGGGTTAGGCAAAACCATTGAAGCAGGGCTGATATGGACTGAACTGCGTGCTCGTATCGATGCCCGCAGGCTGTTAGTTCTTTGCCCGGCAATGCTGTGCGAGAAGTGGCGCATGGAGCTAGCCAACAGATTCGGCATTTCTGCGCATATCTGTAATGCCCAGGAGGTGTTGGATCGGCTGCTGCGGGTGAAGACCCATCCTCATGAGGGTTTTGCGCTTGTGTCCAGTCTGCAAGGATTGCGGCCGCCGCGCCGTTGGGACGATGAGAAAACGGGCCAGCCCTCTGGTGGAGCGCGCTTGGCTCGCTTTTTAAGCGCTAATGAGCTGGATGACCCGCTGTTCGACATGGTCGTGATCGACGAGGCGCATTACCTGCGCAATCCGGAAACCCAGACAGCCAAGCTGGGGCAGTTGTTACGGCCGGTTACGGATAATCTTGTCCTACTTTCGGCCACACCCATTCAGTTGCGTAGCGCGGACCTGTTCCATTTGCTAAATTTACTGGACGCCGATGCTTTCCCGTTCGAGTTGTCATTTAACGAAATATTGGAAGCGAACGCACCGGTGGTTCATTTACGCGATCGACTACTGGCCGCGCCCATGGCTCAAGAAGAGTTCGTGGAGCAATTAAAGGACGCAATTGTCGGCCGCATATTCAGCGACAACGCTCAACTGTCCCATTTGCTCCAAAACCCACCATCCACGGACACGCTGCTTACGCCTGCCGGTCGATCGGAGTTAGCTGAGCGCCTCGATCGCATCAACCCATTGGCTAAGGTAGTAACTCGAACGCGCAAGCGGGATGTGCACGCGATGCGAGTCGTGCGCAGCCCAGTCGCCTACAAGGCGACCATGACTGAGGTGGAAAGCACTTTCTACTCCGAGGTGACGGCCCGTGTAAGAGAATACTGCGCAGATTACGATATCGCCGAAGGGTTTATGTTGACGATCCCCCAGCGCCAGATGGCTAGCTCGATGGCAGCGGCCTGCCGATCATGGTTCGACCGCATGACCCCGGAAGCGCTTGAGGAGCTGCGTTACGAAACCCTAGGCGATGATGACGAGGATGAGCGACCGCAAATCGGTCCATTGCTTGAGCAACTGATCCAGATTGTGCACGAGGTCGGCAACTTTGCCTCCCTCCGACGCAATGATTCGAAATATGCAGAGTTGCTCCGCCATCTGCGCGAGTACTTGCGTGAATATCCGGACAACAAGGTAGTACTGTTTTCCTTCTATCGGGGTACGCTTGCCTATTTGCAGGAGCGGCTCAAGGAGGACGGGGTCAGCTCCATTGTGTTGCAGGGCGGTATGGACAAGCAGGCAGCGATTAAGAAGTTCGCGGAGCCCGCCGGACCGTCTGTCCTGCTCTCATCAGAGGTAGCGGCTGAGGGCGTTGATTTGCAGTTCTCCAGTCTGCTCGTCAATTACGATCTACCCTGGAACCCGATGAAGATTGAGCAACGCATCGGCCGCATCGACCGTATTGGTCAGAAAGCAGAGCGAATTGTTATATGGAATCTGATGTATGCCGATACCATCGACGAGCGTGTGTACGACCGGTTGCTCGAGCGCCTGGGGGTATTCGAGCGCGCACTGGGCAGCATGGAAGCAATTCTGGGTGATCAAATCCGCGAGATGAGCTACGAGTTGCTGCGCCACCAGCTTACAGCTGAGCAGGAGCGTCAGCGCATCGACCAGACCACCCAGGCCATAGCCAACCTGGATCGCCAGCAGGAGCAACTGGAAAAAGACGCTGTTCAGTTGATCGCTCACGGTGAATACATCGAAAACAAGGTTAACGCAGCACGGGACTTGGGCCGCTATGTTTCCGGCCAAGATCTATATCAATATGTCCGGGAGTTTTTTGAAAGTCAGTATGACGGTTGTCGGTTCGTGCAAACGGCGCCTGATGAGTTGCTGTTCGAGATCGAGCTCTCTACTCAGGCGAGGGTGGACCTGCGTCACTTTCTAGAGGTCGAGCGGCTGGCCCGTCATTCGCAGCTTGTGGGCGATATCGGCGGCGCGCGGCCCAAGTTCCTGTTCAGCAATCGCGTAGGAGGGAATCCGCCCCGAGTGGAGGTCATTTCGCAGGATCACCCGGTAGTGCGCTTCGTTAGCGCCCAACTGCGGCAACTGGGCAAGGGATACTATTTCCCAATTTCGGCGGTGGAACTACCGGCGGTTGCGTTACCCGAGTTGGAAGCCGGAATCTATGTGTATGCAGTGAACCGCTGGTCAGTGACGGGCGCGCGGGATATCGAGCGATTGGTGTTCTCTGCCTGTCGGATTGATAACCAGACTTCATTTCTCGATCCGATCATCGCCGAGAAATTGGTAACTGCTTCGGCCATGAACGCCCGAGACTGGCACGGCGCGGCAAACGTGGTCAACAAGGGCGCAACCGTTGCGGCTTACGACGACTGCCTCGATCGACTGGAACAGACCTACGAGCAGTTTAAAGGCGACATTCAGCGAGAAAACGCCGATCGCGTGAGCTTGATGATCAATACGTTGGAGCGGCACCGTGAAAACCAGATCAAGCGTTTTCATGAAATTCTGGCCCAGCATCGTATGAATGGTAGGCTCAACATGATTCCGGCGGTAGAGGGGCAGATAAGGCGGCTGCGTCAGCGCGTCGAAGAACGCCTACTTGCGTTAAAGCCGAAGCAGCAGATAGGTAGTTCCGATAGCAGAGTGTCAGCGGGAGTGATCCGACTGTCCTGAGTCATAGGGGAAAAGCATGGCGAAGTCCTTAGAAGAAGCCTTGAAAAATGCCGGTGTGACAAAGGATACGGTGCGGAAGGCGACCGACAACAAGCCGGTTGCCTCAAAGCCCACCGAAATTGCCCGCGGCGCTGGTGCGAGGGGAGGTGATCCAGAGGAGCGTTCTTTCTCCGACCTGATGAGTGCGGGAGGTGTAGTCCGCGCAAAGCCGGTTCAAAACGTGTTATTGGAGCCCTCCCCAGACGCCCCACTACGCAGGGCGGCCGTGGCGCCGGAGCACTACCAACGGGCACACGGCGGCAAGAATGCCGTCCATCCAAGCGGCAAGATCACAGCGCCAACACGGCATATGTCGAACGAGCTAGCCGATCTCAATAAATACATGGCTCTACTGGACAAGACCTTCCATCAGGCGCAGTCACTCGCGCCAGCGTCCGTAGCACTACAGGACGACCGACCGTTGCTGGAAATCATAGGTCCATTGGTCCCCAATCCGCTGCTGGAAACGGAAAATGTCCTCGACGCTGCACCGCTTCTTCCCAAACACGATGGTATTGAGAGGCAGCTTGGGGAGCTACGCGACGATCACGGCGATATCGATATGACAATAGGATTAGATTTTGGAACGTCCTCTGTAAAAGTCGTTGTAAAGGACTCCGCAAGACGGGCTTTTGCGGTCCCGTTTTTCATGGACACGATGCCTAACCCATATCTTATGCCGAGTCGATTGTACGAATTCAATGGCCTATATCAACTGGATGGTGGCGGCGTAGCGCACAGAAATATGAAACTGCGTCTAGTGGATGGAATTCCGTCCGACGAAGATTCTCAGCGCGCTGCGGCGTTTCTGGCACTTGTAATTCGGCACTGCCGGGGTTGGCTGCTTTCCGAACAGGCAGATGTCTATCGACACGCTCGCTTGGAGTGGTTCCTCAACCTCGGACTTCCTGCAGCTAGCTACCAAAATCACAAATTGGTGACGCGCTTCCGTACTCTTGCGCTAGCGGCAATGAATTTGGCTAATTCAACAGCTAAGCGTATTACCGTGCAATCCGCAAAGGCCTATTGCGAATGGGCGTCAAAGGCGATGCGCGAGGAGGCGGAAATACGAGAGGACGTTACGCCAACGGTCTCCGTCGACATGATCGCAGTGGTGCCAGAAATATCCGCCCAAGTATATGGATATGTCAATTCTTCTCACTTCGATGAGCATGCGGCGAACAATTACATGCTGGTCGACATCGGCGCTGGAACTGTAGATGCGTCCATTTTCCATGTGCAGAAGGAATCGGGAGGTGCAATCGGTTTTACTCTATACGCCAACAATGTCGCGCAGAATGGAGTCATGAATCTTCACAGGGAGAGACTAGATTGGTTGCGCAAGACATTCGCAGCACTTGCAGCTCCCAGCCCAGCGACCATCCGAACGCTCGAGGAAATGCAGCGGCCAACAGATCGACTTGGCCCTATTCCAAATGCCTTGGCGGAGTATTTTGAAGGGATCCGGTTTAACTATAGTCAAATAAACAAGAATCCGGACTCGGAATTCTTCCGGCTGCGCTACTGGCGCCAAGTCTTCGGAGATACGCTCTTCGTTGTCAGGGGGCAGAAACTGCGTGACGACGAACTGTCTGGCCTGCCTGTGTTTATCACTGGAGGCGGAGCACGAATGGAGTTCTTCGGTAACATCGTGACTGAGATCAATAATGCCAAGAACATCAGTTGGGCGCGATTGCGTGCTTCTCCCCTGGAGCCACCGCGCGAGCTGATTGCGCCGGGTCTGAAGGATGCCGAATACGATCGGCTCTCTGTTGCCTTTGGATTAAGTTTCATTCGGCTAGGCAAATACATAAAGTCCGTTGATGTTCCTAATTTCCCCCCGCCACCCACGCCAGACTATTACAGCAACTTCATCTCTAAGGATCAGGTCTAGTAATGAGATCGCTCCGCTTCCGTCTGTTTATTTGCCGAGAGTGACATGGCAAAGACCGGTGGGAATACTCACAATATTGTGGAACTTCGCGCAAGTATGGGCGACGAAAAGATGCCTTTAGCACAGCGTCGCAAGGCAGCGAAGACGCTTCATGAGCTGGGACTAATCAGCGACGATCAATTCGATAAGTTTCGGGCGCGATCAGCCATAGACTCGCTACTCGGCGGGGCGGATCGCGAAAACTGCCCGCCAGAAATCTACGAAGAGACCCAGGAAGCTTTTGCCGAATCACGCAAACTTAATCCCCATTTTGGTGGGCGCACTGTCGGAATGATAGGTCGTCGCGGTACTCTAGCGACAATTAAGTTGATGATCGGACGAAAGCAAAGTTCGTCCGACTTTGAAAGCTTGAGAAAAAACGGGCGCCCAAGCAGTTCATTCGAGGCGATAGCGCTTCGCCACCCGGAACATTTTTCGGAGAGTGAATTGACGCAAGCACGGCAGCGACTAGAAGCGGCGGGCTTTGACGTGAGCTCGATATCGAGTCGGTAGCCTATTTCTGACCTGCGATAACCACCCTTACCGTCGAAACGGAGGCGACGGGGCGTTGGTGGCACTAGTGTCTGGCTGAAAAAGCGGGAGGAATGGGCAGAGTGACGGCCATGAAGGACCGTTCCTCGGCCAGTGCTGCCGCTCGCTCTACCTAGATCGGAGTGACCCCGACTGCTGGAGCGAGTGTCGGCTCCCGGTGAATACGAACTCACACTCCCGACCATTTTGGCCCATGAGAACTTCAATTCTGGCGCGATGAAGCTTCCCGCTGATCCCGCAAAACCTATCGGGCTCCGGGACGTGCTTAAATGGGCCGCCTTGGGCGCTCCATCAACGGCGAGCAGATAATCGATCCGACAAATTCCGGAGTTCAGCTGGCTTGCAGCACGCCGAGCTTGCCCCGCGTCCCGCGGAAATAGGAAACGGCCTGCACCAGGATCAACAAGGCGCTCGCGCCGACGAACGCGGCGCTGATCGGGTGCTGGATGAAAATCGCCATTTTTCCGTGGGACAAGAGTAGCGCGCGGCGGAAGTTCTCCTCCACCATCGGCCCGAGCACGAAGCCCAGAAGCACCGGGGCCATCGGAAATTTCAATGCTGCGAGGACTGCACCGAACACGCCGAAAACCAGCACTTCGGCGATCTGGATCAGGCTGTTGTCAGTACTGAACACGCCGACCACGATAAAGAACATCGCCGACGGGAACAGATAGCGATACGGGACCTGCAGCACTTTGAGCCAAATGCCGATCAGCGGTACGTTGAGCAGCAGCAGCAGCACGTTGCCTACCCAGAAGCTGGCGATCAGCCCCCAGAATAGATCGGGGTGCTCGGTGATCAGCTGCGGGCCGGGGGCAATGCCCTGGATCATCAGCGCGCCCAGGATCAGCGCCATGATCGGGTCGCCCGGAATTCCGAGGCACATGGTCGGGATGAAGTCGACCTGCGTTTTCGAGTGGGATGCGGCCTCGGGGGAGACCACGCCTTCCATCGCGCCGTGACCGAAGCGCTCGGGCGTCTTCGACACCTTGCGTTCGAACGCATAGGCGAGAAAAGTGGTTATCGTGGGGCCGGTGCCGGGCATGGCCCCAAACAGGGTGCCGATCAAGGTGCCGCGCAGCGTCGGCATGAACGCGTGCTTGATCTCGGCCCAGGTCGGGAGCATGTCGCGCACGCGTACCCCGGCGCCATGGGTCACGTAGACCGTGCGGTTGACATTAAGCAGGAAGTCGCCCACTGCGAACAGGCCCAGTGCGATGGCCACCAGGCTGACGCCGTCCGCCAATTCGGGCACGCCGAAGGTAAAGCGCATGACGCCGCTGTTGACGTCGGTTCCCACCACACCGCACAGCAGGCCGAGAAGCACCATGGCCACGCCCTTGAGCGGCGCGCCCCGGGACATGGTCGAGCCGGCCAGCAGACCCAGCAGCATGACCGAGAAAATTTCGGCTGGACCGAATTTGAACGCGATCGCAACCAGCAGCGGCGAGAAGAAGATCATCACCATGATGCCGAAGGAGGCCGCGAAGAACGAAGCCAGCATGGCGAGGCCAAGGGCCTTGCCCCCCTTGCCCTGCTTGGTCAGCGGATAGCCGTCGAGGCAGGTCACCGCATGCGGCGGGTGCGACGGCAGGTTGAGCAGGATCGCCCCGATCGCGCCGCCGTACATGGAGCCGTAGAAAATACCGGCCAGCATCAGGATCGCAGGAACCGGGTGCATGCCGAAGGTCAGCGGCAGCAGAATCGATATGGCCGATATCGGCCCCATGCCGGGTAGCACGCCGATCAGGTTGCCGACGAGCACGCCAAACAGCGACCACATCAGGTTGTGCGGCTCGAATGCGACGCCGAATCCGTACCACAGGCCGAGCAATGATTGTTCGATCATCGCTTAGCCCCAGCGGAACAGATCGAACTGCATTTGCAGTGCCCACCAGAAGACGACCACCGCGATCACCACCATGCCCGCGGCGAGCCAGAACGCCTGCTTCAGGGTATTTTCCTTGTCACCCAGCGCGGATATGAAGACGATGGCGAAGGTGGCCGGCACCAGCCCGCCGTACTCTCCGAACACGATGAAGGCCACGGTACCGCCGATAATGCCGCCCCAGGCACGCCAATCGAATGCCGGCTGCGCACCGGCTTCGACGACGTCCGGGCGCGCGCTCAGCGCGATGGCGAGCCCGATTGCGGCCAGGATGGCGCCCACCGCTGTCGGAAAGAAACCCGGGCCCATGCGCGCGAGCGTGCCGAGCTGGTACCGTGTTCCCTGGTACACCGCGGCCAGTCCGATCAGGACCATCAGCGCGCCGCCGTAATAATCCTTGTTGTAGCTGAACAAAGAACGCATTATCGCCCTCCTCCAATTACTCCCTGTTGATGCACGCTCAAAGGAAGTACGACGCTACTCGCCTCCTTAGGTACTTTGGGCAAGGTGCTATGCAATGCCATCGTACGAATTGGTGCTTTCGGAGGGCCGACCTTCGAATAGACATTGCCGATCCCCTACGAGTACCGACCCCCACCGGCCGCAGCGGCCGATGAACAGCCTGTCGCCGCATTTGTTAGAAGGTTTGGAGGTCGGCCGAACCAACAATATGTGTACCGAATTCCTACAGACTTATGTCCGCTTTAGGAAGTTTGGGCGACTATCAAACGAGGTTGCCATAATTCGCAAAGTGTTTCTCGATCACGACAAAGCAACAATGCAAGTCTTCGTCAAAATTCTCAGTCTGCTGCCGAACAGGTGAATTCGGTGCTGGAGGCTTCAGTCGTACTGCCGCGTCACCCACTCCGCCACGCAAGCTGGCTTATCCGATCCTTCGCGCTCCACGGTCACGCCCCAGGTAAGGTGCCTCCCGCCCTTTATGCTTTGGCATTGTGTAAGCACAAAACGCGCGCGAATGCGCGAACCAGCCGGAACAACATCGGTGAATCGCACTCTATTCAGCCCGTAGTTGACCCCCATTCTTAGTCCGCTCATGTCGATCGTCCGCTGCAGCAGGCGCGATAGTAGGGACAGCGTGAGAAAACCGTGCGCGATGGTACCTCCGTAGGGCGACTCGCGCTTAGCCCGCTCCGGATCGATATGGATCCACTGTGGATCTTCGATGGCGTCGGCAAATTGGTCGATACGCTCCTGGCTGACCGCAAGCCAAGGCGAAACACCGATCTCTTGACCGACTTGTAGATGTAGTTGACTAGTGTCGCGCATAGGGGTACCAATGTTCTTGTCATCTACGATCACTGCTGCCGTACAACCCCCGCGGGGTTAGATTGAAAGCCGCAAAATGGCCATGATGTTCTAATGCGCGCGTATCGGCATTTGCGACCCCGGTTCAGCGAATCCCACTTCTCGTCCATCCAGAAAAAGAGATCGTCAAGATCCTCGGCGTTAGTGCGGCGGCCATCATTGATGATAACCATGTCGCCGTTGACATCGGACGCTGCATCCAAGGTCACAAGTACGCACATGTTGGCGAAATCGTCATGCTCGCCGAAGCGACCAAGGGTTTCGTAGCGCAGCATTCGGTAAACATTGAAATACAAGATTTAGCGTTTGAGGCGGCTTCGAATCTCGCCGGTCCGCGTATCGATCAGACGCTCGCGGACCAATCACTTTTGGCTCGACACAGCATCGGCTGCTTGGCTGTCAAACTTCTCCCATATAAACTCCAACTGCTCCTTGTTGTTGAACCTTCTCACTGCTTCCTTTACATAGGCGTCTCCGCGCAGCCTGCTTTGTGCGCAAGCCTCGAACTCAGACATGACATGAAAATCCACGTTAAACGACCGGTTCAGTGCCCGTTTGGCCATCCCAATGGCAACAGTGGAAGCGCTGCAAAAGCGGCGCGCAAGCGCCATTGCGTCGCTTTGCAGGGAATCCTGGGAAACGATTTGGTACACGATGCCAAGATCCTTAGCTTCATCAGCACCGAGTATGCGTGCAGAAAACATAAGCTCCTTGGCTCTTTGCAGTCCGACAATGCGAGGTAACAGGAAAAGCCCGCCGAAATCTGGCACCAGACCCATACGGCCAAATACCTGGCAGAATTTAGTTTTGGGCGTGGCAAGAATGAAATCAGCAGTGAGCGCCAGGTTGCAACCCGCTCCGAAAGCAGGGCCGTCCACTGCCGCAATAACGGGCTTCGGCATTTCAATGAGTCGATACAACAACTCATGCACTCGATCGAAGCGAAGCTTATCTTCGGCAAAGGAAGGATTGCTGGTTTGCATGGCTTTGATGTCGCCGCCGGCGCAAAAGGAGCCGCCGCTACCGGTGAGAATCACTGCCTTGACGTCCATGTCTTCGAGCACTCTCGCGACGGCGTCAGTCAATTCCCTGTGTACTTCGGCAGTGATCGCATTGCGCGTCTCTGGCCGATTGAGGGTGATAGTCGCGATTGCATCGACGACTTCGTAGGCAATGCTGTTATAGGTCATCGAGGGCCCCTTGGATGCTAACGCGCTTGGTCATCTTCATACTAACGGCAGGATTGGCGCGGCGGAGTAATTAGACCGTGAGGTTGGGCTATGCGGCGACCGCGCCTAGATTGACCTCGTAGCCAAGGCGCAGTGCCTTGAGGTTGGTTTCGGGGCGCCCAGGGGCCCGGGCGAGAACGGCTTTGGTTATCTCCTCGAGCGTCAACAACCCGGTCAACCGAGAAAATACGCCGAGCGACACGATGTTTGCGCATTTGCGAAAACCCACGTCATCAGCGAGCTTGGTCATGGGCGCCCAGTGAATCGCAACGCCTTTCTGGAACGACGCAACGTCCGTCACCATAATGTCGTCGACAATCACGCGGGTCCCAGGACGCATCGCTGCAGCATGCTGCTTGACGGCGTCTTGGGCCATCGCGACCAACACATCTGGATGCAGCACCCACGGAACAATAATCTTTTCGTCGCTGAATACAACGTCGCCCTGCGCGGAACCTCCGGAAATGCTGGCAGCGTATTCCTGCGTCTGCACGACCTGATAGTCTTTCACAATACCGAGGGCTTCGGCGAGAACGACGCTGCATGACACCATGCCCTGGCTACCGACCCCGGCGAAGCGAATTTCCGTTCTCATGATTTAACCTTTCCTGGCGCCTTGGCCATGGCTTTGGCACGCAGTTTTGCGTACTCCTCGGTGAATTCGGGCCTTTGTTCCTTGTGCAGTGCACCGAGAACGAACTTGACGTTTTTTTCGTCCTCATTGTAGATAGGGATATCGAAGCGTTCATCCTCGGGAATGCTCGAAGGATTGAGAACCGAGTTGTCCTTGTAGAAACGCATCATGTCCATGGCTTCGGGCATGCCGTTGCGGCGACCCCACAGCACATGGCAGTGCTGCAGCACTTCGACGAACGCAAAACCCTTCCATTCGATCGCGTCAGCAATCATTTTTGTCAGATGTGCAGGGTGTGCGACCGTGCTGCGCGCGACGAAGCTAGCGCCTGCGCCGATGGCAAGCTTGCAGGCGTCGAAGGCGGGTTCGGGCATACCCTGGGTCGAGGTCTCGGTCTTGCTTCCCAAGGGCGTTGTCGGGGCGAACTGCCCGCCGGTGTCGCCAAAATTGTAGTTGTTGAAGCAGATCACCGTAATGTCGATGTTTCGTCTTGCCGCATGGATAAAATGATTACCCCCGATCGCGAGCAGATCGCCGTCCCCCTGCAGGGTCAAAACGGTCAGTTCCGGCCGGGCCAGTTTCATACCCACAGCATAAGCGCACCCTCTACCGTGGGATCCATGGATGTGATTTGACTTGAAATAATGCCCCATCACTGAATAGCAGCCGCTGCCGCCGGCGGTCGCGACCTTTGTAATATCGACTCCAACACGATGGAAGGCGCGCATGATGGCGCTTTGCGCCATGCCGAGGCCGCATCCCGGGCAGTAGCGGAACTGCCTCTCCGGAATGTCTGCATACATTTCGACCAGTTCATCTAGTGGCCTTTGCAGATCAGTTTTCTTCTTCGCTGGCCGAGCCGTGGGTATCTCACTTTGCAAATTCATGACAGCACCTCCGTTGTCTTGTTGAGGATTTGCGCGGGCGTAATGGTGATGCTGTCAACGCGATTCACGCCAACAATCTTGATCCCGGTATTGGCCAGTGCGCTACCTACAAGCAGGCGGAGCTGGCCCAAATTCATCTCCGGGACCACAACGGCTCGTGCTCTTTTGCAACAAGCGCGGACGACGTCTTCCGGAAACGGCCATATCGTGATCAGTCGCAGCACGCCTGCCTTAATGCCGCGGGCCCGCGCCTCGTGCATAGCTCCTATGGCCGATAGGGCCTGCGTGCCGAAGGCTATGTACACGACCTCGGCGTCGTCGGTCATGAGCTCTTCGAACAGGGTGATTTCTTTCTTTCGATCGAGTAGCTTCTGGTGCAGTCGACGGATTGTGAAGTCCTGATCATCTTCGCTAAGTCCGAGGACGCTGATGTCCCCGCCACCTCGGCGGGAGATGCCAACGGACGACACGATGCTCTTGTAGCCGGAACCGAAATCAGCGATGGGGGGTACATCCGAGAGCTCATTTGCGTTGTAGTTGCCGAGGAACTCCCCGGGGGACACGTCCGGCCGAGGTCGATTCAGGACCTCAATTTCATCGTAGTCGGGCAAATCGACGACAGCCCTTTGCAGACCAAGCATCCCCTCGCCGAGTACGATGACCACCGTGCGCAACATCTCCGATAGATTGACTGCCTTTACCGTAAGGCTGAACGCTTCCTCAACCGTCGACGGCGCTAGGGCAAGAGCGGGAACCTCCCCGTTCGCTCCATAGCGCGCTTGCATGACCTCCATCTGACCAGAGCGGGTAGCATTACCGATCCCCGGACCGGCGCGTTGAACATTGATTACAACTAGCGGGATCTCCGCGACGATCGCCTGGCCAAGTTCGTTCTGCATCAGAGCCATGCCTGGTCCCGCGCTGGCGGTGGCGGATTTCACTCCGGTAGCGGAGGCTCCCATAATCGCGCCCATGCTGCCCAATTCGTCCTCCATTTGCACGTAGGTTCCGCCTACCTCCGGCATGCGGCGCGACATGGCTTCGGCAATTTCAGTTGCGGGCGTGATGGGGTAACCCGCGTAGAAGCGAACGCCAGCGGCGATCAAGCCTTCGCAGAAGGCGTCGTTTCCCAACAATAGTCGTTTTGTCATGACAGGGCCTCACTTGGCTCCAATACCGTAGGTCTAACTACAATCGCCCAATCCGGGCAAAGCCATTCACATAACCTGCACCCAGTGCAAGCATCAAGGTCCTTGACGATGGCTTTGTTCAAGGGCGGTTTCCAAGTGAGTACTTTCGGTGCACAGATCTCCCAACAAACTGCACATGATCGACACCGCTTTTCACTAATGTCGACGGTGAAGCTGCGTCCTGACTTTGACATCGCTCTCTCCTGAGTCTAAGTAATGATTGCCGCCATGACATGGGAGATGGTTCCCGGGCAGGTGTCGCGATACCCAGTCTTCCTAGCTCCTTCGCGCAAACGACAATTAAGAAAGTCGCATTACATTAGTCTTATCCTAGCAAAATTGTCAAGCCAGTTTGGAACTAATGCGAATTGTTATCATTGTTTGTCTTAATTATTTTGCCATTAAACACCATTGACATAAAGCATCGTCGCGCGTATTTTAATTAACGTATTTTAATAAAAAACCACTGCCAGAGGTGATGTTGTGCCCTGGCCCGTTGGACGCGAGACTGTGAGTGAGAGTTGACGGGGGGTACTAGCGCACAGCCTTCGTGAGACTAGGCTTCAAAAGGTGGAAAAGTCGATCCATTGTCTTGGTCAATACTGAGGAGGCGAAATGAAGATTCGATTGTTTGTATTTCTTGGTCTTATGCTGATCACGCCGTTTGCGCTTGGTCAAGCAAAGGATTTCCCGAATCACCCCATCAAAGTGATTGTCATGACTACCCCGGGGAGCAGCGCCGACTCGACGGCGCGGGTTTTCGCCCAACAGCTTGCGGGAATACTCGGCCAGCCGGTCGTCGTCGAAAATCGACCCGGCGCCGACGGCGCGATCGGGGTCATGGCGGTTACAAGCGCCCCTGCGGACGGTTACACCATGCTACTGGGCAGTAACTCCCCACTGTCTGCGAACCCGATCGTGAAGAAAGATCTTCCCTACGACGCAGTAAAAGATCTGAGGCCGGTTTTCGGGCTCTTCAAAGCTATGAATGCTTTCATTGTCGCGGAGGACTCGCCGCTTAATACCTTGGCCGATCTTGTCAATGCCGCAAAGAAAGCCAAGGAGCCGCTGAATGTGGGCACAAGTTTCGAGGGTTATCGTCTGGATGTGAAGTGGTTCGGCGTCCTTGCAGGTGTCAAGTTCAACGATATTCCCTACAAGGGAACGGCCCAAGTAGTCACCGACGTGATGGGACACCAGCTTGACTTTGGCTTTGTTGATCGATCCCTTGTAGGACCGTTGCTGAAGTCCGGAAAATTAAAGCTGCTGGCGGTAGGGGGGGAAACACGCTACCCGGATTCTCCGGACGTGCCAACAGCGAAGGAGAGTGGTTATCCCGAATTCTTGTCCTACGCATGGACAGCCTTTTTCGTCCCCTCCAAGACGCCAGACGATGTGGTGACCAAGCTGGCCAGCGCCGTCCAAAAGGCCGCGGACTCTGACGCGGTGAAGGCATTCATTAAGAACCTGGGCGCGGAACCGATGCCGCTCGGCCCTACAGAAATGCGGCAATTTCATTTAAATGAGATTGCAAGATATCGGCGAGTGGCCAATGCGGTAGGCATCAAGCCCCATTGAAGATCAAGGCTGGTTGTGGCGCGGGATTATTGTGATTGAAGAACTTGACGCTGATTTCATCAGCGTCAAGTTCATCACTATCATTGCCCGAAAATGGCCTTGCCGCGCTGGCGGTCTTTCGACCCTCGCTATGCTCGAGTGTTCAGGCGAAATGCGGGCATACTTCCGCGCCAAATACCAAAGATGACTATCGCAAACTTCGACCCTCCCCCATTTGATGGCATCTCATGAAAAACGCACTCCAGGCTCTTCTCTCACCAAAATCAATAGTGATTGTCGGTGCCTCCGCCGACATCAATAAGATCAACGGGCGACCGCTGCATTATCTGCTGAGAGACGGCTACGGCGGCCGATTGTACGCGATCAATCCGAAGTATCACGATATTGCGGGTATTCCCTGCTTCCCGAGCTTGGCTTCATTACCGGAAGCTCCGGACCTCGGCGTCGTCGCCGTTGCTGCGAAGCAGGCGATTACGGTGGTAGCCGAGTTAGGGGACAGAGGCGTTAGAGCGGCAATCGTCTTCAGTTCGGGTTTTGGCGAAACGGGCCCGGAGGGTAAAAAGCTGGAGCAAGAACTGGCTGCGACCGCGCGCGCACACAATATCCGTATCTGCGGACCGAACAACCTCGGTCTGATCAACGCATTCGAGCGCATGCCCTTGACCTTCAGTCAGTATGCTGACCAACCCGTAGCGCCAGGTCCGATCGCATTCGTAAGTCAGTCCGGCGCATTCGGCACAGCGGTGGCAACCCGCGCGCGCGCGCTTGGCCTGGGCCTCGGCTATTTTGTCAGCACCGGCAATGAGGCAGATATCACGGCGGTCGAGGTGCTCGACGAAATACTCGATGATCCTCGGGTAACCGTGGCCGTTGCATATTTGGAGGGATTGCGCGACGGAGCACGGCTCATCGCGGTCGCCGACAAGGCCTTGTCACTCGAAAAACCGCTGGTCGTGATCAAGGTTGGGCGTTTCGCCGCCGGTAAGCGTGCGGCGATCTCCCACACCGGATCGCTCGCTGGCGAAGATGCTATATTTGACGGAGTCATTCGTCAGCATGGCGCAGTTCGCGCATTTGACGAGGTTCACGCACTCGATCTCGCGGCTGCCTTTGCCACCTGTCCGGTTCCCCCGGCGGGCGGCATCGGTCTGATCACAATGTCCGGTGGGGCCGGCGTATTAATGTCCGATTGCGCCGAGGAACTGCGCCTCGAGGTGCCGTTGCTGGCCCCTCACACCCAGGCTAGCCTGAAGTCGATTCTGCCCGCTTTTGCGGCTAGCGCAAATCCCGTGGACGTGACCGCTCAAGGCGCCGTGGATACAAGCGTCTTCGGTCCAACCCTCAATCTTGTTCTCGCAGATCCAAATGTCGGGATCTGTGTCGTATGGCTTCAGCATATGCAAAGAGTAGCGGACGAGATGGTCAGTTTGTTTATCGAGACCAGACGGCGTGTCGCCAAGCCGTTCATCGTCTGCTGGCTGTATGCCCCCACCGCGGCGGTCACGAGAATGCGCGAAGCGGGCGTCTGTGTCGTTGAGGGAACGCAGCGCAGCATTGACGCCGCAGCTGGGCTGATGGAATACGGAGAAGCTCGACGACGCGCTATCGCGGGGAGCAAGATAGCACCGAAGCGTGGACCGCAACTCACCGCTGCCCAAGTTGGAAAGAGGCTTGAGGTCGTGCCATCAATCGAAGCGAGAGAGCTCTTGTCCAGTTTTGGGTTCGGCGTGGTGGCATCTCGTCTCGCCGCAGACCCGAATCAGGCAGCGCAATGCGCGGAAGAACTGGGTTACCCGGTTGCAGTCAAGATCGAATCACCCGACCTGCCCCACAAGACGGAGGCCGGAGGGGTGAGGCTTGGTCTCACGACCAAGGAAGACGTGGCTGCGGCCGCAGCCGAAGTCCTCGCCGCGGCAAGATTGAGCGCGCCGAATGCGGCGATCGCCGGTATCCTGATCCAGAAAATGGCAGCAGCTGCCACAGAATTGGTTTTCGGCGTGCGTCGCGATCCTTCCTTCGGTCCGATCGTGATGCTTGGTTTGGGGGGCATCTTCATCGAAGTGTTGAAGGACGTTGTATTCGCGACTGCGCCTGTCAACGAAGCGGACGCCGATTTCATGCTGCAACGGCTGCGGGGTCGTGCCATTCTCGACGGTGTGCGCGGCCGCTCTGCGGTCAATCGAGCGTCGCTTGTGAAGGCGATCTGCGCGCTCTCGCAGTTCGCCCTTGCCCACCCCGAAATTGCGGAATTAGACCTTAACCCGGTGTTCGCTGGAAGCGATAGCACCGTCGCCGTCGACTGGCTCATGATCCGGGATTCTGTTCAATGAAAGCTCAAAGCGGGGAAGGCGCAGCTGCCCAATCCGGCAATCGCAGCGCGTCGGTTCGCAGTCGTCTAATCGATGTTGCCGAGCGTTTGTTTGCCGAACACGGCATCGATACGGTGTCCCTAAATCGGATAGCAAGAGCGGCGAACCAACGCAATTCAATGGTCATGCAGTATCACTTCGGCTCGAAGACGGCATTGCTCCAAGCAATCGCGGAACGCAGGATGCAGGAGGTCAACGAACGGCGGCTTGAACTGCTTAGCCGGGTCGATGGCTCCAATAGGCTCGCCGATCTAAGGAGGGTGGCCGAGGCGATGGTTTTTCCCTTCGCTGAGCACTTGTCCCATGAAGGGGGCAGTTACTACGTTCGGTTTGTCGCGCAACTCTATTCCGACCCGCGCCTGGAGTTCTTCAAGGTCATCAAGGGAAGACACGACAGTGGCATGCGCGAGGCCGGACGCATAGTACGAGAGATCCTGTCAGAGATGCCTCATGACGTTGTGAAACATCGTCTCGCGCTCATCATGAGTCTGATTTTCTCGGGGTTCGCGGACCGGGAGAAACTGCGCGCAGCTGGCAAGCACGTGGGTGTCGCTCGACTTCACACCGCACACTTTGTTAATGATTTGATCACGATGATCGTGGGTGCTCTAAATGCTCCGTATGGGGAGCAGGCGCTGGCGGACCAAATCGAACCTATCACGACTGCTAACGAGGCGAGCATACCTTCGACGGAGAGAGGATAGCCACGGGTTGTCGCCGCGGAGACTGATCCATGGCTTTGCGCGACCGGGCTGAGCGTAGCAGACGTTTTGCAGCGGGTTTTGGTGACCAATGCTTAACAACTATTTGAGGACCCCATGCGCGACATGACAATTCACCCATGCACCCTTGACGCAGGCTGCGAGGCGTTGCGCATTGAAGTCCGCGCATGGCTTGACGACATTCTGGCCGGCACGCCCCCGGAAACGCGCGCTGAAAGTTACCTCAGGGTGGACCCAGCCTTCAGCCGCGCGCTCGGTGAGCGTGGCTGGATAGGGATGACCTGGCCCAAACAATATGGCGGCCGGGAGTGCTCGATGCTCGAGCGCTATGTGATACTGGAAGAACTCCTCGTGACCGGAGCACCGTGCGGCGCTCATTGGGTCGCTGACAGGCAAAGCGGACCACTGCTATTGCGCTACGGGAAGGAACATATCAAGCAGGCCATGCTGCCGAAGATTGCACGCGGTGAATTATATTTTTGCATCGGTATGAGCGAGCCGAACTCGGGCTCGGACCTTGCCTCGATCCGCAGTCGCGCTACAAAGACCACGGACCAACACGGTGATGGCTGGCTACTCAATGGCAGTAAGATCTGGACATCAGGTGCCAAACTAGCACACTACATGATAGGCCTGTTTCGCACCGCCCCGACCGGCAACGACAGGCACGCCAACCTATCGCAGTTTCTCATAGACATGACCACGCCCGGCATCTCGGTGCGACCGATCAAGGACATCACGGGCGCAGACCATTTTAATGAAGTGTTCTTCGACAATGTGCGAATTTCTCCCGACTATCTCCTCGGCAATGAGGGCGACGGCTGGAACCAGGTCATGGCCGAGCTGGCGTTCGAGCGTAGCGGCCCGGAACGCTATTTGAGCTGCGTTCGATTGCTCATGCAGATGATCGATTCGGCCGACCGCGACAACGAGCGTCATGCCGTGGCGATCGGCAAGCTCGTGGCCGAAATGGCGACGTTGCGTCAGATGTCTCTCGGAGTCGCAGGCATGCTCTCGCGCGGTGAGAACCCCGCGCTGCCCGCGGCAATCGTCAAGGACCAAGGCACGCTTGTTGAGCAGAAGCTCCCCGAAATTGCACACGATCTATTCGGCATTGACCTCAGCACACGCGGCGACCCCCTTGCGTCAGTTCTGGGTTACTTGGTGCAGGCCGCGCCGTCATTTTCGATCCGCGGCGGAACCCGTGAGATTGTGCGTGGAATCATTGCGAAAGGACTAGGACTCAGATGAGCGCCGTAAGTGACATGATCAGCGAGAGCGTAAACCGCATGTTCTCGCAGCGGGTCGACAGGGTAGTCCTGGACCAAGTTGAATCCGGGGTGTGGCCGGGCGAGCTGTGGCAATTGGCTGAGGAAAGTGGTTTTTCTCAGGTGCTATCGACGGAGTCTGCCGATGCCGAGGATGGTTGGCAGAACGCCTATCCGGTGTTCCATGCCAGCGGCTTTTATCGGCTGCCCTTGCCGCTTGCTGAGACCATCATTGCCAATGCGCTCCTCAGTCTGGCCAAGCTTGATCCCCAAGATGGGCCAATGACAGTGATCCAGCAGGATAGTCATCTGAATCTGCGTTTCGAAAGCAATGACTTGGTGCTGAACGGCGCCGCCGTCTCGATTCCCTGGGCCCGGTTTGCGAATCGCATCGTCATCGCAGGTCAAGTCGGTACGCAGCCAGTATTAGGCGTGGTCGAAACTACGGCCGCAGGCCTCAAGATCTCACCCGCCGAAAACATTGCACGTGAGCCACGCGACCTGGTTAGCTTTCAAAATACTCATTGCAATCAGTACGCGAGTTGGGGCAAAGGACTGCCCGATGCCCCCGTGGCGCTGTTCGCTGCTCTCGCACGCGCGGCCATGATGGTCGGTGCGGCACAATCGGTCCTGCAGCAATCGGTCGAGTACGCCAATGATCGAGTGCAGTTTGGCAAGCCGATCGGGAAATACCAGGCGATCCAACAAGCCCTGGCGATCCTTGCCGGAGAGGTCGCCTGTGCGCAGACGGCGACATTGGCCGCATGCCAAACAGCCAAAGTCGCGCCCTCCGTATTTGATGTTGCTGTAGCCAAAATTCGTTCAGGGCAGGCTGCGGGTCTTGCGGCCAATATTGCCCATGAGGTTCACGGCGCATTTGGCTTTACTCACGAGCATACGCTGCATTACGCGACGCGCCGTCTATGGTCGTGGCGTGCCGAATATGGCGCCGAGTCATACTGGGCCGCACAACTCGGTCGTAACGTGATTGAGCGCGGCGGAGATGAATTCTGGTCGGCGTTGATCGCTCGCCAGCATACCACCAACAACAATAGGGAGGAAAAGCAATGACAATTGAAATGCGTGCAGTTGATCACCCGTCAGTTTGGCGCGGACCCGATATGGCCCGCCGCGACGATTGGCTCGTGAGGCTCGACGAAGCAGATTGCGCCGAGCTCGATGCGGCGCTGGTCCAGGCCAAGGCGCGCGATATCAACATTCCTGCGCTCTCGAAAAGTGACTTTCCGATCCCAGGCGTGGCGCGAAAGCTCGCCGGCGTGCTAGCGGAACTTGAGGACGGACGTGGCTTTGCGTTACTACGCGGTCTGCCGATAAAGCGATATTCGAAGGCCGATGCGGCGCTAATCTACTGGGGTATAGGCGCGCATTTCGGCCCGGCCTTCGCGCAGAACGCTCAAGGCGACATGTTGGGTCACGTGCGCGACCTCGGTGCCGACTGGCGCTCCGATATGAAAGCGCGCGGCTATCAGACGCGGCTGCGTCTGCCATTCCACAACGATTCGACCGATTTGGTTGGCCTGCTGTGCCTGTGCAAGGCCAAGTCGGGCGGTAGTTCGCTCATCGTCAGTTCGACCGCAGTACACAATGAAATTCACGCGCGGCGCCCCGACCTCGCGCGCGTGCTCTATGAGCCGTTTTGCGTCGATCGTCGCCACGAGGAAACAGCGGGTCAAAAGCCGTACTACGTCACGCCGTGCTTTAACTGGTTCAAGGGACGCATGTTCATTCGTTACAACCGCACCTTCATCGAATCGGCGCAGCGCTTCGCCGAAGTGCCGCGCCTGACCGCGCTACAATTGGAAGCACTAGACCTGATGGACGAGTTGTGCAACGACCCCGCCTTTTGCCTCGACATGCCCTTCGAACCCGGTGACATGCAGTTCCTCTGTAATTACGTGGTCCTGCATTCGCGAACGGATTACGAGGACTATCCAGAACCCGAACGCAAGCGGCACTTGCTGCGGTTGTGGCTGCGCACGTCCGGATTCGCCGAGCTACCGCCAGCCTTTTCCGATCGCAATGCCGATATGCTGGCGTGGCAAAAGAGCCCCAAGTCTCCAGTGTTCGACATCAGCGCGATCGTCGCCGAACTCGCTCATTGAGTCGCCGCGCGGGGGCCAATGGACAGACAGCCCCAAAGCACCCGGGAGAAGCAGCTTTGGCTGGCGTGATGATCATCACCGGCGGCGGCCGCGGTATCGGCGCTGCTACGGCGCGGCTCGCCGCAAAAAGCGGCTATGATGTCTGCATCAATTACTTGCGTGACGCGGCAGCGGCAGAACGGGTTGCCGCCGAGGTGCGAAGCGCGGGACAGCGAGCGCAAGCGGTGCAGGCCGACGTTGGCCGCGAATCGGATGTAGTGCGCTTGTTCGAGGTGACCGACCGCGAATTGGGCCGCGTGGCTGTGCTAGTAAACAACGCCGCAACGGTCGGCGAAGGCCGGCGCCGCGTCGAAGCAATGCGGGCCGAGACGGTGACCGCACTGCTCGCGACCAACGTGATTGGTCCAATCATTTGCGCCCGGGAGGCGATCCGCCGCATGTCTCCGAAGCATGGTGGAACCGGAGGTGTGATCGTCAACGTGTCTTCGGTGTCTGCGCGCATCGGCGCGCCCAACCTTTGGATCGACTACGCGGCAACCAAGGGAGCGATCGACACCTTTACCATTGGGCTTGCGCAGGAGGTGGCGCAAGACGGTATTCGCGTCAATGCCGTACGACCCGGCCTAATCGACACTGACATTCACCTGGCGAGCGGCATTCCGGACCGTCTTGCGCGCACGGAGAAGCTCATCCCGATGAGGCGCGCGGGTACAGTGGGGGAGGTGGCCGAAGCTATCCTGTGGTTGGCCTCACCGGCAGCCTCCTACGTGAGCGGTGCAATCCTCGACGTAGCCGGCGCCAGTTAGCGCTCATGACAAGCCAGGCGGCCTACGACCGCACAAAGATCAACTTGCGTTCCGTTGCCTTACGCGCCTGGGATACCTTCCTGATCATGCACGTAATATCAGCTAATTTCTCTCTGGGCAACTGCGTTTTGCAATGAAATAGAACTGGACTGTCCTGCCGCCTTGTCGACACCAAGCGCGTCTATTCATAACGTTCATATATACATGGGGTATCTCAACATGTTTCAAACTGGATTATTGGACGGAAAAAAAATCCTTGTAACGGGCGGAGGAACCGGTCTTGGCGCCGCCATGGGCCAGCGGTTTGTTGAGCTTGGGGCGGAACTCGTCATTTGCGGCCGCAGAGAGACAGTTCTCGAAGAAACTGCGGGGCGCATCCGCGAAACGACTGGTGGCGTAGTAACCACGGTCCAGTGCGATATTCGGGATCCCGAACGGGTCGAGGCGATGATGGACGAGATCTGGCGCACCGGGCCTCTAACGGTCCTCGTCAACAATGCCGCTGGAACTTTTCTTGCAAAGACGGAGAATCTTTCACACCGTGCCGCCGACGCCGTCATTTCTACGACACTCAATGGTGCGGTCTATTGCACGATCTCCGCAGGACGGAGATGGATTTCGGCGCACGCCAAGGGAGCGATTCTGAGTATTCTCAGCCCATCCACGATCACTGGAAAAGCATTCACGGTACCTTCGGCAATCGCCAAGTCTGGCCTGCTCGCCATGACACGAAGTTTGGCGGTCGAATGGGGCCCGAAAGGAATCCGACTCGTCGCTATTGCACCAGGTCTCTTTCCGACCGCGGGCGCTGCGGAGCGTCTTCTCCCGAGCGAGCGCAACAAGGCTGGAGGACCGGAGGCGCGCATTCCCCTCGGTCGTGTCGGCGAACACACCGAACTGGCTAATCTCGCGTCGTATCTGGTATCCGATCAGGCCGGGTACATCACCGGAGAAATGGTCGTCATTGACGGCGGTTCCCACTTACGTACTTCAGGCGTCGAGGATTTGCTGTTGTGGACCGATGAGCAGTGGGAGGAAATTCGCGGTAAACGGAAATCTAGATGACTGGATCTTCTTGTGCCAAGTCGAACAACACATTCAACATGGCACAAAAAGAGCTGGTCACCTCAGATCGTGAGTTAAATTGGCTGGAGGAGGATCGAACAGTGGCTAGCAATCCGCATGGATACAGAAGCTCTCCAGTTAGAAGAATGCGGATGCCCCCAAATTGCCCCCTACATCTACGCACTTGCTCAGCTTGCACTCGTAACGCGCGCCGAAATGCCATGCTGCGTTCTCCGACTGGCTTGCCGATTGAACCTCATGGCACATGGCGTGCAGCACAATAGTCGGGACACCATAATGTGTACCTCGTCGAGCTCTCCAAGGAGGTACGCAACTCGCCACGATTCACGAAGGGGAATCTCGCCTAATTACGGCGTGCGCTCCTCGGGTCGATAGCAGCAGTGAGTTGATTGTCGGACTAGAGCTCGCAACGCGCGGTAGCGTGGCAACTCACCGAGTTGTTCAATTTCTAACCTGCGCTAATGTGTCTTCGCGGTAATGTTGAGTAACCGTTTGCGACCTCAGAGCCGACCGCACCGCAATGCTTGCTTCTAGTCCGGTCGACAAGCAGTTCCCGCAGTCAGGCCGATCGCGCTTTCGCCCATAGCTGCTGGATACGTTCGGTATTCCGTCGAGCAAGATAGCCCGGTCAGAGCCCCCCCGTGTCTGCTCCGCTCTCCAGAAGTGCGCGCAGCGAGCGCGGCGCAAGCTCGGCGATGCGCTGGTAGAGCTGGCGGTATTCTTCCGCCAACTCCGCGCCGAACAGCGGGTCGGAGTTGTTGCCAAACGCGCTATCCACGCGCCGCCACTCCTCCGTGTCCAATTGCTGCAGCGCCAGTGGCAAGAGTTGCTCCTCCTCCTTTCGCATGTGCCACCAGTAGAACTCGGCAAACTCGTCCACGGCGGTAGCGAGCTGGTTGAGCGCATTGGGTTCGTTTTTGCGCAGGCTACCGAGTGAGCGTCGCAGCTCGGCCAACATGGGTGCACCGCGCGCATGCTCGCGCTCCAGGTCTCCGACTAGGTTCCGGCCTGCGGGCGAGTCGCGCGCAACGGCCGGGAACAGCACTTGGTCCTCTCGCGGGTGATGCAACCGGTCGGGTACGTTTTCGATATAGCGCAGCATCGATTCGAGCAGGCCGAGGTCGGGCTTCGCATCGGGGTCACGGCCTCGCGCCACCAGCGCCTGCATTGCACCCAGCACACAAGCGAGCGCCTTATGCTCGATCTTGATTCGGCGGATGGCGCGGTCGGATGCCGCGCGGGAGGATGGCGAAGCCGGGTCGGTGCGCTCTGGCATGGCGGGGAATCAGGGCTTGGCGTATGCGATAAAGACGTTCTTGCCGCCCTTGATGACCCATTCACCCATGCCGCGACCTAGCTGGTCGCCATTGGGGGTGAAATCGCAAATCGATCCGGCGCCTGCGAAGTTGATCGCCTTGCCGGCGCGGACCATCTTAATCGCTTCCACGATGTCTTCAACGGACTCGCCCGGGCCGTTGCACACCGGAATGATCTGCTTCGACCATTCCGCTGCAACGGTACTCTTGGCCTTTTCCATGGCGAGTGCGCACACGGCGATCTGATCGTAGGTATTGGGCGCGAACAGATACAGCTGATTGTCCGGCGCGCCCATCATCTTGAGAAAACTCTTGTATGCCGGCGCGTTGACGTCGGGCATAGGTTGGAAGTGGTGAATGCCTTCGGCGACCTGCGCGCCCACCGCCTTCACGAACTGGCCGTTTGCATCGGCCGCGATCGACAACGCGTACACCGGGATGTCGAATCCGCCGCGGTACACCTCCTTCATGATCGAAACAAAGTCGGGCAGCAAGCCGAAACAGTAGACGGCATCAGGTTTAGAGCCAAAGATGCGCTCGACCTCGGCACGATAAGAGGGCTGTTCAGGGTTGTAAATGAGCGAAGCGGTGATGCTACGCCCCGCGCCCTTTACCTGTTCCTCCACCGACTTCATGATAGGCAGCACGAACGCATTCTGCAGGCCCATTATGGCGATCTTCTTCTGGTTGGTGCGCAACGCCGCACGACCGATGACGATACCCCAGTCGGTGGCTTTCATCTGGAAGCGCCACACGTAGCCCTGTGTGTCCCCCTCGGTGATAGCATTGGCGGCGCTGGATACCATCAGCACGGTCTTGTTCTGGACAGCAATAGGGCGCGAGGACATGCCTTCGGGAGAACCCCAGTAGCCGACCATGGCCGGCGTCTTATACACGTTGATGAACTTTTGCGACAGATTGGCGGCTACCGCAGCGCTCGATTCCGCGTCCTCGATTATCAACTCCAGCTTGCGCCCGCCGAGGATGCCGCCGCCATCGTTTATCTTCTTCGCTGTGCGCTTTGCGGCCTCGGACATCTCCTGTCCGTAGGCTCCTGCGTTGCCGGTAAAAGGCAGCGCCACCCCGATCGGTATGGACGCGCCCTCCGCGTGCGCTAGGTTGAGGAACGGTGCGGCAAGCGGAAGCGCGGCGCCTGCGCCCAGCACTTTGAGCATCTTGCGACGATTGAAGCTTTTCATTTGACACCTCCTTATAAAAACAACCTCCTGGGGATCATCGGATGCTGCGTCATTTAATATCCACTTGAAGCCGGTATTCGCGCATGAATCCCTGTGGCCGGTAGATCAACAGCAGGATCAGGCCTAGTCCGATGAGGATGATGCGCAAGGCGGAACCTTGTGTCGATTCCAGCGACGGTATCCAGTCATTGATGATGCGCGTGCACTCGAGCAGCGCCACTACGCTGCAGGCGCCGAGGATTACGCCCTTGCTGCTGCCGCGACCGCCGGCGATCACCGCCATGAAAGCGTAAGCCACGATGACGTTGGAGAACTGCGTCGGATCGATGTACTCGTAGTAGAAGCAGTGCAGGGACCCGGCCAGGCCGATGAGCGCGCCGCCGATTGTGAAGATGCGCACCCGCGCCCACAACACCTTTTTCCCGAGCGTGGCCGCAACGATGTCGTCCTCGCGTACCGCGCGCACCACGCGGCCGAAGGGCGAACGCGCAATGACGCCGAGGAACCACGCCACTCCAACCACGAGCACCACCGACAACGCCAGCAGGAAATATTGATAGTATTCCGGCCGGATCACGCTGCCGAGCGGGCGCGGAATGCCCGACAGACCGAGAGCGCCCTTGGTGAGCCAGTCTTCGTTGAGCGCAATCAGACGTAGCATTTCGCTCACGCCCAAGGTGACGATGGCGAAGTAGTCTTCTTCGGTGACGCGCAAGGTCACCAGCGCGACTAGTGCCGAGAGCGCCGCTGTGACCGCCATCGCGGTCAGCGTCGCCAGCAGCGTGCCGGTGCCGTGGAGCGCGCTCAGCGCGTACGTATAGGCGCCCAGCGCATAGAAGCCAGCCAAGCCGAAGTTGACCATGCCGCCGGAACCCCACTGGAAATTCAGCGCCAGGCCGAGAATCGCGGCGATGCTGACGACGACGCCGATGAGGACAAGGTAGGAAATCATTTGCGGATGTGCGGCTGGCCGAACAGGCCCTGCGGCCGAAAGATAAGTATCACGGCGATCAGCACCAGCGGCACCCCCAAGCGGTAATTGGGCGGAAATACCAACGTTGCCAATTCGCTGGAAATGCCGATGATGAGCGAGCCGACGAATGCCCCCAACGGGCTTCCCAGGCCGCCAAGGATGGCGGCGGCGAAGACGGAGATCAGGTAGTTGGATCCCATCAAGGGGTCAAGCGCGCGGTCCATGCCGATAAGCACGCCGGCAATCGCCACGAGCACCCCCGTGGTGAACCAGGTCCAGCGTATGATGCGCGGACTCTCGATGCCGCGCACCAGCGCGAGTGCGGGATTGTCAGCGACGGCGCGCATGGCCCGACCGATGGGGATGCGCGTCAGCAGCAGGTATACTGCCGCGATGGCGGTCGCGGCGAGCGCCATTTCGATCATCTGCTCGCGGTTCATGCGCACGCCCATCACCCGGAACGGCCGCGACAGCTCGATGGCGAAGCTGCGCGCGCTGTTGCCGTAGCAGAAGCGAGCCACATTTTCCAGGATGAATCCCAGACCGAGGGAGGCAACCATCAGCGTGATCGGACCGCGCTCGCGCAGCGGCCGGAATGTGAAGTGGTCGAGGACAATGAGCAGTCCGCCGAAAATCGGCGCTACCACCGCGGCTGACAGCATCAGCGGCCAGCCCAGCTGCGTGTTGACACCGAACACCATGTAGGCGGCAAGCGTGATCATGGCGCCGATGGCGAAGTTCGGAAATTTGAGCACGCCGAAGGGCAGTGTCACGGCGAGTGCTGGCAGGGCGATGATGAAGCCCGTTACCGTTCCGTTAAAGGCAGTCTGCAGCATGGTTCAGGCGGCTTTCTCGCGCGGCGCCGCCGTGTCGTGCGAATCACCTAAGTAGAGACTATGGACATCAGGCATGCCGGCTACGTCGGCCGCCGGCGCACACAGGCGCACGCGCCCGTTCGCAAGCACGATGCAGATGTCGGATACGCGAAGCGCCTCAGTCGCGTTCTGCTCGATCATTAACACCGACACCCCGCGGCCGTTGACGCGCTTCACCGCGTCGAATATGTCGGCCATGTACTTAGGAGACAGGCCGGCGGACGGTTCGTCGAGCATCAGGACCTTGGGCTGTGACGTAAGGGCGCAAGCGAACGCGAGCATCTGACGCTGTCCGCCGCTCAGGGTGCCGGCGCGCACGCGAAACTTCCCGGGCAGCTCCGGAAACAGCGCGATTAGCTCGTCGCTCAGCATTGCGCCGCTTGCAGATTTGATGCCGCCCATGAACTCGAGCGAGATCTTAATGTTTTCCAGCACGGTAAGGTTGCGGAACACGTTATATTCCTGCGGCACGTACGATAATCCCGCTCGCACTCGCTGCGGAGGCGTGAACCCGTTCAGCCGCTGTCCCTCCAATTCAATTTCGCCCTGCCGCGCCGCCAGCAGGCCGGCGAGCGTTTTGATCAGTGTCGACTTACCCGAACCGTTGGGCCCGATCACAGTGACGATCTTGCCCTGTGGTACGGCAATGTCGATGCCCTTGAGGATGTCGCCCGCACCATAGCCTGCGTGGAGGCCAGTGATGGTGAAAATGTCCCTCATGCGGCCTTGCCGAGGTAAGCGTGCATAACTTCCTGGTTTGCGATGACTTCGCGATAGGAGCCGGAAGTCAGCGTACGTCCTTCGGCAAGGACGTAGATTGGGTCGCACAAGGCCGCGATCATGTCCATGTCGTGCTCGATGATGGCGAACGTCAGGCCGCCGGCACGCAGGCTGGCGATGGTTTCGCCCAGCAGCTTCGACATTAGCGGACTGACCCCAGCGGTTGGTTCGTCGAGCAGAATAATTTTCGGGTCGAGCATCAGCGCGCGCGCGATCTCGAGTAGCTTCTTCTGGCCCCCCGAAATATTTTTCGCTGGCTCGTTTGCAAGCTGCCACAGGTTGACGCGCTGCAGAAGGTCGCGCGCGCGTTCCAGGCACCCGCGCTCCTCGGCGCGCACCCGTTTCGGCGTGAGAAAGTTGCGCCATACACTCTCGCCGCTCTGCGCCGGCGCGGCGAGGAGCATGTTCTCCAGCAATGTGAGTTCGCCGAGTTCGCGCGAAATTTGGAAAGTGCGCACCAGGCCCAGGCGCGCGAGCTGGTCCGGGCGAAGACCGACCACACTTCGCCCCTCTAGGCGCACTTCGCCGGCATTGGGAGATATCAGACCGCCGAGCACGTTAAACAGCGTGGATTTGCCGGCGCCATTGGGACCGATGATACCGGTGATGCTGCCGGCGCGTATGGCTAGGCTGCAATCTGCGAGCGCCTGGAAGCCACCGAAGGACTTGGAAACGTTTTCAGCGCTCAGCATGTGCGATGTCGGTCCTTGTCCAGAACGCCCGCCGGAACGACGCCAAATCCTCCCCACCGCAGGATCGCGCCAGCTCGCGTCGTTCTGATTGTTATTTACAACTGGAGACGTAAGCTAACCGCATTCGGTCGGCCCTTGGAACACATTTTTCTTGATGCCGGACATAGCGCTCTCTTATGGAAGAGGCGCAGGTGCGTTACTATGCACTTTCGGCGCGGTAACCTGCGCTGTTGTCGACCCAGATTTTGCCTACGACGTTACACAGCGCTGCGACTACCGGGTCGCCTTCGCGCTCGCGCAGGTGGATGAACGAAAGCGTGCTGGTTGGACGCGCCTTGCTCCAGACGCAGACTTCGCCTGCGCTCTGCGCAGCGAAGGCCAGATCTTCGCGCATGAGTCCCAGGCCGACACCCGCAGTGATCAGCGTCTTGATGGTCTGCTCCTGATCGGCCTTGGCCACCTTGAAGGGCTCGAGTTTGTGCTGCGAAAACATCTCGGCCATCATCTGCACGTGGGCGGAGTTGTGGGGCGGGCGTATCCACTGCAGCGCGGCAATCTCTGCCCAGTCGGCATTCTCGATTTTCTTCTTCCATCCGGGCGGGGCGACAACCCGATAGGCGAGGTCGGTCAGCGCGATCGCGTGCACATACGGCATGTTCAACTGACCCAGAAAGAATGCCGCTTCAAGCTCGCCACCGGCCACCTGTTCAAGAACCGAAACTGAGATGCCGTGCTCCAACTCGACCTCGATCCACGGATACAGGTCGAGGATGGAACTCATGAACTGGCCGAGACGAATGAAAGGAGGGTCGAGGATTGTGCCCACGCGCGCTTTTCCCGTGAGCTTGCCCTGCAAGTCGCGCGCCCGGTTGCGGAACTCGGAACTCGCTGCGAGGATCGCCTGCGCCTTGGGCAGAAGCGCTTGGCCTGCGGTGGTTAGCTGAACACCCGTCGAGCTGCGTTCGAACAGTTTCAGATTGAGCGTGCTTTCCAGCGCCTTCAAATGCCCGCTCACCGCCGGCTGCGTGACGTGCAGCAACAGGGCCGCTTTAGTAAGGTTGCCGTGCTCGGCCACGGTGACGAAGGTGCGAATCTGGTAGATTTCCATCATCGGGTCGGCGGTCGGGCGCAATAAGAAGACATGGGATGCTGGCGATGTTACTACCTGTCGGGGGCATTGGGAAACGGGCCGCAAGCATCGTGTGCTGCACTGCGCAAAAATATGAGCGGCGGTCGCCGCAATGGCCCGCATCGCGCAAGCACATGCGCCCCAACTAGCGCCGCCGCTCGACAGCCGCGTGGCCGATGAATCCCGTGCGGCTGTGTCCGATCTGCAAAATGATGCTAGATCAAGCGGCTTCCAGCTTTTCGAGGATCTTGCGCACGGTGAGGATGGAGCGGTCCGAGCGAAGGTGCACTTCGTCGTATCCATCCTCCGGGAATTCGAACATCTTCTGCTGGCGCTCGAGCGCCCAGCGATCCTGGTCGACCACTGCGGGGAACATTTCCTTCATGCGATCCATAGTGGATTTGTTCGGATCGAGGCTCGGCTGGCCCTTGCGCACCGTGGCGGTCCAGCGCCAGAAGTGCCTACGCTCGTCGACCGGCGTGTGCGAGTGGTGCAAGATGTAGCCGCGCTCTTCGCTGGTACCGAGTTTTCCCGGCGGGGCACATCGCAACTGCACGCGTGTTATTCCCGGGCTCACCATGCAGTGGGTGTGCTCGCGGTCGACCATCTCGTAGCCGAACCAGTCGTGCAGGAACGGCGGATGGCGGTAGTTTTGGACGCGGCGGATGGTCTTGATTGACGGGTTGCCGTCTATCTCCTGTTCGATGAACTCGATCGGAATCTTGCTGTTGGCCATGTCGCCGATGTTGCCGTCGTGCAGCGGGTAGAAATGCGTAATGTCGAGCAGGTTTTCGATTAGTAGTCGATAGTTGCACGGCACATCGATCGGATCGCAGGTGAAACTCTCATACTGAGGGTCGACAAATTCGGGCGTGCGCGGCGGGCGCACACGGCTCATCTGCTCCTCGCTACCCATCCATAACCAGACGACGCCGTCCTGTTCGACTACGCGATACGGTTTCAGCTTGGCGCGGCTCGGTATGGCGAGGTCCATCTGGGAAGGAATTGCCACGCACTTGCCGGAAGTATCGTAGGCGAATCCGTGGTAGGCGCACTCGACCGCTCCATTGTCGAGGATCTTTCCGCACGACAAAGGCATACGCTTGTGAACGCAGCGATCGTCGAATGCCACGACTTTGCCATCCTTGCCGCGCCAGATCACGATCGGTTTCTTGGTGATCACCATGCCGCGCAGATCGTTGATTTTGAATTCCTGCGACATGCCGGCGACGTACCAGGCGTTCTGTACGAATGTTTCAGCCTTCATCTCGATCTCCTAGTGGTTGGCGCGCGCCGGATGCCCGGACGGAAAGTATGCAGTGGCCACCATAGCTGATCCACGCGGCCTCCGCCTATGAGATTGGTGATAAAACGCATAACGATACGTGATAACCGCGCCGGGCATTGCGGCATAGAATGGCCGCGTCATCCTGATCCCGCTACCGCACATGAGCGAAGGCGCAGTCGGCCCGTTGTCCGGGCTCAGAGTTCTTGAATTCGGCCAGATCGCCGCAGGTCCGTTCGCGGGTTCGCTGCTCGCCGACCTTGGTGCCGACGTGGTCAAGGTGGAAAAGCCTGCGGGCGGCGACGACCTGCGCCAGTGGCCGCCGGTTAGCATCGGCACGGGCGGCGACGCTTATAGCGAGAATTTTGCCTCCATCAATCGCAACAAGCGCAGCATCACCCTCGACCTCAAGGACCCCGCGCAAGTGGAGCGGGCGCGCCGCCTGTGCATCGCCGCCGATGCCGTGTTGGAAAACTACAGGCCTGGAGTGCTCAAGCGGCTCGGGCTCGGCTATGAGGCGCTCCACGCTGTGTCGCCGCGGCTGGTTTATTGTTCGGTGAATGGATTCGGCCATAGCGGCCCGTATGCGTCCAAGGGCGCGTTCGACGCAACAGTGCAGGGGATGAGCGGCCTGATGAGCGTGACTGGGGAGCCGGATGGTCCGCCGGTCAAGTGCGGGGTGCCGGTCGGCGACTTCGGCGCGGGACTGTACGCCGCGTTCTGCATGACCGCGGCGCTGCTGCAAGCGCGCGCCACCGGACGCGGGGCGCACATCGACTGCTCCATGCTGGGCGGGCTGCTCGGTATCGCGGCCCTACAAACCAGCGAGTACTTCGGCACCGGCAAGACGCCGCGCAAGCTGGGTTCGGCGCATCCGCGCTCGGCACCGTATCAGGGATTCCAGGCGAACGACGCGCCGTTCATGGTGGCGGCGGGCAACGACAAGCTGTGGCAAGGTGTTTGCGACGCAGTCGGGATGCCGCAGTTGAAGGACGATCCGCGTTTTGTCACCAACGCGCTGCGCGCGCAAAACCAGGCCGCACTAGCGAGGGAACTCGCTCCGGCGTTCGCGCGCCGTAGCAAGGCGGAGTGGCTCGCCGAACTGGACCGCCGCGGCGTACCCTGCGCGCCGATCAACACCTATGCGGAAATTCTCAGTGATCCGCACGTCGCGGCCAGTGGCTTGGTGCGCGAAATGACACTGCCGAACGGCCACACGACCCGCACGGTGGCTTTTCCGATGAAGATCTCGGGTTACGAATTCAGCGTCTACCGTAACCCGCCAGCGCTGGGCGAGCACAATGGCGAGGTGTTCGACGAGTGGCTGGGTGAATCGCGTGCCGTGCACGGCAAAGGATAAATCCATGGCAAGGGTGAGTGATGTCCCCCCGGAAAGAGTGCCGGAGGACGTGCGCGATGTGTATCAGCGCTTTGCGTCCGGCTATGGTCCTTTCCGCAACCAGGTCGGCGTATTCGCGCACGTGCCCTCCTCGGTGCGCCATCTGATGGCTATGCTGCTTGAATTGCGCGAGCAGAAGAACGTCCCGTACCGATACATCGAACTGGCGATCGTGGTGGTGGCGCGGCTCAACGAATGTCAGTATTGCGTGGGCCACCACAAACCGCTGCTGATCGTCGAGGGCCTCAGCGCGGAGGGCGTGGACCGAGCGCTGGACTACGAAGAACATCCGGAGTTCGATGAGGTCGACAAGCTTGTGGTGGAGTACACCATCGCTGTCACCAACACGCCGCAGCGCATCCGCGAGAGTATGTTCGACCGCCTGCGGCAGCATTTCAGCGAGGCGCAGATCGTCGAGTTGACGTTGCGCATCGCGCTGTGCGGTTTTTTCAACCGTTTCAATGATGCGCTGATGATCGACGACGAGACCGCCTCGGCGCATCCCTGATGCCGGACTTCGAATACATTTGCCGCGCTCGCGACCGGAGGAAGGCATGAAAAAATGGCAATGTTTGATCTGCGGTTTCGTCTACGACGAGGCTGCGGGCGTGCCCGACGAGGGTATTGCGCCCGGGACGCGCTGGGAAGACGTGCCCGCGGACTGGGCCTGCCCCGATTGCGGGGCGTTTAAGCTAGATTTCGAAATGATCGAGGTGCCGACGTAGGCGGCGCGAACGGCGAGCTGCTTGCTCGCGCAGATAATCAGCAATGGACCCAATAGTCATCATCGGGAGCGGCCTCGCTGGCTACAACACCGCGCGCGAACTGCGCAAGCTGGACGGCGAGATACCGCTGGTCATCGCCAGCGCAGATGGCGCAGGGTTCTATTCCAAGCCAATGCTGTCGAATGCCCTGGCGTCCGGAAAGAGCGCGCAACAGCTCCTCATCAAGTCTGCCGCAGCGATGCGCGAAGAATTGCGCGCCACGCTGGTCGAACGCGCGTGCGTCACCAGTATCGATCCGACCGGCCATCGCATTCGCGCCGGCACGCAGGACATCGCCTATTCCAAACTTGTACTTGCGCTTGGCGCCGACCCGATCCGCCTTCCGCTGGCTGGGGATGGTGCGGCCGCGGTGACGTCGGTCAATGATCTGGACGATTACGCCCGCTTCCGCACCGGACTAGAGGCAGGCAGACGCATTACCGTGCTCGGGGCGGGACTCATTGGCTGCGAGTTCGCCAACGATCTGGCCGCAGCCGGATATTCTGTCGATGTAGTGGATATTGCTGCCCAGCCACTGGCGCGTCTGCTGCCGCCGGAGGTTGCAGAAGGAATGCGTGTCGCGCTCGCTGCGCTCGGGGTGCGCTGGCACCTGGGCCGGAAAGCGTCCGCCGTGGAGCGGCGCGGCGCCGCGCTGGTGCTGCGCTTCGACGACGGTACGCAGGTGGAATCCGATGGTGTGCTCTCGGCGGTGGGTCTGGCCCCGCGCACTGCGCTCGCCCGAGCCGCCGGCCTGGCGGTGAATCGCGGCATTGTGGTAGACCATTTCCTGCGCTCAAGCGATCCGGACATCCACGCGCTCGGCGACTGCGCAGAAGTCAAAGGGCAGGTGTTGCCGTTCGTGATGCCGATCATGCACGCGTCGCGCGCGCTGGCTAGCACGCTGGCAGGCGAGGACAAAGCGGTCGTCTATCCACCCATGCCGGTGCTAGTAAAGACGCCCGCGCTGCCTACCGTGGTATGCCCGCCGACGGCGGGCTCAACCGGCTCCTGGCAGATCGAAATGCAAGGAGGCGGCGCTGTCGCGCGGTATGTCGATGGCGCAGGCAGGTTGCTGGGCTTTGCCCTTACCGGACCGGCCTGTACTCTGAAGAACCAGCTGCTAAAGGAAATGCCGTCGGTTGACTTTGGATGATGCGGACGGACCAACAGCGTTCCACCAATATTGGCGTACTTCGCCGTCCGCCGCATGCCAAGACGTCATACTAGTCCGGCCTTAATCGGCCGTTGGAATCCAGTTTTGACTGGTCCAGTTACCCAACCGGGCGCGAACCGCAATTGAATGTTCCGCTACGATGCTGTCGTTCGGTAGCGACGTTATTAGCATCTCGTCAGGGTTCGTAGCAGGCATCGACCGCCGGCAGTCTCGTAATTCAAGGTGGCGTAGCGGTTCGTCGGATTTCCCCCTTTCTAACCTGCGCTAATGGCTCTTACCGTCAAAACGGAGGCGGTGAGGTTTTGGTGGCATTGGTTTCTGGCTGAAAAAGCTGGAGGAAAGGGCAGAGTGATGGCCTTGAAGGCCCGTTACTCGGCCGAAGGCGACATTCAGACTCGTCAACCTGTATCGCTGTTCTCGGCCATCACCGCCCGTTGGCGATTACTCTCCACACCTGCCGTTGGGCCTGTGCGGTCAGCCTCGAAGGGGTCACTTGACCGAGGTCGGTCAAGTCTCCAATTAAACGGCGGGGGTGTCAGCGAAAGCGGTCAGCGCCCCCGGTGGGACGTACGTTACCATCCGGCGCCAAGTAGATTCACAGCGAACCATCAAAGACCGCTGCTGCGCGATGGCGCGATCTCCCACAGCTGGCTCGCCGGCGACTGCTGAAACCAGGCGCGGATGTTTTCGATCTCCGGCTTGAGCGGCATGCTGGCCAGAACGCTGTGCGCCCGCAGGGAGAGGAGCGCATTGATGCCGGCGTCGCGTTGCACCGCATGATTCAGGCGGGCGAAGAAGGCGTGGTTGACACGGTCGATATCCGAGAAAAATTCGTCCAGGCCGTCCAGGCTCGCGGGCTCGCCGCGCAGGAAGCAGCCCATCAGATGCATCGAGACGATGCGATACACGATTTCCGTCCCGGTGGCGAAGGGCATATGCATATGCGCCAGCGGCCGCATGCGCCCGAGTATCGGACACGCACCGGTCGCAAGGATCAGTCCCATCAAGGCACGCAGGGCAGTCTGAGTGTCGGTGTGCTTGCGCGCTTCGTATTCCGGGGCCACCACGTGCACGTTGACCCGGTCTATCGAAGTCAGTGCGGAAAATTTCTCCATAACCGGCACCAGATCGGCGGCCGCCGGGCAACGGGCGCCGGGTGCATCGGGTAGCAGGCAATGTGGACATTTATCCGCCTCGAGGCGTGTCCACTCGGGTAGCTCGCCACCCGAAGGGGGGCGATCGAATTCCACATCGAAGCGGTATCCGGCGTATCAACCTTAAGACAAAGAATATCGCCTCGTCCTTGAGTTGAGCACCGGAAGTAGAAGGAACATTCGCTCGACTCTGCAACTAACGTCAATCCAGCGCTTGACATAATTTGCCGCAGCGGATAAATTAAATGGGACAGTGTCCCAAATAAATGGCTCCATGCAAACCTTACAACGAACGTTAAGACTCGTCGACGCGCTCGCAGCGTCTTCCGACGGCTTTGGTGTGCGAGAGATATCTACGGAGCTTGATTTGCCGAAAAGCGCAGTGGGCCGAATCCTGAAAGTCTTACTCGAGGCCGGGTATGCGGCGCAGGATGACGTGACCCACCGCTATGTTCTCGGACCGAAGGCCGCGATCCTTGGACACGCGTATGCGAGCAAACTGGATTTCCTGAAAGTCGCACGGCCGGTAATGGCTCAATTGTGTGAAACGACGGGCGAGACGGTAAGCCTTAACCTCCGAGTCCAGCACACGCGCATCTGTATCGCGCAGGTCGAAAGTACGCAGGAGCTTCGCGCCGTAGGCGTTGTAGGCCAGACATATCCACTGGATAGTGGAGCCCCCGGTCGCGTACTCCTGTCTGCGCTTGACGATGCAGAAATCCAGCAAGTGCTGGTCCATCGCGAGGAGCTGCGTAGCTATGCGCCATTCCGACCGATGTCCAACGCCGCTTTGCTGAAGAGCATTGGGGAAATCCGACGCACAGGATTAGCTATCGCGAACCAGGAAACCATGTCGGGCGTTTGCTCGCTGGCCGTTCCCCTCAGAAATCACGTCGGTTCAGTTGTGGCTGCTATGGGAATTCTCGTTCCGTATCCACGATTTGACAATGCCCTACGGGCCAGCCTCGAATCCGCGCTCCGCGCAGCGGCGGGCGAAATTGAGCGTGCTCTCGGTTTCAGTTCACGTCTGCGTCCAGGTTCGGATTCGAGCGGTAATCTGGGCGGACGAGCCGCGGCCAAACGGGACGGCGAAAGAAAGAATAAGCGGCGCGCGGCGGGCACCGGGTCGCGCGCATCGACGGCATAGCTTCAATACGCCAAGGAGAAGAAGATGGATGGGACAATGACAGAATCAGTGGGCCTGGTAGGCCTTGGAACCATGGGCGGTGCGATCGCTATTCGGTTGCTCGAACAGGGCATCGACCTCACCGTCTTCGATGTCGATCCCGGCTCAGTTGCGCGGTTGCGAAGCGCCACTCCGAAGCCTGTGCAAGTGGCGGCAAGCCTCGAGGACCTCGCGAGTCGTTGCACGCTCGTCATGTGCAGTTTGGCCCACCCCGACATACTGACGAGCGCAGTGATAGGACCCGGCGGTCTGCACGCAAAGCTTGCACGTGGCAGCATCGTGATCGATCTGTCCACCAGCGGGCCCGACGTGGTGAAACGTTGCGGTGCCGTTCTCGAACACGGCGGTTCGCAAATGGTAGACGCGACGATCGGCCGCGGACCTTCGGCAGCGCTTCGCGGCGAACTAGTTTTGATGCTCGGAGGTACGGACGCGGCGCTTGATCGAATCGAGCCACTCATCCGAATGCTTGCGGCCAAAATCGTTCGTTGTGGGCCGCTCGGATCGGCGCAGGTCATCAAGCTCGCCAACAACTTGGTCGCTTGCGCGAACCTTGCGGTGATCGCGGAAGCTTACCAATTCGTTAAGGCTCATGGTGCCGACCCTCGTCTACTGCTCGATGTGATGCGTGGAACTTACGCCGACAGCTTTCAGTTACAAAACAGTGTGGCAGCAAAGGCGGCTAACGGGAACTTCGACATTGTCTTCCGCCTCGACCTAGCGGCGAAGGATATGCAACTCGCGCGCGACGCGGCGCGCGCATGCGGACTCGATGGTGCGCTCAGCGGCGCGGCGCTTAAATGGTACACCGATGCAGTAGAAGCAGGCCACGGCAAGCTCGACTGGTCGGCGGTAATGCTGGTCGCAGAGCCGACGTTACAAGCAAATCGCGTGGCGACGTAGGACGCGGACGAGACCATGCAGGAAACCGTACCGCGGGCGGGAGCAATGCCGCCGCCATACCAAGAAGGCGCGGGCGCCGAAATCGCGAGCGCATCCAAGTCGGAGTGGTTGCGCTTGGCAAAAACGTTCGGCTGGAAGGCGGGTCCGCCGCTGTCGGTTGTCGTCTTGGTGCTACTCGTATGGGAATACCTATTACCACTCGGTATAGTTCCAGGGGTCCGCGCTGAATACCTCGGTACACCGTCAGGCATCTGGTCTGCAGCCATTGAACTTGCGCGTAAGGGCTACGGTGGACACAGCCTTTTCGATCACGTTCGCGCCAGTGTGTTTCGGACAGTCACGGGCTTTGCTGCTGCAGCGTGTATCGGCGTGCCGTTCGGGATCGTGCTCGGATACAACAAACGTGCAGGTGCGTTCCTGCTACCGATATTTGGCTTCCTGCGTCCAATCCCGGCGCTCGCATTCATCCCAATTGTCGTTATCTGGTTCGGTATCGGTGAGTTCGCTAAAGTGTTCGTAATATTCATGACCGCGTTCCTCTACGTCTTGCTCGGATCCGTAAGCGGGGTGCGATCGGTGCCGAACGACTACTTGCGACTGAGTCGCAACTACCACCTGTCAACATTTTCGACCTTGTTCCGAGTGGTTTTGCCCTCGGCGCTCCCAGAAATCTTCGTCAGTCTACGTACCGCAATGGCGCTCAGCTGGGCCGTGGTGGTCGCCTCAGAACTGATTGCTGCGCAAGTCGGGTTGGGGTTCCTGATCGAAAGCGCGTCGCAGGTATACGCAATCAACAAAGTCTATGTGGGCGTCGCACTAATAGGACTTGTTGGCGTTGCGATCGACATGGTTTTTCTAATAATCGAGCGACGCATGCTGCACTGGGTGGGTCGATGAGCGGCGGCGCTTCTGCCAATGTGCAGATCGCGCTACGCGAGGTGTCGAAATCGTTTGACACGCGCAAGGGCAGCCGCCTTGCACTCGACACGGTATCTTTCACGGTAGGAGCCGGCGAGACTGCAACCGTAATCGGCCCCACCGGATGTGGCAAGACGACGATTCTCAACATGGTGGCTGGGTTTACGACACCCTCGCGGGGACAGGTCCTGGTGGGCGGCGCGCCGGTTACGAGCCCTGGGCCCGACCGTGGTTTTATGTTTCAGCGGCCAACACTGCTGCCGTGGATAACGGTATTTAACAACGTCGCTTTTCCGTGCCGTTTTGGCCAAGTGCTGGGTCGACAACGTTCCAGCGCAGAGATTGCGGAGGCGGCGTCGCACTACCTCGCGAGCGTAGGGCTACAGGACGCGCGCGACCTTTATCCACATCAAATGTCGGGGGGAATGCAGTCGCGCGCCGCGCTTGCCCGCCTTCTAATTGCTGAGAGTTCCGTTCTGCTGATGGACGAGCCGTTCGCAGCGCTCGACGCGCAGACGCGTTTGTCAATGCAGCAACTCTTGAAACATGTCGTAAAGGCGGAAGGGGCCCGAACAGTGCTGTTCATCACGCACGATGTCGAGGAGGCGTTGCTCATTTCAGATCATGTCTTCCTAATGTCAGCAGCGCCGGGCCGCATCCTCCGTCATGTAGTAGTTCCGTTCGGCGGGCGTGAGGACTACCGGGACGTTGTCCTGCGTCAAGAATTCAACGAGCTTAAGCGCGAGCTCATCGACCAACTGGAGCGACTCGTGCCTGCTTAAACGTCGCTTCGGGACAACTTTAACAACCAAGGGGGAAAGTAATCATGGTATTGCACGCGAAACTGACAGTGTTCGCCAGGACTCTCATCATAATGGGTTCGCTCTGGCTCGCCGTCGCGGCGCTATCCGCTGATGCGGCGCCGGCGGTGAAAACCGAAGGGGGCCTTCAAGTGGTCCGCCTCGCATGGGGGCCCGGCGCTTCATGGGACTTCGCCTACGCCCAGCAAACCGACGTGTGGCGCCGATTTGGACTGAAGATCGACATGGTGGAGGGCGCCAACGGCGCTGCGTTGCTGTCATTTCTCGGCAGCGGCGAAATTCAAACCGCGACGATGGCGCCATCGGCGATGATCATTGCAAATTCGATCGGAATCAATTTGCGCGTCGTATATGCTGACGCGAGTACGACGAACCTCGGTTTGTACGCCAACCCAACATCGGGAATGACTGCAGATCCGAAAACCTGGAAAGGAAAAACTATTGGGGTCGCTAAGAATTCAGAGGCCGACTATGCGCTGCGCTGGTCGCTGCAGAAGGCGGGGATGAAGCCGAGCGACGTGAATATGGTTGTGCTGGCGCCCCCCGTAGCCGTACCCGCGTATCAACGCAATCAGATAGACGGTTATTACGTATGGGATGTCTGGGGTGCCCGTCTGGTAGCATCAGGTGCTCGACTGGTCCAGCGCGCGGTGGATGTCGGATTTCCGTCGAGTTCGATATGGTGCATGACCAAGGAATTTCTTGCGGCAAACCCGGACGTCGCGGCGCGGTACGTGGCAGCACTCAATGAGGCCAACATCGAGATGCGCGACGCGCTGGCCAAAGGAGGTGTCGACGCCGAGGTCGTCTACAAGGCGATCGGCGCGGCGAACGGCATCGACAGGAAGACGGCCGAACTGCTCCTTAAGGCGCAGCCCCCGGCGACAATTCAGACATTGTTGTCGGCCAACTCGCCGCTTTCGTTCACGAGCAAGTCCGGGCTGGCGGCCCAAGTCGCGCAGCAAGCGCGCATCGCGGTCGAGGCCGGGGCAATCAAGCAGGAGCCGCCGAATCTGCAGGCTCTAGTTGCACCGCGCTCACTGCTCGAGGCGGCCCTGAAAGAGAGAGATGCACGGGCACCGCATTGATGTGTACTTTCCGCGGCTTCCAATGTGAATGGAGACAACAATGTACGAGTACGGCAATCTAATTGGCGGCGCGTGGGTTGCCGGCGATAGCGGCGCATTTACGACCTGCAACCCGGCTCGACCCAGAGAAGCAGTCGGCAGGTACACGGCCGCATCCTCAGCCCAGGTCCAGCAGGCGGTCGACGCGGCGACGCAAGCGCAACGTGCGTGGCGCATTTCTACTGTGGTAGAGCGCGCGGCGGCATTGGAGCGCTTCGTCGCTGCGCTCGAGGTACGCACCGAGGAACTGGCGAAGTCCATTACGCTCGAGCAGGGAAAGCCGCTGGCGGAAGCACGCGGTGAGGTGGCGAAATCGTTTGCGGAAGCGCGGTTCATGGCCGGTGAAGCGCTGCGCGGCCATAGCGCGGTCATGCCCTCGGCCCGGGCAGGTATCCGCAACATGGTCATCCGGCGCCCTCGCGGCGTTATTGCCGCGATCACTCCGTGGAATTTCCCGATTCTGACGCCCATGCGAAAGCTCGCGCCCGCAATCGCCTTCGGCAATGCAGTCATCCTCAAGCCCTCCGAGTTCACGCCGTCGACGATGTGCCTGATCGCTGAGGTGGCGAAAGCCACACTTCCCGAAGGCCTGCTGCAAGTGCTCAACGGCAGCGGGGAAACGGGTGCGGCGCTAGTGGGAAACCCAGATGTTGCGGGCGTCACCTTCACCGGTTCAGTTGCAACGGGCAAGCGAATTTACGCGACAGCGGCGCAGAACCTCGCCGAGATCTCGCTCGAGCTTGGCGGTAAGAACGCGGCGGTTGTCAATGACACTTCCGACCTGGAGGCATGCCTCAACCAGATAATGGCAGCTGCCTGCATGTGCGCCGGGCAGCGATGCACGGCAATAAGCCGTGTCATCGTCCGACGTGAACTGCATGATGCAGTCGTCGAAGGGCTCGTGCAGCGCTTTCGCGCGGCGGTACTTGGCGACGGCATGGATCCCGCGACAACAATGGGACCACTAGTAAACGCGCGACAGCTCGAGCGTGTCGTCGGAATGGTGGGCGCTGGGGTTAGTGAGGGCGCGAGGGTGATATGTGGGGGCTCGGAAGCGCGCTTGCCAGGGCTTAAGGATGGCTACTTCTACGCGCCGACGGTTCTCGCCAACGTCACACCTGAGATGACCGTGGCCCGCGAGGAGATCTTCGGGCCCGTGATTTCAGTGCTCGGATATGACAACCTCGACGAAGCGTTTCGAATCTTGAATGGCGTTAAGTACGGGCTCACGTCAGCACTATTTTCAGACGATAACGACGTAGTGCAACGCTTCATTGACGACAGCGAGAACGGGATGATCCATATCAACCACGGCACGATTCCGGACAACCACATGCCTTTTGGCGGAGTAAAGCATTCTGGCGTCGGGGCTTACTCGGTGGGGCCATCGGTGGTGAACTTCTTTACCACCGAGCATTCAGTGTACCTCAAAAGGAATTGACACCATGGCGACGAGCAGCGAAATGCACAAGTGCCTCGCTTTGGCCGCCGGGGCACGAGTAGCCTTGCCGCCGATCCTTGCATACGTTTGCAATTTGAGCGCTTCATGAAGTCAGGGGCGCCCAATCCGGCTCGAGCGTTCTTTGGCTTCCGCCGACCGGACGGCAGCGTGGGCGCACGCAATCACGTGATTGCACTGCCTGTCGATGACATATCCAATCGTGCTTGCGAGCTCGTTGCACAGATGATACCCGGCGTTCTTGCGATACCGCATGCGTACGGTAGGTTGCAATATGGCGAGGATCTAGAATTGCATTTCCGTACCTTGATTGGTACCGGCGCAAATCCGAACGTGGCGGGCGTAGTTGTAATAGGCATTGAGCCCGGATGGACGCAGCGGCTTGTGGACGGTATTGCGGCGACGGGGAAGCCAGTGAAGGGCTTTTCCATTGCGGGCGAAGGTGATCTAGCCACAGCGGCCAAGGCGGCTCGGTGCGCTAGCGCGTTTCTGCAGGACGCGTCTGAGCAGCAGCGCACCGAATGTTTCCTGCACGAATTGGTTGTGTCAGCGAAGTGCGGCGAGTCTGATACCACGACGGGATGCGCCGCAAATCCAACAGTCGGGCGCGTGTTCGAAAAGCTGGAGGGTATTGGTGCGACGATGATTTTCGGCGAGACGACCGAACTGACTGGCGGCGAGCATATTGTCGCTGCGCGCTGCGTTGACGATAGCGTGCGCGGCGAATTCATGGCTGCGTACCAAGCGTACAACGACGAGATTTTGCGCAACAAGACCAATGACCTAATGGAATCGAATCCTACCCGAGGCAATATCGTCGGAGGTATCTCGACAATCGAGGAGAAGGCGCTTGGCGCATTGACGAAGATCGGACGCACTTGCACCATAATGGGCGTAATCGGTACCGCGCAACGACCCAATGCACGAGGTCTTTGGTTTATGGACTCGTCCGGGGCGGGCGCCGAGATGGTAACAGCGTGCGCAGCAGCCGGCGCGACGATTCACTTGTTTACCACCGGGCAGGGTAACGTCGTCGGGAATCCCATCCTTCCCGTGCTCAAGATTACTGCCAATCCGCGAACAGCGCGCACGATGGCTGATCACATCGACGTAGACGTATCGGCACTGCTGCAAAGAGAACTGACCCTCGAACAGGCAGCGGATAAAGTGATCGCCGAGGTGCTGCGCGCCTGCAGCGGACGTCTTACGGCTGCAGAGGCCTTCGGCCATCGTGAATTCGCACTCAGCCGTCTGTACCGAACTGCCTGACACTAGCGTACATCCGCCCAGGGGAACACATGGAAACTGAAGATATCGTTCGCCTTAGGGACCAGCGGCCCACTGAAATCCTTCAGACGGATGTGCTGGTAGTGGGAGGCGGTGCAGCAGGGCTTGCCGCTGCAGTGACCGCCGCGCGCCGCGGCGCAAAGGTCGTGGTTGTCGAACGATATGGTTTTTGCGGTGGGGCGGCGGTGGCTGGGCTTTCGGGAACGGTATGCGGCCTGTATCTCGCGTCCCCTGGCGCAAGGGGCCGCCCGGATCAAGTCGTTCACGGCTTTGTCGACGAGTTCCTGGCGATAATGGAGAAGCGCGGCGGCATTACCGGCCCAGTGCGCTACGGCGACACTTACACTCGGGTGCACGATCCGCTTGTTTGGCGTGAGACGGCCGACCAATTACTGGCAGACTCCGGGGTCACCGTGATTTATCATGCGACAGTGACCGATGTATTGGTCGAAGGCGGTGAGCGTATCGCCGGGGTGCGCACCTATACGAAGCAGGGCAAACTCGACGTCTACGCGCGGCTGACCATAGACGCGTCAGGCGACGCTGACGTGGCGGCAATGGCGGGATTCGGCACGACCATGGGAGACCATGGCCGCGTACAGAACCCGACCATGATTTTCCGCATGCAAGGCGTTGAGGTGGAACGCTTCCTGGCGGCCTACGGCCCTGACACTATCCTCGGACCTTCGGTCGAAAAGCTGATTGAGGCGGCGCAACGCGAGGGGGAGGACCTGCCACGAAGGAAGGTTTTTTTGTTTCCCACCCCACGTCCGGGTGAGTTACTGTGCAACGCCACGCGCATTATCGGTTCGGATAAGCGCGAACTGAATCCTCTCAAGTGGCGCGACTTGGCCGAGGCAGAAACGCGCGGCCGCGCCCAAGTACGCGCGTATCTGGCTTTTTTTCGGAGAAACCTCGAGGGTTGCGACAATGTCTACGTGAATGATACCGGCGTCCAGGTGGGCATACGTCAATCTCGCCAGATTTGCGGTGCGAACGTCCTGACCAATAACGACGTGACTGGTGCGCGCAAGACCGCAGATGGCGTAGCTCGATCCCCTTGGCCGATCGAGTTGCACAGCGGGGAGAAGCCCAAGCTCGTTTGGAATTACCACGATTTCTACGAGGTCCCTTATGGCTGCTTTGTTCCGGAAAAGGGAGAAAGCCTACTCGCGGCCGGACGCTGCCTTTCTGCGGAGCACGAAGCGATGGCCTCCGCGCGTGTCACGGCACCTTGCTTCTCATATGGACAGGCAATTGGGCTAGCGGCAAGCCTATGCGTGCAGGAGCACTTGCAGCCGCGTCAGCTTGATGCCTCAACGCTTCGTCTTGAGCTAAATCGGCTTGGCGCCGGACTCGATTGAGTCGGGATTAGGGTCGGCGCCGTCAGCTAACGGTCGCAGTGCCGACGCATAGGGCGACGAGTCCTAGTAGCGGCAATGGCACCGAGGAGCGGCCTTTCATTACCATGCGGCTGACAGCCTTTCATCGGGTCGATAGCATTGGCCATTGGCTGTCAGGCTAGGATTTGATCCCGGGTGGAATTTCAGTCAGTTAGATCCATGCAATTTTAACCTGCGCTAATTTCGGTTGCCGTGGAAACGGAGGCGGTGGGACTTTGGTGGCACTAGTGTCTGGCTGATAAAGCTGGAGGAGCGGGCAGCGTAATGTCTAAAAAGGTCTATTCCTCGGCCTTATGTGGCGTTCCGCATAAGGCCGGCATCTGGGCCGCCGCGCCAATTCGAAGGACCGACCTGCCCGCATTAGCCGTACCGATGGTTGGGTAGGAAGTCCGATTGTAATGTCAAAGGATTCCTTCGGTGGTGGGTTGTCGTTTGAGAAAAATAGCGATAAAGTGCAATGCATGTTCTCGAATACGCCCAAAGAAAAAGTGTTAATGCCCAAGGCGTTCCATCAATTCGGTTTCTCCCTCGTGGAACTGGTAATCGTGATGCGGATCGTGGGGATTCTGCTCGCCGGTTTGACAATGTCGATAAACGTACGGCGTAATCTGTGTCATTAACCGCCCATTTACCATGAGTACCGAGCTGCTGTTCAGGGACGACGCCTACCTGAAGACTGCGACTGCACAGGTCGTCGCGGTGGATGAATGCGGCATCGAGCTCGATCGCTCCATCTTCTATCCGGTCGGAGGCGGGCAGTCTGGGGACACTGGCTTTCTGCTACGCGTAGACGGCGAGCGGATCACGATCGCCGACACGCGCAAGGGCGATTCGATCGACGACGTGCTACACATCGCCGCGCCCGGCATGCCGCGACTCGAGGTTGGCGAAACGCTCACGCTTGAAATCGACTGGCAGCGCCGCTATGCGTTAATGCGCTTGCACACGGCGTTGCACGTCATGTCCTGTGTGGTGGTGGCGCCGGTCACCGGAGGCAACATATCGCCGGACAAGGCACGCCTCGACTTCGACATTGACATGAAATTGCTCGACGCCGAAAAGATCGAACGTGAAACGAACGCCATGATCGCGCGCGGCGTGGAAACGGAAACCGTCTGGATTACCGACGAGGAACTCGACGCGCGTCCCGAGCTTGTCAAGACCATGAGCGTGAAGCCGCCGCGGGGCGCCGGGCGAGTGCGGCTGCTCAAGATTCCCGGCATCGACCTACAGCCTTGCGGCGGGACGCACGTGAAGAACATCGCCGAGATCGGCGGCATCCGCGTGCTTAGGATACGCAGCGAGGGCAAACGCAATAAGCGTGTGGAGATTGCGTTAGCCGCGTGACCGAAGACCCCTAAGGGGTAGCGCGCGAAGCGCCCCGAACAGTTAAGTTACAAGCTCCGCCCATAGCTTTAAGGCGATTGAATATGGAATAGAACCCTCTCAATTCCTCGACGCGTCGATTCCTGATGGCTCATAGAGGGAGACTGGGAAAATGCAACGCAAAACAGCTCCGAATTTAGCGCATTTCTAACCTGCGCTAATGCCTGTTTAGCGTTGAAATGGAGACGGTGAAAGTATATTGGCGTCAGTGTGGGGTTCCTATACTCAGAGTGGACAGATTGATTGCAATACTCAATCACTGCGATCACTCGCAAATTGTCGGTGGCGAGATCAACGATGCTGTGTCGGGTGTCCAGCTTTGGAAAACATGGCAGGACTCAGGTCTTCGATGTACTGCTTGATCACATTTTCCGTCTAAGTTGAACTGGCACTGTGCGGGTCTGCGCGAGCCTCACACGTAGGCGGGTCCATCGATTACCGGGTGCGCGCGAAGGAACGCCTCGTCGACTTCGACGCCGAGACCAGGTGCGTCCGTGGGCCGCACGCAACCCGCTTCATCCAGTATGTCCGGGCGTTTCACGAGCTTGTCGCGGAAGAGATTCTCCTTCGCCACGTCGGATTCGAACCAGCCACCATTGTCGATAGCGCAAAGGAAGTGGATGCTGGCCGCCATGTTGATTCCGCTCGCCGAAGTGTGCGGGTTGATGGAAAGTTTGTACGCCGATGCCATCGCAGCGATCCGCAGCGCTTCTGTGATACCACCGCATTTTGACAGGTCTGGCTGCAGCACTCGAATGTTGCCGTCCTCGATCAGGCGGTGGAACTCGAAGCGCGTGTAATGGTTCTCGCCGGCCGCAAAAGGGATAGCGCCCATGGAGGCCGCATCACGATAGCTGCGGTGATCGTGTGGAGGAAACGGCTCTTCCAGCCATTCGGCATCGCTCGCCTCGAGCGCGGGCATCACGCGCCGCACATCGTCCACCGTGTATGCTGTGTTCGCATCCACCATTATCGCTATGTCAGGGAAGGCGTTGCGCACTGCCTCGATCCGCACGATATCGCGGTCCCAGCGGTCGCCAAATCGCAGCTTTAGCGCCGTATAGCGCTGGGCGAGGAGCGCGCGTGCCTCGTCCACCAGTGCCGTCGGCGGTTGGAAGCCAAGCGAAATGCCGCCTGCGTAGGCCTTGATCGGCTTCGAGTGGCCGCCGAGGAGCTTGTACAGTGGCCAGCCGACGGCCTTGGCGCGGATGTCCCACAGCGCCTGGTCGATGCCACTCATTGCGAGCGCAGTCGCCGCGCCCATGCCGTGGCTCGCGAGCTGGCGCTGGTAGATCCGCCCCCACACCCCTACGACATCGGTCGCGTCCATACCAGTAGCGAGCTGACGCAGCGTCGTGTTGACGAGATTGGCGACCGCGCCCGGCGCGCGGCCGTGATGTGATTCGCCCCAGCCCACGAGGCCGCCTTCCGTGGTCACTTTGACCACAACGCAATCGCGCTTGACGGCACGGCCCACCCCGAGGGTCACTGCCTCTTTCACCGGGAATGACGCCGGGAAGGCTTCGATCAGCCCGATCTTTGTGTCATTGCTCATGGCCTAATTCCTTTCATTGCGCGGAAGCGCTCTAGGTGCTTCTCCCAGATCTCCGGGTTCACGAGAAAGGCGGGGCGCTCGCCGGCAATCAATTGCAACACCTGCGTGGCGGCGCCCTCGCTCATACGCCGCGCGCTTTCCTGCGTGAGGCCGGCGACATGCGGAGTGAGGAGTATGTTGTCGAAACCCAAGAACGGGTGATCGCGCCGCAGCGGCTGTTCTGTGTAAACGTCGATCGCGGCACCGCCGATCCGGCGCTCTCGCAGTGCTGCTACGAGAGCCATCTCGTCGATGATCGGCCCGCGCGCGGCATTCGCGATAAACGTGCTAGGCTTCATCAGGCGAATGCGACGTGCGTTGATGAGACCACGCGTTTCCGGCGTAAGCGGGCAGCAAACCGCGATGAAGTCGCTTTCGGCACAAATCGCGTCCACGTCAGCACCGATCACAAATCCAGGGAGCGCGTCGAGATGGCGCTGGTGGCCGAGCACTCGCATGCGAAAGGCATGGTGGCAGATCTCCGCCACGCGCCCGCCAATGCTGCCTAGGCCGATGATGCCCACCGTCTTGCCGTAGAGTTCGACGCTTGCGTCGGCACGCTTGCGGCTTTCGTTCCATCCGATGGCGCGCAGCTCGCGGTCCATCAGGGTCAATTGCCGCGCGAGCGAAAGGAAGCTCGCGACTACGTACTCTGCCACGGTCTCCGCGTTGACACCGGGTACGTTCGCCACTGGTACATTCTGTTCGGTCGCCGCCGCTACCGGAATCATGTCCAGACCGGTACCGTGCCGAACAATGCCAAGCAGATGATGCGGGCGTTCGAGCAAGTCGGACGGCAGTTGCGTGCGCACAACGAGCACGTCCGCATTGCCGACCATTGCTTTGATGGTCTCGGGCTTTGGGTCGGCGGCCACGACGACCTCAACCCGCTCCCCGAGAATGCGCAGTCCCGAGGCGTCCGTGGGTAGTGTGAACAGGATTTTCGGTTTGGCCACTGTGGAGCTACTTCACGCGGTACATTTCGAGGACATCGCGACCAATGTCGATGCCCAGGCCGGGGCTCGTGGACGCATGCGCCATGCCGCCAGTATGCGCGAATCTAGCGCTAGCGAGTAGTTTGCGTAACGGATTGAAGGTTTGTTCATACCCCAGGTGAGCGATGACGTCGGTGATGTTCATGGAGTGCCAGTCGGCCACCTAGTTGCCAGTTCCGCTTGCAGATACGAGTGCACGTTCTTGAGGGTCGGTAGCGGTTCAGTGAGCTTGCAGTCGGCGGGGGTTACCCCTACGCCCGTTCGTAGGTCTGTAATCCATCGTCAAAATGTTATCGCAAATTCCCCTAAGTGCAGCCGGTGGGCGGGAACCGATTAACGCGGCCGCGATAGATCTATCAATACCAGAATCTTTGCGAATTTCACTCTTATTTCAACAGTGGGCACCCGGTCCATCAGTTCCAGCCTGCTGAGTACATGAAAAAAGCCAACAGGAACAGGTACCAAAGGTGGCCATAATATCGAAATAATGTTTGAATGTCGAAATATCTTTGACACGTCCCCTGAGGCGTGGATATAATTTTCTTCCACGGACGCCGTTGTCCATTCGACACAAAATGGAGGGTTTTAATGAAAAAGTTCAGGACCGAAAGACGAAAATTCCTGTCTCGTCTCGCTGGCGCCGCCGCCGCAACAGTCGCTGCGCCCTATGTCATAACCAATGCCCGCGCCGCCAACCAACTAGTCTTTGCCGGCTTCGGCGGAGCTTATCAGACTGGGCAGCAGAAGGCTCTGTTCGAACCATTCGAGAAAGAAACTGGCATTAAGATCGTTCAGACCACCGGTGTGGATTTGGCCAAACTACGCGCGCAGGTGGAGTCCGGACACGTCGAATGGGACTTCGTGTCACTGCCTGACCGCTTACGTTACACCGCCGTGCGCGACGGACTTGTCATCCCACTCGATTACAATATCATCGATGCACGCAAGATCGTTCCTGCGTTGGTTACGCCGTATGCCGTGGGCGGAGTCACCATTCCCATGCTAATGGCTTACAGTACTAAACATTACAGCCGCGATAAAGCGCCCAGGACATGGATGGATTTCTGGAACATCAACGGCTTTCCAGGTAAGCGTGGCATGTACAACGGTGCGGTGTATTCGCTCGAATTCGCCTTGATCGCTGATGGCGTTCCAAAGGAGAAGCTCTATCCACTCGATCTCGATCGCGCCTTCAAGAGTTTGGACAAGATCAAGGCGCGCGTATTGTGGTGGTCGCAGATGGCGCAGCCGGGCCCGCTGCTGCAAAGTGGCGAGATCGACGTTACGCCCTCGGTGCGGGCTATCACGGCGATGCTCGAAGGTGAACCGATCGGGGTCAGCTACGAAGGGGCGGCGTTGACCTTCGAAGCGTGGGTGGTTCCAAAGGGAACAAAGAACAGCGTGAACGCGATGAAATTCATCAACTTCGCCTTGCAGCCGCGTCAACAGGCGGAACTGACAAAATACATCGCCTTTGGTCCAACCAACAGCGATGCGGCGGCCTTCGTAGATCCTAAGGTGCGCCCGTATCTGTCGTCAAACCCCGAGAACGCTGCCAAGGGCTTTTTGCTCAGCGGCGATTACTGGGGCGCGAACCTAGACAAGGTGACGGAACGCTGGAATGAATGGCGCCTGTCGTGATGCCAAATCCCGTCGAGCCTGACATCCATCAATGACAATCAATGCAAAATTGGCCGAGCTCGGCCTTGTGCTACCCACGGTGCCCAAGCCTGTCGGCAATTACCGACCCGCCAAGCGGGTCGGTGCATTGGTTTTCACCTCCGGACAAACTGCGCGCATCAACGGTGTGCGCCGGTTTGTGGGCAAGGTTGGCCTCGATGTGTCAGATGAAGACGCCTACCTGTCAGCGCGCGACGCCGCGCTTAATTGTCTCGCCTGCGCCGGCTGGGCCGCAGGTGGTGTCGACAATGTGCGGCAGGTTATCAAGGTCACGGGGTTTATCAACTGCGTAGATGGGTACGACAGGCAGCCTGCGGTAATCAACGGCGCTTCGGATCTGATCGAAAAACTCTTTGGCGACGCCGGGGCGCATGCTCGCTCCGCAATCGGCGTAAATGCGCTCCCCTCAAATGTTTCAGTCGAGCTCGAAATGGTCTTCGAGGTTGAATAGCGCATACGAGTAGATGGTCGCTCAGTTGTTTTCAATTAGGGATTCCAGTGGATCAAGCTAAGCGTGTTCACGCGGCAACGCTGGACGTCGAACATCTCGAAAAAGTCTTCGGTCATAGCAAGGTCGTAAACGACATTTCATTCTCTCTTGGCGGGGGGGAATTACTGACTTTGCTTGGCCCCAGTGGTTCGGGCAAGACCACGACGATGCGCATGATTGCGGGTTTCGAGGAACCCACTTCGGGTGGCATTCGCCTCGGGGGCGAAAGCGTGATCAACCAACCGGTTCACAAGCGCAACATCGGCGTCGTATTTCAGCAATACGCACTGTTTCCTCATATGACTGTGTTCGGTAACTTGGCGTACCCACTCGAGATGCGCCACGTGCCGAAGGCGGAAATAGCGCGTCGCGTGGCCACCGCGGTCGAAATGGTGCGCCTCGCCGGCTTCGAAGGCCGTCTGCCGCGCGAATTGTCGGGCGGTCAGCAACAGCGCGTCGCTCTTGCTCGTGCGATCGTATTCGAGCCTCGGCTATTGTTGATGGATGAACCGATGGGCGCGCTCGATAAGCGATTGCGCGAAGTAATGCAGGTGGAGATTCGTCGCCTCCAACGGCAGCTTGGAATTACAACCGTCTCGGTGACGCACGACCAGATCGAGGCGCTTGTAATGTCGGATCTGATCGCGGTTCTCGATGGCGGTGTGCTGCAGCAATTGGGGCCGCCGCTCGAGGTGTACCAACGTCCAGCCAATCGCTTCGTCGCCGATTTTCTTGGTGAGTCGAACGTGATTGAAATCGAGCGTTGGGAGATGCGCAACCAGAGCCCCATTGCAGTGTCGAAGCGGGGGCTCAAAACTTTTTCCGACTCAAATACTTCGACGCAAGGTAAGCCGAGCGCGATACTGATCATTCGCCCGGAAAACATCGCGATCGGCGCCACTGCCGCCACGATGCCCAATTGTTACGAAGCGGAAGTGGCCGAGTCGGTCTACGTGGGAGATCTAGTCAAGTATCGCGTCACTTTAGCAGGCGGTGACGAGTTGGTGGTCAAGGCGCTGGCTTCGTCTGGGGACGCTTATCAGCTCGGCAGCCGCGTGAGGATCGGATGGCGTAGCGAGCACTGTCTGCCCGTCTCTGCATGAATAATCAGATTGATTCGTCGGAAATGACAACGCAGGCGACAAGTCGCCGTCGTTACGGCAGGCTCTTGCCGAGGCTAGACACTATGATTCTTATTGGGCCTCCGATGCTGTTCATTTTTGTCTTGTTTCTCATTCCACTTGCTCAGGTCGTGTGGGGGAGTTTCTTCGCCCCCGCTTTTACATTGCAGTACTACGCCAAAATTGGTAGCTCGCCAGTCTATGTTAAGGTTTTCTGGCGCACGTTGCAGGTGGCGGTCTATACCACCACGCTGTGTGTTTTTCTCGGCTACGTCGCAGCGCTATTTCTTGCCAGCGTCAAGCAGCGGGCACGCCAACTTCTTCTGCTGTGTGTGATCGTGCCATTTTTTCTCAGCATGCTGATTCGCAATTACATCTGGATGGCACTGCTCCAACGAACTGGTCTCGTCAATCACTATCTTATTCAATGGGACGTGATTTCACACCCTTTGCACCTTATGTATAACGAGTTCGGCATGCTGGTGACAATGACTAACATGCTGCTGCCATACACGATCTTCCCAATCCTGAGCGCGCTTCTTGCCATTCCTCCAGAGCTCAAGGACGCATCGTCTAGTCTCGGAGCGGGTAGCTTGCGTACTTTCATTCGCGTCACGCTCCCGCTCAGCATTCCCGGGGTGGCCGCGGGCGGGCTGTTGGTGTTCATTGTCGCACTGGGTTTCTTTATCACGCCAGCGCTGGTGGGCGGTCCGAAACAAATGATGATATCCAATCTAATTGACTTTAACGTACGGGAACTATTGAACTGGCCCTTCGCATTCGCGCTGGCCAACGTTCTACTTTGTGGGACACTGATCATTTACTTTTTTCACGTGCGCATTGTCGAAGGGCGCCTACCGCGCGCGGCCTTGGTATGAGCATGCGTGTGCGCCTTCGCCTTCAAGACATTGTCGCGACCATTCCAGGCATTTTGGTGCTCTTCTTTCTCGCCGCACCGGTAATTGCCGTAATACCGATGTCGTTCAGCTCGTCGTCTATGCTCGAACTAATTCCATCCAAATTCAGCCTCACCCAATACAGGCGGTTTTTTGACAGCCCTGAGTGGATGCACGCGCTTTGGATCTCGGTTCAGGTCGCCTTCGGGACGATGATTCTGGCGACAACTGCCGGCCTAATGGCCGCACTGGGACTCGCGCGCATCGAGCCGCGCAAGCGATCATTGCTCGAAGCACTGCTCATCCTTCCTCGAATTGTGCCTACCATCGTATTTGCCGTCGCCGCATATAGCATTTATTTGAAAATCGGGCTGGTCGGCAGCATTCTTGGTCTCGTCCTTGCGCACAGCGTTCTTGCCACGCCGTTCGTAGTTGTTTTTGTCGGTAGCGCGCTGCGTGGACTCGATCCATCGCTTGCTGAGGCGTCGCGCAGCTTGGGCGGCGGGTCTATCGTAACGTTCTTTCGCGTACTATTTCCGCAAATTAGACTCGCAGTCGCGGCCAGCGCGTTGTTTGCGTTTAACGTGTCGTTCGACGAGGTCGTGGTTACTTTGTTCATCAGCGGCATTGGCACCAAGACACTGCCGGTGAAAGTATGGGATGCAATCCAGTTCGAGATTTCGCCTGTGCTTCCCGCTATTTCAACGCTTGTAGTGCTGGCAACGCTGCTCTTGCTCGCTCCAATACTTGTAGCGACGAGCCGGCGCGGAAAAATCGCAACATTATAGGAAGGCAATGGCCAATTTTACGGGTTTCTTCTGCGTCGGCTGTGGCACCGCTTATGGTCCTAATCAGGATCTGTTGCTCTGTCCAGCTTGCGACAATCTTCTGGAAGCTAAGTACGATTATGAGGGTTTGCGTCAGCATCTTGACCGTGACGCAATAGCTGCGCGACCGAGCGGGGTATGGCGATGGCGAGAATTGCTTCCAATAATCGATGTCGATGCCATCGTCACGCTTGGGGAAGGGGATACACCAATGCTGCGTTGCGACAGACTGGCGCAAGTCATTGGCGTTCGCGAGCTGTGGGTGAAGTCCGATGCAAGCAATCCGACGGGTTCGCTCAAGGATCGGTCGATCACCGTCTCTGCGACTAAAGCGATCGAATTCGGGTACCGCGTTTTGTCGTGTGACTCTACTGGCAACAAGGCGTCTTCGGTCGCTGCCTATGCCGCGCGCGCCGGGCTTGAAAGCGTGGTGTTCTGTCCTGACGACACACCGATTCCAAAGGTGACGCAATCGCTGTTCTTCGGCGCAAAGCTGATCCGGGTGCACGGTCATTACTCTCAGATCAATGCGATGTATCGCCGGCTCATCCACAGCGGCAGCGTGAATTGGTACGACTGTGGGACCGACAACCCGTTCCGATACGAAGGCAAAAAAACCTACGCCTACGAAATAGCGGAGCACTTCGGTTGGCAAGTGCCAGATCGCGTTGTCCATCCTGGGAACGGCGGTATGTCGATCGCGAAGACGTGGAAGGGCTTCAATGAATTGCAGGAACTCGGGTGGATCGATCGCTTACCAAAGATGACGCTAGTTCAGGCTGCCAATTGCGATCCGATAGTGCGCGCCAGTCTTGCAGGTGCAACGACGGTGACGCCAATCGAAAAGCGTCCAACGATTGCTAGTGCATTGGCAGGCGCGGACCCAGGATTACTGGGCGCTCGCGCGTTAGAAGCGGTGAGCAAGTCCGGAGGTACTGCAATCGGCGTCGAAGACAGCGAGACGATCGAAGCAATGACGTTGCTTGCCAAGGAGGGCTTGTTCATTGAGCCCAGCGGCGCGGTAGCAATCGCAGGACTGCGTCGCCTCGTCGCGCTAGGTAAAGTGGGACGCGACGAACGCGTCGTGTGCGTGGTGACTGGTTCCGGTTTCAAGGACTTTGATCGCATTGCGGAACTCGTCCAGATTCCTGACACCGTCGTCAGCGATTATTCTGAGATGCTGGCTGAAGCCCTAGCGATCGGCTGAGCACACGCCGAAAATGCTATTGGTGCTCTTCCGGAGGCCAGAGCTCTTTTACGGTGGCAAGCGCTTCGGCGGTTTTTTCGAGGTGAAGAGTGAGCAATGCGGTGGCACGCCGTTTGTTGCGGCTTATCACCGCTTCCGCAATCTCGCGATGCTCTTGGGCTGTATTGCGCTCGCCCGGCAAATAAGAGGTCTGGAGCCGGCGGTATCGTTCCGAATGATCGTATAGCACATCTACAACGCGCAGGCGCCAGATAGACTGGCTTGCGCGCAACAAAGACATATGAAAAAGCTTGTGCACCTGCGCGCCTTCCTCGTTGAGTAGGATTGGCGTTCCATCACTGCGCTCTTCGAGTTTCACCAGGCGATGCAGGTAAGAGAGAATGTCAGCTTCCCAAGTGTCGTCGCCGGCATCGATTGATTCTTGGAGCGCTGCCGATTCAATCTCGGTGCGCAGTTTCGTGATATCGCGCATGTCCGTCAGGGAAATCGGCGCGACTCGAAAGCCGCGCTGCCCTTCAGCAATGACAAGACGGTCAACGGTCAGGCGGGAGAGGGATTCGCGCAACGTGCTGATCCCAGCCTCGTAGTTCACGGCAAGATCGGCGAAACGGAGTTTGGATCCGGGTTTTAGCTTACCGCTCAGAATGTCTTGGCGCATGCGCAGATAAATTGCTTCCGCCAAAGTCTTGGGTGCGCCTTCCGCCGCTGGAGATTTTGAATTCCGAGCTATCGTCCGCAATGATTGCACCGATTGCTCCCTGTAACCGCATCGATGGCGGTTGGATATTTACCGTTGACTAGAGTTGAACGAGAGATATGCAATGTGCCAAGCTTAATCGGTGATCGCCATTTATGTAACGTGAGGATGGCACTTAGGGTGTCGCCCCCTTGATCGATACTGCATCACGTCGCGACCGCGCAAGAGTGACAATGAAATGTGTCGTTATCACTGCCTATCTCGATTCCAGTTTGTCGCGCCAATCGGCGAATTTGAAACGCTTTAGTGCTGGGTAATTGTAGCTACGCGAAAATGCTGGGTCAAGAATATTTCGAAATTCCGCTGAAACGCGACATTTACAATAATGGCGAAATAACATCGACGTCCATCCAGATTGGAATCTTGCATTGGTCGCTTCCGACAGGGAAGCGATAAATCATGCAATACATCATCATTCCACTTCTGCTACCACCCAGCCTTTAATGGGGAGGCAGGTGGCATCGAAGTCCGTCAAATCTCGTCACTTCTGACCTGCGCTAATTGGCTTTAGCGTCGAAAACGGAGGGGTGTGCTCACTCATAGTTGCGCGGGATTGACGGGATCGAAACCGATAACTGGCAGTACCGTGAATCAGTGCGCGGAACCGGTACACGCTCGTTGGCAAACCTACGGCACCGAGAAGCCTCTCCCCTTGCTGTTGCTGCCCGATGTGAGCTGCTGGCAACGGACGAGAACCGGCCATATCTAAATGTGGCGAAGCGGATGATTAATGCGCAAGCTGACTGGAAACGGACGGCGGAGACCGCAGACAACAAACGGCTGGCGACCAGCGCATGCTCGTAGCAGACTGGTATCAACCAGATTCATAAAGCACGGATGCTTATGCTGGTAGCATTGAGTGATTGCCACCGAAAAAAATGGAAAAGAAAATATGCCAAATTTAGCAGTGACGTTCAGACAAGAGATCACACGGCTTGCCCGCAGGGAAATTCGAAGCGAGACGCAGGGATTGCGGAGGGCGTCGGCCCAGTTCCGAAGAGATATCGCCGAGCTGAAGCGCCACGCCTCCGAACTCAAATCTAAAGTGGCCCGCCTTGAGCGCCAGGTTGGCAAGCACGTTGCCTCCCCGATTACTGAAGCGGATCCGGCAAAAGTCCGATTTGCTGCAAAGAACGTTATTTCACAGCGCAGGCGCCTGGGGATCTCTGCGGCAGATTATGGCAAGCTCATCGGTGTGACGGGCCACACGATCTACAAGTGGGAGCATGGCACCTCACGTCCTCGCCGAGCACAGTTGTCCGCGTTCGCGGCTATTCGGCTTTTGGGGAAGACAGAAGCACTCAATCGTTTGGAACAGATGCGCGAAAAGGTGCCCAAGAGACGAACGCTAAAGCGATAGCGATTTCGCATGCCATCGGTATTTGAGTGGCAACGATGCTACCCACCGTCGTTTTCACAATTCCCGCTTTGAGTGTTAGCCAGCCGTGGACGAACCTGAGCTTGATCAGCGGTGAATGTAATGCTCGAGCTGGTCGATGATAAATTGCTGCTCGGAAATGGCGTCTTTGACAAGATCGCCGATGGACAACACGCCTATTATACGGCCGTTGTCGATCACGGGAAGGTGCCGAGCGCGCTTGGTCGTCATGAGCGCCATGCACTCTTCGTTGGTCTGAGTCGGGGCAACGCAAACGACCTCCCGTGTCATGTGTCAACGGTCACCCAATAATGGACAGCTGTGGTCATCGAATTCTCCCCACCCC
>VFSW01000404.1_pt1 | contig 62821 bp, 101 predicted proteins | sample 5358111 | NCBI WGS metagenome assembly VFSW01 (sample SAMN11554181, study PRJNA540505) | mine drainage metagenome | isolation source: sediment from site ElyBrook_90M | place: USA: Ely Copper Mine, Vershire, VT | collected 2017
GGAGTGGGTGGGGTAGCGTCTATGACGTTTAAACTACCCGTACACCCCATTCAGCTCGGTAATGGTTCTAGCTCACTGCACGTTGCGTGGCGTTACATCAGTGGAGAGAAGCACGTTCAGCTTCGCCTTGAGTTCTGCCTTGAGCTTTGATACATCCAACTCATCCCTATCGTCACTAGCCTTATCAGCGAAGAGGCCAACACTCTTGCCCATTAGCTCTAGCGCCTTGAGCTTTGCACCTTCGCCTTCCATGTTCTTAGCGTGTGTAAACAGTTCACCCATCACAAACGTTCGTAGTGTTCTTTCGTCACTGATGACCATTTCTTTTTTGGCTTGGTAGAGAGGTTCTAGAAGCAAAGTAATTCGCTCATCTTTTATCAGCTTGTTCGCACGACCTTTAATCGTCACAACGTCCAACCTCTCACAGTCATACGCTTTGGTATATGCAAGCTCAGGTGAATCACCTCCAACGATGTAATTTGCAAATGCCTTCATCAGAGGCGTGATACGTCTTGATTCGACTTCATTCTCTAGTGGCTTGTGTCCTATTGGTTTTCCGTCTTGTCTTACCTTTACCTCTACTTGATTCACTGCCGCCTGTATCGCTTCGCTGTAAACCCGTTCTTCCTCAATGATTGCATCCATATCGAAAACGGTAATACTGTTTTCAACCGCATCTTTGTTCGTGTTTTCTTGCATCTTTCAACCCTTTCATCTTGTTTAAACGACATTCATACAAGGGCGGAATGTAGTGATGTTTACACCGTAATGCAATGATGTTCGTGGGTTGTTCGCTTATGCACACGAAGGACACCACTTCACACGGATGATTGAAGCGAATCAAACGACATCAAACGATTGATTTGTTGTTGTCTTCGCCTATACGTGAAGAGAAGCTTTTGACCGTTCCGCTTCGCTATCAATTCGCGGTTTTCACCATCCAACCGTCCATCTTTGCCAATCTTTGTTGCGTTTAAACAACATAGCTTTTCAGAGGGGATTCAGCGTTTAAACAACACTTCCACAACTTTTTTTCATCAAAGTATTGCCAAGCGTTTAAATGTTCGTGCTATCATTCGTCCATAGAACGGTAATCGTACTGTTCACAGGTTAATCAAAGTTCTTTACGCACACTAGGTTGTATGCGTCACGTGAGCAGAGTAACCCCTCTTTAAAAATTCAAGACAAACAACGTGAACAGAGACTAATTTTTTAGGGTGTTATGAGCGCCCTATTTAATGCAATCTCGCATTGATTTTGGAGGCTATCACCATGAGCAAGTTCAACAACAAAAACGGCACTCTTACCGTGTACGCATTCGCTTGCGGTTACGTGGAGGAATACAAGATTGACGACACCACTTTGAAGCTCTTTCAGGATGGTGTGTGGCACGTTCAGGGGCGCAACGACAACGGGCGCTTCTTGTGGGAGTCGTTTGACCTTCTAGGCCAAGCACGTGAGTTCTTACGCCAACAACGTAAGGCACTCGCTTGAGATTTCAGCCTGAACCCCTTGGGGTTTGGAGTGCAATCTCGCACTGTTATCGGAGCAATCACCATGCTAAAAACTACCAACGCAAAAGCACGTTCTTGCGTTCAATCACTCACTGAATTCAAGGCATCGAACACATTCGCAGAGCGCATCAATGGCGTGTACGTGGTGTTCTCATACGGGTATCACTTCCCTATGTTCGCCAATATCGGGGGCGTTTGGTACGCCAACGAAGACAAGTATTCACGCACCACATCCAAGCAACGTGGTCAATTGCACCCTTTGGTTGACTGCCTCCCGCTCAACACTCAGTCGCTCAAAGCACTGTACGCATAAGGGGAAAGCCATGCACAAATATTTGATAGCTCTTCCTAGCTTCCGAAGCCAAAAGGGGTTCAACTGCCAAACGATTTTGGTGTCCGCAAAAAACGAGCGAGAAGCCATATCCCTCGCCCGTCATCTTCGCCCACGCGCCAACATTGGCGAAATCAAACAAGTCAACTACTGAGGGGAAAGCCATGTTCAGAGTCTACAAACGCAAAATTCACCTTCATCTTTTCCGTGATGGTGCTTGGGTGTACGCCTTCTCAACCAACGCATTCCCAACGTGCAAAGCCGCAAAAGCTCACGCCGAAAAAATCAACCCCAATACGGCTTTCAAAGCCAACTTCGCCAAGGATTAACCATCATGCAAACCATCGACATCATCCCTCAGCAACTCAACGCCTTTGTTGAGGCCATTACCCCGTACAAGGGGCAACCCGACACCCCTGAAAACAGGGAGGCGGCTTCTCACATCATCCGAGTCTTCACAGGTCGCTTGCAAATGCTTGACCTTTCGCTTTCAGCAAATCAGGCCGCTCTTCTTTTGCGCGGTGCATACGTAAACATCGTTTAAACGGGGTGCAATATGTTCAATGAAAAACAAACCTACATCGTTCGCTATTTGGTAGATGAGCGCATTCGCCGCATCAACACCACACTGCCTGACGTTTCAGACACAACTTATGCGTGGAGCTTGCTCATCCAAGAGCGCGAAGAGCTTTACAAAATCCAACAACAACTCGAAGGGGTTACACCATGACACAAATCACCATCACGCTTGACCGCGAAGTCGCACAGGTCATCTTCGATTCACTCAGGGCGCAAGAGGTCAACGTCACTCAGCGCTACCTTGAGATTTCAGACACGGCATTGGCGGCTCACGCCCTTGACCTGATTCACCGCTTGCGTGACGCACACCATCAACTCGGCAACCAACTAGGGGCATGACCATGAAAACATCCGAACAATTCGCACTCAATCAGTGGCTATCAGACTACCCCGATGGGCTTTCATACAGCGAGGTGATTGACCTCATGCTTGGTGATGGTGAGTCGGAGCAGTGGACGCATGAGCAAATCACTGCATGGCAAGTGGTCGAGCATTTCACCCTCAACCAAGTGGCAGATTTCATAGAAGACACCCGCGCACACTTCGCACGTGTCACCAACGAGCAATAAGGGGAACGCCATGACAGTATTCGAACTAATGCAAGAGCTTGGCAATATGCCACTGGATGCCAAAGTTTATTGGTGGGTAGGCGACCAACGGGTCGAGGTGCATGAAGTGCGTGACGTGGGTGACTGCGTTGACCTATACGAGCAAGACATTGAATAAGGGGAAAGACATGACTCAATCAGACATCAATTACATCAACGGGCAAATCTTGAAAGCTTGCCCTTTCCCGCTCCACTCAGGGGACAACGGGCAAATCAAAATCAAGATTCACTCAGAGCGGGGCGAAACCAATTGGCTCAACCTCACACCTGAACAACTCAAAAAAATTGAGTTAGTTCTTCTCGGCGTTTAAACATCGGAGGCTTACATCATGGACAGCTACACCGCAACAGGATTGGCAGAGGGCTTCATCGAAGCCGAATCAGAAGAGCAAGTGCTTGAGGCTTGGCAACACCTAGTCGATACAGGTTTGGCTTGGCAACTTCAAGGTTGGTTTGGGCGCACCGCTCGACACCTTATCAATGAGGGCTACATCAATGCGTGATTCCATCAAAAACTTTTTAATCGGCTTCGCCTTCACCGCCTTCGTGGTTCTTACCACTGCCGTGCTGACGCTTGATTGGTTCGGCGGGTGTGGCGAATCGTTCGTGGCATCGGACGGTACGCGACACCTTGGTGAGTGCATAGGCCGCGACATTCTCAAATCTCAAATCGAAAGACTTCTACCATGACTTCAAATCCAAACCGTGAAGATTGGTTGCAACAGGCAGTGATTGAACTGCGCCCCATCTTCGAAGCTAACGGCTTCCCTCTACCTGACCGCATTCGTGTGACTTGTGGCTTCCCTTCTAGCAAGGCGCGGTCATTCCATCGTGCAATCGGTGAACACTGGTCGCCCTCTGCATCCAGTGACAACACCCACGAAATTCTCATCTCGCCAGTGGTTGACGATGCAACCGAAGCGTTCGCAATCCTCTGCCACGAACTAGCCCACGCCGCAACAAACGGTGACGGTCATCGCGGTAGGTTTCCAGAATGCGTTCGCAAGCTTTGGCTCGAAGGCAAACCAACTGCGACAGTGGCGGGTGACACTTTCAAAATCAACTTCGCTCCCGTCATTGATTCGCTCGGCAACTACCCGCACAGTCGTTTAAACATCAATGCAGAGCGCAAGGTGCAAGGCACTCGGATGCTCAAGGCAGTGTGTCCCGCTTGCGGCTACACCATACGACTCACATCAAAGTGGTCACAACTAGGCTTGCCTTACTGTGCCAACAACCACTCAGCAACTCAGTTTTTATCAGCTTAATTTTTCGGAGGCTTCATCATGTCAACATCTTCAATCGCTCAACAACTCTCACTCATCCCTCTCGGTCAACTCAACGCCGCCCTTGCTCAGACAGGCTACGGCTCTGAGGTTTCAGGCAACAAGGCACACGTGGTCGGCATACTGGTCGGCATCGTCAACGCTGGCGGGATTGATGTGGATGGGATTCGCAAACTGGTTCCCCTCTCCCCTGCCGCAATCAACGCCAAGCAAGCACAGGCACACACAGCAACAGCATCAAGCGCACCAAGCTTGCCCGTTGCACTACCTGACGAGGCGCGTGTCGCAATCACAAACCAACTAGCTCAGGTCAACCTTGCAGTCACTCACGTGAATCAATTCCGTGACCTAGCTCAAGCGTTTGTCGAAGAGGCTAAGACAGAACGTGCCGCAATCCACGCAGAGATTGGTCAACTCGGTCAGAAGGTATCGGAGGAATTCAACAAGGCGGTCGATAACATTCAGTCAATCGACTACGACAAGGTAAGCGATGAGGTTCGCAAAGAAGTCAACACACTCTTCGAATCGTTTAAACGTACCGCAACACCTGAGCAACTGAGCGAGGTAGCGAATGCGGTTCCAACCTTCGAAAACAAGAAGGCTTGCGATGTGTTCCCCGCCGAGTCATTGCAGTACACAGTGGACGGTGAGACAGTGGACTTCTCTGAGTACCCCGTGGGTGTGTGGGCAGACCCTGCCGCTCCCGCCTTGGTTGACGACTACGTGTTCGATGCAAAGCACTTGCATCAGGCGCTGGTTGCACTGAATGACCCACTCCCTGACAACGTGTGGCTGGCTGGTGAACGTGGTACAGGTAAAACTGAGTTCGTGAATCAAATCGCATCACGCCTTGGTCGCCGCCTCTACCGTGTCAACTTTGACGAGGCTCTTGAACGTGCCGAGTTCATCGGTGGCAACACCATCAAGAATGGTGACGTGGAATGGAAAGCTGGTGTCATCACTCAGGCAATCCAACACACTGGCGCACTGGTACTGCTTGATGAGATTGGTTTCGCAAGAGCGCAAAACCTTGCCGCCCTCCATGCACTGTGTGAGCGTTCAACTCACCGCTCAATCGTCATCGCAGAGACAGGCACTCGAATCCCCGTGGCTTCACACGTGGCGTTCTTCTGTGCTGACAACTCGAACGGTCACGGTGACGCATCAGGCAACTTTGCTGGTGTGCGTGACCAGAACAGCGCCTTCATTGACCGCTTCTCTTACACGCTGAATTTTGAGTACCTTCCCCGCGATGCAGAGGCGGCACTCATCACAGCGCGTACAGGGTTGCCAGCAAAGGCGGCAAATGTCCTAGTGGCATTCGCTCATGTGTCCCGTGAGAAAGCCCGTGCTGGTGTGCTGACTCAGCCTCCATCACTTCGCCAACTCTTCGCTTGGGCACGTGCAGTCAAGCAAGGCATTCCAGTTAGCACTGCATTCCAAAACGCAATCATCAACAAGTTCCCCGCAGACTGCGAGAGCGAATTGAGGGGCGTGTTCAGTGCGGCAGTCGATGCCAAAAAGTTTAAACAGTATCTCGCATAAGGGGCAACATCATGCAAGGACATCAAGTAAAACGTGGGGTGACATCAACCCTAGAGCGTGTGTTCCACGCAAGTGGTCAGAAGCTTGAGAAGCTTCAAGTATTTTGGACGGGCAAGACAGCGGGTATCAACTTCTCTCGCAACAAAGAAGGCTTAGTCGATGCAAAGGTCGTGTTCCCTGCATTGAATGAGCTTGATGAGATACCACGCGCCAAATTCAACAACCTCATTGGCTTCGCAGTCCACGAACTAGGTCATGCTTGGTTCACAGACAACGAGCCGTGGGACTCAGCAAGGGAGCGCAAGGGTGCATACCTCAATGCACTCATCAACGGGTTAGAAGACCCACGCATTGAGAAGAAGGTCATCGAATCGGGCTACGCTGAAAACAGCAGAGTCCTCTTCGAAGAGTTACTCAACGCGATGCTTGACGAGCATGGGTATGTGGAGCCTGACGACATCGACAACGTGTCCTTCATGCTGGCAGTAGAGGGTAGGCGTTTAAACGGTTACGCAGTCAACGTGCCTAGCGTGTTGGACAAATGCCCTTGGAAAGATGACCTTGAGTGGGCTATGAAGGAATCGCTCAATGCTCCAAGCACTAGCCACGTGGTCGGCGTTGCAACCGAACTAATGAAGCGGTTGCAGAAGGCAACGCAAAACCAGTACACACCGCAACAACAGCAACGGAATCTGACCAGTTCTCAACAAGGCGGGGACGGTCAGGGAGAGGCGGGAGAGGCGGGAGAGGGTAACGCAAGCGGTCAAGCCAAAGGCAAACCGAAGGGCGATGGGCAGACAGACAAGCCGAAGAGCGGCAAAGGTCACAGCACATCACCCTTTGATGAAACCAACTTCAAAGCTAGACCAGTGGAGCCTGACAAGTTCATCGAAAACCAACTCGTTGACCACACAGACCTATCAAATGAGCGCAACCCGATACCCGCATATCGCAAGCCTCGCATTCACAAACTGAGTTTCACATAAGGGGTACATCATGGCCTTCGACAGACAAGAATCAGAACAGCACTTCAAAGACTGCTATCAGTCAACACCACAAGGCTTGGGAGCTACCCGCTCTCACCTCTTGCGCCTCTTGCGTTCCATCGACTTGGTTGGTTGGAATTCATACGAGGAATCAGGACGCTTAGACCGCAAAGCGTTTACACGCTACGCCACTGGTAGCGTCAACGTGTTCTCAAAGCGTGAGTATGTGGATGCAGAGCGTTCGGCGGTCAGCATCTTGATTGACTGCTCAGGCTCGATGGACCACGACAACCGAATCGAAATTGCAAACCAAGTGGCGATTCAACTGGCTCGTATCTTGGAGAAGGCCAACGCAGAGTTCAACGTGACAGGCTTCTACGGCAACGCATACAACGAGCATGACGATGCAACTGGCGCGAGTCAGGGCTTGCACTACCAACTGCAAATCCCCGTGTTCATTCCCTTCAAGGAATGGGGCGAGAGTCTTGCCAAGGCATCAACCAAGATGGGCACGATTCGCTACTGCGCCAACGGCTCGACACCTGACTACAGTTCGGTGGCTCTTGCAATCGAAGGCTTGGCAGTACGCAATGAACAGCGCAAGGTGTTGTTCTTACTGACTGACGCTGACGGGTACAACCAACAGCACATGAAGAAACTACAACGTGTGGCAGACAAGCAGAACGTTTTGATTGTGGCAATCGGTATCGGTGACACAGATGCCAACAAGTGCTTCACTCACGCCGAGAACGTTATGAACATCAACAACTTGGCAAGTGCATCGTTCAACAAACTTTTGAAAGTGGTGGCAAAGGTATGACAACAAAAAACTATGAGCAACAACTCGAAGAGGTGGACTTACACATCCACGCAATCATCACAACGCTTCGGAGGCCAGAGCTAACTCAACAAGAGGAGCAAGAGGGGTGCGCCCTTCTTGCAAGGGCAATCGTCATCAAGGCGTTCTTAACTTCAAAGGGGAAACCGAATGGAAAAGACAATTCTTAAACTCGCACTCATTGGCCTGTGGTTCTACTGCCTCATCTCATCATGCAATGCCGCTGGTGAGCAACGATGGGACGAGGCCAGCTACTGGTTGCTCTTCGTGTTTGGCTCCATCATCGTGGAGAAGCTTTACGAGGTGGTGTTCCATCTCATGGCGGTCAACTACCACTTACTCAAAATCATCGACAAGGAAAAACAAAATGAAAAAAGTACATCAGGTTTATAACGCAGAGGGTTTCAGCGTAGCCCGTGTAAACGCATCAGACAGCCATGAGCAACCAGTGTTTGCATCTCTCGGTGTCGGCGCAAAGATGGGTTGCTACATGACAGTGAAAGAGGCCAAGCAATTGGCAATAGCAATCCAACTCGCACTAGGAGATGTGACATGACAGCGTTCGACTTCTTACACCAACACTTTCACGACCTAAGCATGATGGTGTTCACCGCCATGTTCATTTGGTTCATTAAAGATTAAATTTTTCAAAGGGGAAAATCATGCGACTCACAAACATCATCCGCAAATCATTCGTCAACGCAGTAATGCAAGACTTGCCTGAGCCTGAGAATTGGGAAAAGCAAGTACATGATATTTACAAAGCAGATGCCATTGAGCAGATGCCAGCAGAGCTTCGAGCATTCGCTCTTAACAGCAAGACTTCTCATTGGTTCAACACTCGCTCGGTGTATCGCTATGACTCACCATTCTCAAGCGTGTATGTGGTTTCTCCACAAGGCATGGACTACCAAGCATCATCATCAGCCAAGGCAAAGATTGACGAGTTGACAGCAAAGGCCAAGGCGCACAAGACTCTTCGATATGAGCTTCGTGAAAAGCTAAAAGGTATCGCTGACGGATGCACCACTCGCAAAGCACTAGCCTCCGCACTGCCTGAGTTTGAGAAGTACCTACCCGCTGACGAGCCAGCCGCTTGTCGTTCATTGCCAGCAGTGGCAAACCTAGTGGCTGACTTCACCAAGGCGGGATGGCCTAAAGGGGAGAAAAAAGATGCTAAGTAAAGTCATGGAGCTTATGTACATTGAGTCGGAATCGGCTCAAAGGGTTTGGCTCATGTGGTTGTCATACGAAAGCGGAGACTTTGAGACAGGGATGCACCATCAGTTTCATGTTCTCAAGGAGCTTGATGATGCTGATGACTTGTGGGCAAGCATGACCTTTGACGAGCGTGAGCAGTACATCAACAGATGTGACATCGTGAGAGGTGTAACGTTATCGGAGGAAAGATATGCCAAGGTTTAAACAAGGAGACTGGGTTCACTTCAATGACACTGGTTTAGAAAGTTGCTACGGTCAAAGCCATACGTTGCAACACATGAAAAATCTAATCCTGCAAATCACTGAGGTTGACCCTGAATCAATGACAGGTGACGATGAGCCTACGCACTTGGTCAGGGTGAACGATGACGCAATCAACACCTTCATGCTGACCGATTGGGACTTTGATGCTTACTACCCGCAAGAGATTGGGGATAGCGAAGGGTGGGACAGCAAGGCACAGCCAGTAAAGAAGCCAAAGAAGACAACCCTTGAGAAGCAAGTCCTGAAAGACAAGGCGGATGAGTTTGAGAAGGTTCTCATTGCACTGGTTGAGCGAGAAGCAAAACTAAGGCAAGAGATGGAGCGTGAGCTTTATCGTAGGCAAGTAGCAAACCCAAACCAAATCATCGCGGATGATTTTTATGGCGCACCAATTAAAAAAGGAGAAATCAAATGGTAAAAGCAGAAGACTTAGGAGTGAGTGAAGAGGAGCGTCAGGCTTCCTTTGAGAAGTTGTCACGCGACTTGAGTGAGGTGCTTGATGGTCATGCCATGCACGTGGTCATCCCATCCCTCACATCCCTCATCTCGCAATCGGCGGCTATGTCAGGTATGCCCAAGGACGTGCTGATTCTCTACATGATGAATTGCATGGACAAGGTTTACAAGGAATACGAGAAGGTCGAAGCAGAGCTTGACGAGAGTTCACCCTCTTCGTTGCACTGAGAATCCTGACCAGTTCCCTCCCCCTCCCTCGCGGCGGGGGATTTTTTTTTGCCCAAATTTTCTTGATGGTTCTTGATTGGGATTTATAAAATAACAATCCCTTGATTGTTATTTTATAACCGTACCAACTTCATACTTAAAGCGTTTAAACGTTCAGTTAGTAGCTAACGTGTGAGTTACTAATGTTAGCTAAGTAAACTTAACTTTCTTAACTTGACAGCTCAAAAAGAAAAAGCCCGTTTAAACGGGCTAATTCTTGGTTAGTGTTTTTAAAGTTTAGAAAGCATCAACTGGTTCTGAGTAACTTCCCGTCACCTTGTTGTAGAGCAAGGTAGTTTCTCCCTGAGTTCCTACCCACCGATACCTACACTTCCAAACGGCAATCTCCACACCGTTGCCTTTGGTTCGGTGTACGGTCAACCCGCAGTCAGCCTTCGCCCACCAAGCCATTGAGCCTGAGATAGCCATACCGTCAGGTCGTGGCAAGTCCATGCCTGAGCGGGTTATCTTGGCTGGATGGGCAACAAACCAAACGTGAACACCATACGCCTTGGCAAACGCTTGCACACGGGTAAGCATTGTCGAGATGAATTCAGTTTCACCCTTGCCGCCATCGTTCTCAATGTAGTTGTACGGGTCGATGACCAATCCGCGAATGCCCATACGAGCCACGGCAATCTTGGCACGGTCAAGCACCGAGTCAATCGTGGCGGGTTCAACCGTTTCCGAATCCAAAAACATGAAGTGTTGTTCAACCCACTCAAACGATTCAGACTTCTCCGCATCAGACATACGATGGGTTCCGTCAAAGAATCGCTTCTCTCGGTGCAACTCCATCAGGCGTGAGATGTGGATTTCGGGTTGGTTCTCAAACGAGCAGATGGCAAACTTCCAATCGTTCGTTTTGGCTAGGTTCACCATCAACTGGTCAACGAAGTTCGACTTGCCGCAAGATGGGTAGCCCGTCACAACTGTTAGCTGACCTTCCGCCACTGTGTAAATCTGGTCAACGTTGGAATACCCTGTACTCGTGCCGTGACCATTTCCTCGTGACCACAAATCGTTTAAACGGTCGGCATACTTGGATGGTGCAGACAAACCTGCAACTGGATATGGTTCCGCCTTGTCGATGATTTTCTTAACTGCATCCGCCCCTTCTGCTAAGAAGGCTTCGTTCATGTCTTTGTAGGTGTCGGACCTAGCGACACGGCACTTGTCTTTGCCAATCCTTCGAGCCAACTCTTCCGCAAGAGCTTGACCAGCAGTGTCGGTGTCGGTTGCGATGACGATGTATGGAGCCTTGCTCAAAATCTCAAACGCATCCCAAACGAATGAGAAGCGTTTGTCTTCCGAAGCATCTACCTTGCCATCAGATACCTTCACTGGAGCGCCGCTTGGTACTGATACGCCGTTCTCAATGCCGCATTCAATCAGAGTAAGCGCATCCATCTCGCCTTCGACAATGATGATGGGCTTTGTTGCATCAAGCGAATCAACGCCGAAGAAGCAATGAACACCACCTGAATCTTGTGTGAAGTCCTTAGCCTCTGTGCTTCGATATTTGGAGCCAATGTATTGACCACCCTTGAAGTATGGAAAGCCAATTGCATCGGTTTGTTTTTGGATTCGACCAAAGTATTTATCAGCAGAAAACAACTTAACAGACAGGGCGGTTGCTTCCGATATGCCTCTAGTCTTTAAAAATTCAATGTGTGGTTGCGATAACTGCGTTTGTTCGAATGTTCTTAGTGGAATCACGTTTTGCTCCATGCGTTTGACAGGCTGGTGTCGGGTTGTTTGAAAGTTCTTGAAGCGCACGAAACCCTTAGCCTGACAATGGTGGCAGTAGTACGTCCAAGCATCGCTCTTGCGATGGATTACAAGGTCTTTTTGATTTGCTTTTGACCGCTCATGTGAGCAGTCAGGACAGGCAACACGTTGTGTAACGTCCACCTGTAATGATGCGACCAAATGCTCAATGGCACTCGGTGCGTGTGTCTCTGCGACATAGTTCATAAGCCTCCTACAAAATTATTTCTTCGGTCTATTCGTCTTCACAGTGTGGTCACTGTTCCGTGTGAATGAGCGATTCTTCGATGGTGTTTTTAGTTTCAAGTTCTTTGGTGCGTTTGTTCCTCCCTTTGATAGCGGTACTACGTGGTCGATGTCCTTGCCCTTGCGGTCAACACCCTTCTTATCCATGTCATACCGAGCGCGTTCTCTCGCATTTCGAGCGGGTTGCTCTCCACGTGAAAGCTGTTGTTCGTATTCCTTTTTGTAAGGTCTTGGTTTGTTGACGTAAGGCATCAAATTCTCCGTTTATATTCGTATTTCACATCCCTTGGGGGGATGTGAAGGCGCACCTAGCCTATCCTAGTTGAGCCTTCACGCAGTGTTGCGACCCGACAGACTTTTCGTGCAAGGGGTTCTATCTTCGCCGCCCCTCTCTGGTTTCTAATGCACTTCCCGCAGTACCAGCAATACTCAATTGACCCTGCCGTTTTTCACCCGTCAATCAATCGAGGTGGCAAGTTTAATCATATTTCCAATGCGAACACAAGCGCGGATTGAAATATATTTTTGTTACCGTTTAAACCGTTTGAAGCTTACCGGGGTTCCGCTGCCGGGAAAAAATGGGAGAGGCGTTTAAACCTCTCCCGAAGTATTGCCCTCGAAAGGGGAGACAAGGGCAACTGCAAAACAGATTGTCCTCGTATAAAAAATTTGCACAAGAAGAACGTTCGTTGAGGTATACTCCATGCACCCGACATGATTAAGCCTCCTGTCAGTAGTTCGAAAGAACGGTAGAAGCCGCCCTTAAAACAGGCGGCTTTTATTTTTCCTGTTGCATTTGCGTCACAGTTATCTCACAGCGAGGATTGGCGGGGTCTAGCGCCCAATAGATGTGCTTCTCTTTGACCTGTCGGTCATTGGCGTAGGCCACATCTTGGAGCAAGTCCAGTATCAAACTCTCATCCAAATCAGGGCGGCGTGATGCGTACCAAATGCGAATCGACACAGACACATCGCCTTCAATCATTCGACTGTTGCCACCTACACACTGTTGCTTAAAAGACTTCGCATAGTCCAATGCCTTCTGAGACTTGATAAACATAGGCTTGCCTTTTATGTAGACCATCCTGCGTGAGTTGGCCTTGGAAGCTGGCTCCCCAAATATTTTTAGTGATAGTGTTTGCATGGCATAAAAAGTTGTGTTAGCATTGATGTTCGTATCAACCAAGGAGGCTTCAACATGAAGATTACGAATAAGCACAATCTACCCCAAACGATTGTGGCTCTCGCAAGCCGAGAGTTTTACAGCAAGGGTGACGCTGACTACTCAGCGACAGAGATTATCTCCCCGCCCCGTATTCAACGCCTACGCAAGCGTCATTACGATGAGATTGAGCAGGATGTCTCTGAGATGCTTTGGTCCATGCTTGGCTCTGCCTTGCACGTTGTAGCAGAACGTTCGGTTATTCCAAACCACGTGAACGAAGAGCGTTTGATTCTGAATGTCAACGGTGTTCGTTTGTCTGGCGCGATTGACTTGCAACATGAGCAACCCGATGGCGTGGTCATCAGCGACTACAAGTTCACATCAGCATGGGCTTTGATGAACGACAAGCCTGAGTGGGAGCAACAGCAAAACATCTATGCCTACCTCGTTGAGAAGGTCAAAGGCAAGAAGGTTAAGAAGCTGGAAATCATCGCCCTTGTGCGTGATTGGAGCCGCCGTGAAGCCATGTATAAGGCCAACTACCCACAAGCCCCTATGCAAGTCATTGACGTGGCTCTGTGGCCTCTAGAAAAGACCGAGGCGTACATCATTGAGCGCCTTGAGATGCACCGAGATTCAAAGGTCAGCGCGGATTGGGGTGATGAACTCCCTCCCTGCACCGAAGACGACAAGTGGATTCGTGAGACTAAGTTCGCAGTCAAGAAAGAAGGACGCAAGACTGCCGTTCGTGTCTTCGATAACCAGCAAGAGGCAGACGAATTGTTGGCGACATTGCCAGCAAAAGATAAAGGGTTCGTAGAAATCCGCAAGGGTGAACCTGTTCGTTGCACTGGCAATTTTTGCGGTGTCAACCAATGGTGTTCGCAGTATCAGGCTTACTTAGCAGAGCAAGCCACAACAGAAACTCAGGAGTAAAAAATGTCTTACGGACCAGAAAAGTCGGCAAACGTTGTTGGAGCCGCACAGCTTGGAATCAGCCGCGCACAAAGCTTGAATCAAGGAGGTGTGTATTCAAAGCTCATTGCCGCACGTACCGAATTGCAATCAATGCCAATCAAGAAGTCAGGCCACAACAAGTTCGCTGGCTACGACTATTTTGAATTGGGAGATTTCCTCCCTGCCATTCAAAACTTGTTTGCCAAATACGGATTGGTTGACATCATCCAGTTCAGCAAAGAGATGGCGGTCATGTACTTGGTTGATACCGCTGACGGTTCAAGCGTGATGTTCACATCCCCTATGGCTGACGCTCAATTGAAGGGCTGTCACCCCATCCAAAACCTCGGTGCAGTCGAGACTTACCAACGCCGTTACTTGTATGTGACTGCGATGGCTATTGTTGAGCATGACGCACTTGAGAGTGTTACAGGCTCTCCCAATGGAGCGCCAGCACCAGCGCCAGCACCCAAGCCAGTGCCACGCGCAGAAAAACCTGTTGAGTCCACCGCAGACCAAACCCTCTTTGTTGATGGTTTGATTGAGTTGGGCAAAGCAAGTGCATCGTTAGCTGAATTGCAGAATCTGTGGAAGATGAATCAAGCTCAGGTTGACGGTGTAAAGAAAGGCAATCCCGCCTTGTTCCAGAAGTTGCAAAACGAATTTGCAACCATCAAAGCTAAATTTCCCAAGGAGTAAATCATGGCCTACGACAAACCCTATGAAGTGAAACCAAACACTGGTTCAGTTCGCCCAAGCAAAACCAAGACTCACCCCAAAGCACCTGACTACTACGGCTCTTTCAAGGTTGACCTGCGTGGTTTAAACATCGTGGACAACACAGTTGAATTCAAGCTGTCTGGCTGGAAGGAAACTGACAAGTCTGGCAACACTTACCTTTCTCTGAAACTCAATGACTACAAACCAACCAACCAGCCCACTGGCGAAGTTCGCAAGCAAGATGACCAAATGGATGACGACATCCCCTTCTAAGGAGCAAGACATGACAATCGAATTAGCAAACCAACCAACCGAATCTTTGACCGTCAACGTAGAGCCAGCGCCTAAGCGCCGTGGTCGCCCTGCTGGTTCAGGCGACAAAACCGTGGCAAAGAAAACAAAGAAGGTCAAGCCTGTCGAGCAAGAGCAACGCACAGAAGCCGATTGGCAATCTCTGTTGTCCTACTTGAAGTTCTTGCAAGAGCAGAACGAAGCACAAGCCGCCGCTTTGGATAGCTATGCACACAAAGAGATTCAAACAAAGGCGGTTATCTCTTACCTTGAAACCAAGCTCGAATTGAAATGACTAACGCCATTCAGTTTGAGGCTGTGAAAGTTGCGCTCAAGCAGGACCGTACTGGTTTTGTCTTGACGCTCAACATTCACCCTGACGAGATTCCAGAAGAGTTGCTTCGGGATTTTGTCGGGGCAAGGTATGGCGTGGCAATGGCTCGAATCGAAAGTGACGAGACTGCCACCCACTACGACAACCGAGTGAAGAAGGCTGGACAGCTTTGCCGCAACAAAGACTTTCAAGCATGGGCATCCATGACTGACGGTTTAAACGATGCGAGTGAGGAAGCTGCAATCAACTTCATTTACTCTTTTTGTGGAATCGCTTCTCGCACAGAACTCAATGGAAACGTAGAAGCTAAAGCGCAATTTGATGCAATGGTGGAGGAATATGAGCAATACAGAAAAGAAGCAGACCCGTTTTAAGACGGTGTTGCCAATGATGATTTACGTGGACCCTGACCAACCTCGAAAGATTAAAGCGTTTGCAAAAGCGAATAACCTTTCAGCAAGTCAGTTGGCACGTGAGGCATTCACTATGCGGATGTCTGGTACAGACGACCCGTACAACAACGGATTCAATGCTGGCCTTAAAGAAGCCATGCGAATCACCAAGCAAACAGAAGGGGCGAAGATGATGTTCCCATCAGGGAAGTCTTTCGGTCAGTTGGTTTGCGATGAGATAAACAAATTTATTCGAGAGAAAAAAGGGGAACTTAAATGACTTCAATCGTTTTATCACTGTTAATTGGTATTGGTTTTGCTGTTGCAATCGCACTCAAAACATACATGAGTTGGGAAGAGACTGCCATCGAAGCGAAGCGTTACAACAAACGCAACGAAGAGCTTGGACGTGGTGAGCGCATTGATGTGCCAACGTACAACCGACCAACACTCATCATGCTGGTTGTTGCATTCGTACCCGCCCTGTTGATGACAGTCTTTGAGGCATTCACCATCGTCCCTGCTGGACACATTGGTGTTGTGACCACCTTGGGCGAAGTCAATATGCAGACATTGGGCGAAGGCGCACACCTTGTCAATCCAATCTCTAACGTTCGCACATTGGAAGTTCGTGTTGTCAAAGCAGAACTCAAAGGCGCAAACGCTGGCACAAAGGATTTGCAAGTTGTCCACTCCGACTTGGTGGTGAACTACCGTATTGATGGCTCGAAGGCGGCTCACATCTACAAAGAATTTGGATTCAACTTGGAAGACAAGATTCTTTCACCCGCAATCAACGAAGCGTTTAAATCAATTACCGCCCATTACTCCAGTGAAGAACTCATCACCAAGCGTGACGAAGTTTCCAAGGGTGTTATCTCTGCATTGCAAACCAAGGTTGGTAAGTATGGTTTGGAAATCTCTGACGTTTCTTTGGTGAACTTCGGCTTCTCTGCTGAATACCAGAAGGCTATTGAAGCCAAGGTAACTGCCACTCAAAGCAAACTGCAAGCCGAGCAAGACTTGCAACGCATTGAGGTGGAAGCCAAGCAAGCTATCGCACGTGCCGAGGGTAAGGCTAAGGCCATCGCTATCGAGACTGCGGCTATTAACTCACAGGGCGGTGCGTCATACGTGCAGTTGAAAGCGATTGAGAAGTGGGATGGTAAGTTGCCCGTCACTCAGTTGACCAACAGCACCCCGTTTATCAACGTGGGCAAGTGATATGAGCGACCAAGACCACAACGAAAACTTGCGGGACTTGGCCTCTATGTTTGTAATGAATGGGCTTGTTGTGGAATACACGCAAGCTCAACTAATGGATAGGCAGTTACAGAACCAATTGGGTGTTCTGTCCTATGAATTAGCAGATGCACTCATGGCGGCTAAATATCCACAAACTGGCATCACGTCAGTCAAACGGAGAAAACGCAATGACGCTGATTGATTACGTCAAAGTGTCCATCTTCACAGTGTGCCTCGCCATGTTTGTCTTAGTGTTCGTAGCACTAGGAACAAGCATCGGCGTGGTGATTGAAGTTTTATGGGAGGGTATATGTCTTTTATTTGGTTCACCAATGCTCACGGAGTTATCGGGATTGCCAAGGTAGAAACTAAACATGAGGGCATCAAGTATTACATCAGTGCGGTGTCTGGCTTAGACGTTGCAATAGATGAAGAAACGGTCATCAGTTGGGGAGCAAGATTTCCAGATTCTGCTGGCAGAGCATTGTTTGGAGAGGCGGAAGCGTTAGATAAAAAGAACAAGAAAGACAGTTTCTACAAAAGCATTATGAAAGTTGAATGATGAACAGAGAACAATTTGAATCAATGCTCAGACTAATGGGCTGCGATGACAACACGGTGCAATTCGGTTTAAACGCCTATGACATTGGTGAGGAACATGGAACACACAAATCCGCAAGCGTGGGACTCTTCTCCCAAAGAGGCGTTCGAGAGACAAGCCCAATGGTTGGCTTATCTGGCGAAGCATGAAGGCTGGAAAAAGTACGCGCAAGAAAGATGCAAAGAGCTTGAGCAAGACGAAAGCTTTCTGTGGGTTGGATTGAGAAACAGAATTAAGGAGTTGCTAGATGACGAAACAAGTAAGCCCGTTTGATTGGAAGGAGTACACAAAGCTGTACCCCATTTCATTCAAGGAAGAGAACAAGTTGAAGCTTGCCTCACAAAACATGACCAACTACGTTGAGAAGAAACGCAAAAGCACACCTACTCACGGAACCATGTTTGGCATCAGCGACAAGGCGGTGTCAGTGGCTCCATTGAAGATGATGAAGCGAGAGAAGGTATGCAAGAGCGCATGATGCGTAACCCTCACGCCGCTCACATTGACTTCTTTAAATTCAAAGGATTCATTGCAAGCAACCCGAAAGCAATGCCATGCAACATCGACATGATGCTGGAGCGCAAGTGCAAGTTTCTGGTTGGCGAGTGGAAGAGGGATGGTGAGGAGATGAGCATTGGTCAGAAGATTCTTTTGACCAACCTTGCGAAGCAACCTCAGTTCATAGTTCTCGTCATCACTGGCAATACAGATGATGATGCAGTTGTTACGGAGTTTGGACGAATCACAAAGAGTGGAACGTTTAAACATGAAGGCTCATCAATTGACGAGCTTAAAGATTTTGTCACCCGCTGGTATGAGTGGGCTGACGGGGAGGCTACATGACACAAGATGATATTGAACATATGTGGAAAGTTGCAAGCAACAATCCAAACCACGACTCCAATTGGCATGACCCAGTTGTAATTGCCTTTGCCAAACTGGTAGCAGCTAAAGAGCGTGAGCGCTATATGCAATTGTTTCTTGACCCTGAGAATCAGCCAACGCAGTTTGGTACAGCAACACAAGAGTATCGTGAGCAGGAAATCAAAGAAGTACAAGAGTTGCTTACAAAATTAGCGCACATTGTTAGAACAAAACATCTGTATGGGCCTGAGATGAAAATATTGCTTGAAAAAGAAGAAACAATCCGAGCAAGAGGTGAAGCATGAAGACATGGCCTTTCCCTCCTTTTCCAAACCCATTGGACAAAGGCAACAAAACGCCTAAGTTCAATCCAAACAACCATGAGGATGCACCGATATGAAGACAGAAGAGGATGAAGCATTTGAGGCGATAGAGCGCAAGGTCAACCCAAGCTGGCTGTTCAAAGAGATGGTCATTGGTGATGTGGTCATGCGGTTCTACCCCACTCCAAACGGTTGGGGATTAGATATAACCAACACAGAGTTCGAGTGGTTCCAAGGACTTATCAACGACAGCTTTACAGACCGCCAGTTGAGTCAAGAGCCTTTCGCTCACGTGATGGTTTACGAGAACGATGTCAAACACTGCGTTACAGCAGATACAAAAGGGGCCATCCCCGTTTACACAAAGGATTAGCCATGTACATGGTTTTCAACGTAGGGTGCATCGAATGCGGTGTGTCATCAAAGATTGTTGGTCTGTTCGCAGACAAAGTGAAAGCAGAAGTCACTGCCGCTATGTGTGAGCAGAAGCACTATTGGCGTGAGCATGGTCAGAACTCATACGAGATATTTGAGTTGCCAGAGCCAGAGGTGATTGACCCTGAGTATCTTGCCGAGCCAAGACTACAGCCAACGCCAGAAATGAGAAAGGCGGCAATGAAGGTGCTGCTTGAAAACTTGAAGAGTTTAAACAAAGAGGAGTAAGTCATGTTTGCAACTGGATTCTTTCTATCCGTACTTGGTATTTTTATGGTTCGAGTTTGGGGTTCTTCTCCAGTTGAATCACACTTTGGTCGATACAACAAAGCTGACTACATTGGCGGAGCTTTAGCTCTTGCTGGTTTTGCCATCTTGCTTATTGCAATCTGCGTCATCTTGTGGAAGGAACTGCCATGAGGCTAACCCAAGGAGATGTGGCAGAGGGTCTAGTGAAGGAGTTGCTTTCATTGGTCCATGAGTTTGATGAAACGCTTTATATGTCTACCGTGATTGGATGCTTAGAGCTTGTAAAGCAACAACTGATTAACGACTGCATGGAGGACGATGATGACTGAGCGCAGACCAATTGGACTGACCGTGCCGTACCGAGAAGTTGGCTACAAAGAGAAGTCAACCAAGCGCGAGTGGGTTGGCCTGACAAATGGGGAATCTCTAAAGCTCTACGAATCCAAGCTTGAAAGAGTTGGATTGATTGAAGCGGTTGAAGACTTACTTAGGAAGAAAAACACATGACACACGGAGATGGCGGCAAAGGCTCAAGCCAGCGCCCAACAAACCACGAATCATTCTCGAAGCACTTTGAGGAAATCTTTGGCAAGAAGCCAGACCCGATAGTTCAAGATGCTTTGCGCCGACAGGAGATTGATGCAAAAAACCTGAGCAGCTATCCGGCGGGGTTTAAACAGCGTACATCTTGCAGTAGGTGCGGGAAAGTTTTCTTCTTAGCAAAAGATGATTTACACATTCACACTTGCACACCGAAGGAGCCAGCATGATTGACATAAGCAAATTGAAAATTCCAAGTTCAACGCAGTTCACATTTACCAAGCCGCAAGAAAACAACATTGTTTTTTACAACACCCTTGATGGCAGTCAGAAGGAGGTGCTTAGGATTTCCGCAAAGGGAGTCACAGCAAACCCTGACGTGCCTGTCGATGAGGCGGCTGATGCTGTTATTCGTGCGCTTGATGGCTACATCAAAAACTTGGTGAAGCGTGAGTGGGTTGGTTTGACGGTGAGTGAGATGGCAGAAATTGCACAAACCTTAAAGCGTGGCAACTTTCTTGTTGCAATACAAAACATCGAAGCCAAGCTCAAGGAGAAGAACAATGCTTGAAGAACTTGAACAAGAGAACCGCCTGTTGCGTTCACGCAATGAACGACTAGAAGCCGAGAAAAAGAATTGGGTATACCTGACCAAAGAAGACATCTTGGAGGTATTCCAATCTTGCATGAGCCTGACGATTGCCAAACCAATGCCACAGCACTACGAGTTTGCCAGCAAGCTTGAGACAAAGATTAAGGAGAAAAACACGTGAGGCCATACGGACAACTGGCGGATTTGATGATTAACGCTCTCGCAGAGTCTGGACCAATGACCTCGTATGAGATTGGTCAAAGTCTTGGTATGACCAAGAGCGAAATCAGTGGAGTCCTAAGCCGACTGCACAGAGGTGGACCAAGGGTTGCAAGGCGGGTGTACATCACCCACTACGTGTATGACGCTGAATCATCAAGGCGTTACCCACGTGCGGTGTACAAGCTTGGAGATGTGGCTGACGCGCCAAAGCCAAAGAGAGATGTCAAGGCAAACAGAAGGCGCTATGAGGCCAAGGTTTCAAAGCAAGTCAACAGCGTGTGGATGCTTGGGATGTCCAGAGACAAGCGAAGAGAAAAAGGAATGGGAGGTTTGATATGCGTTTAAACATGGAGAAGAGCAATGGTTGATTTTGTTCAAAGCCTTATTGACGGGATTGACAAGACAACTGAGCGAGGTCTTACGGAGGCTTTGCTTATTGCAATCTCAAGCGTAAAAAACAAAGATGGTTTGCTGGTTAATGAGAAGTTGGGAAGCAACTACTCAGAACACATGGCATACGTTGAGCAAGTTGCAAAGATGCTTTTGCATAAGGAGGAAACATGAAATTTATTACATACTGTTTGGCTTTGTTCACGCTATTCACTGCGGTAGCGTGTGGCAAGAAGGAGGCATCTATGGATGACCGAGTTACCAAGATAGAGAGCAAAGCACATTACAAGTGCATCGAGAACATTCTCTATGAACGAATCGGTGGGGATGTTTGGGTGGAGAAGGGTGTTAAGTGCAGGGTGGAACCATGAAAACATTTCAACTAAGACGACCCGTGTATCGGGCGCACCAGTTTCTGAGCATTGCCGATATTGATGACTTAAAGATTCTCACAAAAACAGAGTCATACACATTGACCTCGGACCACAATGGCGACCTGACTATCTGCATCGCACACTGGCACGTGCCTCAAGGCTCATGGCTGGTCAAAGAGCCTAGCGGAATCTTTCGTGTGATGGATGAAGTTACTCTACTCAAAGAGTACGAGGAAGTTGTGTAGGGAACTGGTGGGAGGGGATAATATGCCCCTCCAATTTTGGAAGTAAATTTTGACAAAAGATGAAAAAAAACATTACTCAGCCGTTGCTGAATTGGGATGCTCACTCTGTCGCCATCTTGGATATGGCGAGACTCCGTGTGAAATCCACCACGTTAGACGAACAAGCAAACGCTCAAACGCACCTGTTATCGGACTATGCCCCGAACACCACAGAGGAAACACTGGAGTGCATGGCTTAGGCCGCAAGGCGTTTGAGCGCAAGTACGACATCACGGAAGAGGAGCTACTGGAGCAAACCAGCTTACTCCTCAATACCCGCTGATTGCAGAATCTTGTGGTGTTGACGAGCAACGATACCCAACTTCTTCTGCAACTCAGTAACCTTCTCAAGTCTTTCAGCAGAATCCATATCCTGTTTGTTCTGGATGATTCTGATTTGGTTGTTGATGGTCGTCATGCTCTTGGCGATTCGGTTCAGAGCAGGAGCGGCCTTCAACAACTTTGACTTCTCTTCATCAGCTAAGATGTCTTTCGCGGCTTCAATCTCACCTGTCTTCTTGTAATCGTTGAATGCGGCAGACACTTGACTTGCCGTATGGTTGATTTCATAGAAGTCAGACACCGCCTTGTCCCGTGCAGGGTCAGTCAGGAAGGACTTAAAGAACGGCTGTTGAGCCAAGTTCTTATCCATAGGAGTCTCGCCTTTGGCGGCATAGATTGCCTTATCCAGCACGAAGTTTGAGAACAAGCCCAACTCAGCGAAGTAGCCTTGCGTCAAGTGGTCAATCTTTGCTGGAGACAAGCCGATTGAACCGAGTCCTGCGCCACTCAACTCTTTGGCAAGCTGGCTTGCGTTGCGACCACGCTGTTCAACTGGCAGATGCGACTCACCCAAGCTCTCAATTGGAGAGCCTGTAAACAGCGAGTGGTTCGTAATCACCTCGTAAGCTGGCTTCATCAACTGAGGCAGCGGCACAGCATCCCCGGGCAGCGAGTTACCAAGGCCGTTTAAATACGATTTGACGACTTCTTTGCCTGTGCTGGTTCCGCTCATGTAGCGAATAGCACCCTCTGGAATTGTCTTTGTCAGGAAGCCAACTTCATACGGAACTGGAATCTTGATGAAGCCTTCGCCCATCGGGTTCGGGAACAGCCAGTTGTTGTCTTTGATGTAGTCAGGAAGCTTCTTGTACTCATCGTCATCCTGCAACATCATTGCGTAGGCAACGGTCATCATGGTCATCATCAACGCACGTTGTTTAAACATACGTTGAGCTTGAGCCTTCTGTTCAGCGGGTAGTCCAGCGCCTGTCGCGGCTCTGTACAAAGTGTCCAAGCTGGCAATAGATGCAGTCAAGAATGGAGTCATGTGACGCAAGCTGTTGAGAGTTTGCGAACGACCACGCACTGAGAAGTTGATTGACTCACGCGCTCTGTACACAGCTTCATTGACAGCCGCCTCTTCGCTCAATCCACGAGCCAGCGCATCCTTCTTGGCCTTCTTAAAGATGGCAACACGGGTGGCGGCATCAGACGCTTCGTGGATAGCCATTGCTTTGTGAAGAGCCTTCTGGAGTCCAGACGCTTCACCGCCGTACTTCTCACCAGCTTTTTCCAAGAATGATTGGAGGTCCACGGTTGTATCGACAGCGCCAATCACACCGCGAGAGGCAAGCAAACGCCCCTCTGGAGAGTCGTTCATCAGCAGACGCATGAACTCACCAGCAGAATGGAATGGCGAAACGATTGGGCTGTTGGTCAATGCCGCATGGATTGGGTCACGAATCAACTGCTTAATCCAAAACATTGGGTTGAGCAACGCGCCAGTACGCAAGACGTTTGTAGCGCCAGACATCGCTTTGATGATTGGGTTCAACTCGTAATGGAAAGCTTCGAAAGCGGCTACATCCATTGGGTTGTGAACAATCATGCTCACCATACCGTCCTTGCCAGCCTTGTCGCTGGTTGGGTCTTTGTATCGGAAGTTGACGTTCTTGTCGCCAGCATTCGTGTAGTCAGCCGCACCGACAGCCGCCAGTTGTTCACCAGCAGTCTTACGGGTTTGGTTCTGGTAAGCGGCAGACACCATCATGGCGAACTGCTTGTCCAAGTTTTCCCAAACGTTGACGGTTTGCTCTGAGCCTTTGAGCTTTTGAATCTTCTTGACCGACTTCAAGCCAGTAGCGCCAAAGCCAATACGACCCTCCATCGACTCTTGCATATCCTCAAAGGACTTGGCAAGGGAGATGTAACGCTTCTTAGAGCGGAACTCGTCAGCCGCCTTCTTGTCGAGGAGGCCAGTGTCTTCCCACAGGTTGACCAACGAGGTGTTGATGTTCTTCCAGATGTCGAAGATTTTCTCAAGCTCAGGCACGTTCTTCAATTGCTGATTGGCCCAAGCCATTTGCTCAGGACTCACCAGCTTGTTGCGGTTGCGCTTCTCTGTGTTTGCAGGGTCAGCGTTGTAAGCGTCATCCTCTTTCTGGATTTCCTCACCGCGCAAAGCACGAGCAACTTCGGCAACGTAGCCGCGACCATCCAAACCAGAATCCTTTACATACTGGTTACTGTTTAAACGGTCAGCCATGATTTGACTGTTGGCGTAGTTGTTTACCGCATCCTCTTTGGTGATGATGGTTCCGTCCGAATTCAGAACAGGCATACCACCCGTCAAGCCATTCTTGATGAGGTTGATTTCTTGTGAACGGGCACGGTTCAACAGGTCAGCACGGAGCTTGCCATCTTTGTAGATAGGCTCATTCTCAAGTCTGCGTTGCAATGCCGCACCAGCGTCAACCCAATTCACACGGAACTCATCGACAGCATCAGCACGGTTAGTGGTCATGGCTGCTTTAACGCTTGTCGCCATGCTGTTTAAACTCTGCGAAGTAGTCAGATGCGGCTGCTGCTGAGTTGTTGTTTGCGGCGGAGCGTTACGGAATGAGTAGCGGATGTCTGGATTGTTGATGTCGTAAGTGCCAATGTTGCCAGTAGCAGACTTGATTTGGCTTGGCTCATAGACAGCCAAGTTCTTTGTTCCAGCTTCCAGAACGAAGAACGAGTCATGGCCCAACGCCTTGATTGCACGTTGAACGGCATCACGCTCAATGGCTTCCCATGAGCCACGAAGCAGACGACCTTCCAAAGTCTCGGCACTGCGGTCATCCAAGTTTTCGTTCTTACGCAACCAGTTGATGACATCACGTACTTGGTCTTTGTTTGAGTAGTTGAATGGGTTCTCAGCCTTCACGTAAACGGGCAAGATGTTTGCGCGGGTTGGCAACATATCGCCAAGGATGTCTTGAACCTCAACCTCAATCCCCGGTGGGATGCTGTTGTACGTGGCATCAATTGAGTTTAAACGAGCCTTGAGGAAGCTGTACTCTTTGGGAGAGACATTGCCATCGTTCTTCGAGACTTCAAGAGCCTTGCGGAAAACATCACGGCGCTCTTCCATGCTCATGGTGTCGAACAACTCGCGCTTCATGTACATCTCGCTTGCGCCAGAGAACGACTCAGCGAACTGAGGACGGGCGGTTACGAAGATGGCTCCAGCTTGTTTGGGCTTGAACTCGGTGATGTCTTGGGCTGTGCCGTGGTACAGGACCATTGGCTTGCCTTCTGCATCTTTTGTGATGGAGTCGCCAAACCACTTCTTGAACTCTGGTGAGTCAGTCTTGGGGGTTCGCAAGCTGTAGCGAGTGTCTTCTTTTTCTGTTGGCTTCTGATTGAAAGCAGACTTAACTGGAGTGCCTTTATTCCAAGCGTAGATGTCGCTTGCGTATGAGTACAGGCGCTTAGGGTCAACTTTTACGTTGGCGCGTGGGCCGTAATCGTAAACCTGACGAGCAACCAATACCTCACCAGCTTTCAAACGTTGAGCCGCTTTGTCAAAAGCAAACTTGTCGAATTGGCGTGAGCCGTTTCTTTCTTGAACGGGGAACTCAATAAGCTTATCTGCCTTCACATAAACAGGGGCAATCGCTCCAACAGAATTTTGGCTCAGTTCAATTTCTGGATTTGCATAGCTTGCCGAAACGTATGGAGATGTGGATGCAAAAACAGCATAACCTTCACGTGGGCTTGCATTTAAAAACCCATCACTCATATCCACATTACCAACACCGCCTCGATACAGTGGCAATGGATTGCCGTTTTCATCAACGACTTTGCTGTCTCCAAACCACTTCTTAAATTCCGCAGTATCAGGCGCACGGAGGGAATACTTCTTTCCGCCCATGTCGATGTCGTGCTTACCAATCAATACGGCGTAGGCTTGGTTTGCACCCTTGTCGTTGACCAAGTATCCATCAAAGCCAGCATCGTGGATGCGGCGTTCAATCTCACTCAGGCGTTCTTCTGGTCGTGACGAGGTGATGCCTTTCAACAGGCCAAGCTCATCCTTTGCACCGTCATACAGGTTGTTCAATTCAACCGTATGGGCATGACCACCCACGCCAGCTTCGGGGAAGATTCCCTTACCGTTGCTGACATAGAAAAAGATGCGGTCTTTGATTGCTTTGTTTTCTGGTTCGTTTAAACGAGCAGATTCAGCGCCTTTGATTCCAGTCCCGTAGAACTGAGATGAAAGGTAGCCGCGCTTCTGCTTGCTGAAATGAACACCGACTGCGCTTACCGAGCCTTCTTGCGGAGTTCCATATTGGGACTCGACTGTTGGGACGCTAACGCCATTAAGCTTGGCAGGGCTTGGTTCGCGGTTTGCACTTCGGGCGTTAATCCAGCTCTCTCTGAGCTTGACAGCCTCTTGTGCAAGGTCTGAGATGAAGCGATTCCCTTGGTTGTTCCGAACAGCTTCTCGCCCTGCTTGTACTTCCTCTTCACTACGGTTGCCATATTTGGTCCCTTCCAAGTATTCTTCTTTGTTCTTTACTTCAATGAGTTCACTGCGGAAACTCTTTGGCTCATAGACTTCAATCTTGCCATCGTAGTCAAACGAGCTTACAGCATCTTCAACAGCTTGATGAAACTTCTCATCATTCATCTCAGAGAAGTTTGCGTAAATGATTGAGCCGCCACGTACTGTGTCAAAGTCAATCGCAGGAATCTCGCTCTCGATGTGTGAGCGCAAGTTGTTCAGGTCGTTCTCTTTCATGCCTTCTGGCACTTTGATTTGAACGAATGTTGGGCCATTTGAGTCAGACTCATCAAACCAAATCATGGCCTTCTGGTCAAACAAGTAGCCAACCGAACGGGCAACAGCCTCCAGTTGCTCAGGTGTCGCGTTCTTCGGGGCTTCGATGATGACGTTGGGGTTCAACTCGCCCTGATACTTACCAGTGGAGAAGGTGTAGTGATAGCCCTTCAATCCCATGTCGTCAAACAAACGGACCAGAGCCTTGTTGCCAACAGCACGTGTGGCATTCAAACGCTCAGGCTGAGTCATCTCACGCCACTTCTTGGCAATCTCTTGCTCTGGATGTGGGGCTACTTCGGCAATGATGCCCTTGCCTGATGGCTCTTCCGTGCGGAGGTTGAACTTTGGCTCGGTTCTCGTTTGAGTACCGTACTTGGATTCTTCGATGCCACGGAAAATCTTGTCGCCAGTTGTGAAGCCCTGACCACGGAGCGTGTTTCCGAGGGATTGGAACAACTGCTTTAAACGGTACATCAAGTTCCCGATTAGTCCGGGAGGCATCTTGTTGTTAAAGTGTTTAAACGCATCAGCAATAGCTTCTTCTTGGATGTACTCATCGAAGCCAGCCATGTTGCCGTTGTTCTCTTTGGCGTACTGATTCTGATACGCCTTCATACGTGCTGGCTGAATGAACTGAGGAACCCACTCGGACTTTGCCTTGTTGCTCAGGACTTGCCATTCTTGAGGCGTGAAAGCGCCAAGCTGCTTCAACGCATGGACAGACTCATGGCGGATTGCTCCGAGATGGTCTTGCGTGTCGAGCGCGAGAGTAATCAGCTTCTGTGCATAGTGGGCATCGGCAGAACCGTTCTCAATACTGTCCACAATCTTTAAACCAACATCGCCCAAACCAAAACGGCGGAGCGCAGGGATGAGTGTGTTCTTCAACTCGCCAACCTTGGCAACCATCTCAGGAGTAGGTTGAGGAGGCCCAGAAGGGGCTACAACAGGCGAAACAGGTGCTTCTGGTGTCGTTGCTTGGGTAGGCTCAAAATTGTGCTGGTAGGTGGGCGTAAGCAAAGACTTAGCCGCCGCCGCTTCCACTTCCATTTTCTCTTGGGTCTTAGCCAGCTCCATACCCAATGGTGTGGATTGGTCAATCTTCCCGCCGATTCTTCCAAGGTCTTGCTCTTGGTTGTAAGCGGCCTTTGCTTGTTCAGCCGCCTTTGTGATTTCAGCTTGCTCGGCATTCATTGCTTGTGGACCTTGTGCCCACAGCAAAGGATTCGTCACCGCTTCACGACCTAGCAGGTCAGTCTGCTGCGCTTCGTTTAAACGTTGAGTTTCGGTTGGCTCGGTAGCTGCTGGAGCTGGTTCCGCTGCCAACGGAGCTGCCGGAGTTGCGGCAGGTTGAGTTGGTTGCTCGTTTACACGGGTAGTTGTGAGTGCGCCACCGATACCACCGGGGACCGCTCCCATGACGAAAGCACCGCCAGCGGTGTTGATGTATTCCTCAATCGCCTGTTTGTCGTCCAGCGGCAAGCCAGCGCCGTAACGCTCAAGGGCAGACTGCAAGACTTCGGGTGGGATTTCTTTCGCGCCAGTAACGCCAGCGTTCTTTGCAACGTTTAAAAGGAAGCTCTTTGTGGGCGTAGCCAAGCCATCCAGCGAACCAAGACCGATACGGTTGGCAATGAAGTCGGCGGCTGAGTGACCAATCGCGGCAGGACCAAGCCTAGACCAATCCAAGTCTTCGACTGTTTGACCTTGCTTCTGAGCTTCCTCTGCGGCACGGCTGGTTGTTTCACCGATGCCGTGGAAGATGGCTTGCGCGGCAGTACCACCGTAAGAGCCGACAATCTTGCCAGCTTCTTTCTTGATGTATTTCTCTGCGGCTTCTTTGCCTTCTTCCTTGAGAATCTTGTCGGCAATCTCGCGGATGCCTTTCTTGACAAGTTGCTTCTCAACAATACCAGCCAAAGCGCCAGCGGCGGCGGCTTCTGGAGCAACAGGACCACCCAAAGCGCCACCCAAAGCTGCACCAGCGGCAGACACACCAATGGCTTCTGCGGTATTGCCTACAGCTTGACCTAAGAAGTATGGGACGTAATCAGTGACAACAGCGCCAATGCCTTTTTGCCAAGCGCCAGTGAGTGTGTCGGTTTCCTTGGAGCCAATCTTTTGCTGTTTGGCTTCTGCTTCTTTGAGGTTTTGAGCGCCGTGACCAATCAAGTAATCGGAGACAGCGCCTTCGCCCAAGAGCTTCTTTGCACCAGCGCCAAGAGCCACTTGAGTGCCGCCAAAAGTCTCTTGAAGACCGGGCACATAAGTAGCCATACCACGAGCAAAGTCGCCCTTCTCAGCTTGTTTCTTTTGAGGAACGTACTGAGATTTGAAAAAATCAAGCGCCTGATTCTCGGTTGCTCCCTCTGGAGCTTCTACTTCGTGAACACTTCCATCTGGCGCTGTAATTTCAAAGGTTGGCATCGGTTTTCCAATGGATTAGTTTTTCTTCTTGATTGAGAAGCCTGAGTAGTCAGGAATATCAGACATATCCAAACCCAATGCTTTGTTCATGCGGATGGTATTTGGATGACGTGCATATTTTGCCTCAGCATCGGCACGAATGGCGGCGGCACGGTCTGGTTCCATCATCTTTTCAGCTTCCATCGCAGACTTCTCCGCGCTTGACATGAAGCCTTGTCTCCAGCGTTGCAGGTTCGCACCCATGCTGGCTTCTTCACGTGCGCGGTTTGAACGAGCTTTCTCTTCTCTGGACTCTTGACCAGCTTCCTTGCGGAGTGCGCGGTTCTCGTCAGCGATGTCGCCCAATTCTTTGTAGCGGAGCAATTGACCCACGTTACGCATACCAGCGTTCTCTTCTGCGGCACGTTGTTTTGCCGAGTCTGAGTAGCTTTGGACACCATGCAAAGCGCCCTTGCCGATGTTGACAGCGGCGTAAGGCGAATCCCCACCCAAGATGCCAAGACCAGCGGCAATCAAAGCCATGTTTTGGTCTGATTGCTTTTGCTTGTCTGCACCCGCCATTCTCTTTTCCATCATGTCAAGGTACTTGTCATAACGGCTTTGAGGCGCAGGAGCGCCAGCGGCTTGCTTCACTTCCTCGCCTTGAGGAGCGAAGTTGCCTTTCCCAAACCCAATGTCTTGTTCTGGAACTGGACCTGTTTGAGATGGGACAGCAGGAGTAGCGGCGGCAACTTGAGGCTTCGCTTGGGCCGCTGGCTTGGCTTGTGGCTTAACTGCTGGCTTAGAGGCTCTCTCAAGTGCGCGGCGGTTCTCTGGATTGAAAATGCCCAATCGTTCCATGATTGTTCTGTCATCACCAGATTCCGATGGCATCTCATCATCATAGGCAACACCACCCATAGGGTCTGTGACCATGCCAGTGTTTGCGTAATGCTGAACTGGTCCACCTGTCATGTAGTGAACAGCGGCTGGACCGAGGTGTGGGTGATAGCCGAATGCGGCCTTCATGCGGTCAGCATAAGACTTAGATTCGATGGAGCCACCACTAGCGTAGCCTTGCACTTCACCACCCTCAGACAGAGCTTTGTACATGAACTTGTGCAAATACTCTTGGGTTTCGCGTGGGAGTTTGTCTGGCTTTGCTCCGTTGGCAAGCCACTTGTTGGTGTTGCCTTCACCCCAATTGTAGGCAATGGCAACCAACTGAGGGTCGCCATACTGCTTCATCAAATGGTGAACGTGCTTGTTCATCGCATCAGAAGATTGCTTAGGGTCTGTTGGGTCGATGCCGTACTGCTTGGCTGTTGCTGGCATGAACTGAGCAATGCCAACCGCGCCAGCTTTTGACTTGGCAGTTTCTGGATTCTTCAAGCCGCCAGTTTCGTTCTGCAACAGGCGGGTAGAGATGTTTGGGTCGATGCCGTACTTCACAGCGTCTTTAGCCACCATTTCTTTGTATGGATGGTCGCCAGTAGCTGGTTGCACTTTGTGCGTCACGCGCTCTTGTGTGACTTCGTGAGGCATAGCGTCAGCTTGCTTCTCGCCTCTCATGGCTTGCAAGCGTTGGCTTTGTCCCATAGCGGTAGCCAATGCGCGTTCGTACTCAGCGTACTCGTCTTCGTCTTCACGGTCTTCCGAGTCAACGTAGTCGCCTTCTGCAAACGCAATGATGCCGCCACCAGCGTATTGACGCTCAGGGATTGGCAATTGAGCGATGCCAGTTTCATAGACTTGGGGAGCGTCTGCTTGTGCGTTCTTAGCCATCAGGTTTTCCATAACTGTTGGTGGCTTCTGGCTTCCCATAGCCGCTTGCTTTGTGCGGATAACAGAATCCATCATCTCAGCTTTACGAGCAAGAATAGGTGCAACCATCTCAGCCGCAATTTGTTTGCGTTGAGCCATCTGCATAATTTCAGACTGAGGCAGTTTGGCAAGCTCATCCATTGAGCCTGTTTGTTGTTTGAGTGCGCCGAGGATGCTCATATTAGCTGCCCATTCCTAATTGTTTCATCAAGCCCAAACCACCCAAGCCCAAGCCAGCCATTTGACTTGCAAAGCTAGGTGCTGGAGTATTTGTCGTTGTGACACCGCCAGTTTGTACGATTGGCACACCACGGAGAATGTTAGCCATGTTGCCAACCTGCTCCATTGGGTAGTCTGCACGGCGCATAACGTCTTGGTACTGAGTATCAAGCTGTTGCTGTTGAATTGCACGTTGCAAGTCACCATACGCACCCTTTGTTTGGATGTTTGCAAGGTTGGATGCGTTTTGTTGAGTGCCCAAAGTACCCAAGCCTTGAGCTTGAGACAGTTGAGTCTTCATTGCGTTGTCATACGCAGTGTTTAAACCTTGGGCAGTAATGTTGCCAAGTTGGGTTTGTAAGTTTCTGTTGGACTCTTGTTGAGCCAAGATGTTACGAGCGCCGCCATAGGTTCCAGCACGTGCCGCACCACGGTCTTGGTTGACCGAGTTGATTTGAGCGTTGCGAGTAGCCGCTTGAATCTGAGGAGCCAAAGCCAACTCAGCATACGGATTCATGTACTTTGAAATCTGAGATGCGTCAGTCATCCCGCTGTACACGTCACCAGCTTGCTTGTAAGAATTTGGAAGGTTCAGGTTCTGAATGTCTTGACCAACTTGCTCTTGCATCGGAGACAAAGAGGCAATGCGGTTTGCACCAGCCAAATTAGCAGAATCAAGCGCATCACCATACACGTTCTGGTATGAACGAGTTGTAAGCTGACGAGCTTGAGGCAAGATGCCTTGGTCGCCAGCACCGGGTGCGGATTCAGCTTGATTGAAATAGGGCATCAACTCCGGTGGAATTGACTGTTGCCCCGATACGGTAGTGGTTTGTGTAGGCATTACTGCTCCTTACTTGGGCAAAAACTTGTGAGGGTTAATTTGCTTGCCTTGTTTGGGATTTCCAGTTCGTGCTTTACGAATTCTGTCCATCATGTCGTACAACTGTTTTGCGCCAGCCTTTGATGAGCCGTTGCCAATGTGAGAAACCACATCAGCAGGAACAACGAATTCACCATCAGCCAAACGAGCTTCTGTGTGTCCACCAATAGTGGCTTTGATTGAATCGCTCATGCCATCGCCACCACCAGAAAGGAAGCGAGGCTCATTTGCCATTCCGCCGTGAGCAAAATGGAAGCTGTTTGTGATTCCGCCAGCCATCATTGTGTCTGGTGTTTCGTACTGGTCAATAGACCCGCCAACAGCTAGAGTCTTGATTCCAGCTTGCTTGATTGGTCTGTTGTTTTGATACAGGCTACGACCAAGGCCAGCGCCAGCTCTGTCTTTTTCGTATGGGTTCATTGACACCGCCTCTTTAGCAGAAGCAATTGCCTTGTCAATTTCAGCCTGAGTTTTCAGGTACTGGTCGTTTGTAATCTTGCCAGCATCTTTGTCGCCAGCATTCTTTGCAGACAACGCTTGCAAAGCAGTCAAGCCAAGACCTGTGTACGCAACACCTTTAGCAACGCCCATAGGGGTCATGTCAGAAAGACCTGTATCAGCCGCAAGTTGCGACCAAGCCTCGCCAGCGGGAACATCTCCAGCGCCAACCAAATTGGCTAGGGTGTCTTTTGCTCCTGCCGCAGTTTCTGAGATTGAATTGCCAATGCTCTCCATCATTGTTGGTGGAGTTGTTTGAGGCGTAACAGAATCAATACCAGTGCCAGCAGTGTTCATGGCGCTTTGTGGGTCTGTGTACGGGTTGTAGTTTGCTCCGTTACGAGCAACCACTTCATCAAGTCCGGGACCAGTTTCAAATGGAGTTCCAGCAGAAGGTGCAGACTGCGACAGGGTTTCCAAACCTTGAGGGGCAGCAGGAGGCGCTTGAGTTGGCAATGTCTCAAGTCCAGCGGCTTGAGTTGGAGTCACCGCAGAAGTCGCTGTTTCAGTAAGTGGAGGTGGTGTCGGTCCGGATGGAGCGGTTGGTGTTTGCACTGGAGATGACACAGCGCCTGTATCAGCGCCGGATTCCAGTGCGGCCTCAGTGCCCATTTGTTCTGCGCCATAAGCACCAAGAGAGCCAGCGCCATAAGCGCCAGCACCACCACGAACAGCGCCTTCGAGGTCAAATGGTTTTCCTTCGAGAACGCCACTACCTTTTGTTGCGCCAGCGGCAGTAATGAATTCAATTGGAATTCCGTACATACCAGCGGCAACAGACAAAACAGTCGTCCATCCGCCGGGAATTACGTCATTTACAGTGTCATCAATTGATGAGCCAAGGTCGCTAATTGCGTCAACGCCGCCTTCAACAACATCACCAGCGCCTTGAACAATGTCGCCAAGCACGTCACCAGTGCCTTCAACCACATCTCCAACAGCATTAGCACCGCCTTGAATGACATCGCCAACCACATCTGTAGCGCCACTAGCAACATCGCCAACAGCATCAGCCGCACCGCCAACGACATCACCAACAAGGTCGGTAGCCGCACTGAGTGGGTTTCCACCGCCACCGCCATAAACAATATGACCCGCAATCTTGCGAGTCACGCTATCACCGAGGGTTTCGCCAAAGGCGTAGAGTTGTCTGCGTGAGTACGTCATACGTTTGCCATCCATGTGTAATTGGGTTTATCTGACCGCATCACTTGAATGCCCATCATCCCCATCAGGCGCATGATTGGGGAGTTAAGTGGGGCGGAGCCGTAAACGCGCTGAATTTCCGAATCAACCAACTGTTGTTGAAAGTATTTCATAGCCACACCAATCCCAACAGGCTTGTCTACGCTGTAGATGTGGACTTCCGCCACGTGCTTGTCGATTGCAATAAGCAACAGAACAGTGTTACGGCGTTGAAGAATGATGCCTTGACCGCTTTTTACAAGCTTGGAAATGCCAGCAAGAACCTTTGCGGCTCCTACTTTTTGCGTTTCAGGGTCATTTGCAATGATTTCGGAGGGTTTCATAGCGGCCTCAAGGCGTTAGATTGTTGAAATAGTACCATGTTTAAACTGTTTAATACAGCGTTTTAGGTGGTTGTAACCGTGAACGAACCCAAGGCGGTAGTGGCTTCAAGGGTTGGCGCGTAGGCTCTGTCTGCGAGAACGATGTACAGAACACCGTTGCTCTGGAAAACGCTTCCGTTCGCTAGTCCGTTTCCGTTGTTTGGCAAACCAGACAGGATGATTGAATCCACCTGAATTGGAGTTGTTGACTCCAGCAGGTTGAAGTAGTTGGATAGCGTTCGCAGTAGCTGGTTGATGTAGTTCGAATCCACGTTTTGAGGTGGATTCGGCAAACGAGGTGCGGTGAACTTTAAGAGTCCCATTAGCGATGTCCGTCTGCTCTACCATCAAGACGAGGTGCGCCTAGTTGCCAGTTCACACCAAGGTCTACTGATTCGATTTTGAAGCCCATCTGACGGGCACGAGCGCGGATAAACACCTGATTGGTGTATTGGTCCACCGCCGTTTTGATGACCCGCTGAGGCGTTTCTGTTGTGTATGCACCACCGGGGAAATTTCGAGGCTTCATGGTGATGTAAACCTGTGGGGCTGTCGCTGTTGAGCCAGTGAAGTCCACGTCAGGGATGATTCGCTTGATGAGGGTGAACTGCTCACCGTCAGCAATATCCACATCCGAAGATGTGATGTACGAATCCATAGGTGCAACATCGTCATCCACACCCTGCTCTTGGTTGTAGATATAGCCATCGTTGTCGATTGCTTGTGGGTACTTACGCAATGGGCTGTCCAGCCAAGCAGAACGGTTCAAAGTGCCGTAGTACCAGATTTGTTCTGCGTAGTTGTAAATGACGTAACGGTCATTCTTGTTGGAGTTTGAGCTTGGGTAGTGCCACCAAACCTCATTCCATCCCTCGTTCGTGCCAGAGATGACTTGCGCGGCTTGGTTGAAGTTAAAGTCGTCAAACACTTGGTTGCGAAGTGTTGTAGGCAGAGTTGAGACTGTACCGTTGTACATATAGAACTTGTCCAACCCCATCCAGAATGTGGTGTTGTTGGCTGTAGTCTTGGCGCGTGGGCTAACGATTGAGATGTTGTCAGCCAATTGCTGAATGCCAAACACATCGTTCGTACCTGTAAACTGCAACGAATACAGGATGGAAGTTGTCCAAACCAAAATCTCTTGACGTGTACGCAAACCACAAATGATTTCGTTGCCCGATGGCAACTGCAAGAAACCAGCGGAGTTTGTGATGGATGGAGTCCAATTTAATGGGTCATCAATGTCCGACCAGCGAATCAACAGAGGGTTGAATGATGTTGTGCCATAGTCGTTCGCACCCAATGCAATCAAAATCTTTTGGTTTTGAGCCAGCAGCATTTGAGTTGCTTGGATTGGAGCGTTGCTTGCTCCTGACATATATTGGAGTTCAACAGGAACAGCGTCCAAGTTAGGTACGCCGCCCGGTCTTGTGTAAGTCCAGTAGTAGATGGCTCCGCCGCGAATGTTCATCACAACATCGTTATCGAAGTTGTCAAAGAACCAATCACGCTGAATGATGTGAATTGGAGTTGCGGCAGGGCTACCCCACGGGCCACGGCTCCAAGTGCCAACACCCCAACCGTAACCAAAAATGTCAATCTCTGGTCCAACGTTGATTTGGAACGTTGCAATGATGCCTGTTCCGCCGCCTGAAACTCCGCCAGCAGTCGCGGCAGTATCAACCTCAATGGTGAACTGGCTTGTACTCAGCACAGCCAAAACGGTTTGAGTCTTGTTTAAACTGTCAGCAGGGATGCCATCAAACGTTGTAGCGCCAAAGAACGTTACGCCATCGCCAGCGGTAGCGCCGTGGTTTGTGATGGTTACGGTAATGATTTTTGAGCCAGCAGCATCAGTCTCAAAACAATTGTCTGTGTATGGGGTCAGGAAAATCTCGCGCAAAGGCGTGATGTCATGCACCATGTTTCCAGCTTCAACGTACAAACGCTTGTTCGTCCCCATAAACATGAGGTTGTCGCCATAGCTGGTTGTGTAGTTAAACATCTGGCGGCAAACGCCATAGAGTGGGTCTTGGATGTATTTCTTCCAGCCGCCAATCTTTTGAGGAAAGCCCGACAAAAAGCGAATCTTGTCGCACTCATACCAACCACCCTCGTTCGCGTAGTTGGTTTGGTCGCGGTTTAAACCGGGCTTGTAGACAAGTTTTTGCAGGGCCATAGTTGCCTCAGATTAAGCTGCGTGGTATTCGGCTTCTGTCAGGATGCCAGCTTTGTACTTGCCTTCTGGCTTGAAGATGGTCAGCTCTTGCTGGCGCATTTCAGGCGCAAAGGAAATGTGCATCCAGCGACCATACTCGTGAATCATCTGGTCAAAATGAATGCCAGCCTTCTTTACCAATTGGCAAAGTTCGTATGGTGTATGAGTTGACGATGAGCAATCAATTGCCCAACCATCCATGTGGCTGGAGATTTTGGAGCCGCCAACGGCCTCATTCACGGCTGGCAAACGCAACCATGAGTTCACACGCATAGGGCCAGTAACTTCACGCACCAACTCTAGGTGTTCAGCCGCCACTTTCATGTTTTGCAGTTGCAAGGCGCTTGGCTGGTTGTCAATGTGCATACGTACAGCAGTTTCGCTGTAAGTTCCTTCTTCTAGGGTGAAGTGTGCGCTGAGGTTCATTTGAGAGTCCTTAAATCGTTGTAGCGGTCAATGCAGTTGTTCAATTCGATGATGGCTTGGTCGCCTTCGCCTGTGATGGCGATAAGGTCTGCACCAACCTTTGGGTCAAGTTCGGCTCTCGCTTCTGCATCTCCGGCGGCAGAGGCGGAACATTGAACTTGGCTGGTGGCGATTGACAGCCTGACAGAGCCAGAGGCAACAGCAGACTGCAAAGCATTGATTTTGTTTTGAGCATTGACTTTTTCCTTGTGGAGATTGTCGTCATGTTTTTCCTTCTGGGCAACAGCTTCTTGGTTTAAACGGGCAATTTCTGCTGCCTGTTCAACCGTAGCTACATGATGACCGTACTCAAACGCCCCGAAGAGCGCGAGTACGATTCCCAAAAGAACTGTTGGATTAAACAGGCTTAACATCTTCTGGACTTTTAGGCTCTTCTGGAGTTGAGTCAACGATGACGTTCTGCTCGACAACTTGCTTGTTGTCGTTATTGTTGCCACGCCATTCGTCCAGCTTCTCCTTGCCCTTAATGGCAAGCATGGTTCCCAACGAACCCAAGATGTACTTACTCATATCTGACAGCAAAAAGAAGAACTGCTTGTCGGCTGGAGCAATGTTGTTCATGGGGTTTTGACCAAATACCAAGGAGTACATGGACAGGAAAATCATGTTCAGAATAGCCAAACAAAAGGTGATGGCAATTGCAAGCTTGATGAATGAATCAACTTGCTCACTGGTCATTTTGAATTCAATCTTCATCTCACGTCACCTTTCAGGACTTCGGGTTTCAATAAATCTTCTGGACAGGTTTGGGTTACTGTGCAGATTGGGGGTTTGCATTCCGCTGTTTCCCAATTCTTGGGGTCTTGGCATTTGTATCTGTAAAAATCATCACACCCGCATAGAGCAAGGGGTAACAGCATCAAAAGAAATCTTGACTTAATCATCTATACCTCATATAATTTAAACATGAATGAATCCGAACTGACACTGCAAACGGTACTTGATATGCTTGAGTACATCCCAAAAACAGGCACTTTTCTTCAAAAGAAAAAGCGCCCAAGGATTAAGGTCGGCTCTATTGCCGGATGCGTGACCCCTAAAGGGTACAGATACATCCAGCTTGGAAGCAGAAAATATGCCGCTCATAGGCTTGTTTGGTTTATTGAAAAAGGAAATTTTCCATCTATGTTCATAGACCATATTGATGGGAACAAGCTTAACAACAAAATAACCAACCTTAGAGAAGTCACAAACAAGCAAAACACAGAAAACAGAAAAGCACAAAAAAATAGCAAAACAGGAGTAAAAGGTGTTAGTTTCAATTCTAAATTGAAAAAGTACGTTGCACAAATACAGCACAATGGCAAGAACCATTATCTTGGTGTCTTTGATAGTGTTGAAGATGCAGAGCATAGGTACAAAGCCGAAGCGTTAAATTTTTTTACACATTCACCAAAATGAACGATGTAAACATTGCAAAAAGAATTAGCCATTTCATTTCAGTTTTTCCTTTAACTCTTCCTTGAGTCTTCTCAACTCACGGGCTTCCTTCTTAATTTCGTCTTTCATCCAAAGTGTCTCAACATAAGCGATGAAAGTAAACGCGAACACGACAATCAACACACAGAGAACGATTAGGTGTGCCAGAAATACATTCGTGCTGTTGTCTGATTTTTTACTTGCCACATCAACCATCCCAAAAACAAAAGGCCAACAATGGCAATTGCTGCATCCATAGACTTCGCACGAACCTCATTCATCAGAGCCTCACGCTCCTTAGCCTCCCGTGCATCTTCTCTTGCCTGTTTCTCTCTGGCTACCCTCTGTTCTTCCTCAATCTGTCCACGCATTTCTTCAAACTGTGACCACAAATCTTTCAACTCCGGCGGGGAGTGGTAAATCATTTGCTCTTTCAGTTCTACGTGCATTGCCATCAGCTTTTGACGAATCAAGATGCGTCTTAAAGCCATACGCTTCAAAGACACATCCGCCGATTGGAGCTTCTTAGCCTCTCGCTCTTGCTCCCAAAACAACGCTTCTAACCTGTCAAACGCATCAAACATCTCTCCAAGGTTGTCTCCAATCTTGAAAAGAACATCATCAGGATTGGCTTTTGCTACCTCCTGAACACGCTTCTTCTCTTCCGTAATCTTTTCAGCTTGAGCCTTAGAAACCTTCTTACCAGCAAATTGACCATTGATTTCGTCATATATCTGCTTGACGTTACCCGCCACTCCTTTCACCTCTTTGTAGAGGGCGCATCCTTCTTTTACAAGTTGGAATGCTGTAGTAGCGGCGAGTAATGCTGTTCCTATAGGCACATTAGCTTGGGTACTTGGCTTTTACAGCTTGACAAGCCGCAATGTACGCATCAATCTGCGCTTGGTCGCCCTTTACCACGCCATCAAGATAGTCCGTGATTGACGGGTATTCTTTGGCGCGTTGCGCTTTATATGCGTGGGCATCCATGTACGCTTGCACTGCTGCCTCGTCATAGGTTACTTTGTTGCCTCCGTCATCAAAAGCCTCTTCGCCGCGTGTGCAAGTAATATTTGGGTACAGAGCGTGAATTGCTTCAGCTTTTTTCATGCTGCAATCTCCATTAAAGTAATAACAGAAAGTCTATTTGCCTCGCCAAAATAGGCAGTGCCTACTGCGGTTGGATTTCTGAGATAAATTGTATAAGTGGTTGAGCTTGTTGTTGAGGGGGAATCTAAATACGAAAACGGCATAATTAGCTCAATAACACCACCTGTAGTGCTATATAAATCTCCAAAGCCATAAGCGGGAGATACAACACTAGAGCCGTTTCGGTAAAGTGTAATGTTTAACTGTGTAGAACTAGCTGTTGTAAAAATAAAACCTTGCCCAAATACCAAAATTTTACTTGTTGCACTTGTTGGTGTAATAGACGCAGTAAGACCAGTTGCAACCCATGTACTGCTTGTAGATGAAACACTAGATGTTGAGGTTGCGTTTACAACTTGCAATACAGAGCCAGCAGTTTTATTGGATGTAACAGTAGTCCATCCAGCGGCTGTGTACGCATCAAAAGCGCCAGTTGTAGTGTTGTAGCCCATCTGACCAACGGCGGGAGAGGCTGGTCGTGTAGCGGTTGTCCATGATGGCAATGTCTCGCCATTGGTTCCGTCCAAAATTAACGCCATTGTTATTCTCCTTGTGTTGGTTCATCAGCAGGAAGAGGTGTATTACCTTCTTCGCACCAGCGTAAAAAAGCTTGGTAGTCTGTGTTGGCGGGGTCAAATGGGATAAAAGCGCTGTCTGAGAGACGCACAATCATTGTCTGACTGAGTTCACCTTGGGCGTTGTATGTTTGTTTGTACATTTATAGCTCCGCAGAAATTTCAATGTAAGAACTTGCACTGTTTGCAAATCTAACGGCGTACCCTTGAGCAAGTCCTGTTAAACCAGATTTATACATAAGCACTGATTTTGTGGTTGGGACATCCGCTCCCAAAGCAGTTGCAGTCACGTTTGCAGCGTTGGTACTCCACACAAAAGTTCCTGAATTTGCAATTGACGGCGTTGCGCGTTTTTCTACAGCAAACCTAATAATTGATTCATATTGGTTTGCGCTGAACGCGTATCCATTTCCGTAGTATGTGTCCGACCAACGCTCGTAATACCGCTGACACAAAAGCAACTCTTGACCGATGCTACGGAAGTCAAACGATGTGGCTTGAGTGCCTTTTTCAATCTGAACGCCAGTGATGTACATATTTGCACTCAAAGTCGAAATTAATTTTGTGCTTCCTGTTACGCCATAATAACCAGCAGCAGCCCAAGAGTTTGCAGTGCTAATATTAGAAGAGCCACAACCCAAATCCCAAAATACTTGCATACCAATAGAAGCGTTTTTTGCCCATGTGCCAGTTGTCTCTCCGGCAATGGTTACGGTTTTTTGCTCCCATGTATTGGCTGCATTGATGGTGTACGAAAATGGGTAACTGCGGTCGGCTATACCGTTTTGCAAAGACCCACCAAAAGAACCCGTCAAAGATGACTTGACCCAAAATGAAATAGTAACGGTAGAAGCGCCAGCAGCTCCAAAACCAAGGTCTGCCACGTTGTAGCCTTCAATACTTTGCCCAAGTAAATAATATTGATTAGCGCCAACAGAAGCGTCAGCAGTAGTCACAACAATTTTGGTTGAGTTTGTAAATCCTGCTGGTGCAGATGAGTCTTGCGTAATTGTAAAAACACCATCTGTCGATTGACCATAACCAAAAAATCTATCAACACCAAAAGTTCTAGCCGCTGAATTAACCGTCACCGATGCTCCCGCATTACGCTGGTCAATGACCATATTGCCATTGATGATTCGGTTCTTAAACCCAAACGTGTTTACAGAACTCAAAGAGTTTGGCAATGAAACGTTTTGATTGTTGTCAATCGTTAAGCCTGTGAGGGCTGTACCAGCAGAGTTTGTACTTTGGAGCGCAAGCGTTCCATCATTCCCGCCACTTGTCTTGAGGCCGGATGTTCCACTGCTTACGCCGTTATCGGCAAGAATTGTTACGGTAGTCACTCTTGTACTCCTTGGTCTGCTGGTTCAGGTGTGTTGCCTTCTTCCAGCCATTTCAAATAGGCTTGGTAATCACTCAGTTCTGGATTGAACGGAATGAAAGCGTTGTCCGTAAGGCGCAGCACTGCAACCTCAGACACAGAGTTGGAAAGTCTGTCGAAAATCTGTTTGTACATTTATAGCTCCGCAGATGCTGTGATTACAAATGGAGTGACCGAGCCAAGGCCAAGCACATTTGATGCGCCGCCTGACACCAAACCAGTTGATGTCATAAGCAGCTCAATTGTTTGTGGGGCAGTTGCCGCTATTGATGCGCCGCTCCATGCTGCACCACCAAGTTTATTGAATGTACTTCCAGCGGTCACAGTTGAGTTGGGCTGTGTACGCATCGGTACTTTCAGATAAATGATGGCGTAGCAATCAGTTGTGTTGTAATTTTGACCAACTGCTACTGGCTCGTTTGCATAACCTTGTGTCCAACCGTAGTAATACCGCTGACACAAACTCAACTCAGTACCATACGGGCGGTAGTCAAACGATGTGGCTGTGTTGCCTTTTTCTAGTTGAATGCCAGAGATTTGCAGCGTTGCACCATTTGTGGAAATCAACTTGGTGCTACCGCTTGTTCCATATTTTTCACCCGAAGTCCACGAGCCAGCGGAAGTGTTAAATCCAGAACCGCAACCAAGGTCAAATGCCAAACCCAAACCCCAATTGCTATTGGTGCGAATCACTGATGCGGTATCGCCGGAAACCGTAAATGATTTGTATTCCCAAGTGTTTGCAGAATTGATTGTTACTGTCGAAACGTATGTTCTATATGATGCGTTGTATCCAAGTACAGATACTCCATAAGCACCAGTAACACTTGACTTCACCCAAAATGAAACAGTAATGGGTGATGCGCTTGCCGAACCATAAGCCAAGTCAGCTACGTTATATCCCTCAATACGTTGAGTAAAAATGTAATAGTCAGATGATGCAATTGAAGCGTCAGCGGTTGTAACGGTAATTAAAGTTGAGTTTGTAAAACCTGTTGGTGCATCTGATGATTGTGCAACGCTGTAAACACCTCCACCACTTGTGTTGGTAAACCAGCGGTCAAGTGTGTAAGAGTTATCTGCTGGAGTTGCAAAACTGGTTCCACGTTGAGATATGACCATCGCACCATTGATGATGCGGTTCTTGAAGCCGTACAAACCGCCTGACGTTGTTCCGTCAGAACTGACTACGCTATCTACGTTTAATGAGCCGTATGCCATGTTTTTTCCTTAGAGAATTAACCAACGTTGACCGTTAGCCACTGTAATAGTGATGCCAGATTCAATCGTGATAGGACCAACCGACAAGCCGTTTGAGCCTGTTGCCACGGTTGCATCAACGGTTGCTGTTGTTTTGTTTGTTTGAATTACGCCGCCAGCTTCTGCTCCACCGCCAGCAATCTTCACAAAGTCCGTACCGTTCCAAGCGGCAACAGCAGTCTCTCCGGCTGCAAATGTCACGCCAGTAGTTGGACCAACACCACGCAGAACAATGGTTTGAGTAGAGCTATCGTTGATGACAACGTATGTTTTTGTACGTGCAGGAGCTGTGATGTAGCGAATTGCAGTGCCAGAAGCGGTCCAATGGATGATTGCCTGACGTGCTTGGTTGGCTGTGCCGCTGTCATCCGTTAGGGTAATGTTGGCATCCGCAGAGATGGTGGTCGTGCCAGCAATGGCAGAGTCAATCAACGTTGTAATTTCATCGTTGACGACATCGCCCCACGTGTCGTTGTACTCTCCCGTTACGGGGAGCGCAAGACCAAGGTTAGAGGTATAGGTTGTCACTTAGAGGCTCCTGAACTGTTGTCATTCTATAGCTAGAGCGTTTAAACCACAAGCCAACGAGAGCCTGATGGAACCGTTACGGCAACACCTGACGCGATGGTCATTGGGCCAACGCTTTGAGCATTGCTTCCTGACGGGATTGAGTAGTTGGCTGATACCGTTTTGTTGTTCACAACCAGACCGTTTGTGGCGTTGACTGTCGGGCTTTGAACGCCATCGCCAGTGAGTTGCATCTTCCAAGCAGACTTGGATTGAGTGAAACCGCCCACATACCATTGGTGGTAGTTGGTTGTTCCGGTGCTGTCAGTGGCGTAAACCAAGTTGCCTGACGTTCCAGAGCCTGATGGGGCAGAGCCAAAGATGTAAGACTCGTTTGGACCAGTGACGGTATAAGTTGAATCAGCGTAGGTGAGGGATGTGATACCCATATCCACCCAACCGTGGGTGTCTGTACCGTTGTGAGGGTAAGCAACCATATCGGCAGAAGAAGATGTGCCGTTCGTGCCGTTGATGATGTAGCCTTGCACATAGCCTGACGAAGCACCAGACAGAGCCAAGATTGGGTTGGTAGCACCAGCCAAAGCAGAGCCAGAACCCAAAAGCACATACACACCAGAACCATCATAGTTGACAGAACGGGCGGCAGGGTAATCACAGAATACGTCTTTTGTGCCAGCGGAGAAGTTGACCAAAGAGCCAGCGTTGCTAGAAGCTAGAACGGTTGTACGTGCCAGCGTGGTTCCTGACAGGGTGTAAGTGCCAAGACCCACTTCCCACTCGTTTGTTCCTTGACCAGCAATCACGTAGTACGTGGTGTTTCCGTTGCCAATTGCCGAAAACGATTGATAGCCAGTAGCCGCCCCAAGCAGGGTTGCCGTTCCGGTTCCAGTTACCGCCGTTGTTTCTTTTACTCTGTCTTTTAAAACCAATGCCATATTCGTTCCTTATGTCACAACAAGCGACCAATCATCAGCCTCTGCGGTATTGATTGGAGTCCAATCATCTGTTTCTGAGGAGTTGATTGTTGTCCATTGAGCGTTCTCACGGTCATCCACTTGTGACCAGTAAATCTCACCCATCGTTCCTACGCCGCAAGCAGCAGCCACACCAGTCAATGCAACGCTAATATTTCCAAGAGAGATGGTTCCAACCGCCCCTGTTCCTGTAACCGATGTCAGTGTCGGTCCAGAATCTGAAACAAGAATACCAGCGGAGCAAATAGATTGAACGCCAGTGAGTGCTACCGTTCTGCTATTTCCAACCGTTCCAACCGAACCAACCGCCTGATTTCCGTCAATCACCAATCTCGGTGTAAGACCAGAAACTTGTCCAGTTGCAAAAACACCAGTAATTCCAACTGAGATGTTTGCTTGCGGAGTTCCTACGTTACCTGTTGCTACGTTTCCACTGTCTTGAACCGATACGTTTGGACCAAGAGTTCCAACAGCGCCAGAGCCATAAACGCCCGTTAAAGCGATTGCTTTGCCTTGGACTACCGTTCCAACGGAACCTGTTGCTTGAACGCCTGTAAGGGCTGTTGTGAGGCTTACAGCTACCGTTCCAACTGCCGTTGTGCTTGAGTTTCCTGTGAGCGCAACTGAAACTGACTTTGTGACGCTTCCAACAGCTCCCGTTGCTGACACACCTGTCAAAGCAAAAGAAGGAACTGCCGTGACTGTTCCAACCGCACCTACTCCTGCGACTCCACTGACCGCAACTGTTCGTGTTGACCCAACCGTTCCAACGTTTCCTGTTGAGGAAACGCCAGTTAGTGCATCAGCATTTATTTCAAAAACGGAGCCAACCGCTCCCGTGGCTGATACGCCAGTGAGAGCAACGGCAACGTCCCCACCCAACGCGCTAATTGGCGCGGATGAGAACGAGGAAAAGCCAAACATTTACGTCCCCCTTTTGTGGGAACGCTTATGCCAAGCGAATCAAGGCGTTTGTTGAATCGTTCGTAGGCATGGTCAAAGTGAACGTACCAGCAGTCACAGTCTGTGAACCGAAGGTATGAACGCTCACCGCCTTGTTGCTTTGAGTCGAGTTGTAAATCAACACAGAATCAAAAGCTGTAGTCAAGGTAACGTTTGTGTAGACCAAGCTTGCAGAAGGAGTCCAATAAGCGGTTGTGCCACTTGTTGTTGGCGCTGTTGCGTTTGTCACGTTCACACCACCAGCGGTGTAGTTTGTGCCAGTCACTTCGCCTGTTGCGCTGTAAGCAGTCGTAGAAGCGTTGACAGTGGCAGAAGCCAAGTACAAAGCACCTTTGAATGTGTCTGCTGTTGTTGTGCCACGAGTTGGCGCTGTGCCAAAGTTGTGTGTAGCTGTGAGCAATTCGCCTTTAAACGAAGTACACATTGCTTGAGTGTTTGCCATATCTTCTCTCCTTAACCAATCATTGCGGCAACGCCATCCGCAAAAACATTGCGTTTTAATTCAACGTGGACCGAGCGGTGGACGAGTTCTCCATCCAGCCAGTATTCAGTCCAACGAGTCAACTCGTTTTCGTTGTCCAGTTCTCCCTCTCGTTTTTCCAAGAGAGAGTCATCCATTTCACCCTTTGTTGTATTCACTAACATCTTGTTTTCCTTTTAAGCAATGCGAATAAGTGCGCTTGTTGCATCAGCAGTTGGGAAGGAAATCTGGAAAGTGCTTGCAGTCGAAACTTTGTCGCTACCAAAATCCAGAATTGCCACTGCATTTTTGCCAGCCAATGTATTGTTGTAAATCAAAGCACCACGTGCGGTGATGGTTGAAGCAGTCCATGACACGTTTGAGAACGATACATAAGCGGTTGTGCCGCCTGATGTTGGAGTTGGGGAAACGGTCAAGACTTTTCCGCCAGCCGTATAGCCTGTGCCCGTCACTTCATTTGAAGTTGTGTAAGCCGTTGTTGTCGCATCCAGAGTGGCGGATGCTGTGTACAACGCAATCTTGAATGTGTCTGTGCCAAAGTTTTGCTTTGCATTGAGCAAGTCAACTTTGAAGCTTGTTGGTAAACCTTGAGAGATTGCCATTTGTAAGTTCCGATTAAGTTACTGGATTGCTTGCTTGACCATTGCGGTACGAGTCTCTGCGGTCCATACCATCGCCCAAACGTTTGAGTTGCATCAATGCCTCGTCATAACGCTTCTGGTATTGAGCAATCGTGTCTGGCTCACCCTTCATAAAGGTGTAAGCCTCAAGCAAGGAGCCGTACAAAAGCACAGTCTCAAAATTGTCTCCAAGCCAAGACTGACCACTTGTTGCCACCGTGATTGACTCAGGATAGTAGTAGTAGTGCAGCTCGACTCGGTAATTTGCGTCTGGCGTGGGAGCCACAATTGCAGAAAGCATCAGAGGGTCAGGCAAAGATGTTGAAGACAGGTTGGTCCCAAACAATGCGTAATACTGAGGCAAGCCAGTGTCGATTGGACTTGGATAGACTTCACGCATGAAGTTCACATCCTTGTCCAACAAGAAGAGCTGTGCGCTGTTTAAACCAGCAGCAACATCCGTATAAACAGCCAGCGAGTATGCCGCTTTGAAATCCAGAGGCAAGCTCAGGTATTGATTTCCAGAGGTGAGCAAGCCCTGCACATTCTTCTTGAACTGAGGCATCTGAACTGAGTTGTAGATGCGGATTTCAGCGTTGACGATGAATGTGTTGATTTGCTCAGTCGTAGTCAAGCCAACCGTATCGGGAAACGAGTTCTCCGTGTACGCTTGGATTGAGTTGACCAACTGCGTGTAGTTCATACGTGCTTCTCTTTAAGCCATTGGGCCACGAGCCATCGTGCCTTTGGTTGCAGCGCCAGTGCCACGAATCTTGATGCCAGACGTTTTAACGTCATCAGCACCGGGATTGCCCAAACTTACACGACCAACAGCCGCACGTGGGCCGCGCTGGTCTGCTGTCAATGTATTTGGGTCCAACATTCGAGGTTGTTTTGCAGCTTCGCCATGAGGCTTTGCATAGACGCTGGCTTGACCAACTTCCTTGCCCATCATCTTTTTGCTAAACGTTGCCATATTAGCCTCCACGTTTTTGGTTAGCCACACGAGCCAAATTACGGCCCATAGTCACACGAGCGCCAGCATTAGCCACGCCATGTTTTGCTTTGCCGCCGTTTTGGATTGGGGCTTTTGGACCGTCAATACCGATTTGCTTACCAACGGTCTTGCCTTTTTTTGCCACGCCATCAAATGTTGCCATGATTTCTCTCCTAGATAATCTGTACTGTAACGCTGTTTAAACTACTTTGTGCAACCAAATCGTTTGGTGTAAGCCCATTGTCGTTTGCTCTTGAGCCACCAACTGGACTCCATCCCCACTGAAACACTCGGCTTCCGCCTTCCGGCACACCGTTTGCTTCTGGATTTACGCCGTTTCCAACCTCAAGCTGCAAACCGTTTAAACCAGAAGACCAATAGCTGGTGTCTGGTCGCGGTTCACGAAGCCCTTGAGGGTCGTCAACGGGGTACATACCCAATTGCAACTGCGGTTGGTCTGGTTCCCAACACTCAGGGCACACTTTGATGTTGACCTGCTTGGTCTTAATCGTGAGTTTCTTGAGCTGCTTGAGCATATACCGCTGTCCACAACGGTCACACTCCGCAATTGCATATTTACCTGATGCAAAACGATTAGGCATAGAACATATTTCTAGGGACGTAACGGTCAGCCGCCTTGTCCCTATCCTCTGTTGAGGCTAATAGCCATTGCTCCGCATACTCGGCCTTCAAGAAATCACGAACATTCATTGCCTGTGGAATCTTTTGAGACAAGTAAAACGCCAAACCAGCCACCATACAGGGGATGAATCTGAAAGGAATGTCCTGATAAGTTCCACCTGATTGGCCTGAATCTTGGATTCGGCGCAAGCGGTAGTACACAAAGATGTAAGGACCACCACCGTCACCTGTTGGGTAAACGTTGATTGATGGCAAATTCTGAGCTGTAAATGTCGCACCAGCCGTATGAGCGGCGGCGGTTGTGCCATTCTGACCACGGGCGCAGTTAATCAACTGGTTGCCAGAGACAGATTGGTAGTAGATTGTTTCGCTGTCAATCAACACAAAACCGTTTGTGGTCAGCTCTGAGATGTTGTTGACCGTGATTGTTGTGTCAGTCGATGTGATGTCAGCCGCCAAAGTAGCGGATGTGGCATTAGATTGACCAGATTGACGGTTAATCCAGACTTGGATTGGACGACCTTGAGCAAGCTTGTTTGGAATCGTCATGTAAGTCGATTCCGAAATGCGAGTGATGTTGATGTCCGTCTGCTGCGGAGTACCGTTTCCGGTGCGCGTAACAGTGTCTAGAAGGTCGATTGTGTCAACGGGAAGGGGGTAGCAAGCCTGACCTGTTTGAATCTCAATGAAGCCCTGTTCAATGGTCCACAGGTTGATTCCTCGGTTGGCCCACTCAATGGTCATAATGTTCAAAGAGCGGCGAGCAGTCCTCATGTCGTAACCAGTACGCATTTCTTGACCGCAACGTTCATACGCCTCTTCGACCAAGTTCACAAGGTCAAGATTGAACGATGATGTTCCGCTAGTTGTAGACATTATTTTTTACCTTTTGCAGTCTTGGCGGAGTCTAAAAATGCTTGAGTAGTTGGAGCGCCTTTGCTGCCAACTTTACGCATCTTTTCTCCAGAGCCTTTTGCAATACGCTTACGCTTTGCATTGATGTTGGCATACAAGCCAACCTGACCACCCTCAGCGTACTGAGTGAAGTCAGTGTTGTCACGGCGAGACACACGCTTGCCTTTGGGCATCTTGGAGGGGGAAATATCCCCCATTCCACGACTTGCTCTCATCGCTTGCCTTTAGCCATGCCGCCGCCACACATCTTTGCCATAGTGCCTTTGGTCTTGCCACGGATAGCAATACCGTCACCACGGCTTGATGCAGAGCTAACTGTCCCGCCTTTTTTGTAACCGATAGCGCCGCCATTGGTTGCAGAGTCAGGGAGTTGTTTGCGAACACGTCTTGCAGCGTCTTCCGTCTTCTGGATAGCCTTCATGCCCTTTGGACCAGCCATCCATGCTGTTGGGTTTGTCACTGCCTCACGGCCTTTTTCAGCAATAGGAGCGGCTTTTGCAGCGCGGCTACCCATTGCCAATTCAGCGCCAATCTTGCCAACGCCACCACCCATAGGTGTCAACGCATTCATGGTGTTCTTGACGTTACGAGAGAAGTCAGTGCCTGTCACAGCGTTAGGGCCACGGTCAGAGTTGGGGTCCATAGGCTTCACGCCTGTCTGACGGTCCAACTGAGACATTGACTCATCGGCTGTCATGCGTTTTGCAGGAGCAGCTTTTGGTGTGCGAACAGGAGTACGTGTGGCTTTGGCAACAGGAGTTGACTCAGTATCGCCATCACCACCGTTTTGCGCCCACTTCAAAGCACGTGCGCGTGTGTCGTCATCAATGTTTGAGTTCTCGCCCTCAGTCACTCCGCCTTCATCGTAGCGTTTGACTTTGCCGCCAGTTTTAAATTTCATTGGTTTTTTAGTAGCCATGACAGCCTCACATTTTGATGTTGCGGCCTTTAGTAAGACCTTTGGTTTGAATAGTGTGTTCACCGTGTGGACGCTTGCCACCAGAGGTTACTTTGCCCATCTTAGAAGCAATCATTCCGCCTTTGGCGAACTTCATCATTTGCTTCTTGTCCATTGCCTCTTCAAGCTTTGAACCTTCTTTCATACCCTTCTTTTCCTTGTCTTTGCCAGACATCTCAAAAGGCATTCCGCCCTTCTTGAGCTTGGCAAGATTGGTCTTCTTTCCGGGATGCTCTTGCTTGTCGTGCATAGCAATTGCTCGTTTAATTATTTTCTTGTCTTGGGCTAAGTCTGCGTCTTTCATGGTCGTACCACCTTCTTTAAATTTACGGCCTTTGTCGGCTTTGGAAAAGTCTTTACCCACAGATTGTGGGACTCCTACTTTCTTGGCAAATCCAGAGTTGTGAGCAATGGCTTCCATGAAATTGTGTTGTTTCTTGCTAGTTGAGGGCACTGCGACTCTCCCTAATCATTAGGTCAATTTTATCGTTGAGCTTGTCAAAACGTGCATCAATGTGTGCAACGATTTTGTCCATCTCGGCTTGGGTAACGTTGTCACGGGCAATCTCTTCCCGTGTTCGGTTAAGCAAGACACCCAAACGATGAAGCTCGGATGACTTTTCTTTGATGACAAAGCCGCAGACTGCCAGCAACATAGTTACCAGCAGATTCCATGCAGCCAAAATGACAGTCATATCCATCAGCAGTTCCACGCTTTCAAGCTCTTGTTGATACGAGAATTCGGGTCTTTTGCCGTTTTTGCGCTGGTCAGCTTCTTCTTCATGCCTTCCATACGGGCGCAGAAAGAATCACGGCGACTACCGCCTTCTGGTTGTGGTGGCTTTAAATCCATGCCTTGCTTCTTTGCAGATGCACGACCTTTGGCGTTTAGACCGCCATTTGGATTCTTGCCTTCTTTACGGGTCCAAGCAGGAGTCTTAGCCATTTACAACTTCCTTGTTCTCATCCAACGGACGAAGCATTGGGTACAGGTAGTCTTCGCCAAACGAGCCTTCAAACTCATGGATGCCCATGTGTCCTAGCTTGATTGTTGGGTCAATCCACACTTCATAACCAGCCTCACGTGCGCGGTCACAGAAAACGTAGTCTTCTCCAACGTAGCCTTCTGGAGTGGATTGGAAATCAAAGAACGAGTATGAGAGTCCGTCTTGCATACGGTCATCAACATAAGCCCACTCAGGATGAGCTTCTTTCAATGTCTCAAACACATCGCGGCGAATCATCATAAAAGCTGTAGCAACACGCTTGGCACGGACAAGGCCCATGCTGTTCATCTGCACATTGCCATCGCCATCAATGTCCAGCGTGGAGATGTAGACTTTGCCTTTTTTACGGGCGACAGGAATACCAGCAACGATTCCCTTCTTGGGGTCGCTGTTCCACGCCATCAAACGGAAGATGTCTTCCGCATTGAATGTGATGTCAGAGTCAATGAACATCAGGTCTGTGCAGTCAGATTCGAGGAAATCATACGCAATCAGGTTACGGGCACGAGAGACAACGGAGCATCCAGAGATGTTTCCAACTTGAATTTGAATTCCGTGCTTCTGAGCTTCAACGCAAAAATGAGCAAAAGAGATTGCCCACTTTGTTGCTACTTTGAAGTCGTATGACGGAATCCCAATCATCACTTTTCGACCAGCTAGGTTGAAAGAACCTTCTTGTTGCATGATTTCCCCTTTTTTGATTTTTTAACCGTATGAAATTTGTGTGGCAACAATGTTTGAAGAATTTGAATAGATGCCGTACTCACACAAAGTTCCCTCGCCGGGAAGTAAAAATTGGAATGGCTGAACGCCAGTGCCAGTATTTGCACCCAACACCCACTCAGCTCCTCCAGTAACGTAATTGCAGACTGTTCCGCCAGCAATCGTTCCTGAATTCAAGTCTGTAATGGTGAAACTGTTTGCATCAACTTTTGTGATGATGTAATTTCCAGAAACTGGAGCAACGTTAGTAGCGCCAACGTAAGCAATTCCAACCTTGTCTCCAGTGTTTAAACCGTGAGCAGAGCTTGTTACTGTTACTGTTGTTCCACTACGTGCGTATGTTGCAGCAGTTGGTGCTGTCGCGGTATCAAAAATATCAATGTAGCCAGCAGTTCCGGTTCCAATGATTGACAGTTGTTTTAACCGCACACGACCAACGTACAAAAGTCCAGAGCCTTGAATCTTTGCCGCTTTTACGTCATATTGCATTGTCATAACTAATCTCCTGAAAAAAAGATAGGGGCGGTTGCCCCCATCAGATTAGTTTTGGTTGTATGCAGGAGCCTGAGCGCCAGTAGAGTCTCGCACTGTGTAGACAATGGTGTATTGCACAGTACCAGCAGTCACGGTAGCAACTGTAGGAGTCATGGTTGCAGTAACCAATACGTCAGTTGAGCCAACACCAGCACCAGCAGGAGCGGCGGCAGTTGCAGCGCCAGCCCAGTTTGCCAACACGCCGTTTGTGCTTGCAGCACGACCAGCAGAAGTCAAATCAGTTGTGGTGAAGTATTTGTTGACTGTTGTACCGTCACCAATTTGTGCGTTGGCAGCAGTAGAACCAGTGAAAGCTACCAAAGTGTCTTGGTAGATTGCAACGATTTGCGAACCAGCAGGAAGGCAAGCGATAACATCAGCAGTGCCAGCAGTCGTGACACCTGTGTAATCACGTTTAAACGTTTGAACAAGAGAAGTACAGCCTGTGTTACGCACTGTGCCAGCAGTTGTGCCAGTGGTATTTTTGACGGTTCCGAGCAGCCAAGGGCCGAGGTGAGTTGCGAATCCCATGATTCATCCTTTATGCAAAAGTCCCCACGCCATCATTGCATTGTCCCTCTGGATGGGTTGACGTAGGTTGAAAGTCCAGATGCCCTAGTTTATACATCATTTAAACGATGAGCAAGTGTTTAAACAAATAAAAAAGGCTCCCGAAGGAGCCTTTTTCAAGGGAGCGATTAGGCTCCTTGTGAACCCCACATACCGAGGGGGTCAGACCAGCCGAAGCTATAACGCTCACGAGACTTGTAACGGACGTTACCAGTATCGAAGTCACCGTCCATGCTGTTTTGCAAGGGAGTGCGAACGAAATGCTTCATGCCGTTTGGCACGTCAGTGGTCAAGAACCAACCGTTTGTGTCGGTCAAGAAGTTGTTCACTGTATAACCTTCGGACACGGAGCCATTGTTTTTGATGGCGTTGATGTCGTTGTCGGTTGTACCAACGCGCAACTCAGTTTCCAACAGGCGGGTTGCAACGAATTGCAAGCTTGGTGGAACGATGAGTTTCTTTGGTTTAGCAGCAATCAACAGACCACGTTCGTCAGTCCAAGCGGCGATTTGAATAACGGCGGCTTCCAAAGAAGTCTCGTTCAAATCGGCAGCAGTAGATTGAGTGTTGCTGTTAGTACCGCCAGACACCAGAGGGTGGGCTGTAGAGAACAATGGCACACCGTCACCGCCGTAGTATTGGGCAGAGTTAGTGAAACCGTTGTTCAACACGGCAGCGCCTTTAACTTGCTTGGTGTAAGCCATAGCACGAGCCAAAGCTTTTGTATAACGAGCAGACAAAGAGTCATACAAGTTATCTTCGATAGCTTCTTCGGTCAAGCTAAAGCCCAACGCGATGGTTTCGTGGTTGTAACGAGCTGTGAAAGCTTCTTGAGCATTGTCATAAGCGATGGCTTGGCCTTCGTTTTTAACAGGAGCAGCAGAGAAACCAGACAGTTTTGTCTCTTCTTCGAACGAACGCTCAGATGTCTCAGTCTCATAAATCTCTTTATGTTGCTGACCATAAGTTGCGTACTCCAAGCCGAACAATGCGTTCAAGCCGGGGAGCAGTTCTTTGAGTAGTTGGGCACGTGAAATAGCCATTTAAACGCTCCTATTAAGCTGCGGTGACAACGTTAGTGGCGGATGTATATGTGTGAACGCCAAAGTTGAACTTGACAATCACTTCGGTATACGAGCCAGAAGCGTTTACGGTTTCAGGGACCACATCAACGATGCGGAAAGGCAGGGTCGTTGTAGAACCTGTTGAGTTGTACACGCCTTCTTTAGAGTCGCCAGAGGTAGTGCTACCAGCGGTCAAGAAGAATGCAACGTTTTGACCAACTGCTGCGCGAGTCAAGCCGCCGATTGTTGTCGAGTTAGACAACACAGCAACCTTGAACAAAGCGTCAGGGTCATCACAGACAATGCCCACGGCATCAGAGGCAACAGTGCCACCGGGCCAGTATTGAGCAAAGATTTTCTGGTTGGTTGATGGGTTTGTGTAAGAACAGCCCATGAAAACACCGACAGCATCGGTAGCGGAAGTTGTACCTGTGGCTGCACGAGACAAAGTACCACCAGTGTTCAAGCGAACCACATCACCCGCGAAGATGGAAGTGGCAGATGCCGAAGCAATAGGGATATTGCGTGTGCTACCAGAGAATACCTGACCACCAATCAAGTTGATGGGTTGAAACCCGTAAGGGCCAGCAACGGTAGGATATGCCATGAAAAAGCTCCAAAAAGTTTAAAAACCTTTGCCAAAGGTAGTCGAGGATTTGCCTTCTCGGAAGAGAGGCATCCGCGCATCGCTTTGACGCATAAAACTGTTGTCAACTGCTTCTTCGTTTGCCTTGTTTTGAGCTGCGTAGTACGCATTGCGCTGGTCAACAAGTTCAGTGACGTTTTTGCATAACAACAATCCACCAACCTCAATGTTGTCTTTGAAACGACTATTGGGGTCGATTAACAGTTGGAATTTGGGTTGCTCCTCAACTCGAACAGGCTCCCAACCTTCGCGCAACTTGCCGGAAATATTGCGAGGGTCAGCGTTGTTCAGGGTTGCGACACGCACCCAACGATACGAATAACCGGGCTGTTTGTCTGGTTCGGGTAACAACTCGGCTGGCATCCACTGCTTAGGACGCTCAAAAGTTGCCCGGACATCTACATCACGGCTCAAACGAGATTGGTCAATCTCTTCACGAATAGTTTCAGCATTCTTCTTCATATCAAATCTCCAGTTTTAAAACTTCTTTTGCGTACTGCTCTGGTGTCAGTCCCAATTTACGAGCGATGTTCATTTGGGATTGGCGCAACTTAATCTTCTTGGAAGATGTGCTGCGTGACGCTGGAGCTACAACGAGACTCGGTTTCGAGCGAGTCGGAGTTCTGGAATCAGCTTCAACTTCCGTTTCCGCATCCTCGAAGTGTTCGGGGAAGCGTTTACGCATTGTTGCGTCAATGCGTCTGTAATACTCATCCGTAGTGGCGTAGGCCATGCCGTTTTCTTTGACAAGTTTTTCGTGTAGGCCAGCAGCCAGACTTGTCATTTCATCGTCAGTACCAAACCACTGGTTTTTCTCCTGCCAAGCAGCGGCCTTGGGGTCAGGAGTAATAACCTTTCTTTGCGGTTGTTGTGTTTGTACCACAAACTTTTCTTCTTGTACAGGACGATTTTTAAAATTGTCTTCTGCATTTGCAGCATTAGCCAACGCCATTTTTGCGTCAGTCATTGCTTCTTGTGCTTCCAACAAAGCGTCTGTATTGCCAGATTCGTAAGCGTCACGATAGGCTTTCTTAGCCATTTCCAAGTCTGCCGCCGCCTTTTGCTTGAAGGAGCCAATAGCCAAACCTTCGGTCTTGTTTACACGACCTTTGAGTGCCTTGTTCTCCTCAAATAAACGTTGCGCCAAAGCAACAGCTTCCTCGCGCTCTCGGTCAGCGGCCTCTTTTGCACGGCGCTCATCGTGGTAGACCTTCTTGAAACCAGCAATCTTCTGCTTGGCAGCAGCGGAATACTCGTCCAATTCATCTTTGTCCAGTTCTTCTACGAACTTGGGGTCAGATGGCTTACGGCCTCGGTCTTCTTCGGGGGTATCGTCCTCAATTTCGATGTCCAAATCGTCTTCTTTTTTGGAATCTACTTCATCGGGGAACTTGAATTCTTCTTTTTGGAAAGTCATGTTCGCTCCTTATTTGCGTTTGATGCCACGGGGGTCTTCCACAGTGCCTTCAACCGAGTCATCGTTGATGATTCGGAATTCTTTGCCGTGAATGACAAGACGTGTTCCGGCGTGTGGACGCACTAGAACGAAGTCGCCGGGTTTGCACCATGCGCCATTTGGGAAGCGTTTTTCATCTTTGTAGCAGTCTTGCCCCAATTCAACGACAAAAAGCACTGTTGTCAGTGTTTCTTCGTGTTGGATGGTCAAGTCAGCCTTGATGATTCCACTTTCATACTCTTTTTCCTGCTCCGGCACAGCGCACAGAATGCGGTAGCCAGTAGGTTTTGGGAGCTGTTTTGCCTTTTCTTCGTTGGTCAAAGGTGCGACCTCTTTCAATGCGCTTTCTTCTGCCAGTCTCGTGCCGACACTAGATAAGTCAATCATTAAACTTCTCCGATTTTTGTTTTTGGTCTAATACGAAATCACGTGCAAGGAGCAGACCGCGAATCTCCCCACACGTTTTTTTGTATTCCGCGAAGTCACTTACGTTTCCCGTGGATACAAATTCCTGCAACTGAGCAACCTTCTCATTGATGTTTTTTGCGATGACATCAAAGTTATCCATTACTCATCCCCTTTTGTTTCAGTTGGTTGAAGTGCTTGCTTCACTTTGTTTTTGGCATCATGCAGCTTAAACACTGTTTCGCGGTTTAAACGGTCTTTGGCTGATGCCATTTCAAATCCGAGTCGTTGACCACCAAGTTGCGCCTTGATGATTTCCGCCTCTTTCTTTTGTGCCAAGGATTGCTTGTCATGCTCAACCTTCACGCCAATCTTTTGGGCTTCCAGTTGTGCCTGAGTTTCAATACGCAGCTTGTCGTTTGCCACCTGAGCAGCGCGAAGTTGTGCATCTGTCTGGTCTTTTGCGGCCTTGCGTTGGACCTCTTGACCTTTGATTTGCAACTCTTGCATCTGCATTTGGATGATTGGGTCTTGTTGCTGTTGAGCGATTTGCTCTTGAGCAGCCTGAGCTTGGTTCTGTTGCAGAAGCTGTGTGCTGGCCTGAGCCACCAAACGAGACAACTGAACTTCGTACTCTTCTGGCAACTCGTCATCCTCATCTTTCATGTACGGCAATGGAGCGCCCAATTGCTGTTCGATGAGTTGACGGTACTTGAAGCCAAAATGCTCGGCAATGTGAGCCTGTAAACCAGACATGATTTGCTGTGCATTTGGGCTTTGACCCACGACTTTTGCGGTCAGAGGGTCTTGCAAGAAGTTCATGTGCGAAGTGATGTGGGCTTCGTGGTCTTGGAAGATGAACGCCTTCAAAGGCTTGCTCATCAAAGCATCCATGTTTTCGCTGATTGGGTCACGAGGCTTCTGGTCATCGACCATAGGAATCAGTTTTTGAGCGTTGCGAATTCCCAACACATCCAACATCTGGCGGTGCAGTTGCGGCATATTGTAAATTTGCGGTGCGCCTTGAGCCAGTTGCAGCACAGCTTGGTACTGAACAATCTTTTGGGCCATTGTTGCGGCGTTAGGGTCTGACACTGGAATAACTTCGCAGCAGTCATAGTCAGCTTTCTTGGTCTGACGGTCCCCTTCTTCTGGCTCGTATGTGTACTCATCAGGCGTGTAGTCACGAATGATGTCGCGCAACAAGACCAATTCTTGCTTCATGGAGTAGTGAATACGAGCTTGAACAGCCGACATCACCTTCAATGTGCGTTCCAGCAAAGCCAGAGTCGAGCCAACTGGCGCGTTTGCAGACATATCGGAGATGTTCATGTCGCCTGAACCAGCAGCACGGCGACCTTCTTCCACGATGTTTGTCAACAAAGCCATCAAAGTTTGGCTTGGTTCTTTGTATGGCAGGGGCAACAAGTTGTCTTTGAGAGTGCCAGAAGCAATGTCAACGTCACGCCATTCGCCGGGGGAGATTGGAGTGTCATCACCTTTGACGCGCATACCCTTGGTCTTGAAACCGCCGGGTAGATTGCTCAAAGTACCAGCGTCCACCAATTGACGAATCAATGATGTACCTGACTTGGCAAATGCGCCAATTAAGTGAATCAAGCCAAAGTAGTAGAAACCAAATCCGGGTACGTAGCCGTAGTGGACAAAGTGCTGGCGCTTCTGCTGTGTTGGGTCTTCTGGTCGCCAGTTGCGGCGCACAGCCAACACTTTTTCTGTCTCTTTGTCGATGGTGACAATGTATGGGAGCGCAATACCAGTTGGCTCTCCAAACTCGTCTTCGTCCTCAAATCCTTCGAGGTCGAGGTCAACGTGCATCTCAAGAATTTTGTAACGGTCATCAGTTGTCGCCTTGAAACCCATCTTCTCAGCGATTTTCTTTTCCACCTCATCCAAGGTGTTTGAAGGTTCGCCAAGTTCAACATCACGGTAAAAACCTTGATGAATCAAACGTGCCATCTCGTTCTCGGTCTTACGCATAACGTGCGTAACGCGAGGAGATGTTTGAAGGTCTTTTGCGCCGTATGGGACAACGATGTCTTCGGCTGGAACAAATGTTGATGTCTGACGGGCCAACGATAAATCGTAGTACACCTTTTTAAAGGCGTTACCAGACAGGCCCAAGCCCCAAATCATGCGCTCATGCTCAGGACGGAACTCACTCATTACATCGGTGAGTTGGTAATTCATGTCATCTTGGACACGAGTTGCTGAATTCTTTTTCTCTGGAGTCTCGCGCCCGATGATTTGAGTTTTCACAGGGCCAGCAGCAGGGAAAGTCTCCATGATTGTTTCGGCTTGGAACTTGACCAATGCCTCAGAAAGCAATGGGTGATAAACGCCGCAAGCGCCTTCCCACGGCTCGGAGCGTTCTTCAATCTTCATACCCAACAGCTCAAGGCCATCAACGTATGTCTGCATCCAATCTTTACGCGCATCCACGTCATCGCCGTAGTCTGAAACCAAGTCAGAAGCAATCGTTGCCAAGGTTCTTTCGTCAATGAACTCAGCTAAGTTGTCATCAAACTTTGGAACTCTCAGCTCCTCAACTTCTTCAATAGAAGCATCTTCATCTTCTGGAATGATTTCAATTTCAACTTCCAGTGATGGCATTTCTTCTTCATCGAGAGAGCCGAGTCCGACAGGAGCTTGGTAGAGACTTTTTTCAATTGACATGGGATTCCTTAGTAATAGGCCGTTTTCTTGCGAGGAACAAACTCCTCTGGCTCATCCGTGTTTAAACGGAGGAAACCGCCTTGTCGGAACCTTATCAGGGCTTGGCTTGTCGAGTCAACTAAGTCGTCATGTTCGCCATTTGGGAACGAAGCGCACTCTTCCATGACCTCATCAGCCCACCGTGTATCAGGACACCACACAAAGCCGGACGCAAATATGTCTGATATTGCGTTTACACGGGCAATCTTATCATTGCCCTTGCCCGGTGTGTACTCCTGTAATGGAATTCCTGTGCGGCGCATCTCATAAATCAATGGAGCGCCAGCCGCCTTCTTTTCCACAATCAAAGTGTCAGGGTTCCACTCGTGATACAGCTCAAATGCCTTGGCTTTTAGCTCAGGGAACTCCATGCGCTCCTTAAATGCGTCCAGCAAAATGATGTTTGCGTGTTCATTACCCTTGTCATCAGGGTGATAGAACACTCCCCACGTGGTGCAAGCTGAATAGTCGGCACGATTGTTCTTTTCGAACGCCGTGTCCCACGACTGAATGATGTATTCGCAAGATGGTGGGTAGTCTTTTTCCCAAATCTTCCAGTATTCGCGCTTAATCAGAGCGCCTTGCTCAGAAGTTGGGTTCTGCTGGTACTGAGCTTCCCATTTACCCACGGGAATTTCGTTTTTGATGGCCTCAAGTTCCTTTTGGGACCAGAATTCAGGCCAAAGTGGAGCGCCAGAGGGCATCAGGGCGGGAAATTCAATGACTTCCCACTCATCACCCTCGCGTTTGATGGAGTTGTTGATGATTTGTCCAGTCAAATCACGTTTAGACCAGCGAGTCATCACCACAACGATGGCTCCTCCCGGTTGCAAACGCTGACGTGGACCTGACGAGAACCATTCATACACCCTGTCGTACACGCCGGGGTTGCCTTGCATGGCTTCCTGCTCGGAATGTGGGTCATCAATGATTAAAACGTCAGCACCCTTACCTGTAACCGCACCACCCACACCAATAGCGAAGTAGTCACCGCCCTTGTTTGTGTTCCAGCGACCAGCGGCCTTGGAGTCCGTGGACAATTTGGTGGGAAAAATTTTCTGATAGACGGGCGTATTCACCAAGTTACGCACCTTACGACCAAAACCCACAGCCAATTCAGCCGTGTGAGCCGTTTGAATGATTTTCTTATGAGGGAATCTACCTAGAAACCAAGCTGGAAACAGGTAAGAAGCGAATTCTGACTTGGTGTGGCGTGGAGCCATGTTGATGATGAGGCGTTTCAACGTCCCATTGGCAACGCGCTCGAAAGCATCCGCCATGATTTTGTGGTGTCTACCTGCAATGAATGAAGGCCACATCTCATTCACGAACGGAATGAAGTGTTCCTTACATTGTTCCTGACGGTCAGCATCCAGCAAGAGCTTAATCTTGGGGATGAGGTCTGAACCTGCTGGCAACTTGTCCAGCATATCCAGATACTCTTGAGCTTCCGCCGAGGTGAGGAGACTCACAGCTTTGCCATTTCCTTGACGGTGTTGTCCACTGGCTTAACTGAACGAGCCATGTGTGGCTGGAGCTTAATTAAGCCTTTGGCTTTGAGTTCGTGGATTAAACGCCAGATGTTTGATTTGCTACGAAGGCCGAGGCCAGTTGCAATCTCAGAGTAACTAGGCGTGATGCCGCGCAGCTTTTGAAAAGCAATGATGAAGTCGTAGACTTTCTTTTGTTGAGATGTCATGTGTTCCCCTTTTACGAACGTATTCGTGAACGTTCGCTGAGTGTAACACGTTTAAACTGGCGGAAGATACAGGAATCGAACCTGTCAGCCCATCTCTGAACGAAGGTTTAGCAAACCTCTGTCGCACCTTGCAACACATCTTCCTTGGGGTGACGGGGGGAATCGAACCCTCGCTGACGGAATCACAATCCGCCGTGCTGCCACTACACTACCTACACCTTAACTGGCACAGCGTGAAGGAATCAAACCTCCGTTAGCGGATTTGGAATCCGCAGTCCTGTCACTGAACGAACGCCGCATTTGGCGGAAGAGGTGAGATTCGAACTCACGGAGCCTTTCGACTCGGCTGTTTTCAAGACAGGTGCATTAAACCGCTCTGCCACTCTTCCAAAACTTGGTGCCCAATGTCTGGATTGAACAGACGACCTACCGCTTACAAGGCGGTTGCTCTACCACTGAGCTAATCGGGCTTGGCTGCTTAGGTAGGTATCGAACCTACGACCACGGCATTAACAGTGCCGCGCTCTACCAACTGAGCTACTAAGCAAAAAATCTTTGGGGAGGGTTCTTGGTGGGGATGGTTGGATTCGAACCAACTCAACAACTAGGTAACAGATTTACAGTCTGCCGTGCCTCACCAACTGCACCGCATCCCCATTGCAGGGATGTTCAATAGCGCCAATTACTGGAGCTATGCGTTGATGATGAATTGGTCTGTGCGGCTGGATTCGAACCAGCGACCCCGTGTGCCCAAGACACGTGCGCTACCACTGCGCTACGCACAGAGGTTGTCGGGGGTGTTTGGGTCAAGGCTTGCATGATGCACAGATTGTAAACTTAAAAACAGCGATTGAATACTTAAAAAAAATTTTTTTTGGTACGCCGAGAGGGACTTGAACCCCCAACATCCGATGTAGAAGAACGGAACTCTATCCAGTTGAGCTATCGGCGTGTGGAGCGGGTAGAGGGAGTCGAACCCTGCTCATCGCAGCTTGGAAGGCTGGAGTCTCACCTTGAGCTTACCCGCATTTGAACTAGGCACTACCACTGTAGCTGGACGGGATTGTCCGTAATGCCCAGACCAAATGGGAGCAGGGGCTGGAATCGCACCAGCGTTCTTTAGGTTATGGGCCTAACGAGATACTACTTCTCCACCCTGCTATGTCTCTGCCCCACTTCTGTTTCTTGGTGGGGGCAACCATCAGGAGGGTTAGATTAACCTCCGAAGCTTCCGCTTATGCAAGTTGTTGGTGATGCCGACTGCCTAGCAAGAACTATGTTGCAACACCGCAGGTAGCGAAGCCTGCTTGTCCAGATTTTTCAATCCCACCAACACGACTGAGGACTGGCTTGGAACTGTGGGTCTGTAACAGTCGGTGGGCTTTCCACCTGCAATCCTCATGCGTATTGGTGTTGGTACAGGAACGGCCCCAACTGCCGGATGATTTCTCGACTCCTGCTGTGAATCATCAGACCTAAACTGACTGCCTTGCGGCTGATTCAACAGTCATCTACTTGGTTTGTCTGCCCAAGCCCCAAGCTGGCTATTGGTTTCGTTCCGGTTTCGACCACAGACCTCTACCCCCACCTATCGTAACGGCGGGTGACGTGTTGTTGCTTGTACTTCGCTTCAACAAAGATATGGACTGTGTTTGCGGGTTCCGCTCTCGTAGGGCCACAAGACTAAACCCCAATCCATATCTTTCTTGATTGAAGGCAATCATACACGAACACACGATTGAAGTCACCGCCATCTGTTTGTAGGGGGTTTTCTATCGTTCGCACGAACCTCTACTATTAAAAAAATATAGGGGGTGGGGGGGTTTTGAAATGAAAAAGGAAGGGGTGTGTTTCACATACAGCCACACGTGGCTTTCTGGATTAAAACGATAGGGGGTCGTTCGTAGGAACGTTCTATTGGGATTTGGTGGGATTTTTAGTGTGGATTTGAGTGTAGTGTTCAGCCATCGAACCAACCCCTTTTAAGGGGGGTGGGAGTGGGTGGGGTAGCG